>Ga0315336_1000502_pt1 | contig 107658 bp, 85 predicted proteins | sample ASW5metaG_FD_204512 | JGI IMG/M metagenome (GOLD analysis project Ga0315336, IMG submission 204512) | Ammonia-oxidizing marine archaeal communities from Monterey Bay, California, United States - ASW #5 | ecosystem: Environmental > Aquatic > Marine > Intertidal zone | place: USA: California...
CAATCGAGATACCTAGTACAAACAAACCGACGCCAAAATGTGCGATCGACATACCTAAAACAGATCTTTTTATAGCAGGTGTGCCGGGAGCCCGTCGCCACGAGCGTATTGGTTGAATCATGGCAACGCTCATAATCCAGAATGCGCTAATAACACCAATGGTCACGAGAATACCGGAGTGACCATACATCAACGCTGGTAAAGGCAGACCTACAACCAGAGCTATAATGACTGGGATTTTTAACTGTCTGAGTAGGAGGCGCCACTCTTGATTACGCCACGTCGCATGCATACCAATACCAATCAAAAGAAGCAACGGTAGCATCGGAATGGCAAATGCAATTTCGAACCAAGGCGCCCCCACTGAAATTTTGCCGATGTTCATAACATCCGCGATCAATGGGTAGAGTGTTCCAAATAATATTAATGTAGCAGCTATAACGAGCAATACGTTATTCAGTAGCAGGAAAGTTTCTCTTGAAACTGGTTTGAAGCCAGCGTTCGAGTCCAGTGCCGGAGCTCGCCAGGCATAAAGCAACAGTGCACCACCAACTGCTATACCAAGAAAAATAAGAATAAAGAGACCACGCGATGGATCGGTCGCAAATGCATGCACCGACACGAGAATACCTGACCGTACTAGAAAAGTACCAAGCAAGCTTAACGAAAAGGCTGTTATTGCTAAGAGTAATGTCCAACTCTTGAACAAGCCGCGTTTTTCCGTAACGGCAAGTGAATGGATCAACGCAGTACCAACCAACCAGGGCATAAACGAGGCATTCTCTACCGGGTCCCAAAACCACCAACCACCCCACCCGAGCTCATAGTATGCCCACCAGCTGCCCAGTGCGATGCCTATAGTTAAGAAAAACCACGCCCAGATAGTCCATGGCCTCGTCCAGCGAGCCCAATTTTGATCTAAATTACCACTTAACATGGCAGCAACCGCGAACGCATACGCTATTGAGAAGCCTACGTAGCCTGCATAAAGTATCGGTGGGTGAATAGCCAATCCTGGATCCTGCAACAGCGGATTCAGGTCAGCACCATCAGCTGGAGCGAGAATTCGTTCAAAGGGATTGGATGTCAAAAGTGTGAACAACATAAAGCCACAACTCAACAGCCCAAGGATGCCAAGAACACGTGCGGCAAAAGACACTGGCAAATTCCTACTGTAGCGAGCAACGGATATTGTCCAAGCTGATAACATCAGAATCCAAAGTAAAAGCGATCCCTCATGTGCACCCCAGACTGCCGAAAACTTGTAAATATCTGGTAACGCTAATTGCGAATTATTAGCTACGTAAAGAACAGAAAAGTCATCATTCAGGAATGACCAGGCAAGACAAGCAAAAGAAATAATAACGAACACGAATTGGCCACGCGCAGCAGGGCGTGCTATAGCCATGAGTACCTCGTCACCACGATGAGCGCCGATTAGCGGCATCACTCCCTGACAAGCTGCCAGAGACAACGCTAGAATCAATGCAAAATGACCGATCTCCGGAATCATTCTGTATTGCCCGCTTCCTCTTTAACTATAGATTTTTTTGCAGCGTGTTTAGCAAGCGACTCGCCTACCTCAGGGGGCATATAATTTTCATCATGTTTCGCAAGCACAGTGTCGGCGACAAAATTACCATCAACATTTAATTTTCCATGCGCAATAATGCCCTGACCTTCCCTAAATAGATCCGGTAAGACTCCTGCGTACAATATTCTAAGTTCAGCATCAAGGTCAGTTACCGTAAATTCCATTTCCATTTCGCCGGGTTGTCGAATGATGCTATTTTCAACAACAAGACCACCGACTCGAAAATTGCGATCTTTAGGCATGTTGCCTTCTATAACATCGGATATCTCAATGTAGAACATCATATTATCTTCGAATGCACGCAAGGTTAGAGCTGCAGCTATGACAATTCCTGCCGCCGCTAAACCCATAGCCAACATCCGCTGTTGTCTGGGCTTCATTCGTTAACCTTCTCAAGGTTCAATCGTCGTTTTATTTCGTTCATAATTTGACGATGTCGATATCTCACATGTACTGCGTTAAAGATGATAACAAGGAATGTCAGTAAGTAAGAGCTCCAGACGAACGAGCTATATTCTCCCATTGCAAATATTTCCATCATATTGATTGCACTGGCGGTAGCAGAAGATTTCGCACCCAGCGTGAACGTCGTTCACGATAAAGCACTTCAGACCTAACTCGGAATAACAATAACGCGGTGAAAAGTAGAGAGAAACCAATAATCATTGCCAAGAGTGGATAAAGCATCGTCGGATCAATTGTCGGACCATCTTGGCGGATGAGTGTCGGACCTTGATGCAGCGAACTCCACCATTCGACCGAAAAATGAATAATTGGAACATTAATAACACCGACAAGTATCAGTACAGCGCTAGCGCGATCAGCTTTCATTGTGTCATCAATGGCGCTACGCAGAGCTATATAGCCAAAATAAAGAAATAGCATAATGAGTTCGGAAGTCAATCGTGGATCGCCCCACTCCCACCAAGTGCCCCACATCGGTTTTCCCCAGATCGACCCCGTGGCTAAAGCCAGAAATGTAAACCATGCACCGAGAGGTGCGGCACTAGCTGTAATGGCATGAGAAAGTTTTATCCGCCAGATCAGGCCGATTCCTGCTGAGATAGCCATTATCATATAAGCCAGTATTGATAGATACGCAGCCGGTACATGGACATAAATGATTCGGAACGCATCACCTTGCTGATAATCAGGTGGTGTGAAGAACAGGCCTGATATCGTTCCATAAGTAATTAGGCCCAGTGCGAAAATAGAGAGCCACGGAATAATCTTTTTTGCCAGAACATAGAAGTATGGCGGTGAAGCAAGCTTGTGTAGGAATTTCCACATGAATGGTAATTTTACTCGTTACTAATTTTTAAGGCAGCTGCTGTTGCGAATGGTGCAAAGCTTAAAGCCAGGATGCAATAGGCAGCTAGAAAATAAATTCCTGCAGCTACTGTATCACCAGCCACTGCAAGGGAAACCGTGCGCGCACCGAATATAAGCACGGGCATTGCAAGAGGTAAAATCAAGAGGCTCAGTAATGCGTTACCTCGATTGAGGCCAAGGGTAAGTGCGGCACCAATCGAACCTAGAAGACTCAAACTGATTGTCCCAAGTAGCAATGTCAATATCAGGACAGCCATGGTTTCGATCGGCATTCGGAATGTCATCGCGACCAGTGGAGAAACTATCACCAGAGGCAAACCACTAACTAACCAATGCGAAACTGACTTGCCCAAAGCTAATAAAGGTAACGGCTGTGGGCTGAGGATGATTTGATCTAGACTTCCATCTTCGTAATCGCTTAGGTATAGGCTATTCAGGGATAAGAGTACCGCAAGCAGTGCTGCTACCCAAAGGATACCGGGAGCACTAATCGTAAGTTGTGGAATATTGGGTCCAACCGCAAGTGGAAATAAAGTACTGACCATTGCAAAAAAGAACAGCGGATTTAAAACATCACCCGGACGCTTCCATGCCAATAGTAAATCGCGCCGGATAATCGACTTTAGTCCAACCCATAATCCCGGAACATTAAATGCTTTACCATTCACTACAGCTGAATCCTGTGCACAGGTACCTCGAGATCGATGTTCCGATGTGTGGCTAGGACACACACTCCTTTTTTTGACATATGATCTGAAATTAGTTTGATTACCAAAGCCTCTCCATCAGCATCGAGATTGGTGAATGGCTCATCCATCAACCAGAGCTGAGCATTGGATATCAGCATCCTTGCCAGTGCAACGCGTCTCTGTTGCCCTGCCGACAAAGAACGAAGTGGTAAATTTCTAAGTTGTGAAATCCCGAGTCGTCGCAAAATGCTATCGATTTCAGCGAATGTTGTTGATCGCAGGCCATTTTCGAAACGGAGATTTTCGATAAGCGTCAGATCATCTTTGAAACCTACATGATGTCCCATCCAAACGACTTCGGCACTAAACAACTGACGATTTTGCTTAGTTGGAATTCCCTGCCAACTGATATAACCGTGTTCCAGGTCGATCAGACCCACAATTGAGCGTAGAAGGCTGGTTTTGCCACTACCGTTTGCACCCTGTACCAGCATCAACTCTCCCCTATTGAGGGTAAAATTTAAACCTGTAAAGATACATCGCTCACCACGCAGCACGCTTAAATCCGTTCCTGAGAGGAGTTCAGCCAATATATTAGCGTCCTATGTCTGCCATTAATAATAAAAATTAAGCTAATTATTATTATAATTATCTTAATTTTCAATTACTAATATAATACTTTAAATGTTACTTATATGGTGCCCGGAGCCGGACTCGAACCGGCACGTCATTACTGACAACGGATTTTAAGTCCGTAGCGTCTACCAATTCCGCCACCCGGGCCAGATCTGAGGTAACACAATAACCAAAAAATGTAAGTTACATATGCGAATCATTTCTGAATTGTATTTTTTTGTAATCCACCTTTTTGCTGGATAAAATTACACACATCTATAGTACCAATATTGACTGGGATATAAACTGGAACTGCATCTTCGACAATACACATAAGCTATTCTATCGCTGGTTTACTGCTGCTCGACTAAATATCTGCTACAACGTACTGGGCCACCTAGGAGAAATGGATGAATCAAATTGATCGCCGGCTAGGCATGGACACAGATATTACTCGTCGTGATTTTCTGAACGGCATTAGTGTCACGATTGGTGCATCATTGTTACCAACATCATCAAACGCACAGGATATTGGCGCTCAAGATCTACCTGGTTACTACCCGCCAAAATTAACAAGAATGCGAGGTTCGCATCGCGGATCTTTCGAAACGGCACATATGGTGCGCGATGGTAAGAGCTGGGATGCGGAAGATACAGGGGAACAATACGATCTAGTCGTTGTCGGCGGAGGAATCAGTGGCCTTTCCGCTGCATACTTTTTTAAACAAGCTATAGGTGGAAAAGGCAAAATTCTAATTATCGATAACCACGATGACTTTGGTGGACACGCTAAACGCAATGAGTTCAACATTGATGGTCGCCTAATGATCGGATATGGCGGAACGATGCTAATGGACTCACCAGATTATTATCCCGATATTGCAAAAAAACTGATCTTAGAACTCGGTATCGATACTCAGCGTTTCTATTCAGCCTTCGATCAAAATCTATATGACTCACTAGGTCTTTCAAGAGGAATCTTTTTTGACCGAGAAACGTTTGGCGTTGATCATCTAGCAATTGGTAATATTGCCGACCCTAGTTTGCTGAAGAATATTCCAGTATCAGCAGAAGGCAAAGCTGATCTGGCTCGTTTATTTGCCGATGATCGTCAGTATCTGTCCGATTTATCCATCAAGGATCGTCTCTCCTATCTTGAGCGGATTGACTACCGAACTTATCTTAAAAAACACGTGGGCATTAGTGATGCCGCTCTGGACGTTTTACGATCCTGGTCGGGAGGAGTCTGGGCTATCGGTATAGATGCATTACCCGCGACAACGGCCTGGATTAATGGGTATCCAGGTTTTGCAAACTTGGACATAGGTTTACCTTCTTGGTACAGAATGAAAGATGATGAGGAAGAGCCCAGCATATTTCATTTTCCAGATGGAAACGCCACAATCACACGATTGCTCGTACGTAACATGATTCCCTCTGTGGCATCCGGCGATAACATGGAAGATATCGTTACAGCACACTTTAATTACCGGCAACTGGATGATCCAAAATCCTCCGTTCGACTGCGTCTCAATAGCACTGCAATACGCGTTCGACATATCGATGACAAACTACAAAATCCGGTGCAAGTCACTTATCTGAGAGACGGAAATGCACGTAATGTAACGGCAAATTATGTTGTTATGGCGTGTTACCACTCGATGATTCCGTATATGTGTCCCGAAATGCCGCAAAATCAACGTACAGCGCTCTCAAACTCGCTACGTGCCCCTATCGTCTACACTAACGTCCTGATTCGCAACTGGACTAGTTTTGCAAAGTTGGGGTTACAACGTGCACATTGCCCGAGTAGTTACCATCACGGCGTAACTCTCGATTATCCAGTCAGCCTTGGTGAATACCACTGTCCGAAATCACCTGAAGAACCAATGATTCTACACTTGACCAGAGTTCCCATTCAGCCCGGCCTCAGTGCTCGCGACCAATTCTCTGCAGGTAAGCGTGATTTACTTACAACATCTTTCGAAACATTTGAGAGAAAAATTCGAGATCAACTTGACAGAATTCTTGGTGATGGCGGTTTTGATCCGAAAAGAGATATAGCTGGCATTACAGTAAATCGTTGGCCACATGGTTACGCTTATGGATATGACCCAGAAACGGATAATGTAGCTTTTAACCCGAGCCTATGGCCAATAGAAAAACGTCATTGGATAAAAGGTAGTAGGAGATTTGGTAATATAAGTATTGCTGCAACCGATGCCGCATCAGATGCGATGACCGAATCAGCAATTGAGGAAGCACATCGCGCCATTAATGAGTTGACAGAAAATTAGGAAATATTATCCGATGTCACATAAATTTCTTATTAATATATTCATATGGACTATGTTCATCGTCTACTCGGCGAACGGACAAATTCACCTAATATCTGACCAGGTACGGCGTGAAGCATTAGCAAAAGAAACGAACATAGAACGCATGGTCATGGTACCAATGCGCGATGGAATCAAACTAGCCTCAAGAGTCTACCTCCCTAAAAATACCAATGGTCCATTTCCGACGATATTGTGGCGTTCTCCCTATAATTTCAGCGAAAAAATGATACCTAATCCAGATTATTCCGATGCAAATTTAAAATTTGCGTTGGATGCAATTCGCCACGGTTATGCCTTTATTATGCAAAATGAACGAGGCAAATTCTTTTCTGAAGGTGAATGGGAGATCCTTGGTAGACCAAGAACTGACGGCCACGACACAATGACTTGGATCGCAGCACAACCTTGGTCTAATGGCAAAGTAGGCACAATTGGCTGTTCATCGACAGCGGAATGGATCATGGGTCTTGCTAGTCGCAAGCATCCAGCACATGTCGCCGCAGTACCGATGGGTGCCGGAGCGGGCATCGGTAGAATGGGGCCATACTACGAACAAGGCAATTTTTATCGCGGCGGCGTTATTCAGTTGCCGATGATGGCGTGGTTGTACAGTGAACAGAACCTAAATCGTCCCACGTTCCCTGCTAATCTGTCACGTGATGAACTCATTAACGTATCAAAATACTACGATCTGGCTCCAAATTTTCCAGAGGTAGACTGGAGCAAAGCGTCGCAATACCTACCTCTTCGTAACCTGATCATTGCCGCCGGAGGCCCACGTGGTATTTTTGAAGAGATGGCCGATCGCGGACCTGATCATCCAGACTGGTATAAGGGTGGGCTATATCACGACGACGAAGATTTTAACGTACCAGCACTGTGGGTAAACTCTTGGTACGACTTGTCTGTCGCACCAAATATCGAGTTGTTCAATCACGTGCGTAACAAAGCTACCGATCGATATGTGCGCGAAAATCAGTATATGGTTATTGCTCCAACCAAACACTGTCATATGTATCGGCTGCAGAACCCACACGTCGTCGGCGATCGCGATATGGGAGAAGTGGATTTCGGTCTAGATGACATCGTATATTCATTCTTTGATTACTATATGAAAGGTGAAAGAAACAAATTCTCGCAAACACAAGCACCAGTACAGTACTTCGCAATGGGTGCTAATAAATGGCAAACCTCACAACAATGGCCTCCGCGTGAAGCTAAGAAGATGACCTTTTATCTGCGTAGCAACAACAACGCGAATAGCATCTTTGGAAAAGGCGTTCTCACAGCCGATCCGCCAACGGAAAATGGACTAGATTCTTTTTCTTACGATCCAATGAACCCGGTACCATCACTGGGTGGAAATATATGCTGTCTTGGCGATGTAGTACCCCCCGGATCCTTTGACCAAAGGCCTATCGAGGTGCGTGATGATGTGCTCGTGTATACCAGCGATCCATTGCAAAGCGATCTGGAGGTAACTGGACCGATTGATGTGTTGCTCTTCGTATCATCGGATGTGCGAGATACTGATTTCACGATCAAATTACTCGATGTCGAAGCAGATGGAACGAGTTGGAATCTGGATGAAACAATCCAGCGGGTCCGTTATCGTGAAGGATACGAAAAGGAAATGTTTATGGAAGCCGGAGAAATATACGAATTACGACTTGGTCCACTGGTAACAAGCAACGTATTTCGTGCAGGACATCGCATTCGCATCGAGATTTCGAGTAGTAACTTTCCACGCTTCGAGCGGAATTTAAATACCGGCGGGGCAAATGTACGAGAAACCTCACACATCGTCGCAAATAATGTGGTACATCATGGCCCTGATAGGACATCGCATATCGTACTAACAGTGGTCACACGATAATAGGCCTATCTAATCCGAAAGGAAGAGAACCAAGAGAAATAGATAATTTCATTTTTTTGGATAATAGGGTTTAATTCTAGGCATCCATCTTGGAACATTCTCTAAATAATCTCTATACTCACTTCCATAACGCCGTATCAATGTTGGTTCTTCTGATGTACGAAAATAAATGATATTTCCAAAGAAAAATAAACAACTATAGATAAATAATGGGAATGACTTAAAGAGCAAAGATTCAGAAAATAAAACTATGTTAACTCCAATTAGCATAGGGTTTCTTACGTAACGGTAGGGTCCACTAATAATTAGATTATTAATAGGATCCCATGGAGCAGGTGTTCCTCCACCACCTTTTTTTGCAAAAAATCTCGCAGAAATTACTGAAAGTATAAGACCTGGCAATCCTATAAATATAGCTAACCATTTTTCTAAATTATTCGACTCTGAAATATTTAAATCAAATAATATTAACGGGATAATGATGGTGACATTTATAGGCAGAAAAAGTATTGCGGATAACCATCTTATAAAGATTGATATTTTCACGGCTCGAGATCGTATAAGACGATGAAATAAATTTGGACTACTTTAAATTCAAGGATTACTTATAAACAATACTTGTTAATATCGCACATTCACTAATCGCTCACGCGCAAAATTTTCATTGAGTTAGTGCCACCGGATACCCCTACTAGTTCACCCTTAGTAATAATTACTAAATTCTCTTTATCGATAAGCTTCTGCTCTCGTAACTTGCCTAAAATATCGCCGTACATTTTCTGTGCATCAGCATAGACAACATCGAAATATATCGGGTATACGCCACGGTACAAAGCCATCCTACGCAGCGTAATTTCGTGACGCGTAACCGCATAGATCGGAATGTCGGACCGAACTCGTGACATCCACAATGCCGTTGACCCGGATTCCGTCAATGCGATGATTGCATCCACATCCATGTGATTCGCTGTGTACATGACGGCCATTGCGATGGCTTCATCGACGAACTGAAAACGACCTTCTAATCGTCGGCTGGTGCGTCCACTAACCAACGGATATCTTTCAGCCCCGGAACAAACTTCAGCCATGGCCGTAACGGCCTGCACAGGATAATTACCGGCAGCCGTCTCAGCTGAGAGCATAACCGCATCGGTGCCATCCATTACCGCATTAGCGACATCCGAAATCTCCGCCCGAGTAGGCAACTGGCTATTAACCATAGACTCCATCATTTGAGTCGCGGTAATCACGACCTTATGTTGAGTACGGGCGAGCTTAATAATACGTTTTTGCAATCCAGTCAATGAAGCATAGCCAACCTCCACACCTAGATCTCCGCGCGCCACCATAACAGCATCAGCTGTGTCGATGATTGCTTCAAGATTTTCCAATGCTTCAGCACGTTCGATCTTGGCGACAAGGTGTGCCTTGCTACCGAGCGCGCACAAACGTTCGCGTACTTCATCAATATCAGATGCATGACGAACGAATGATACGGCGAGCCAGTCGAGGCCGTATTCGGCAGCGCGGATAATGTTCTCTCGATCTTTCGCGGCTAGCGTCGGTACCGATAGGCCCCCACCCTGACGATTGATCCCTTTGTTGTCAGCAAGTTTACCGCCCATAACCACTCGGCAAATTATGCGTTCGCCATCGATTTGTTCAACTTCCAGGATCAACTGACCATCGTCCAACAACAACCGATCGCCTAGTGATACATCAGTAAATAGTTTTTCGTAGGCAACTCCAACCGCTTTATTAGTACCGGCATCAGCTGCCATCGAACAATCGAGCACAAACTTCTGACCCTCTTTTAATACCACTGGAGATTTTTTAAATCCTTTAATTCGATTCTTGCTTCCCTGCAAATCGCCGAGAATACCGATATATTTACCGCTTTCAGCAGAGATCTTCCGTACCATCTCAACCCTACGCTTATGTTCGGCAGGCGAGCCGTGTGAAAAATTGATCCTGACGACGTCGGCACCCGCGTTAATCACACCGGCGAGAATCTTCGGATCATCCGTAGCTGGTCCAAGTGTTGCAATAATTTTGGTTCGTCGCATGATTGTCATTTCGATTAAGTATCAGTCAATTATCCACATTACAATACAACTCTCGCTAGTTACACTGAAGTATTCCCTAATTTGTAATTCAGTTTTAGCCTAAGGGATCCCTTGTGCAATAATATACCAAACTAAACCTAATCAAGATGATAGCTGAGGCATAATGAAAATTAAGATCAAAAAGTTATTGTTAAGCATGATGGTGCTACTAATGGGCATCTATTTTCAGTCAATTGTTTTTGCTTATAGTGAGCATAATAAAAATACCAATGTTATAAAAATGACAGATATTGTCATTACAATCCAACACTATGCCACTGTGGAAGATAAAAAAAACTTACAGGCTATCGTAGATTCTAATTCGTCAACGGCGCACGAAAAAATTATAGCTACTGCCATTATTAATATTAAGCATCAAGCTACATCAGAAGATAAACAAAAGTTGCAAGCGATTATTGATACAGCTCCAACTTCTACAATAAGCAATCTAGCAACTGTTGTTTCTCAATTTTCTCATAAGATTTCAGCTGAGGGAAAAAGAAAACTAAAACAATAAGATTTAAAGATTAAACCACTAGCCATAAAAAACCGCCTTCGTGGCGGTTTTTTTTATTAATAACTATCTCACTATATAGAACAATGGGTATATTCTTAAGTTGAATGTACCTAACTGGAGATTGTTGTGTATAGAATCACTATCGCTTTCGTATCTTTCATTTTTCTAACTGCCAATTTACAAGCCGCCCCACAACTATCGAATACACTCGTGAGTTGTCTGCAGGACAAAAGCAGTCAGATTAATCATTCAAATCAAGAAAGGTCCCTATTGGCCGTTTCATCTTGTTTATCTAGCTTTGTTCAAAACTTAGAAACAAAGGTAAATAATAAGCCAATTGCTAAATTAGCATCAGCTAATGTTGGTTCTAAACCTTCTTTCATTCCATCAACTTCTTTTGCAAATAAGCCCACTCAAGATCCAGATTCTGCAGATAGTGATTCTTATGGATCTAGAGCTGGAAGTAACGATGATGGTGCTGGAGACAATGTAAAGTTAGGTAGTGAAGTCTTTGGTGCCGGTAATACCAACGGTCATGAATACAATACGGGCCTTGGTCATAAGGCCCTCTACAACTTGACTAGTGGAGATCGCAACATCGCTGTAGGAAACAAATCACTCTATAACAACACTACTGGCTATCAAAATGTATCTGTAGGAAATAGCGCACTGATGAATAATATCACTGGTTTTGAAAATGTCGCTGTGGGGTATCGATCGCTTTATTCCAACACCACCGCGAGTTACAACACTGCTATGGGTCGTATGTCACTTTTTTCTAATACTACCGGTTCTGGTAGTACCGCGCTGGGTTACGAAGCCTTATACACCGCCACCACCGAAAGCAGTTTAACGGCGATTGGTTATCAGGCAGCCAAAGCCAATACCACGGGTTCGGGAACGGTGGCGATTGGTTACCAAGCACTCACCAACAACACAATCGGTGATTACAACAGCGCCACAGGATACCTAGCTCTCTATAGCAACACGACGGGTGGGAACAACAGCGCTATGGGATACGAGGCGCTCAATGCTAACACCACTGGCTGGGGCAACAGCGCCATGGGGAGAGGGGCACTCTATTCCAACACGACAGGCGCCAGCAACAGCGCCATAGGGTCCAAAGCACTCTATTTCAACACTACAGGCGATTACAACAGCGCCATGGGGCGGGGGGCACTCTATTCCAACACGACAGGCAATAACAACAGCGTCATGGGATACGAATCACTCAATGCCAATACCACCGGTTCTAATAACATCGGATTGGGTTATCGAAGCCTCTTTAGCAACACAACTGGTGCGGACAATAGTGCCATAGGAGTTAATGCCCTTTATTCCAACATCACCGGTGGCAACAACAGTGCCATGGGCGGTAATGCCCTTTATTCCAATACGACTGGTGCGGACAATTTGGCTCTGGGATACGCAGCACTCTATGCCAACACCACCGGATACAACAACAATGCTATTGGTTACGCAGCGTTGAGTGCGAATACTACTGGAAAGGACAACTTAGCTTTAGGGTTCCAGTCTCTCTATAAGAATACCGAAGGTGACAGCAACACTGCTATTGGAAGTAAAACGCTCTATTCCAACACCACCGGTGAAGACAACCTTGCCATGGGGAGTAACGCCCTCTATTTCAACACCACTGGCGGCAACAACAGCGCCATAGGTGGTAACGCCCTTTATTCCAATACGACTGGTGCGGATAACATTGCCATGGGGTACGCGGCGATGTACTACAACACCAGCGGATCCAGCAATAACGCTCTAGGTTATGCTGCACTTGCTGCGAACACCACTGGAAATAGAAACCTGGCTTTGGGTTTTCAGTCTCTCTATAAGAATACCGAAGGTGATAACAACAGCGCCATGGGATACCAAGCCCTCTATGCCAATACCACCGGTGCGAACAACACGGGAATCGGTTACCAAGCCCTCTATGACAACACAACGGCGTCTTATAACTCTGCTTTCGGCTATGAATCTCTACGTAGTAACACCACAGGTGCTCGGAATGTCGCTTTGGGTTATCAGTCGCTCTATACAAATACGACCGAAAGTGATTTAACAGCGATTGGTTATCAGGCACTTTATAGTAATACGACTGGCTCCCAAAATGTTGCGATAGGTAATTCAGTCCTCTATTCCAATACGACCGGGGATGACAACACGGGAATGGGTTACTTGGCCCTCTACTCCAATACGACTGGTTTTCAGAACACGGGGATCGGTGATAGGGCCCTCTACTCCAATACGGACGGTTATCGCAACACGGGAATCGGTGATGGCGCCCTCAACGCCAATACGACCGGGGATTACAACACGGGTGTAGGTGCTAACGTACTCAGCGACAATACGACCGGTATTCGCAACACGGGGATCGGTTATGGAACTCTCGACGAAAATACGACCGGTGATAAGAACACAGGGATTGGTTTCCAAGCCCTCACCTCCAATACAACCGCTGATTACAACACGGGGATCGGTTACCAATCCCTCGCCTCAAATACGACCGGTACGCAGAACACGGCGGTGGGTTACCAGGCCCTCCTCTCCAATACGACCGGGGATTTCAACACGGGGATGGGTTATGAAGCCCTCTACTCCTCCTCCACCGAAGATAATCTGACTGCGATCGGCTACCAGGCAGCCAAAGCTAATACCACAGGTACGGCAACGGTAGCAGTCGGCTACCAGGCCCTCTACTCCAATACTAGTGGGGATTACAACATGGGAATGGGTTATGGCGCCCTCTATGCCAATACTACCGGTTCACAGAACATGGCCGTGGGTTACCAATCCCTCTACTCCAATACGACCGCTGATTACAACACGGGAATCGGTCTCCAAGCCCTCACCTCCAATACGACCGGTACGGAGAACATGGCGGTGGGTTACCAAGCCCTCTATGCCAATACAACCGGGGATTACAACACAGGGATCGGTCTCGAAGCCCTCGTCTCCAATACGACCGGGGATTTGAACACGGGGATCGGTTATAACACCCTCTACTCCAATACAACCGGTTCGTACAATACGGGAATCGGTCTGTCAGCCCTCGATGGCAATACGACCGGGGATTACAATATCGCACTTGGCTACCAAGCCGGTTATAAGAATGTTACAGGCGATAACAGTGTATTTATTGGCTACAAAGCAGGTTATTACAGTACTGCTTCAAACAGCCTTTACATTGCGAACGGATCTGCAGCTGTCAACACTTTGCTATACGGTAATTTCGGCACCGGAGACCTACAGTTGGGTCAAACCGCTCAAGGTTTAGTGACTGCTAATAACGATGTTTATATTAAAGGTAATTTGTACGTTGCCGGTACTACTTACAACTCTGCTCCGGGCAATACAGGTACCTCACCTACTCATTCCAAACCTGCTTTTTCTAACTCGTACAGTAGCGGCAGTTTTTCAAATAAGTTAGCTGCAACAAAACCGATGACAATGGCTAAAACAGGGTCAGCTTCTCATATCACGGTGGACTCCGAACAAGTTTCTATTAATGCAACGAAGATTGTTGCGAATGAAACGAAGATTACTGCGAATGAAACAAAGATTGCTACCAATGAAACTGGTGTTAAAGAGTTAAAAACTACCACAGCTCAACACACTACAACTCTGGCTAGTCATACTAAAACGTTAGCTAATCACACTGAAGCATTTGATAGTTTGTCTAAAAGCTTCAACATCTATCAACAGCAAGCCGATGGGCAGTTTATGCGCATGCGCTCTGAGTACAGTTCAGGTATTGCCACAGCGATTGCAATCAGTCAGATCAATGTATCTACCGATGGATTTTCTGCAGGCGTTGGCTATGGTTCTTTTAAGGGCACAGGAGAAGTCGCGGTTGGTATCGGTTATGGAGGTCAGTTGCAAAATGGAACACGCTTCCAATTTAGTGCTGGTAAAAATAGCTCGGCTACAGGAGCTGGCTTTTCAATGCAGTTTGGAGGAGGAGACTAATATTTTTTCAAGAGTGTTTAGAAAATTATCAATTTCTTCGATGGTGTTGTAATGAACAGCTCCGACGCGAACAACACCACTAGATTCATGAATTTCTAGAGCTTTTACAGCTTCAACAGCGTACATGTCTCCATTCCAAACAAAAATATTTTCCTTCCCTAATTTTTCTGCAATTATTCCGGAAGTAATATCTTTAACTGTAAAGGAAATAGTTGGCACCCGTCTAGACAGATCTTCTTTATTTTTAATGCCATGGATTTGAAGATTTGGTAATTGATTTAAACCTTTAATTAATCGGCTTGTTAAAATATTTTCGTATTCAAAAAAATAATTGAGTGCAGCATAAATAAATTTTGTTCGATCTCGATAATTTTTATTTTCTATACAGTAATCCGCGGCAATTTTCTTTCCAACCCATGCAAAATAATCAATAGTAGCAACAACTCCTGCCATACCTTCATGATTCTGTGTGCCGGTTTCATAACTACCAGGTATTATTGATGGAGCAGCTTTGACTTTATAAGGTTCAAGCAACTCAAGTATTTTTTTTCGTCCCCAAAGAATACCTAGATGAGGTCCAAAAAATTTATAAGCAGAACAAGTAAGAAAATCACAACCAATATCCTGCACATCAATTGAAACATGCGGTGCTAAATGTACTGCATCAATGAAGCTAATAGCTCCAAGATCACGGGCTTTGGCACTAATAGTTTTTACATCATTGATGGTACCAGTAAGATTGCTTGCGCCCCCGATACAAACTAATTTCGTTCTCTCTGTAAGAATTTCATCTAACGCTTCTAAATTAAATTCATAAGTATCCAAATTAAAAGGAAGCCACCTAATTTTAAGTTGTAAGTCCTCAGCCAGCAGCAACCATGGACTAATATTTGCATCATGATCCATACGAGATAATAAAATCTCATCTCCAGCTTTTAATAATCGTCCAATTGATCTTGATAAATGAAATGTGAGTGTGGTCATATTTTGACCAAAAATAATCTCATCAGGTGACGAATTGAGAAAATCAGCCATTGCTTGATGTGCATCATTCAGTACTTGATGTGCATCACGTGAAGTTACAAAACTACCACCAATATTCGCGTTTGATTCTATTAAACACTTAGATATGGACTCAACAACTGTATCAACTACCTGAGTCCCACCAGGATTATCAAGGTAAATACGTGATACTCCTTCATCTTTAATAGACAAAGCGGGAAAACGACTGCGTATTTTTTCAATTTCATAGTGCATAAATTTATACGTATAGTTACTGGTATTAATCGCTTAATTTTGGGTTACTTTGGATACCACCAGACTCGAAAATGGAGGCTAGGATCGGAATCGAACCGACGTACACGGCTTTGCAGGCCGCTGCATAACCACTCTGCCACCTAGCCAGAAATATCCTACAATCGATCCTCGGCAGCCGCAAAATAGCATACTCATTCAGCAGACGTCGAAGTATATTGCTACTACTACCCTCAGAATCAATTAAATACAGCATTTTCATACACTTCAGGTTGTATAATGAATACATGCTAAAGGTCAGTGACAATATTACTATCCCCCTAGCCGAGATAGAATTTTCAGCTATCCGTTCGCAAGGTTCAGGCGGTCAGAATGTCAATAAAGTATCCACAGCTATCCATATTCGATTCGATGTACGTGCATCAGAGAGCCTTTCGCATGATGAAAAGGAGCGTGTATTGCGCTTACATGATCAGCGTCTTTCTAAAGAAGGAGTTATCGTAATCAAGTCACAACGATACCGTAGCCAGAATCAGAATCGTGAAGATGCACTCGGAAAGTTAGCGAAGATGATTAATAAAGCTCTCCTAGAGGAAAATCAACGGAAACCTACTAAACCAAACAAACAATCTAATAAAAAACGCCTTGATGCAAAGACAAAGCGTGGTCGACTTAAGGAAACACGGAACAAAATTATCAGATGACGCTAACGATAATAATTAGCAAAAGGTTACCTAATATCACCTAACAGCTGTTTGTATTCCATACCTATTTTCGGATCAATTCTCACCATCGTAGCTGGTTTCAAAGAAATCAAGTCAGGTATCAGAATAGTCCTTCTATTTGTCCTTCTGAGTTGATACTAATATTTTCTGCAGCCGGTTTTCTTGGTAACCCAGGCATGGTCATAATAGCCCCACAGACGACGACAACAAATTCAGCGCCGGCTGCTAATCGTACTTCACGAATCGGTACAACGTGTCCTTTTGGGGCGCCGTACAAATTCGGGTCCGTTGAGAAACTGTATTGTGTTTTAGCTATACAAACCGGATAGTTCCCAAAACCATTTTTTTCAATCTGAGCAAACTGTTCGCGAATCTTTTTGTTCGCGATAATATCGTCTGCTCCATATATTTTTTGGGCGATACGTTGTACTTTTTCCCATAAACTCAGCTCATCGTCGTAAAGCATTTTAAACTGCGTATGTTCTGAATCAGTCAAGTGTACAACCTTCTCAGCCAGTTCAACTGTTCCTTTACTGCCTTCAGACCAATGTCTACATTCAATAGCATCAACACCTAAGTCGCGGGAGTATTTCTTTATAATTTCGAGTTCGGCATCAGTGTCGGTATTGAATCGATTGATGGCAATCGTTAGAGGAACACCGAATTGCTCCAGATTACGTATATGCTGAACCAGATTAATACAGCCTTTTTGCAAGGCATCGGTATTTTCTTCTAACAATGTCTCTTTAGAAGCTCCACCATTTATTTTTAAGGCTTTAGTTGTCGCAACTAATACTACGACATCCGGTTTCAGATTAGCTTTTCGGCACTTGATATTGAAAAACTTTTCTGCACCAAGGTCGGCACCAAATCCAGCTTCTGTAACTACATAATCAGCTAATTTCAGTGCTGTCTTAGTTGCAATGACTGAATTACAGCCATGGGCAATATTCGCGAACGGTCCTCCGTGCACCAAAGCCGGATTGTTTTCCATCGTCTGTACAAGATTGGGCATCAAAGAATCTTTAAGCAATGCTGTCATAGCACCTTGTGCATTGAGCTCTTTAGCCATAATTGGAGAACCATCACGATTGTAGCCTATAACAATATTTCCCAAGCGTCGTTCAAGATCAGCAAGGTTCGTCGTTAAACAAAAAATAGCCATAATTTCAGATGCGACCGTAATATCGTAACCACTTTCTCGCGGTATTCCATGATTAGTACCTCCGAGCCCAACTGTAATATTACGAAGTGCACGGTCGTTCATATCAACAACGCGACGCCATGTGATAAGGCGGGGATCTATATCGAGTTTATTTTCCCAATGGATATGATTATCAATCAAAGCCGCTAATAAATTATTAGCTGCACCAATGGCGTGAAAATCGCCAGTGAAATGAAGGTTGATGTCGGTCATCGGAATGACCTGAGCGTAACCACCACCGGCCGCCCCACCCTTCATGCCAAAGCAAGGACCAAGACTTGGTTCACGAAGACAGATTACAGTGTTCTTACCGATCCGGTTCATCGCATCACCAAGTCCAACTGTTGTTGTGGTTTTGCCCTCACCTGATGACGTTGGTGAAACAGCAGTCACTAGAATCAACTTGCCGTCATTAGTAGATGTTGCAGTATTGATCGATTCATAATCAATTTTGGCTTTATCGCGGCCCCATGGAATTACTAATTCTTCAGGAACACCTAGTTTCTTCCCAATTTCTTTAATCGGAAGCATCTTCGCCGCTCTGGCGATTTCAATATCTGTTTTTTGACTCAATGCTTAACTCCAATCTGTTTGAACAACACATTCTATAGAAAAAAGAGGTTCAACCTCATAAAAGTATTCAATTTCTTTTATCATTGGTTGATCTGTGACAGCACATACTCGCTATATTCCATTAAAAAGTACTGTGCCAAATCACACTAGATCGTTGTAACGCGGATACTATCGAACAAGTTTTAAACTCGACCACAAGGATAATAATAATGTCCACCCTCCGCCGATGGCTAATAATGACAGTCTTGAGTATTTCAGCTGGCGTTATTTATCTCCTGCCATTTCTACAAGAGGTCTACTACATACCCTTAGCTCAGGCTCTAAATCTCAATAACACTCAAGTTGGCTCTCTAATGAGTATATTTGGCATCACTGGAATGATCTCTTATTTTCCAGGTGGTTGGTTAGCAGATCGTGTGTCACCAAGAAAACTCATTGCATTCTCGCTTTTATTAACCGGCGTATCAGGCCTTTACTTTGCAACCTTTCCAAATTACCAAATTAGTTTGGCTATTCATGGATTCTGGGGAATCAGTGTGACTTTCCTCTTCTGGGGAGCAATGATTCGCGTAACACGCAACTGGGGACGCCCCGATGAACAGGGACGTGCTTTTGGGATATTGGAGACCGGACGGGGATTTGGGGAAGTGATCATTTCTATGGCATTTCTCGCTGTCTTTGCCATTCTTGGGAGCAGTAATATTGCCCTTTCCATGGTCATTATTCAGTTTTCGGCACTCTTCATACTGCTTGCCATCCTTGCCTGGTTTGTATTAGAAGACAAAATCGATGAAAACAAAGATTCCAATCAAAAAACTAAAGTTGGCTTGAGTGAGATCATCAAGGTACTTAAAATGCCAATCGTATGGTTAATTGCCATAGTAATTTTTACCGGATATAGCGCGTATTGGGGATTATTTAGGTTTACCTCTTATGCAACTGATATTTTCTCTCTCAGCGTTACGATTGGAGCAGCAATTAGCGTCGGTAAAATGTGGTTGAAACCTTTTACCGCGTTAATTGCTGGTTTCATCGGTGATAAACTTGGCATTGCCAAATCAATTGTCTGGCTATTTAGCTTGCTAATTATTAGTTATGCTGCGGCCGCAATCTTGCCAGGAAATCCAGCATTGGTTCCTGTAATGCTTTTCATAATCGTAATTTCCTCTTTTGCTGTATATGCAATTCGTGCAATTTATTTTGCGCTATTAGAAGAAGGGAACATACCACTTGCAGTTACTGGCACCGCAGCAGGCATCGTATCTGCTATTGGCTTTACACCAGACATATTCATGCCTCTGCTTGGCGGGATGCTTCTAGATAATTTTCCAGGTTCAGAGGGTTATCGTTATTTCTTTTTCATAACCGCAGCTATATGCTGTGTTGGTTGTGGAGCATCCTTACTTATTTATCTGAAGATTGTGAAGAAACAAACAAGAGAAACTAAAGCATGAAAAACAATTTATATATTTTAATTTGCCTAATAATTACTCCTCTATCCTATGCAGAAACACCTGTTTATGATCTCGGTAAGGCATTCGAATCTATTGAACCAAAAGTTATTGCCTGGCGTCGTGATATTCATCAAAATCCAGAGCTTGGTAATCGCGAATTCAAAACTGCTAGAAAAATTACAGAGCACCTAAAAGAACTCGACTTCGACAAAATAACAACGGGTATTGCTCACACAGGTGTCGTAGGGATTCTCAAAGGCGGTAGACCCGGTCCGACGATCGCATTGCGCGCCGACATGGATGCTTTACCTGTTAAAGAACAAACCGGTCTACCATTTGCCTCGAAAGTAAAAGCCGAGTACAACGGCCAAGAAGTCAGTGTCATGCATGCATGTGGCCATGACACGCATGTGGCCATACTAATGGGTGCTGCTGAAGTATTAGCTAACAACCGCGACAAACTTTCCGGCACTGTTCAATTTTTCTTCCAGCCCGCTGAGGAAGGACCACCCGCCGGCGAGGAAGGTGGCGCAAAATTAATGATCAAAGAGGGCGTGCTGGACGGACCAGATGCCGCCGAAGCTATTTTCGGACTACACGCCTGGCCGAATCCTGCAGGAACAATCAACTATCGTTCTGGAAGTTTCCTTGCTGCAGCCGACTGGTTGCAAATCAACGTGAATGGCCGACAGACTCACGGATCTTCACCCTGGAAAGGTGTAGATCCAATTTTTGTAGCTGGGCAGATAATGACAGCTATACAAGCAATTCCGAGCCGGCAGTTGGATATCACCAAAGGTCCAGCTGTCATTACAATTGGCAGCTTCCAAGGTGGAGTTCGCGGCAACATCATTCCCGATCAAGTGGAGATGCTCGGAACCATTCGTACTTTTGATGCAGGCGTCAGGGAGAGTCTTCATGCCAAACTGCGCCGTACAGTTAAGCTCATTGCCGATGCATCCGGAGCTACGACAAAGGTCACGATAACACCTTATTCTCCAGTGACTGGCAATGATCCCGAGTTACTTGCACTTATGATGCCAACGCTCAAAAAAGCAGCTGGTGAAAAACAAGTAGTACAACATCCTCTGATAACAGGTGCAGAAGATTTCGCATATTTTCAAGAAAGAATTCCCGGTCTTTACTTGATGTTGGGTGTCAGACCGGAAGGTGTCACCGCATATGAAGCACCTGCCAATCATTCTCCGTTTTTTGATGCCAATGAAGATGCTCTAATCGTCGGCGTCCGAATGATGGTAGGTCTAGCCCTTGATTATGCTTCAGTTACCTCTCAATAATTATGTAACACGCATCGTTTAATCTAAATTCTTTATAAATTGACGTAACTTAAACTGCATCACTCGATACGTTAATAAAATTATTTAGTTTCTAACACCATCAAATAAAAAAACTCTCACAATCGTCGTTAAGTATTCCAGAGTTATTGACTTTATTAAGCACAAAGCTGATTAGGTAATTAAAGATACTATCCTATCAAGCAGTCATATTTGACGACCTAAGATAATTAAATATAAATAATTATATTATTATATCAAAGTGTTATTTAATATAATTAAACTTTAATCTAGAATAAAATTAAACATCGAGTACAAATTATTAGATAATCAACAGGACCATCCGATTATCGAGACATTGTGATATCTTCATGCCGTTTTTTCTTATAAAAGATAATTTTCTGTATGTCAGATGACAACACATCCATCGAAAGTTTGATCGCCAATCAGGAGCCAGGTCGGGCTCTGGATCAGCGTTTCTATACAGATCCCGAGATATACCATCTAGAACTTAATCGTATTGTTACACGAAATTGGATTCTGGCAGGTCATACCTCGCAAATCCCTAACGTGGGCGATTATCTGACATTCAAACTGGCCAATGAATCCGCTATCATCGTGCGCAGTAGAGATGGAGGCATCAAAGCATTTGCCAACGTTTGCCGCCATCGTGGATCACTCATCTGCTTAGAAAACCACGGTAATAAAAGAAAATTTCAATGCCCATATCATGGTTGGACCTACGACTTAAACGGAAAACTGATCGCCGCTCACTCGATGGCGATGGAATTCAACAAAGAAAAACATAGCCTACATCCGGTGTCGCTGGAAATTCTCGGTAACTTTCTTTTTGTCTGTTTCTGTGACGATCCACCATCGCTTGAAGGTGCGCAACGCGATCTTGCTGAGCCAATGGCTATGTTTGATTTCGAAAACCTGAAAGTTGCAGCTAGTAAAGTCTATCCTATAGCCGCCAATTGGAAGCTGGCAATCGAGAATTATCAAGAATGCTACCATTGCGCGACAGCTCATCCTGATTACGCCAAAATGCACACGTTGATGTTAAATGCGAAGAAACGGGATCGCATTCAGAAACCCATGCTACAAAGAATGACTGCCTGCGGATTAAAAAATATCGAACATGACTTTGTTGATACTCATGCAAAACCCGGTGAACAGGGATACGGTTACAGCCGTACCGCCCTGTTTGAAGGCTACAAAACCGGGAGTCGTGATGGTCAACCTATAGCGCCTCTGCTTGGAGACCTCAAAGACTATGACGGTGGTGCATCCGATTTCACGATAGGTCCATTTACTTTCTTTCTCGCTTATAGTGATCACGTCATTGGCTATGTTTTTAGCCCTGTCGATCACAGTAACTGTCAATGCAAAATCTACTGGTTTGTTCGCAACGATGCTATCGAAGGCAAGGACTACGAGTGCAACGAACTAATGTGGTTGTGGGATGTCACTACTTATGCTGACGAAAAAATCATCGTCAATAATCAGAAAGGCATTAACTCTCATTACTACAAGCCAGGACCGTTCTCTACCATGGAGCGCATGGAACGACGTTACATCGAGTGGATACTTCAAGAGCTTTCAGACAAATCGTTTTGATTATCAACCGTAACAACGTCTATCAATTATTCAAATACACCGTATACGCACTTCTAACACTCAACGTATATTTCTTCTTCAACGAAGAATGGGCTGCGGCTACCCACCGGTTTGTCGGAGGTATAGCACTCGAAGATGTAATCGAAGGTTTTGCCGCTAGCATCGACACAGTAGCTTGGGTAGCACTGCTATTGATGTTTGAACTAGAAACCTATGTTCTTAATGACAAAAAGGTTACAAAGCGTATTGCTTGGATGCTATATGGCCTTAGGGCTGTTTGTTATGCATTTATCATTTATGCGTTCTCCGGCTATATCGCTAAACTTCTTTTTTTATTTGACGTTACGCCTCTGCCTAATATCAGTAATCTTTGCAACTTTGTAAGCAATCAGTGGGCCTTCGCAGTAACCCTTGACGAATACCAAATTCTAACCACTGAAAACTGTAAATCGATAGCGAACGGAACTACCTTTTATCAGTTCCCAGGTATGAATGTCGTTACTGATTTGAACGGATTGACCGGAATTGTTCGACTGGCATGGGTCGACGTCATTAACTCTGCTGTCTGGTTACTGGTCGTGCTAGTACTCGAAATCGACATTCGATTACAGAAACCCCGAAAGTTCGAAGGTCTCATCCTGCTTATCAGCAATACGAGCAAATTTATATTGTATGCAGTACTGCTGTTTGCGGCTATTTACTGGGGCTTTAAAGGAAAATTTATCGATTTTTGGGATGCCTTCCTATGGCTGGTTGCATTTGCATTTATCGAGCTAAATGTATTCGAGTGGCACCAGGACAATCCTTAAATATCAGATCGATCATCCTATTTAATCAAAAATTAATGCATAGGTTTTGTACTTATGGAGGCACAACAGAAAAATCGTGGTTAAGTGCTGAAATCTCGATGAGATTATCATTAGTATCCTGAACTGTAAGTAATATAAGTCCGAAATCTCCATTCAGGAGCATAAGGTAGGGATGCCAAAGATCATTTTGATTCCGACGGTAATAACCTGACACTTCCCAGCCATCATCAGTCGGATACATGTAGACTTTACCTACACTCCTATTCGGAGAAACAGGATCCACAATCTCTATGTTATTTCTCGGTGATACATAATTATGCAAAATTTCTCGAGATGAGATTACCACTGACTCTTCCTTGGCTCTCTGTAAAATAGGTTGCCTATCAGAAACATACTGATAAACATAAAGGGACACCACAAGTCCTATACTGAGCGCAAATATTGGCCTAATTACTTTGTGATTTATCATCGCTTCATCATCATGCAATACCGATTACCTTGTGTGTTTGCAGACTCAGCTTCCATCGTGGATGCTTCATGCAATACTCGATTGTCACTTTTATATTGTGTTCTCTAAAATCGTCATCGAGAGGTTGGAGAAAAAAATGATCGAAATCGAATCGTTCAAAAAGCTCCGGTTGCGCCTCGGATTCTTTCTGCGGGTAGACAAGTTTTAACTCGTTTCCCGATACTTGCACAACTGTGGCACCGGCTTTTGGGCTCACACAAATCCAGTTAACACCAGCAGGGGATGTAAGCGTACCGTTTGTTTCGATAGCAACTTCAAAGCCAACTTTATGCAGTGCAACGATCGCCTCTTCATCAAGTTGTAATAAAGGTTCTCCACCCGTGCAAACCACATATGGCTTGCTATTTTCGCTGGTACTTGGCCAGTGGCTCTCAACAGCAGCCGCTAAAGCTTCGGCCGTTTTAAATTTTCCACCCCCAGAACCATCCGTACCAACAAATTCAGTATCACAAAATTTACAAATTGCCTGTGTACGATCTTTTTCGTGACCACTCCAGAGATTACAACCTGTGAATCGCAAAAAGACGGCAGCACGCCCTGTTTGCGCACCTTCACCCTGCAGCGTGTAATAAATTTCCTTAACAGAGTAAGTCATGCCTTTATTGCCAATAACGGATCCTGAATACCAGCTTCATCAAATCCTTTAGCACGTAGTTCGCATGCTGCGCATTTACCACAAGGTGGTCGTCTGCCTTTGTAGCACGTATGTGTTAAAACCATCACATCAAGTGCGCCTAGATCTCTAGCTAACACAACTATTTGTTTTTTTGACAGACTCATAAGCGGCGTATGAATCACCACATTACTTTCCATTCCCAGACGTATCGTCGATTGTAAAGCCTCAATTGTTTTCTGTCGGCAATCAGGATAATTACTGTAATCCGCTTGACCAACTCCCGTTACCAGATGTTCAATATTATTTTTCCATGCATAGGCAGCTGCAAACGTCAAAAAAACGATATTTCTACCTGGCACGAATGTATTCGGAAGTTCAGTGTCAGCCACTGCACCATTTTGAATAGAGACATTCTCGTCGACCAAAGCATTGCCACCCAGAGCTGTAAATGTATCGATCGGAATTACAGTATGGGGAACCTTGGCAAATTCTGCGACGTTAGCTGCACAATCAAGTTCAACTCGGTGGCGTTGTCCATAATCAAACGTAATCGCCTCGACTGCATTAGAACCAAATTTATGAAGTGCCCAGTAAAGACAAGTCGTTGAGTCCTGTCCACCCGATAATACGACCAACGATTTTATATTTAACATTTCAATACTCATGTATTTTGCCCAGAAACAGCTATCAAAATTCTCTCTCTAAAGTATTTACTTAAATAATTTATCGGCTTCATTCACCAGTTCTTCGTAGCTGTCCTCAGTCGTATCATCTTGTCCAAACAATGATGCCAAGGCATCCTTTGCCTCTGCTTCTTTTCTCGCCCTGGCTGCATCAAAAACATCGTATCCCGGCTTAAACCATTCGCAAAAATTTAGTCTATCTTTCTCAATGACTTCTTCCGCATCATCCTCACGACATTTTTTTGGCACAGTGGAATCATAAAATTTACACATTTTGCATACATGCAGGTAAAAAGAGCATGAAGGACACTCGTCCTGCCTCGAAATCGGCAGACTCAAAAAGGCCAAGGATTCACCACAGCGGTAACACTTCAGATCGTTAGGCATACAACTTAAGTATAACGTCTCGCTATACTGTTAAAATCCTCCATAAGGTTCTTTTCAGTAGCTTGAGATAACATCTCCTGTACCAGGATGATGTCATGATAGGACATAAATAGGTCTAAAAAGTTACTTCATTGAAAATAAGCAAACCCTAACTCAACTAATCTGACGAAAAAATTATTTAAACAGGAAAACTATGAGGAATCGTTATAGCCCGACTAAATTATAATGAGAAATAAAATTAATTAATTATTATATATAATTGTTTTATAAGTTATTTATATTCTAATATTTCTCAAAATTTTAATATCTAAGACGTAATCAGAATTATTATTACAAACGTATAGCACATACAATCGGTTTTTTTCTATGCTCAATAAATATCGGCTGGCTACACTCTATCTGGCAGCTTGCTGCATTATTGGCTGCACCACCTATTCCAATACGCTCAACAGCGAATTAATTACTCAGAAATTTGGAACCTATGGAATAGAAGTCATTGAAAATGAAAATAATATTCGTGTTTCAACCCTTTACAGTTACAAGGAAAACGAACGAATATCTCGAACATTTGCGATTACTACATTGACCGAACAAATCGAGACCATATTTTCGGTAGAGCATGATCTGATTACTAAAGGCGGCTCAATCGGAGCGGTTTTCAAAGATCATGGCTGGAGTATTACCAAACAACATAAATTTATCGGCAATGTAACAATTGATAACCAATCCAAACGTATCAGTCGTCTCATGAGGATAGAACCACCGCTACCTTTGGCTATACATATCTATGTCTTCGTAATATCTAAGAATAAAAAATCCTTTAACTACGCCACCATTGCCGAAATTCATCATCCTGCTTATCTAACATCAACCATGCTCAAATCTACCTATGGAAGAGAATATTCAGGAGCCAATAATATGGCTGAAGTTAAAAAAATTCTTACTCTTGTAAATAGAAAGCTTCGCAATACCAAGTAGCAATAATCAAAACTACCTTCTTTGCGTTTAGCATATATATCCATTCCTAGGACAGTACCTATAAATAACTGTTTGTTTTCGTTTTATGGTATCAATCAGCCATTCGGTAAATTTTTAGATGCTTTTATTTTTTCCGATTTTTCTATTTCTCTAGATAGAGATTTTTCTGAAGAGAGTTTCCAGGCAATGTAAGAAATGCAGCCTGCTACCATAATCGCAAACAAAATAATTATGATCATCAAAAGATTCATAGCACTCCGAATAATAACATTTCAAAAAAATAACATCGCTTCTTTCTACTCCTTCAAGGTTTCTCTTATAATTCAACACCGACTATCGTAAGTCGCTATCACACAAGGTTTATACGGAGGACAGAAATGGTATGTAGACTTCATTTAGTAGCGTCGGTGGCTATATTGATGGCTACATGTAGCTCATCTGGAAAAAACCAAATACCTGTCGATCTGGTAAGCCAAACACAAGATCTAGCTCGATTATCTATTATTGTCGACGGACATATCGATCTTCCCTCTCGTCTAAACAAGGAATGGAATGACATTTCTATATCGACGGAGGATGGTGATTTCGATTACCTCCGCGCAGTCAACGGAGGACTCAATGCACCATTTATGTCTATCTATATCTCAGCCGAGAATGATACCAATGATGCAAGGGAACTAGCAGATAAACTGATCAATTTAGTTAATCGTATCGTCGACGAATCGCCCGATAAGTTTGCTATCCCCTTTTCTGTGGATGATGTTAGGCAACATTTCAAAGATGGATTAATTTCTTTACCAATGGGCCTGGAGAACGGATCTCCAATCGGTAGTGACCTAGCAATGATTCAGTACTTCCACGATCGCGGCATACGATATATCACGCTTACGCATGCTCTTTCAAATCAGATTTCTGACTCATCTTATGACAAGGACAAAAAGTGGGATGGTCTTAGTGATTTCGGCGTTGAAGTAATACAGGAAATGAATCGTATCGGTATCATGATCGATATCAGTCATGTATCTGACGCAGCATTCTGGGATGTCATGGAGATTACGAAGGCCCCCACTATTGCCTCACACTCGTCGGCCAGATATTTCACTCCCGGCTGGGAACGCAATATGAACGATGAAATGATTGAGCGTATTGCAGAGAATGATGGTGTCGTAATGATCAACTTTGGCTCAGCTTTTGTCACCAAGAAAGCAAATCAATACTCGCAAAGTAGAAGTGATGGCTATAAAACGTTCATCGCAAAGAATAAATTGAGAAAGGACACCAAAACTGGAGTACAAAAAACTTTCAACAACTCCTATGAAGAAAAACACGGCCCCTTTCCATATGCAACTCTTGAACAAACGTTGGATCATTTCGATCACGTCGTTGCACTGGTCGGTATCGAGCACGTTGGCATTGGATCAGATTACGAAGGTGTAGGTGATTCTCTGCCAATTGGACTAAAAGATGTATCTAACTATCCGAGCTTGATTCAAGGATTACTAAAACGTGGCTACAGCGAAAGGGACATAAGAAAAATTTTGGGTGAAAATCTACTTCGTGTCTGGGAAACAGTTGAAGTATATGCCGAGAAAAATAATAGGTAATGTAATATGTCTATGATCAATAAAATTAAAACAGGTTCCATTATTGCAGTAATCTCATATGCAATTATTGCCTGTACTCCTCATCCACCAACATACGACCTTATTATCCGTAGTGGCACCATCTATGATGGGCTTGGTGGTAAACCTTATATCGGTGACGTCGCTATTTCTGGTGATAGAATTACTGCAGTAGGTGATCTCGATGATGCAACGGCAATCAAGGAAATCGATGCTTCTGGCAAGGCGGTATCACCAGGTTTTATAAACATGCTTTCATGGGCGACCATCTCACTTATTGAAGACGGTCGTGGAATGAGTGATCTGAAACAGGGAGTAACGCTTGAGGTCATGGGTGAAGGTTGGTCGATGGGCCCTTGGAATGATACTTTGAAGGCCGATGCAGTAGCCCGCCAAACCGATATTAAATATGACATTGAATGGAGCACTCTTGGCGAATATTTAGAATATCTGGTGATGAAAGGCATCTCACCCAATGTCGCATCATATGTTGGCGCTACGACTTTACGCATACACGAAGTAGGTTATAAAAATCGTAAAGCAACTGACGAAGAACTATCTCGTATGCAAGATTTAGTGCGCGATGCCATGCGCGAAGGGGCACTTGGCGTTGGTTCATCGCTAATTTATGCACCCTCAAACTTCGCCAACAAGGATGAACTCATTGCACTTGTGAGTGCTGCAGCAGAATTCGGTGGTGCATACATTTCGCATATCCGATCCGAAGGAAATTGGTTGCAAGAAGGAGTCCAGGAGTTAATCGATATAGCCAGTGCTACTGGCGTACCAGCAGAGATTTATCACCTCAAAGCATCTGGCAAACCCAACTGGCATAAACTCGACCAGGTCTTCAACATGATTAAGGATGCTCGAGCTAAGGGCTTGCGCATCACTGCTGATATATACACATATCCTGCCAGTGCAACAGGATTAAACGCTGCTATGCCACTTTGGGTTCAGGAAGGTGGGCACGATGCGTGGATAGCTCGCCTTAAAGACCCTGAACAACGCGCACAAGTCGTACACGCAATGAATCATGATGCTACCACCTGGAATAACACCTATCTCCAAGTTGGTCCTGAAAATATTCTTTTACTCGGATTCAAACACCCAACCTTAAAATCGTTGATAGGAAAAACACTGAATGAGGTTGCAGAAGAACGGAAGGCTGACCCTGCAGAGACCGCTATCAACCTCGTCATCGAAGATGACAGTCGGGTCGAAGTTAGCTATTTCGGAATGTCGGAAGAAAACGTCAGGAAAAAGATGGCTCAGCCCTGGATTAGTTTTGGATCCGATGAGGAAGCCTCGGCAACCGAAGGTGTTTTTTTGTTATCCAATAATCATCCTCGTGCTTTTGGTACATTTGCACGCGTACTAGGAAAGTATTCGCGCGACGAAGGTATCATTCCACTTGAAGAAGCTATTCGCCGCATGACTTCTCTGCCTGCCAAAAATATTCAGATTCGTGATCGTGGCCAACTTGTAGAAGGTTTCTTTGCTGACGTCGTCGTCTTTGATCCAATAACCGTGTCTGATCACGCTACTTTTCCGAAACCTCATCAATATGCGACCGGCATCGAGCAAGTTTTTATTAACGGGAAACAAGTATTAAAGAACGGTCAGCATACTGGTGCTAAACCTGGGCGTGTAGTACGTGGTCCCGGCTGGATCGGTTGGTCAAAATAAGAGCAACGTAACACCTCAAGCAATGCACACCAAACCAAAATAGCATCCTCACCACATACCCTTTGGTTTTTATTCTGATATAAGTTTATTGGCTTCTGAAAGAACAAAATTTTGGATGGCTTCGGATTCCGTCACCGTTAATTCAGCTGGAGGCATGCCTTTAGCAATGCGAGAGCCGCCGATAACTATGGCATGCCATTCTGCATGAGTATCCTCCGATGTATACCTGAGGTCCGGTATAGAACCTCCGTATCTAGCAACTACATCTTGTCCGTGACAACTACGGCAATTACTTACATACAGCGCTTTTCCTTCCTCTAAAGTTGCTTTGCCTACTGTAACGGCTGGTAAATCTCTGATCTTTCTCTCAGCAATTACCGTCTCAGGAATCGAAGCTTCTCCTTTCAGGCTGAACGCCAAAAGACGAGTTGGCCCACGGATATTTTCGTCGGCATGCAACTTTGGATAATAGAATTGTAATATGCCGCCAACACCAACTGAAATTAACACAAACTGGTCGTCACCTAATCTATAACTGACCGGTGCAGCACTGATTGCTGTACCGGTATCAATAGACCAAAGAATTGCGCCATCTTCTGCATGGTAGGCATTAAACTCTCCCATCGCATTACCCTGGAACACAAGATTACCAGCCGTTGCCAGCACAGCACCGTTAACTGCTAATTTATGATGTACAGACCAGCGTTCGCTCTGTGACACAGGATCCCAAGCAAGTAATTTTCCAGCACTGTGCGATTTTCCATCTACAACATTAACGACCTCTATGCGATCAATAAAGTCACCATCATCAAGCATGGTTACTATCTCGGGTACATCAATAACGGGGATATATATAAGTTTGTGGCCCGAGTGATAGGCCATAGCATGCCAACTATGCGCACCCCACATATTTGGCCAGATGGCTGTCTCTACTCCTATCGGTTGATTCCAAAACATTCCTGCAGGATCCAGTTCGGGTCTACCTGTTTCCAAATTAATATGTGTGGCCCAATTAACTTTTACGTAATTTTTAGCAGAAATGAGTTCTCCGGTAACGCGATCTAGCACGTAAAAGAAACCATTTTTAGGTGCGATCATTAGCACTTCTCGTTGCTTACCATGGATATCAAGGTCAGCAAGAATAATGTTCATGTTAGCGTTATATTCCCAGCTATCATGTGGAACTGTCTGATAGTGCCAAACGTATTCTCCACTATCTGCGTTGACGGCAATAACTGATGACGTAAATAAATTATCACCACCTTCAGGATTTCTATCTTTCTGCAAATATGGAAGTGCACCAGCTGTACCAAAGAACAACAGGTTTAACTGTGGATCATAGGTCATACCATTCCAAGCACTTCCTCCACCACCAAATTTTTGCAAGGCATCACCGGACCATGACTTTGCTGCCATCTTCATTGCCAGTGATATATTTTCATCAGGATTGTCGCTAGGAACCGTAAAAAATCTCCACAAAAGACTACCGTCATTCACATCGTAGGCAGAGACATATCCACGATTTTTTTCTCTCGATTCCGACCCATTATTTCCAATAAATACCTTGCCACCACCAACATACGGTGCATCGCTAATGCCATAGCCATATTCCGGATTACAGGTAACCTTTGACCATATTTCTCGACCGGTATCAGCATGTAGAGCGATTAAGCGACAATCATCAACACTAACAAAAACTTTGCCATCCCAAACTGCGACACCCCGATTTACTCGGTTATCTATCGTATTCTCAGGATCGTAACTCCAGAGTATTTTTCCGGATACAGCATGAATTGCAAAAACGATGGATTGCGCAGTAGACAAATAAATAGTGCCATCTACTACGATTGGTGTAGCCGAGATACCATTTGGGGCCGGCAAATCTAATGACCAGGAAAGAGCAAGCTCCCCAACATTACTATCATTAATTTGTGCAAGTGGGCTAAAGTGTTCACCATGAAAGTTACCGCCATTTAGGAACCAATTCTCACCTTTCGCTGATTCCGCGAGGACTCTCGCCTGTGTCACATTACCTGCCGGAGCGGAAAGCGCAGTATTTACAACAAACAAAGCAAGATAGCTCACAATGATGCTTACAGAAAATTGGTTATGCATAAAGGAAATCGCTTACTGGCAGTATTGCTGATATGACGGAGATCAGGGATTACATATCAATTCTTATTCTACTCGCAGGGGCTCAATTCGTAGTTCCCAAGCGTTATGGTCATCAGGACCTTTGGGTCCGATCATACCTTCGGCTGACTTAAGCAAGGTATCCGGGTCATAGATTACACCGTTTTTTATGACGAGTTGGATGTTACGTGCAGATTTAATATTATTGAGTGGATTACCCTTGGTAACGTAAAGATCGGCCAACTTGCCAGGTTCTATGGATCCTAACTTATCCGCAACACCAAGCGCATTGGCACCATTGATTGTTGCTGCTTTCAGAACTGAAATGTTAGGCAAGCCTGCATACACCATCGCCAGCAGCTCGCGATGAAATGCAAATCCCGGTAATAGAGTTGTATAAACGGGTTCATCGGTACCTACTAGGAGAAGATTTTCGCCACCAGATTCGTAAAGTCTGTTTAATTCAAGCACACGCTGTGCAAATTCTGCTTCATCAGATTCCGGCGGTGGATCTCCTCGTTTTTCAAGTAATGCTTGTGCATAAGGCGTAAAGTATTTCGCCTCATTAGCCCAAATCATCTCGGAGCCAAGTTCTTTTCGTAGATTAATTCCACCGTACATTTGTAGATTGGCATCATAATATACTTGGTGTTTGATAATCAGATCGATCATCTGCTCCATCTCGTCACTTTCTTGGCCGCCACTCCCCAATGTGATCTGATGTTCGATACGATCAATTCCCATCAAGATTGCATCTCTCAAGTCCACATCGTATTCACCTTCATAGTTAGACAGGTGTCCTGTCGTCATCATGCCGCGTTTGTGTGCCTGCTCGATCAAAATCTTGGTTTCACCGGGTGTCGCCTGTTTAATTTTGATACTGACAACGCCCTGTTCCGCCCATTTGTCAACTTCCGCACGAATTTCTTCTTCCGTAATGTCATTCGGCCAAGCAGAACAATCGTCCTCAGCAGTTTTGACACTGTATTCGCATCTGAATGCACCAAAATAAGGACCCGACGCAAAAAATCTTGGGCCAGTCTCCTCACCACTATCTACTAGATCACGCTGCTCAAGGACTCGTTCAGGATAGTATTCACCAGCCGACCAGGTCGATGTCACTCCGTTCGCCAGGAATATCATGCCGTTGTAAATAACTTCTTCTACACGTCCTACATCGACGATATCAAGATTGTAATGTGCATGAAGATCTATCATGCCAGGCAAAATCGTTTCCGAATCACTCAGATCAATTACATTACTTGCCGTAAAAATCTTTTCATGTAAATCTGCATCGACTTCAACGATTTTTCCTTCGCGGATCACGATGCCCGTATTTTGTCGTCGGATATTGCTAACACCATCAAATAACCATCCACCTCGAATCATGAGATCGCCTGAAGATGAGTCAGACCACTGTGCATATCCAGTTGTAGACATCATTAGTAAGATGAAAGCTACCTTATTGAATAATCTGTCAATCGATAAATTCACTACATGATCTCAATTGATGTGACTCTCGGTTTTCATAATAGGTAACACAAGTCGCGATGGATATTGTTTGCTGTGATAAATAGTCTGTTTCGCAACTTTGACTTGATCGCTAGTACCAAACGGTTCACCATTATTTAGGTTACGTGCAAAACGCGGAAAATTACTAGAAGAAATCTCCACGCGAAGCTTATGTCCTGCAGGTACCGTATAACTCGTAGCCCAAAGGTCGATTACGATAGTGTATATCTCTCCAGGTTCGAGCGATGACGGTTCTGTATCCTTATCTCTGAAACTTGCACGCAGAATACCTTCTTGTATGAGAAGGCTGTAACCATCCGGATAAACATCGACTAGAGCGGCCGTAAAATCTGTGTCCGGTACAGATGAAGACGCATAGATCTCGACGGAAATCGGACCCGTTATATCTATATCATCAAGTAAAGGATATGTCTCATAGCTCAGAACATCATCGCGGCCTAGTAAAACAGAACGATCAGTCATACCTGCCGCACGACGCCAAATATCAATGCCATCAGTAATTGTCACAGGGTTAATTGGGTTATATGCGTAGGAATCTGCTGGTTCATCCTTCGGTGGTACAAAGTCTAGCAACCCATCATGCGGCAACGCAGCATTTCCCTCACTATGAAAAAATAGCGAGTGCAGCCGTGATTCTTTGGGCGGCCACTTTTCTCCGTAACGCCAGTCGTTCTCTCCTATATTGAAATACATCACTCGCGGCAAATCAATGAAGCCATTGTCCTCACGTTTTAGAAAATAGGTAAAGAATTCGAGTAACATTTCTTCATAAGTCGACACAGCTGCAGTACCAATATCTCTTTCACCAATTTTCGTTGGAGCCTCCACACCGGACATATTTATGGACATGCTTTCGTGATCCCAGGGACCCATGACAAGCCATTGCATCTCAGTAGCATCCTCACTGCCACTATAGAGCTTGACGCCCTCCCAAATAGCAATCGTTCCCCTTGTATACGTATCGTACCAACCTCCAAAATACAGTGCTGGCACCTGAATCTTCCCGTAATACTCCAATGCCCTTGCTTGTTTGTCGGCGGTATCGTCGAGATATCCAGATACCCATTCTCGCCATACCACATCCCGCAATCCATGTGCATTACCCATCGTTATCAGTGGTAGGTGATACAGATCTATATCTTCAGTATCTTGGTACTGTCCATTTTCTGTGTCATCCATTTCCAGAGTCCAGAGACCACTGCTTTGTAATGGGTATGCACCATCAAGAACTCGTTTTTCACGTGCCAAAGTCGTGTTAGCGGCCGAAATAGCCTTGATTGCTGAGTGACCACTTGCGGCAGCTGCAAGTGTCGTATGCCCATAATAAGACTCGCCCATCACACCAACAATCCCATTACTCCATTCTTGAGACACTATCCAATCAATAGTGTCATAAGCATCCGGAATTTCCTGATCATTAATGTATGCGCTGAACTTACCTTCAGATCCAAAGCGCCCACGGACATTCTGGCTGACATAGGCAAAACCATTCTCCGCAAAAAAATTACCGACCGCTGGTTGAAAAACGTACTCTGATTTTGTGCCATATGGTATTCGTGTAAGGATTACTGGAAATGGGCCTCTGCCCGGCGGCAAATAAACATCAGCCATAAGATTTATGCCATCACGCATCTCTATAGGTACGTCTTCACTGATGTGAACACTGCAACCGCTAACCACCGAAAGCACTAACGCTATAATTAATACTCTTACCTCGTTTGCTTCCATACGTTGTCATCCATTTGCTAAAAAAATTATTTTGCTGAGATACTAATAACAGATGCTAATTCATTAAATCTCCATGTCCCCAGGAAATGGAATAGTCTGTTTCACCGGTGATCTTCTTGAACTCAGTAGAAAACAAGTACTAAATATAATTCACTGGATCAATCTAGCTCATACTGGATTAATGCTCTAGAAACTGTATCAACTTCACCATTGCTTCAGTATCGAATTTACAGTACCTCAAAAGTTGTTTCTTAATTTCAGCCTTTTTTTCAGCGCTAGTCTCCTGATCTATAGCCTCTAAATAACCTTTAGAAGCTTCTGTACCTGTTTGAATTCCCTCTAATTTAGAATATTTCATATTGGAAAAGATTGTCGGTAAAACTGCCTTTAAAGACCAAGATCCCTGCATACTTGGATGGTAATAGTTCTGTCGCATCACTGATGCTAAATCAACCAACCGATCAATGATCGCATCCAACGAAGGTTTTAGATCAGGAAAGCGCTTAATCAGACCATTAATAACCCGTTTTTCGTACTGCGAATACATCAAGATGGGGCCTTGCTTACCCAGCGCTCGGATCAGAGACTCAGCAAGTCTTTGCATCGGTGGTTCACCGCTAAAGTCGAGAAACTCAGTATGTTCTATTTTCCCGGGAGCGGCCTCATAATGACAGGACCACTGAAAAGGCAATACTTCGTATGGCCTGGTTCCTTTCCAAATAGGAACTGGTGACATAATAGTTTCAAAATCTAGGTAATAACGTGGATAATTAAGATCAGCTACAAATTTTCGTGTACCCGGCAATAGTTCCGGTTTTCCCGATATCGTCACCTTCTGAATCCACTGCTGTTTCTCGCTCAAGCGACTTGCAGGCACATCACGAATATCCCGATATCCCTCCAAAATGAATTTGGCGAGCTTCGCTTTATTGCCAGCCAATCCCTGTACCGGGTAGTCGATGCCTGAGGGCCAACAATATGATACAAAAGGACATTCATAGGGTTCAAAGCAATGTTGACCAACGGCAATGTCTGGTTCTTCGCCAGCCATATTAGAACGAGCCTCTTTTACACGTTGCGGCACAATCGGCAATAAATCTTCAACCTCGTCGGCCATATTTTTTTCAATTAGCAGGCCTTGGTAGTTGTTAGCGCCCTCGTAATTAAAGCTATTATCGATATGAGCAAGTGCTATACCCTTTAAGTCATACCCCATGTTCTGAAAGACCCAACTCTGTACTGCACAATCAAAGGGATATTCTTCTTTGACCGAGGTTGAGGCTTTCACTTCAACTATCCGCCAGCCACTCTCATGTGGAATCAACGCATCGATGCGTACCAGTACACCGTCATATTGAAAAGTAGCTTCGAAGATCGGAAATTTTGGCCCTGCTTTGACGAAGCGCGCAGTTTTATTCAAAGCATTACTTAGGCCACCTTCATAAGGAATGAATATCGCCTCTTCTGTGCCATAAATCTGCTGTGCGACCTTCCCAACCCTATTTCCGATCTCGAATGCGGCTTCAGTGTTCGTTGAAATAACTTTCAACTCGGGTCGGTGAATTTCCAAGTACAATTTTTTCAGACATTGTCTGGCGGACAGTAGTCTGGATTTAGAGAGGTAAGTTTTCATCTAATCATCAATCAAGATAATCGCCTGAACCAAAAAGTGTAGTTATGCTATTTTAACAGTCGAATTTTTTATAAAGCCATTCAAGAATGACAACGACACTGTTTAGAGAAGATTCATACCTTAAAGAGTGTGATGCAACAACTATCGCTGTTGATCATAATGCCATCATTCTTGATCGAACCATTTTTTATCCTATGGGTGGCGGGCAGCCTGGTGATACTGGCATCATTAACTGGGACACTGGTAGCGCAATTGTCCTCGATACACGATACGACGACAACGGTACCATCAGGCATATTGTTGAGGAAGATATCACCCTACCCCCACCAGGTGAAGAAGTTCGAGCTAAAATTGACTGGGATAGGCGCTACCGCCACATGCGCATGCATACAGCGCTACATCTGCTAGGCTCCCTACTGCAATATGGCGTTACGGGTGGCAATATCTCTGCTGAAAAGAGCCGTCTTGACTTCGATATGGAAGATACCATCGACAAAGAAAAAGTTAATAAGGCGCTAAAGAATCTAATTGAGAAAAATCACCCAGTCAGTTGTCGTTGGATCAGTAATGAAGAACTGAATGCACAACCGGACCTCGTACGTACAATGTCTGTGCAGCCGCCTAAGATCACAGGCAAAGTAAGATTACTCGAGATCGAAAATATTGACCTACAACCCTGCGGCGGAACGCATGTGAAATCAACGAAAGAAGTTGGCCAAGTGCGAATAGGAAAAGTCGAAAAAAAAGGTAAACACAACCGACGTATCAATATTCATCTTGACAATTAGCAGTTCATGCTAAAAGCCTGCATCAAATCGTCTACCAATTCAATGTAAATTGACAAGCTTAATAAATCCTATAACTGCTCTAACTAGCTCATCATGAACATAATCTGAGACAATGTTATCCAAGGAGTTTCTCCGATTGAAATCAAATTTTAACTTTAGGCATTTACAACAATGATCGGATTGCTTTCTAAAGAAAGGATAATTGCGCCACCTGATTACAATCGTTGGCGTGTACCACTAGCATCCGTTGCAATTCACCTATGCATTGGTTCGGTTTACGCCTGGAGCATCTACAATCCACCGCTGACTCGCGTATACGGCGTTGTCACCAGTGCTGCTGATGATTGGACCCTAGGTCAGGTGGTTTGGATTTTCACAGTTGCTATCGTCTGTCTCGGATTGTCCGCCGCATTCGCTGGAAAATGGCTGGAAAAAGTAGGTCCACGCAAGGTAGGCGTTGTTGCCGCTTTTTGTTGGGGTGGTGGTTATATTGTTGGAGCTGCTGGCATTTTGACTCATCAACTCTGGCTTCTTTACCTAGGATACGGCGTGATAGGCGGTTGTGGGCTCGGTCTCGGCTATGTATCGCCGGTGAGTACTCTTATTCGCTGGTTCCCCGATCGCAGAGGCATGGCTGCAGGAATGGCCATTATGGGTTTCGGTGGCGGTGCCATGATTGGTGCACCGATGAAAGAATATTTCCTGAGACTTTTTTATCGAGCACCAGAATACCTAGGTCTAGTTTCTGACGTTGAATTACTTACACGCTCTGGCAGAAGATACACTGACATCACCGGTACCCTACAGGAGGTCGTAACCGTTGGTGTAACAGAAGCTCGCAACATGACTTTACCCGGTCCAGAAGGTGTGTATGTAGTTAACTCCGGAGCCACAGGTGTAGCAGAGACATTCTTCATCATCGGAATAATCTATCTCCTTGTGATGTTGCTCGCTGCCTTTTCCTATCGATTGCCAGCAGTCGGCTGGAAGCCAACTGGTTGGATCGAACCATCACACGATGCCCATAATAGCCTTATTACCAGGAATGATGTCGATATCGATCAAGCACTTAAGACTCCTCAGTTCTACCAACTATGGATTGTGCTTTGCTTTAATGTCACGGCTGGAATTGGTGTTTTAGGCGTAGCGAAAACAATGATTATCGAAATTTTCGGAACCACCTTACCCAACATCGTTGACGCTGCTTTTTCTGCGACTTACGTGGTTATGATTAGTGCATTCAACATGGTGGGACGATTTATCTGGGCCAGCAGTTCAGATTATATTGGTCGACGTAATACCTACTGGATTTTTTTCGTCTTTGGCATCGTGCTTTATCTATCGATCCCTTTCACGGCACAACAGGTAAGCGTAAATCCAGCCGTGGTCTGGTTAGTGTATTTCTACGCAGCAACCATGATCATATTTACGATGTATGGTGGTGGTTTTGCCACAATTCCTGCGTACCTTGCAGACATATTTGGCACACGCTACGTCGGTGGCATTCATGGACGTTTATTGACTGCCTGGAGCACTGCTGGCGTCTTAGGTCCACTTGCAATTACTTCTCTACGCCAGGCATCAGTAAATGATGCTATCCATGATTTGGTGACCAAAATTGATCCCAATACATTTCTGACTCAGTTTGGTGCTTCCGTCGATCAGCTGGAACTCTTGGTCGAACAAAAAACGGTTACGATAACGAGACTCATGGAAATAGCACCTCCCGGAACCACCGACCCCACCAGCGGACTCTACAACTCAACAATGCTATTGATGGCGTTACTGTTAGCAATTGCCTTGGTTAGCAATGCATTGATGCGTCCCGTTCATGCCCGGCATCATATTGTCAATGAAGTAGATTAGATCAACTCCAAACTCGAGCATAGAAAGCTATTTGGGTGGATGCAGTCCCTTTCCTTTTAACCAATCAGGATTATAAAGACGAGATTGGTAGCGCGTGCCACTATCGCAAAGTAGTGTAACAATGGTGTGATTGGGACCAAGAGATCTGGCGACACGTATTGCCGCAGCAACGTTAATTCCAGACGATCCACCAAGAAATAATCCATCTTCATAGAGCAGACGATAAACGGTATCGACACATTCCTGATCAGAAATCATTTCAGCATCATCAATCGGTGCCCCCTCAAAGTTAGCGGTTATCCGTGTACTTCCAATACCTTCGCTAATCGAATCACCACCGACAACCTTGGCTTCCCCATGTTTAATGTAATGCCAAGTAGCCGTTCCTGTGGGATCAGCAAGCACAGTCATGATATTTAGGTTTTTCGACTTGAGAAAATTCGATGTACCCCCGATTGTGCCACCCGTACCAGAGGTAGATACAAATGCATCTATCTTACCGTCAGTATCCCGCCAAATTTCAGGCCCGGTCGTTTGGATATGTGCTTCCCGATTTGCGAGATTGTCAAATTGATTCGCCCATATGCTGTTGTCCATTTCGCTCGCAAGGCGGCCAGCCAATTTCTGAAAATTATTTGGATCTTTATAAGGAACTGCTGGTACCGTTCGTACTTCAGCACCCAGAGCTCGGAGAAGATCTAGTTTCTCTGGAGACTGAGTTTCAGGGATAAAAATAATACAACGATAACCGTTGGCATTACAGATATGCGCAAGTCCTATACCTGTATTACCTGCCGTTCCTTCGATGACAGTGCCTCCAGGTTTAAGTTCACCGCTAGCCTCAGCCGTCGAAATAATGAATTTGGCAGCGCGATCCTTTATCGAGCCACCGGGGTTCATAAATTCGGCTTTACCAAGAATCTCACAACCTGTTTCTTCACTCACTCCTTTGAGTCGTATCAGTGGCGTATTACCAATAGAGTCGACAAAACCATCGAAGAATCTCAAGTCTAAAGCCTCTTCATAATTCCTGTGGTCTACATCTACTCAGGTTGCGGCACAATCCTGATATACGGTTTCGGTGATTTCCAACCATCCGGATACTTCTCTCTTGCTTCTTCATCGGATACGGCAGGCACAATAATTACATCTTCGCCTTGCTTCCAGTTGACGGGCGTTGCAACCTTATGTTGAGCGGTCAACTGACTTGAATCAAGAAGTCGTAGAACCTCGTCAAAATTCCTACCACTACTCATGGGATAAATCAGCATGGCTTTAATCTGTTTATCAGGTCCAATTAGAAATACAGAACGTACCGTAGCATTATCAACTGCTGTTCTACCTTCCGATACTTCACCATCATTCTCCGGAAGCATTTCGTATAGCTTGGCCACCTTAAGTTCAGGATCACCTATCAATGGATACTCAACTGAATGTCCTTGAGTATCTTCGATATCTTGGAGCCACCCCTTATGATCCTCAACCGTATCGATACTCAGACCAATAACTTTACAATTACGTTTTTCAAATTCGGGTTTCAGTCCGGCCAAATAACCGAGCTCTGTGGTACAAACAGGTGTGAAATCCTTTGGGTGTGAAAATAATATCACCCAACCATCACCAATCCATTCGTGAAAATTAATCGTACCTTCCGTAGTTTCTGCTGTGAAGTCTGGAGCTTCAGAATTGATCCTCAGTGACATTATTTTAAGCCTTCGTTCAATTTATTAGAGACCTATAATTTTATCATTTTCAAACGCTGGCGTCGCAAATTCATTAACTGGACTGTTAACAAAAATTCAAATAAAAAGTAAATTCTATTTGCCCCCAAAGCATGTCAGCTGAATGCTTGCAGTTCAAATTAATGATCTGAATTATTTCAGAAATAACATTTTTTATATATATATATAAATAAATAATATTGATCGTACTATCGAATTAAAGTTTCAAATATTTTGAAAATTCCTATATCACGATTAGTTCAGCAATCTGTGATCAGGCGATAATTTATGGGACACCCATTTGGCCAGGCGATATTTCATGTTGGGCAAAGTTCTCTGATTTGGTGGCAATGGAATAATTTCTTTGTCATGAATTAAAAGTCGGTAAGCATATTCAATTTTGAGATTGTGAGAATCCGTAGGTTCAAATTTAACGATACCCCGTTTTATTGCATCCTCCATAACCATGCTCAATGCTTCTTTAAGCAATTCTGGTTGATTCTTTAGTTTTTTAGTCATAACGCATATTAATAATAAGACAAGATGTACGATCGTTATTTGTTAATGCCCAACAGGTCCAGAAAAAAAGCGTAAGTTAATGCCGTTTCACGAAGCGGTTCATAACGGCCAGTTTTACCACTATGCCCAGCGCTCATGTCCGTATATAAAATTAGTCTATTATTGTCCATCTTATTAGCACGGAGCTTTGCTACAAATTTAGCAGGTTCCCAGTATTGTACCTGTGAATCATGCAATCCAGCTGTAACAATAACGTTGGGATAATTCTTTTTCTCTATGTTGTCGTACGGTGAATATGACAGCATATAATCATAGAAAATCTTATCATTCGGGTTACCCCATTCATCGTATTCCGATGTGGTCAAGGGAACATCAGGGCTCAACATCGTAGTCACTATATCTACAAATGGAACACCCACTTCGACACCTTTATAGAGATTTGGCGCCATATTAATAATTGCACCTGTCAACAATCCACCCGCACTTAACCCGGTCGCAAAAGTGTAATCCGACGATGTATAACCTTTTTCAATCAGGTATTGAGTACAATCAATGAAATCGTTAAATGTATTTTTCTTTTTTAACTGTCGACCCTCGTAGTACCATTGACGGCCCATCTCGGAGCCTCCACGTATGTGAGTGATAGCGTAAATAAATCCACGATCGAGAAGGCTTAATATTTCTTCATCGAACTCAGGATAAATAATATGACCATACGATCCATAACCGTATTGCAGTAATGGATTCTTACCATTTTTCTTCATGCCCTTGCGGTAAACCAAGGAAATAGGCACATTAACACCATCACGAACAGTTACAAAAAGACGTTTAGATTCATAATTGTTCTTATCAAAGCCACCTAACACCTCCTCTTCTCTCAGCAATAATTTTTCGTGTGTCAACAAATCTAAGTCGTAGGTTGTAGGTGGCGTTGTCATGGATTCAAAGACAAATCGAAACGATTTTGTATCGTATTCATAGTTGTCGCCCACTGAAATTGTATACACGGACTCATCAAATTCTACTAACCGGCGTTCATCACTTCGTCTATCTATCGCTGCTATTCTCGCGAGTCCTTTATCTAGCTCCTCGAGGACGATGTAATCTTTAAGTACGCTAACGGTTTTTAGTAATACATCATCCCTATGCGGTACAACCATCCGCCAATTTTCCTTCGATATTCTATCGATAGGTGTTTCCATTAATTTAAAATTAATAGCTTTGTCGTTTGTTACTATATAGAAATGATTCTCACCGTCCGTAATTGTGTATTCGTGATTCGGTTGCCTGGGAAAAAATAACGTTGGATTTTTACTTGGTGCATTGGCATCAATAAAATATTCTTCAGACTGATCTGTACTCTCAGTCGTTATATAAAGAAATCGCTCTGAAAGACTCTTGCTAACACTGACACTAAATGTATTATCTTTTTCTTCATATACGAGGTTATGTGAGTTAGATCCCATCTCATACCTATACACACTTTTCCATCGCATAGTTTCAAGATCCTGTTTGGCGTAGAAAACGGTCTTGCTATCCCCTGCCCATTCATAGTTATAAGCAATATCAGAAATCCTATCCTGCAGAACTTCACCACTTTCGAAATCAATAAAATGTAAGGTATAGAAACGGCGACCGACAGTATCTACCAAAAATGCCCCATACTTCTGATTCGGACTCGCCTCAAAACCTCTTACATCATAATAATGATGTCCCTGAGCAACTTTATTCACATCGAGAAGTATTTCTTCATCTCCCGTTACTGATCCTTTCTTACGATAGTAGATCGGATAATCACGATCTTTTTCATAGCGATAATAGTAAAAATAATTACCATACTTATATGGAACAGATTCCTCATCTGGTTTTACGCGTGACTTCAGCTCCTGGAACAGGATTTCTTGTAGACCAACTGTTTTAGCCATAATCTTAGCTGTGTAGGCATTTTCCTCCTCCAGATAGGCTAGAACATCTGGATGATTTCGTTCATTGAGCCAGTAATAATCATCAATTCTCACATCACCATGAATTTTCAGTTTATGAGGTATTTTTTTGAGTGTAGGTAACATCAATATCTCTTCAGTAGAAGCGGATAACATTAAAAGTATGAAACAAAAAAGAAGCAACATCGATCCATTCTTCTTTATTTTTAAAGACCATATCAAAATTAATTATTATCGATGCTATCATCACTATATCCAGTGATTTTATGCATCCATAAGCAGCTGAAACAATAGTATTTTTTTTAAAAAATAATTGATATTAAACCTGATCGATTATGAAGAACAAATATAAGAGGAATAACAATATGAAAATTCTGAATAGTCTTTCGCCGCACATGCATTGGTTACTCAGATTATCACTTGCTGCTACCTTTATTCTTCATGGCATACCAAAATTTCCTCCTGATGGTCTGCTCCAAATGGGCTTACCATTGATTATTGCTTGGGGTGTAGCATTCGGTGAAATTGGGGCCGGGATCGCCTTGCTTGCCGGAGCGCTTATTGATGATGAGCGATTAACTCGCCTAGGTGGGCTACTCATCGTCATTATTATGATCGGTGCTATCACACTGGTTCATTTCCCGCAGGGCTGGGTTGATGGTATGGAATTTCAGGCACTCATGCTAGCCGCCGGAATGTACTTCTTAACGAAAGGCAATCAAGTCTAAAAACTAGAGATACTGAAAATATCAATTGTAATCTGATATTTCTCTCAACTAATGTTGGTATGTAGACATTCCGAATAAATTCGAATCGATTCGATTTGCCTCGATTATTTTTGCTCTAGCTGAAATATTCTTATGCTTTATCGTATTTCCAGAACACGCTCAAGCAGAAAAAATCATCCAAGCAATTCGTACTGAAAAACCCCCAAAAATTGATGGGTTACTAGATGATCTCGTCTGGCAAAAGGCTATGATCGTCGAAGATCTGCATGAAGTTTATCCCCATGAATTCAGTGAAACATCGGAACCATCACAGTTTTACGTTCTCTACGACCAGAATGCCATCTATATTGCGAGCCGCTTGTCGGATAGTGATCCGGATAGTGTACCCGCAAATATTCTGCGTAAAGGAGATTTTGGTTTCGGTGATGACACCACTTCGGTCATCCTTGATCCACATAACAATGGCCGTAGTGGTTACATGTTCGATCTAAATCCAAATGGTGTTCGAACCGAGGCAATTTTTACAAACGCGACAAAGGAAAATTGGGACTGGCAAGGAATCTGGCATGGTGCGGCAAAAAAGGATAGCGAAGGTTGGGTAGCGGAATTCGAAATACCGTTTAAGACACTTTCATTCGATCCAGACCAAGATACCTGGGGTATCAACTTTACGCGTTGGCGTGCCCGGTGGGGTGAATACGATGGCTGGGTCTCGCATAACAATAGAGTCAATCCTGCACACTCCGGAAAATTGAAAGGTATGGTAGGAATAAATCAGGGATTCGGACTTGATATCGCACCCGGATTCAGTATCAACGAACATAAGGATTTTGTGACATCGCAATCAATAACGGAATTGAAATCGTCAGTCGACGTCTTTTACAGGATTACTCCTGCATTGACCGCTGCACTAACCCTTAATACCGACTTCTCCGGTACCAGTGTGGATGCACGCCAGATTAATCTGAGTCGATTCAATCTTTTTTTCCCAGAGCACCGAAATTTCTTCCTGCAAGACACAGATATTTTCGAGTTCGGCCGCATTGGTGACAGTGAAATGTGGCCTCCTGTTACCTCACTTAGTCAGGTAGAACAAGAAAGTGGTCAACCCTTCTTTTCTAGGAAGATCGGATTAAATGATGCCGGGGAAACGATTGATCTCGAATTTGGCGGCAAACTCACCGGTCGAATAGGTCGATGGGATATCGGTCTCCTTAGTATTCGGCAAGCAGGACATTCCAATGTAGATCCATCCAACTTATTTGTAGGACGTATCGCAGCTAATATATTAGCTGAATCATTAATCGGTGCAATCGTAACTAAAGGGGACCCTACTTCCAATATAGACAATACACTCTTTGGTATAGACTTTCGTTATCTGAATACCCGACTCGTTAAAGGTGGCACGATTGAAGGTGCCATTTGGTATCAACAAACAGAAACCGATGGTTTCAATGATGATAATTCTGCTTTCGGCTTGAAGCTAAAAATGCCGAATGGCAAAGGATTTCGAGGTGGAATCGAATTTAAAGAAATACAAAATAACTTTAATCCAGCCCTGGGATTCGTCAACCGGACTAATATCAGGGACTATATCCTAGAGATTGGTCACCTCTGGCATTCTGACAACCAAATGATTCGGACAATCTACAGCGGCATTGATGCTGAACGCATTGATACGATCGAAGGCGAATTACAGTCCCAAATCATTACAATTCGTCCATTCGAATTAGAAACGGCATCTCAAGATCGACTGGGAACTTATTACTCGATGAACAAGGAACATATAACTGAACCATTTGAAATTTCTAAAGAAATTTTTATCCCAGTAGGAATATACTCATTTAACCAATATTGTATCGAGGGCAGCAGCGGATCTCACAGGAATCTTAACTTAAGCTCTCTGATCTGTAGCGGCGAGTTCTACAACGGTGATAACACAAACTTTAATAACGAGCTGACCTGGCGCCCAAATCGTCACTTTAAATTTTCCCTTGGCTATGACATCTATGACATCAAACTTCCACAGGGTGCTTTCATTACAAGGCTTACTAGCCTGAGAGCTGATATTGCATTTACATCAACCTGGTCCTGGGAAAATTTTATTCAGTATGACAACATCTCCGACAGTTTAGGCCTAAATAGTATACTTCGTTGGCTACCCAGAGCCGGGCGAGAAATGATATTAGTGATAAATCGAGGGTTTCAGAATTCTTATCAAATGCGAAACTTTAAATTGCGAAACTTTAAATCAGTATCTTCCGATCTTTCTTTCAAAGCTAATTATACCTTTAGATTCTAAGTTCGCACGATAGCTCTTTAGAGGAGTTTTATAAAGTTGAGGTTTATTGGTTTGATGAACCTATGGTGACCCTAAATAAAAATCTCATTTGTAACTATTCACTGTGCCCAAATCATAGCGATTTCTTCATGATTTTTTTTATGGCATTATATCCAAATGCGAAAATTAACAATCATTTTCTTTTCTGTATTTAATTTATTATTAGCTCCATCTTTATTAGCTCAAAATGTTACACCAAAAGACATATTAGAATTATATGCAGATACTGAATGGGTAAAAGAGAGTCAATTACTTACTCAAGTGACTAGTGATGCAGTCAATATTATTCATTACCAACACTCACAACAAAGTGAAATTCAAAAGTTAGTCATATCCTATTTAGAAACTGATCAATTAACCCATGAAGAACTCTGGGAGAACCTGGATAATATTTTAAGCCAAACGGATATTCATTCTGAGAATTTGAATACTCAAGTTAATAACCTACAAATAAGCTCATCATCTTCTAGTCCCACAGCAAGGTGGATACATAAGGAATCACTAGAATTAATTTATGACTTAAATGATTACTCAATTGAAAATAATAAACTCACTAAAGATTTAATAGGCCATCTAGATAAGGAAGAAGTAGAGAAATATGACTATAAAGTTGGAAGAAGTTATATGCTCAATGCTGATTTCCTTGAGCTTATGGCAAAGAGTAATAGATCTACTGCCTCAATATTGCCGGCATGGAATTTAGGTAAAGTCACATTAGTTCTTGAGTCTCAAGTACTGGAATATCAGGCTATAGCAACTAGGGTTAATGGTCACCAGATCCTAGGCGAATTAGATAAATCACTTTTAAGAAAATATAAAAATCCACTTGATAGAAAATACAAAATTATTAAACAAGGTGATTCGTATGGAGAATTACTATCCTCAATAGATCTTCTCAATAACATAAAAAAAGAAATACAATCTAACATAAAAAAAGAAATACGATCTTCGCCAAAAGAAACTGCAAACTTATTAGTAGAAGTAATAGATAGATTAACTATAAGTGCAAAATTATATAGTGAAGCAAATTTAAGAAATGCTCATTTGTGGAAGGAAATAATGGATTTCTACTATAAAAACCCTGACTATCTGGGTGATTTATTTAGCGACAATTTAAGAAATGCAGAATTTATAAATATTCAAACAAGGCAGGAATTTATTATTCAACAGATGTCTAATTACGCTAATGAATATGCGCAGGCTACAATTGAATTTACGCAAGTTTTCCCTAGACTCCTCTCCTTAACTAAATAATTTTGAAGGATCTGCTAAGCCACTCGTTGTGGATTTTTAAAAGACAAGAGCATAATCCATTGGTCGGAGGTTCGAGTCCTCCCGGGCCACCATTCTTCTAATCAAGAGTGCGTTAGAATTCCATTCATCTTCGAATATTCTAACAGACGCTAATCTTCTCCAACGATGCTTCATTAGGGCTGTAAAAATGTATTTCGGACGCATATTTTTAAATCTACTCACTTTCCGCCTTTAATTCCTTAAGACGTACAGCTTCAAACTCATCTCCTTCATTCCAATTTGGCATTTCATCAGCATTGGCAATTGCTAATCCAGCCCATAAGCCTAATTGTGCATCCGACACAGCACCTTCAAAATTCCAGCTATCATCATATTCATCAGATGCTTGATGATAGTTAAAGTCCGTGTAATGGTTAATCTGAGCCTTACCCCAATCTGTCGGCCGATCGACAAAACTCATCCCGGGATTGACATAAAGAGCTGGCACTCCAATCTTGGCGAAACTAAATTGATCGGAGCGATAGAATGAACCACGACTCGGAAACTGATCTGGTTTTACGACTCGACCTTGCTCATCAGCAATCATTTGGACAAGTTGATCGAGGGTCGATTTACCCATTCCGACGTAAGTAACATCGTGCGTATGGCCCCAAATATTAATGCCATCATAATTGATGTTGGCCGCTATTTTACCGCGTGCAAAGGTCGGATTTTCTGCATAATATTTTGAGCCTAATAAACCCTCCTCTTCCGCACCCACTAAAGCGATTAGAATGGAACGACGTGGTGCCTGTGGCAAAGCTCTCATACTCTTGGCTATTGCCATAACTAGTCCTACACCAGATGCATTATCCATTGCACCGTTATAAATATTATCTCCCTCTTCGTTTGGCTTACCTATACCAATATGATCATGATGCGCTGTATAAATAACGACTTCATCTTTTAAGTCTGCATCACTGCCGGGAATAAGCCCTAATATATTGGCCGATTTGCTTCGAGTGATTCCTACGTCCATGGCAAGCGATGTGGTAATTCCAAGCGGTACTGGTTTAAAGTCCCGATTGTCGGCTGACTCACGCAAATCATCCAGATTGAACCCGGCCATTGCTACTAGTTCTCGCGCCGCATCTTCGACCATCCATGCAGTAACCTGGCTCCTCGGTTCATCTCCTGCTGGCAATTCAAACTGTGAGGTAGTTGATGAAGTCTGAAGTACTTGGAATGGATATCCGGCAGATGGCTGAGTATGAATAATGATCGCACCAACGGCTCCTTGCATGGCAGCCTTCATGTATTTATAGTCCCATCGGCCATACCAGAGGCGAGTCTCTCCAGCAAATAGGTCTGGATCCCATTCGGGATCGTTATTCATTATCAACAGTACTTTTCCAGTTAGATCCTGACCTTTATAATCATCCCAATCATATTCTGGCGCCTGTATGCCATAACCAACAAAAACAACTTCGGCATTTTCAAAACTCACCCGTTCCTCTTGGATTCCACTACTCACTAAGTAATGGTCCCATTGTTTAAGCGTCAGTGAATCATCACCTCGCAGAAACTGCCATTCATTAGGTTCATCTGTATCTATATTAATCAAGTCGAATGGTTGTTCCCAACTTCCGTCCACACCACCAGGTTCGAGGCCAATCTCTTTAAGTTCTTCGATTAGATATTCGCGTGCAGCAACATCACCACGACTGCCAGGACCACGTCCTTCATATTTATCATGCGATATTTCCTTGACAATTTTTCGCATGTACGAACCGGATATTTGAATGGATTCATCTTCGACAGTAATATTTTTTGAGATCGCTACATCAGAAATCTCTGTAGCCGATGATTCATCAGATAGTGATTCATCCTGGCTACATCCCCCCATCGTAAGAGCGAGCACCATGACCAGATAAATAATATTTGTTTGTATTTTCACAGTGATTTACCCCACCGGTAGATATCAAAGATTAGTAACCTTATCACAGGATACAGACGTAATTGGACTTGATATTGTCCATCCTAAAATAGGCTATATTTAGTTCAATTGAATAATTCAGACAGAAAATATTGCATCGAGTTCCATGAACGTCGATCAGAATCCGATTGATACACAGTGCCAAAATCTGGATCATTAGCCTCTGGTTTAGTAAATGCGTGCATGGTATTTCCGTAACCGTGGATCTGCCAGTCAGCACTCATAATTGTAAGTTCTTCGGCAAGAGATACCACATGATCTGGCGTAGCCATTGGATCATCCCATCCATGCAAAACAAGCACCTTGGCCTTAACCTTGTTTTCGGTAGTATTGCCCGGTGAACCTAAGAGACCATGAAAGCTGACTACCCCATTCAAATCAGCAACAATTCTAGCCAGATCAAGAACACAAAGCCCTCCAAAACAGAATCCTATTGACGCCACGCGATTTGTATCAACCTCATCAAAATTTTTGAGAACTTCCAGCGCAACCTTTAATCTATTCTGAAGCATAATTCGGTCATCGAGGAATGGCTGAATAAGTGCACTATTCTCTTCAATGCTATTGCCCAAAACGCCCCTTCCGTAGATATCTAGCGCAAAACCAACATAACCGAGTTTTGCTAAAGCTTCAGCTTTACCGTTTTCGAAATCGCTCCTTCCAGCCCATGCATGGCAAACCATTACACCGGGTCTCTCTCCCTCGATAGTATCGTCCCAAGCCATATGGCCCTGCAATTCAACATCACCATCATGATAATTGATTAATTTTGTTTGTATGGTCATTAATTACTCCTCCAATCACCTCTTTCATGCATTGTAAATCCTTGAGGGTACCGTTACGGATATCATAGATCCATCCGTGAATATCGATCTCTATGCCTTGTTTTCTCGCGTTCTGGATTGATTTCGTATTGTAGACATTTCTAACTTGAGCCAAAACATTTAACTCACAAAGTAAATCTAGCTTTTCTATACCAGAAAGAAGTTCAATGGTGTTCTTATTCTCACGGTAGATGTCATTTAGGGGAAGTAACCAATCATCAATAAAGCCATGAACCGTCTTGTCCTTCATAGACGCTTCAATACCACCACATCCATAATGACCACACACAATTATGTGCTTAACTTTGAGAACCTCAACTGCAAATTGAATAGTGGAGATGCAGCTTAAGTCTGAGCTGCTTACTAGGTTTGCTATATTTCTATGAACAAAAAATTCACCAGGTTGAGCGTCGGTGATTTGGTTCACGGATACGCGACTATCAGAACAGCTTATCCACAAACACTTTGGTTTCTGCTGTTTTGAAAGATTGATAAAAAAGTCAGGATCTTGCTGCCTAACCTTTGTGGCCCATTTTTTATTTCTCTCCAAAAGATGTTTTGGTGTATTCATTAGCTAGCACTTGCCATAATATTTACTCATTTTCCATCGCCGCCCAATAGTTCTTAATTCGACTATTTTCTTAAATAAAAATGAAATTAATAATTAATTACAACATATTTAACACAACTGAAATATGAAAAAAGAATCTCATGTATTTCATATATATAATACAATTCTATTTACCAAGGTCACTTTACTCGGAACTTAAAGTACAGCTGTATTTTATCGAAAAAATTATAATCTCGTATGACTCATACCGTCATAACCTAGTTAGGTCTTCTAAAGTAAGAGTTTCTAAAAATTATGCCCCTTGTCGCACATAACAAATTACCTACATTTTTACAGTTACAAAAGCACGGTCAAACAGTATTGCCACTGGATCGGGCAAAACAACAAGATATCCGTGAACTGCATATAGGTTTGCTCAACATGATGCCAGATGCTGCTCTGGCAGCTACAGAGCAGCAATTCATTAACCTAGTAGGAAGTTGCAACCAGATAGCTCAGTTTTATGTATATCCATTTACAATTCCACAATTGGAACGCAGCGAGAAAGCCAAACAGCACATCAGTCAATACTATTCTGATTTTGATGGCCTTGTTAACCAAGGTCTTGATGCATTAATTATTACTGGCGCCAACGTGAGCAATCCTTCGCTGGACCAGGAATCGTTCTGGGGGCCACTAATCGAAATGGTAAGCTGGGCCGAGAATAATGTCACTTCCATCCTGTGTTCCTGCCTGGCAAGCCATGCCCTAGTCAAATTTAAACATGGTATTGAACGACAACGGTTACCTCAAAAACAATGGGGTGTATATAGTCACAGAATTGCTCAACTCGACCATCCGTTGATAAAGAATATTAATACGAAATTTGATGCACCACATTCACGATATAACGAGATTACCAAATCTCAACTCGAACAAGCCGGATTATTGGTCCTTGCTGAAAGCTCAGAAGCTGGTGTACATCTGGCCGTCAGCCCTGATCAGTTTCGTATTGTCTATTTCCAGGGTCATCCTGAATATCAGGCCAACAGCCTACTCAAAGAATATAAACGGGAGGTATATCGATATCTGAAAGGAGAATGTGAATCGGTACCACATTATCCAGAACAATATTTTTCAACTAAAGCTATTCATATAGCAGCGCAATTTATCAAACAGGCAGAAAAAGCTGTAAGTAACGGAGATCCCCTACCCGAGTTTCCCGATAAAAAGTTAGAATCGTACGTTCACAATACCTGGAGTGACACTGGAAAAGCGATTGTTAATAACTGGCTCGGGTTGGTATATCAACTAACAAACCTTGAGCGTGAATTACAATTCATGCCTGGAGTCGATCCCAATAATCCATTGCAACTCAATTCTGAAATATAAAGTAGCCAAAAATGTCACATTTTTATCTATTTGACACACTTAGCTTACATGCCGGACAAACGGTAGATGATGAATTTGGAGCACGCGCGACACCAATTTATCAAACCACATCCTATGTCTTTTCAGATACCGACACCGCTTCATCGATTTTCAATCTGGAACGGGGTGGGCATGCATATAGTCGTATCAGTAATCCGACAGTAAGCGTATTAGAACAGCGCATCGCCTCACTCGAGGGAGGCTCCGCAGCAGTCTGCACAGCCTCAGGTATGGCAGCCACTTTTTGTGCTATTACTGCGATTCTGTCGCAGGGTAATCACATCGTTGCCTCTACACAAATGTATGGCGGCAATATCAGTCTGATGAAAAATACCTTGCCCCGATTTGGTATCACAACAACATTTGTAGACCCGATGGACATCGACGGTTTTCAGTCAGCAATTCAGGATAATACCCGACTAATTTACGGAGAACTGATAGGTAATCCTGGTCTCGATATCCTCGATCTCGAAGCCATCGCGGCAATAGCCGAGAAAAATCAGATACCTTTCATGGTGGATGCAACATTCAACACACCTTACTTATGTAGATGTTTTGATTTTGGTGTCAACATAAGCATTCATTCTGTAACCAAATGGATGGGTGGTCATGGCATTGCCATCGGTGGTGCAATCGTAGACGGCGGTAACTTCGACTGGGGTGCGACTGACAAATATCCGACCATCACTGAACCCTATGCACCATTTTCCGGCATGAATATCTGGGAGGAATTTGGACCCAGTGCCTTCGCAACTCGTATACGGGCTGAGGCCATGCGAGATTTCGGCGCAACGATGAGTCCGACGAACGCATTCCTTTTATTGCAAGGCATCGAAACTCTGTCGCTACGTATGGACAAACATTTGTCTAACACAAAGGCCATGCTAGATTATTTGGGCAATCACAAACAGGTCACATGGATAAATCATCCCGACCTGCCCTCGCATTCAAGCCATAAACTAGCTAAGAAATATTTACCCAAAGGAGCCGGTTCTATTATTAGTTTTGGTGTTAAGGGAGGCAGAGACGCCGGTAAAGCCTTTATTGAAAACCTCCATCTCTCATCTCATCTTGCCAATGTAGGAGATGCAAAGACTTTAATCATCCATCCGGCCACCACTACACACTCCCGCATCGATGCCAAAGCATTAGAGGCTGCCGGTATCACAGAGGACATGATCCGACTGTCCGTAGGACTCGAAAATATCGAAGATTTGCAAACCGATTTCGAGAATGGCTTTCGTGCAGCGAATAAAATTGCAAGTTCCTAAGCATGTATTTTGAGGTTAACGGCAAGCAAGTATTCGCTACGACCGGTGGAAAAACCTTTGATAGCAATAAGCCTACTGTTATTTTCTTACATGGCAGCGCACTCGATCACACTTTTTGGAACTTATATTCTAGATTCTTCGCCTTCAGAAACTATTCCGTGTTGGTACCAGACCTACCCGGACATACGCATTCCGAAGGTCCTGCACTCACTTCTATAGAATCTATTGCGGATTGGCTCAATGATGTCATCACCACTCTGAATATTAAAAATATCTCTGTCATCGCACACTCACAAGGATGTCTTAACGCACTTGAATTAGTATCACGTTATTCCAGCAATATACATACCGTGTCCTTCATCGCTAGCGGCTTAGCTACTCCAGTCAATGCGGCATTAATTAACGCTGCGGAGGAAAATCCCGAGGAAGCGATTGCGATGATGGTGGGTTGGGGATTCGGCCCTGCTGGCCACCTTCATCAGGGTCCGATCCCGGGCAACTCGATGATCGCCGGCGGCCGTAATGTTATGCGAGGAAATGTACCCCATGAATTGGCAATCGACCTTAGAGCTTGCGACACCTACAAGAATGGCAAAGTGGCGGCAGCAAAGATATTCTGCCCCATCCAGGTAATCCTAGCTGCCAAAGATCGCATGGCCCCTCGCCAGGCCACTATGGAGCTGGTCGATCATCTCAATAATCCTGAAGTGCATATCATGCCGGAAAGTGGTCACATGATACCTCAGGAAGCACCTGACAAATGCCGGAAGTTATTGAAAAAATTCATTTTTTCTAATAATCCGACAAAGTAAGCACCATCAAATTATGTACGAGATAAATCAAGCCGCTGTGATCGGTGCAGGAACCATGGGATTGGGAATTGCCGGCCAACTCGCTAATGCCGATGTGAATGTGCTATTGCTGGATATCCCGTCCAATAGTGAGAATCGCAACGCCATTGCTGAAAGAGCTCTAGAGCGATTGTTAGATGAAAATCAACCAGCTCTTACACACCGAGACAACCTTGATCGAATCAGCATTGGTAATATCGAAGATGATCTACACCGACTCAAAGATGTGGACTGGATAACAGAAGCAGTCGTAGAACAACTAGATATTAAAAAAGCTTTGTATCGGAAGATCGATGCGGTTCGCAAACACGGTTCGATCGTCTCATCCAACACCTCAACAATACCGATTGAGCTGTTAGTGCAGGATATGTCTAAAGACTTTCAGAGTGAATTTGCCATTACACATTTCTTCAATCCGGTGCGCTACATGCATCTCCTGGAGATTGTACGTGGCGAACATACCTGCCAGGAAGTTATCGAATGTCTGGAAAAATTTAATGAATCGCGTATGGGCAAAGGAATCGTCATATGTAATGACACTCCCGGTTTTCTCGCTAATCGAGTTGGAGTTTTCGCTATTCAAACGGCTCTGCATACAGCATTCAGACTGGGGCTCACACCAGAGGAAGCAGATGCCATTTTTGGTCGACCGATGGGCATTCCTAAAACAGGTGTATTCGGCCTCTATGACTTGATCGGCATTGATCTGATGAATGATGTTGTCAAAAGTCTCGTTTCTATCCTCCCTAATGACGACAGTTTTCATAACATATCTGCGGAAATACCATTGATGAAACGGATGATTGAGGAAGGATATCTCGGAAACAAAGTAACTAAGGGTGGATTTTATCGCTTAAAAATTCCGGAAGATGCTACGAGTAAGCAAACATTAGATTTCGACCGCTTCAGCTATCGTCCTTTTAATGCTAGCAAGCCACAATTAGTGATAGATACTGAACAGAGCAGTGATTTCACACAGTTACTGAAATACGATGGGCGGTATGGCGAGTATGCCTGGGAAATTCTTTCTAATACTCTAAGTTACGCGGCAGCACTAATACCGGAAGTTAATACATCCCTGGTAGCCGTAGATGATGCAATGAAGCTCGGCTACAACTGGCTACAGGGACCATTCGAAATGATCGATGCCATTGGTACCGATCGTTTCATCACTCGATTGGAACATGTTAATCACAATGTTCCCCCATTTTTAAGATCCGCCGCAGGCCGATCATTTTATCGTATATATAATGGTGATCTGCAGTATCTGTGTCCAGACAGTAGCTATCAGACATTAAAAAGACCCTCAGGGGTCATCCGTTTTAATGAAGAACGACGCAAACTAAAACCTTTTCTAGAGAATAAGGTGGCTAGCTATTTTGGTCTATTTCGAGATATTGGGCTTGTAGAATTTCACAGCAAAGCGAATACACTCAACGCAGATTCAATGGAACTGCTTGCTGATGCTATTCAACACTCGGTAAAAAATTTCAAGGGACTCGTGATTCACAATGATGGTCAACATTTTTCATGTGGAGTCAATCTGGAAAGCGTATCAAACTTCATAACAAAAGAAGATTGGGATGGACTTGATTCATTCCTAGATAATTTTCAACAAACAGTTTTATCAATGAAACATGCACCAATTCCTGTTGTGGCTGCACCTTCCGGATTATGTCTGGGTGGTGGTTTCGAGATAATACTACATGCGGATAAGGTGATCTTTCATGCCAATTCGACCACAGGACTGGTGGAAACTTTAGTGGGATTAGTACCTGGCGGAGGCGGTGTTAAAGAAATGCTTTATCGCTGGTATGAACAAGAAGGTGATGTAACTAAAGCTGCGTGGCAAGCTTTCATTAATATTGGTTACGGCAAAACAGCAAGATCTCCATTGGAAGCAGATAACCTAGCTATGTTCCGTGCTAACAAAGATAACTACCTCATGAATCGTGATCGACTGCTGGATACAGCCGTTGATGCAACATTGAAACTGTCAAAAAATTATTCGATACAATCGAACAAACCCTTACCAATGCCAGGGCATGAAGTCTGTCAAGAGATGATCGATTGGCTCGAGAAAAAATATGCAAAAGGTCATCTGACACAACATGATGTAACCACTGGAACACAGATTGCAATGATAGTCACGGGTGGAGATGTCGATTCAGGTACTCTGTTGGATGAAAATGAAATATTTGCACTGGAACGCAAAGCATTCCTGACACTAGCCAAAACAAAAGAGACCAAATCTCGAATTGAATTCATGCTCAAACATGGCAGCCCACTGCGTAATTGAGTAAAAATGATTTATTTACTTTGGAGTAAACGCAAACTATCCATTACTCATTTAAACAGGATATTTCTGATAACACTTTTACAGCTTGCAATGAATTTAGCTGTTTATGCAGAAGAAACAGTAATCACGGGAAGTGACACCGCAACCTTCCCTACCGAGCAATCCACAACCAAACTTGTTGATGTAACCCTGCAATCAAAGAATCCGATTCTGCTCACACGTTTCAAAGATCGTGAGGCCAATATTAATGTGGATGGACATCTCGATGAACCTGAATGGGCAAATCTGCCAAGCTATCACGATTATCGCGTAATCAGGCCGGACACTCTGGCTTATCCTCCATACAGAACTGATTTCAGATTGTTTTACACGGAACAAGGATTATATATGTCGTTCGACATGGAACAGCCGAAGGAAACACTTATCGAGTTCATCACGGCAAGAGATTCATTATCCGTCAATCGGGATTATGTCAATATTACTCTGGATACATCCGGCGACGGCCGGTACGGCTACTGGACAAATCTGGCGCTTGGTGGCAATCAGATCGATGGAACAATATTACCGGAGCGACTATACAGTCGAGAATGGGATGGTGCCTGGTATGGCGCAACTCAAATAACAGATAAAGGCTGGTCGGCCGAATTCTTCCTGCCGTGGTCACAAATAGCGATGCCAAAAACTTCTGGTACTAGACGTATAGGCGTTTATACCTCTCGCAGGCTGGCAATCTCGAACGAGTCCTGGGGTTGGCCAATGCTACCAAGATCTCAACCTCGCTTCCTCAGCAGATTGCAACAATTACAACTAGATGGAGTAGATCCCCGCCAACAATGGAGTGTTTTTCCCTACGTGTCGTCGACTTTGGATCAGATCAATGCTGATGCTAAATACAAAGCAGGATTTGACGTGTTTTGGCGGCTGTCCAGTAATTTTCAACTAACAGCTAGTGTCAACCCCGACTTCGGTTCGGTAGAGACAGACGACGTGGTCGTTAATCTAACGGCAGACGAAACTTTTTTTCCCGAGAAGCGGCTACTCTTTCAAGAAGGACAGGGTATTTTCGATACCACACCACGTTCATCATCACACAGAATATACGGATCTAAACAGAAATTTACAGTTGTAAATACTCGTCGAATCGGTGGCCGTCCCCGAGATCCTGAGTTACCACCGGGGCTTTCTTTGTCCACTCGAGACAGTGTACAACCTTCCGATTTGCTCGGTGCAGCAAAAGCAACAGGACAAATAGGTTCATTTCGCTACGGCCTTCTCATTGCATCAGAGGATGAGACAGACTTTATCGTAGACGATCTTTTATTTTCACAAGACGGTAGAGATTTTGGCGCACTTCGTGTTCTGTATGAAGATAACCACAATGCAGCCTATCGTCGATTAGGATTTATTTCGACCGCTGTTACTCATCCAGAGGCAGAAGCACTTGTACACGGTGTCGATTTTCACTATCTCACCACCAACGGACAGTGGGGAATCGACGGCCAGGTTATTTATTCTGATGTGGATGAAATAGGAGATGGAATCGGTGCCTTTGCCGACATCACATACATACCTCGGCAGGGTCTTAAACATTCTTTTGCACTCACTTCATTTGACGACAAGATAGATGTCAATGATTTTGGCTATCAGCGCCGCAACAATATAAAAGGAATCTGGTATGAAATGGAATGGATCAAAGCTGGTCTGACAAGAATACGAAACTTCACAATCTCACCATTCATGCGCTACGAAATAAACGGAGAAGGATTTCGAATCAACAATATCTTGGGTTCAAAGTTTGAATTCACATTAAACAACATAGACAGGTTAAGAGTTTTTGCAAAACATTCTCCCAAACATTTCGATGATCGCAATAGCTTTGGTAACGGCGCCTTTGAGGTAACAGCGCAGACTGATCTCAACATGAGATACCAAACAGATACTGCAAAACGAATTAGCATATTCGGTACAGCTGGTTACCAAAGTGAGTACGTGGATGGATACTCGCTGAAAACTACAGTTGGTATTGTCTGGAAACCAAGAAAAAATATATATATGGCACTAGAAACTACGTACATGGACCGACATGGTTGGTTACTGCATCAAGAAGATAATAATTTCACCACCTTTAATGCAACACAATTTCAACCAAAACTCAGATTAGATTATTTCCCAACAATCAAGCAGCAATTTCGAATTGCTCTTCAATGGGTTGGTATTCGTGCCAAAGAAAATAACTTTTATGTACTGGAAGGTAGCGGGACTCCTCTAATCGAAGGAACAAAACCACCCGGTCCGACTGATGACTTCAGTCTGTCACAACTAAATTTTCAATTGCGCTATCGCTGGCAGATAGCTCCACTCTCAGATCTATTCGTGGTCTATACCAAAGCAGATTTCCACCGTGCGAACCTGAACTCCTTCGAAGAACTTTTCCAGAATTCTTGGAATGTGCCAGTAGGTGATCAACTGGTTGTGAAACTACGCTATCGATTCGGTTTTTAGTCCTCCCTAAAAATATTCAAATCTCTTTCCTTTTTAATATCAGATTCTCAATTGGTGGCACACCATATGGAGTGATATGTTAAATTGGTAATAGATGGGTGGTGTATTGGTAATTTTTTACCTCTACACTTTAATTACTAAGATATATCGCAAGACTTTGCATTAAATTCGATGTCAGCGTAGAGGAGAGAGATTATGCGAACTTATATTCAAACTTTGCTTGCCACCCTGCTGTTTGGCTGCATTATCGGATGCTCACCACCCTCGGGTTCTACAGACGGACAACAAACTAATGTCTCCGAAGAACCAAGCGGTTCACAAACCTATGAGGATCTTGTTCCTCTTTTTCATGAATTTCTAGAATGGAGAGACCCACCTACCGTCGCTGGCTTTGCGAATTACAATTCCGAAATTATAAACAAGCGCCGCACATCGATGATGCAATTTCAAGAACGTCTTGAAGCTTTTTCTTTTGCCGATTGGGAGCCTGCACAGAAGGTAGATTACCTAGCCGTGCGAGCTCACTTTGACGAACAGGACTTTATTTTAAATATCACACAACCCTGGTCACGCAATCCAGTTTTCTACGCCGATCAACTTTTACGCCTTACTTTTATTGACCTTCCTTTAGAAGGCGAAGCACTGGCAAATCTACAATCACAATTACGAGCAATTCCTGGTTTTCTGGAACAAGCCAAACAAAACTTGGTTGATGTTGCAGGTGATTATGCGGATCTAGCTATCTTCAATCTGACCAACTCAGACGGCGTCGGACACACACATCCTTACCGATCTGTTCCACCAGCCGGTGCAATCGGATGGTATGAAGACTTGATGGAACGAGCCGCTATCCAACCCGAACTCGAAGCCGATATTTCATCAGCAATGGGAGCAGTCAAGGACTTTCACCAATGGCTCGTCAACAACAGGGACACGATGACTGCTCAAAATGGTGTTGGTGAGAAAGCATTAGATTGGTATCTAAAATATGTAAAAATGATCCCACATACCTCGGAAGAGGTCCTTGTTCTTGCTGAACGTGAACGACAACGATTATTAGCCTATTACACGCTTGAACGTCATAGAAATCGAAATTTACCTGAAATTAAGCTTCCAAACTCTCAGACAGAATATGAACAGCGTCTCGTATCAACTGACTCCAATATCCGGCGATTTCTGGTTGATGAGGAATTCATTACAATTCCCGATTACATTCCTTCCGATTGGCAAGAGATGGGGTTTAACGTCCCATGGATAAAACGCTCAATACCACCAAATTTTTGGGAACAGGTTCAATTTCGTGATCCGTCGCCTGATCATCTCCACGCTGTTATTCCGGGTCACCGATTTGATACTTGGATAGAAAAACATCTGAACCATCCAATCCGGCGAATTAGTTTTGGTGATCGTCGCGAAGGATGGGGTGTCTACCTCGAAGAGGCTGCATTACAAACAGGACTTCTTGATGATCTACCACGAGCACGTGAACTTATTTACGTATTTGGTCTCTGGCGAGCTGTACGAACAATTGGAGACGTGCTTAACCAACGGAATGAATTAACTGCATCTGAAACTGTTGATTACTGGATGTCTATGACGCCCTGGCTAGATAAGGGTGTCGCGAGAAAATATGCTCAACTACGTCCAGCTCCTGGGCATGGGCTCCATTACACGATGGGTGCATTACAGATGTATCGCCTTCTTGCCGACAGACAGCAACAACTAGGGGATGATTTTGTACTTAAAGATTTCCATGACGACCTAATGTCCAGAGGGCGTGTTCCTATCGCACTAATACGCTATGAAATGACTGGATATGAAGATGACGTGCGTGAATTATGGGATCGTACGCCACTTGCTGAATTGAAATGACATTTCACCACATGACTACGCATTCTCATTTGGAACGTATTATAACGATCGTCGTTCTTCTATTTATCTTTTCGGCGTCTACTTACAGCTATGGCAACGAATTATCTTCATCACGTCCCGAACTTGTTGAAATGTTTGATTCCATACGTACTCTCCGTGAACCACGCATCATCGATGGAATACCTGATTATTCTGCCGCTGCTGTTGATGAACAAAAACGCAATCTGGTAGAACGGCGAACTCATTTTGAGCGCCTGGATCCAACTACCTGGTCAGTTCGTGATCAAATCGACTATCTGATTGTTCGCTCGGAACTAGATACGCTCGAATACGGATTCAAGGTCTATCGGGCAACTTCTCGCAACCCCAATTTTTATCTCTCACGTCGTTCATCATTTGGTCTATCAGCCGGTGCAACGCTCAGCCGACTCTACCAATTGGTACGTCAACCACCACCATTTGACCAAACACGTATCAGACAGATTCTCGACCACATGCACAACATTCCGAGAATTCTCGAACAGGCAAAGCAAAATTTGACTGAACCAAATTATCAGATGTCAGGCTGGGCCTTACCAAATCTCGTAAACGCTAGGGAAAACAGTCGAAATTTTGCCGCAGGACTGACGGTACATTTTCCTCCTGCCGATGCTGAAGAATTAATATCCGCTGCCGATGAAATGGGAATTGCATTTGAGAATTACCGATTGTGGATTGAAGCACGCCTACCTGAAATGGCAGGAGCAAAACCGATCGGTCGTGAAATGTATGACTGGATGCTCAAACGCATATGGCTGCTACCTTATGATGCTGATGATATTCTCCGTTTTGGTGAGCAAGAATTTGGCCGCTATATGTCCTTCACAGCGTTTGAGGAAGCACGAAATCACGGCTTACCTACTTCAGTGAGGGCAAAAACGACAGCCGAATACGCAGCTAATACCGCATCCGACGCAGAAAGCATTCGCCAGTTTCTCACTAAAAGAAAAGTGCTAACAATTCCGGATTATGTTGGTCCATACCGGCGAATGTTAATGCCTACTTATATACAGGCTTTTCCTGACTGGGCCGCCTTAAGCTCATATTCGACACCAGGGAACGGTGTGATGAAATACTCAGTTCCCGAAGATCATCCGTTCACAGATACCTATTGGGAAGCCATCATGCGGATCGACGCTAGCACGAATATTTTTCATGACGGCATTCCAGGCCACCATTATCAGGGCGTCGTTTCTGCAAGGCATCCATCTCCTATCCGTTCACAACATCGTGACCGTTTCAAGAGTGAAGGCTGGTCCACGTACTGGGAAGAAACAGCTGTTCAGCTTGGGTTCTACGACGAACGTCCACGCAGTCGTGAATTGATTTACAATTTTCTTCGTCTGCGAGCGATACGTGTCATTATTGATGTGAAGATGGCACTTGGGGAAATGACAGTTGACGAAGGAACAACAGCACTAATGTCCACACCAATGGATTACCGTATTGCTAGAGAAGAAGTCGACGACTTTTTTGCAGCACCTACAGGCGGCATCGTCTATCAGATTGGAAAAATGCAGATTGAACGTTTACTTGGAGAGCGACGAGGTCAACTAGGTGAACAATTTGACTTACGTGAATTTCACGACGAGTTGGTTGCAGCTGCATGGGTACCAATTGAATTAACCCGCTGGCAAATGACTGGCCGAGGTGATAATGCGCGTCGCATGCTTGAAGATCGCACGCCGATGCCATTTGATGAACCAACCTCAAGTCTTCGATGAACCGAAACACAGTATTTGTTGTTGCACTTTTTATGTGCGCGACGATACTTCCATCCCTTGCTAAAGAACCTTTCATAGTTGAAAGTGAGGCAACTACATTTCAAATTGAACAGGTAGTGTCAGGGCTAAAAATTCCCTGGGCACTCACATTTCTACCTGATGGTCTCGCGCTCGTATCCGAACGCTACACTGGGCGGATTAGTGTTCTTGATGTATCAAGTGGGAAGATTTCACAAATCGAAGACGGACCAGATGACGTTTTTATAAAAGACAACGGCGGCATGCTCGATGTCATTCTTCATCCAAACTATGTTAACAATGGTTGGATTTATTATTCCTATAGTGCAGGTACCCAAGAACTTAATACTACAGTTGTGGAACGCGCTCGCTTGCAGGAAAATCGATTTATCGATCGCGAACGTATATTTGCAGCACTACCATGGTTTCACAATTCGATCGTTTATGGTTGTAGGCTCGCATTCAAAGATGGTTATCTATTTGTAACAACAGGCGATCGATGGGATTTACGACATCTGTCGCAAAGTACAGGAAGTCATTTAGGTAAAATAATGCGGTTGCATGATGATGGCAGTGCGCCAGCAGATAATCCATACGTCAATATTCCAGGTGCTATGCCAGAAATATGGAGCATCGGTGTTCGAAATGCACAAGGGCTTGCTGTGCACCCGGAAACAGGCGCACTTTGGGAGCATGAACATGGACCACTGGGTGGTGACGAGGTCAATATCATCAAAGCGGGAGCTAATTATGGTTGGCCAGTCATCAGTTACGGTAAAGAATATACTGGCGAACCGATTGGCCAAGGTCTGACCGAACGAGATCTTCGACGTCATGGTCATTACAGCTCAAAAAATATACAAAGACCAATCCATACGTACATACCTTCGATTGCTCCTTCGGACATGATATTTTATACCGGCGATAAATTCCCAGCTTGGTACGGCAATCTCTTTATCGGTGCAATGTCGCTTCATCATCTCAATCGTTTAGTCATTAAAGGAGAAACCGTTGTGCACGAGGAGCGGCTGTTCGCTGATAAGGGCTGGCGCGTACGTCTGGTTGAACAAGGTCCCGACGGGTTCCTTTATATAGGGGTAGATGATGGAATGATTCTACGTCTGGTTCCAGCTGAAATAGCTCCATAGCTGTTGGATAATGACTATGCCATTCGCTTATAAAACTTCTATCTATCTTCTTGTTTTTGGACTAATTTTTAGTGTTACTGACATAGCAGCAGAAATTATTCCTAACTATCCACCTAATCGGGATGGAACTGCACCTGCTATCGCAACGCTTAACGTAACTCTCGAAATGCTTGAATATGGCGAAAAGCTTTACAAAGATAATTGCGTTTCCTGCCACGGAATTCAGGGTCACGGTAAAGGTTCACTTTCACCTTATCTTATGACAAAGCCCAAAAATCTTAGCGAAGCTCGTTCAATGAACTATATCTCCGACATGGATCTCGCTAATTTTATCCGATACGGTGGTTTCGAGATGCCCGCACATCCTCATATCCAGGGCAATGATCTCATCGCCCTGGTAGCTTTTGTAAGGTCACTCAGCTATTCCGATCTACGGGAAATAGAGTTACATCCGTTAGCTCAAAGTAGAGTCAATAAATTTATTCCAGTATCTTCTGAAATGCTTGAAGAGCCACCAGCCGATGATTGGTTAATGTATCGCCGTACTTATAATTCCTGGGGCTATAGTCCTCTTAGCGAAATTAATAGAAACAACATATCCGAATTGCGATTAGCTTGGTCGCGTGCGATGGAACCGGGCGAACAGGAAACAACGCCACTAATCCACAATGGAGTCATGTATTTAGCAAATCCTGGTGATGTTATTCAGGCTCTAGATGCAAAAAATGGTGATCTCATCTGGGAATATCGACACGGAACTATTAAAAGCGGCAAAACCCGGGTTCGTAATATCGCAATTTATGAAGATAAGATTTTTCATTTCACTAAAGGTGAACAGCATTTGATAGCACTACATGCAGCAACTGGAGCACTGATATGGGAAGTTCCAGTTGCTGGTAATTTTTCGTCGGGACCTATTGTAGCGAATGGCCATATCATAAGTGGCCGATCATGTTCTCCTATCGAAGGTCCAGATGTTTGCTTTATTGCTGCTTATGATCCAGATGACGGTTCTGAAATATGGCGCACACGTCTTATTCCTCGTCCGGATGAACCAGGCGGTAATACATGGGGTGATCTTCCTTATGAGGAACGACGACATGTTGGAGCTTGGGGTGTAGGCAGCTACGATCCCAACTTGAATCTAATTTTCTGGGGCACTTCCGTACCAGCACCATCCCTCGAACGTGTCCGTGGAACACCGGGAGGAGATGTCCTTTACTCGAATAGCACTCTCGCGATCAATGCCGATTCCGGTGAGATCGTTTGGTATTATCAACATCTACCGCGCGATAATTGGGATCTCGATCATGTATTCGAGCGCTACTTAATAGAAACGCAGTTATCACCGGATTCAAATTCAGTGCAGTGGATTAACCCAAGTATTCAACATGGTGAAACCCGCAAAATTGTCACCGGTATTCCGGGTAAAACAGGTATTATTTATACACTTGATCGCGAAACTGGCGAATTTCTCTGGGCGAGAGAGACACTTAACCAAAATATCATAAATAATATTGATCCAGAGAATGGCAAAGTTCAAATTAACGAACAGCTAGTAGTGGACGCATTCGAGGAGATCTTAGTCTGTCCCGGTCGTTCCGGTGGAAAAAATTGGCCGGCAGGCGCTTACAGCCCCCTCACTGGATTAATGTATCAGCCTCAACAAAATCTTTGCATGCTTCATATTGGCAACACGACAAATGCGCGCCCAGAGGATGTTTATGCATCTACTGTCTTCTTTGTTGAGGATCCTTCTATTAAAGAAAAACCCTACCCAGTAGGAAGGGTTGATGCCGTTTCCATTCAATCCGGACACACCGCATGGCTACATCAACAACGTGCCGGAATGATTAGTGGTCTTGTTGCCACGGGTGGCGGATTAGTATTTGGTGGAGATGTGAATCGCCGTTTCAAAGCATTTGACGATAAAACAGGTGAAGTTTTGTGGGAAACAATTTTAAGCGCTCCAGTTTCAGCTCATCCAGTTAGCTACGGCGTGAATGGCAAGCAATATATTGCAATACCGGTTGGTGGTGCTACCGCTGAGCCAGAGCGGCGTGTACTGTCTGTACATCCAGAAATAAAACCAAGCCGCGGAATAAATGCAATCTTTGTTTTCACGCTTCCAAATAACTCAAATTGAATATAAATATTTAGCATATTGAAACAATCTTCTATAAATTTTGACGGAGTTCTATAAATGCTTAGTTTAGAAAATAAGGTTATTCTTCTCACCGGTTCTTCACAGGGTATCGGTGCTGCAACGGCCCCAATCCTCGGTAAAGCAGGCGCCAATCTGATTGCACATTACCGTGGGCTACCCGGAGACCTTGAAGGAGCTGAGGCTGCAATCAAAGACATTGGGGCAGATCACAAACATTTAGTTGTAGGTGATTACGAAGACGATGCGGCCGTTGATCGCCTTTGGCAAGATGCAATGGACTGGAAGGGACATATCGATGTTGTCGTTCTCAATGCGGCCATGATGGAACCCTCCGGTGGAATCGATGACAACCAGGAAAATTGGAATAGTTCTTGGCAACGTCACCTGCAAGTGAATGTTCAAGCACCTGCACGTCTCATGCGTGCCGCTGTTCGTCACTTTAGATCGAGAGGCGGTGGCGTCATCATTTTGATGTCGAGCTGGGTCGCGCAACGTGGTGCTTCCAACCCAGACATGATTGCTTACGCAGCCTCAAAAGGTGCAATAAAAGCCGTAGCTCAATCGGTTGCTCGAGGATATTCAAAAGACAACATTTTAACCTACATCATTGCCCCAGGTGTTGTCCGTACGAAGATGTCGGTAGATTTTGCAAAAATTACGGGTGGGGAAGATGCAGTTACAAAGACATTAGCAATGGGGGAATGGGTTCCTCCCTATGAAATTGGTGAATTGATTGCTTTTCTAGCAACCGGTTCAATTCGTCATTTATCCGGTGCCACTTTTGATGTAAATGGTGCGACCTATGTCAGATAGGAGGTCAAAAAATGAATGATGCGGAGTTACAGAAATTAGTTGATCGACAAAAAATTAGCGATATTCTTATCGCATATTGCTGCGCACTGGACAGAATGGATCTACCTGCAATCGCTGCATTGTTCACAAAAGACTGTATTGTAGATTACGGTCCAGATAAACGGCTGCAAAGTCGTGGTTCATCAGCACTTGCACAATCACTAGAACGCATGTGGCGCTGGTCACGCACATCTCATCATCTCTCAAATATTCAAATTCAATTCGAGGGACCAGACTCCTCTAGTACAGTAAGTTATGTACTTGCGTGGCATGAACGACCGGATGGCTCAACAGCAACCATTATGGGACAGTATCATGATCAACTCGTTCGTGAGATGGAAGACTGGAAAATTAAAGAACGACGAATGGTTATGAATGGTTGCGATACAGGATTTACCGTGGATATCAATCCTTTTAAACGAATTTCGGCTCCCAATGGCTGGAAAGCTCCTGATATCGATAGAGATAATAATTAAATATTCATATTTTTTAATTATTTATATTGATTTCTTAATGTAACTAATAAGATTAATGCGATGAACCGTATTAAAGACCCCTGGAACACATCTGAAAAAACCTGGCGAAACCTAGTTGGTCGAGTTCGCGCCGGTCGTGCAATGAAACCACCAAAATGGCCAAACGAAAAGCGATGTGCAATAGCACTTTCTTTTGACTGCGATCACGAAACTTACGAATTAGGCAGTGGCGGAAAGGCCATAGGCCGTCTTGCCTGGGGAGAATTTGGTCGCCGTGTCGGGGTACCACGCATACTTAATTTACTTAGCCGCCATCAAGTAACTGCAAGTTTCTTCATGCCGGCTGTGTGTGCATTAATCGATCCCAGTGAAATAAAACGAATTATAAATGATGGGCATGAGATTGGTTTACACGGCTGGATTCATGAAAACAACTCAATGCTCGACTTCAATACGGAACGTGATCTGATTCTACGCGCACGAGATGTACTAGAAAATCAGATGGGTACAGCGCCAGTAGGCTTTCGTTCGGCAAACTGGGACTTGAGTACACATACTATTCAAATTATTGCAGAACTCGGTCTTGAATATGATAGCTCCTTAATGGCCGATGAGTCGTGTTATGAGTTGCTACTTGACGGTAACCCAACAGGCGTCGTCGAGATACCGGTTGAATGGCTGCGCGACGACGCCGTTTACCTGATGTTCAATCGTGAGCCGGCAACTCGACCATGGATAAAACCCGAAGATGTTTTCGATATCTTTCGACGTGAATTAGATGCGGCATGGGAAGAACGTGGTATTTTTCAACTTGTGATGCATCCTTTTATCATCGGTTATCGGTCTCGGATCTGGATTTTAGATAAACTTATAGAACATGCCAAATCAAAAGGAGATATCTGGTTCAGTAGCCATGCCAACGTCGCCAAGTGGGTAAGAGAAAATAGTACAATCTAACTACCAATTTTCCCTTTGTCGTCATGGAATGCAGTTGACAGGTAGGTTTACTGAAGGTCGTATTACACTCTTTAGTTCAAAAAAAACCTGATGTTATTTTTCATCCAGTCCTCTGACAAGTTCAATCTTGATATTGTTTCGTCTGACTCTTTTGGTAAATTATTATCAAAAATTAATTGGTTTGTTCTTTTAACAGGTATTCAAATCTACCAAGTAACAAGAACTAGGAAGTAACGTATGAAATCATTTAAAAAAGGGTTAAAAAACTACACAAATTTTAGTGGAAGGACAACCAGAAAAGATTATTGGATGTTCATGCTATTTTGTTTTATTTTAAGTGCTATAGCAATGTTCTTGGATATTCTTACTGGTACGTTTGATGAGGCCTCGGGTTACGGACTCATAGGCGCTGTATTGCAGCTTGCTTTATTTTTACCTATGTTAGCCATAGGGATAAGAAGAAATCACGATGCAAACAGAAGTGGTTGGTTTGTTCTTTTACCTTTTTATAATATTTATCTCCTTTTTGTTTCAACCTACTCCGAAGAAAATGATTGGGGTCCTGTACCAACGAGCATTACCGAATCAACACAATATGATGGTAATGAAAAAAATTACCCTGATTTAGAATCAAAACTACAAGAAGTGAAAACTCTTCTTGAAAAAGGGTTGTTAACTAAAGATGAAGCAGCCATTAGGAGAAAGAAAATAATCTCTGAAGAATAAATAGTCTGCATATAAATATTTTATACTAGAGAAGTGGGCAGTTATATCTACTCGACAGTCACCAAGTTGAATTGTTTGTAACAGTTTTCATACCCTTTTTATCCATCCTTCCCTTTCATCATAATTTATAAGTTTAAAAGTATTGTTAAGTTTTTAATCATTATCTATTTAAAGAAAATATTACTTTCATTTCTACTCTACAGTGACGGAGTGGGTTTAAACGGAAATTATCTATTTAGTATTGATTTAAACTTTTCAAGATTCTCAAATTGATCATCGAGGCTAATATTAAGCAACTTTCCCTTGAATAAAATTGGTGTCAATATGACTGCGATACCGCATGTGCATATAAATAAAAGCCACTTAATAAGAAAATTGACTTTAGCCATGGTCAAGCCTTTAATTTTATTTTTGAATATAATGCTTAGGCCTGTTGGGTTATGAGCAAGGGTATCTATTTCATTAATATCAAATTCAAAGGTTTTTTTATGCTTTGCTAAGTTTGACCATTTGCTTTCAGTAAGAACAACTTTATTTCCATCTGTGCTAATTATTCCACCCCATTCACCTTGGAAAGGCAATTCGGCAATACTTAAGAGAATATTAAGTGGAAAAACATCCCAAAATCCAGATCTTTCCATTGGCATAACTTCAAAATCTCCATCATAAAAAGACTGGTGTGATGACTTTGCGTCTTCGTGACTTAATTTAAAAAAACCCATATTTTTTCCCCGTGTAAAAATAATCGTTTTTAATTTTTTTGTTTAAAGATAAATTCTGCTATAACTTTTATAAATTTCCTATGAAAAATCTCTTAAGTAAATAATTATTGCAGCAATTATTATTGATAATATCCATACTAAAGGATTTTTCAGTCCACCAGTCAATATTGGTTTCTCCGAGTCAACAAGATCCTTCCACCAATCTCTGGGTCTCTTGTATAGAGGTTTCAGATGGACCCCTCTCATATTACTCATTGCTTGAGGTTCCCCGTAAACTCATTCAACGGTTACAGCTTAATCATCGCTTCCATATTCTTTATGCGTCGTAAACTCTGTTACTTATTAACTAACAAAGAAAATTAAGGTACACAATAGTATTAGGTACCATCAATTTTCCAGATTCCCTCACGCATCAACTCATTTTGTACCATATCGACAGCGTCTCTTGTTAGCTTGATCATGGAATCGATTTCTTCCTCAGAAATAATCAAAGGCGGCGAAAATGCAATCGTATTGGCAGTCGGCAATGCCCTTGTAATAACACCATTCGCTAAGGCAGCTCTTGCAATACGTCCAGCGATCCCTAGCTTCGAATCAAACGCCTCTGGAGGATCTCGGCGTGCAACAAATTCGACAGCTCCAATCAAACCAAAACCACGAATTTCTCCAACTAACGGATGATCAGAAAACGCTGCTTGAAGTTGTTTGTGCATGTATTTTCCACGATCGGCTGCCGCTGTTACCAGTTTCTCATTATCAATGATATCGAGATTGGCCATCGCGGCCGCAGCACCAATCGGGTGAGAACTGTAAGTATACCCGTGGCCAAATACACCATATTTTTCACCGCCATCTACTATTGTTCTCCATACTTTTTCTGACACTAAGCAACCTGACAGTGGAAAATAACCTGAAGTGACGCCTTTAGCGATAGTTATCAAATCAGGCTTAATATTGAGTGCCTCACAACCGAACATTTTGCCTAACCTACCAAATCCACAGATAACTTCGTCGGCAATCAATAAAATATCGTATCGCTCTAGAATCTCCGTAACTGCTTCATAATATCCAGCTGGTGGCACAATTACTCCCCCTGCCCCCATGACTGGTTCCAAGATCATTCCAGCAACTGTTTCAGGTCCTTCTTCAAGGATCAGACGCTCAAGATCATCGGTAAGTTTTGCCGTAAATTCTGCATCACTTAAGCCGTAACCTTCCCATAGACGATGTGGCGGAGTCGTATGTTTAATAAACTGTAGAGGCAAATCGAAGCCTGCATGCATCCCGGGAAATCCTGTCATGCCGCCGGTCATAATCGTGACACCATGATAGCCAAATCGCCTTGCAATAATTTTCTTTTTTGTCGGTTTACCTCTGGTGTTGTTGTAATACCAAATCAATTTGATTTGAGTATCGTTAGCATCGGAACCAGAATTACCAAAGAAAACTTTTGACATGGGAACCGGAGCATTGGTGATTATTCTCTCAGCGAGTAATGCTGGAGTATTACTGCTCATAGAAGTAAACGCATGACAATACGACAAATTCATCGCTTGCTGTTGCATTGCATCGGCAATTTCCGTGCGACCATAACCGACATTCACACACCAAAGGCCTGCCATGCCGTCGATATATCGACGCCCTTCAATATCTTCCGTATAAACACCATCCCCTTTAACTATTACAACGGATGGTCCATGCTTTTCGTGATCCCTCAAAGCAGTAAAGGGATGGAAATTGTACCGACGATCGAGTTCAGAGATACTAACAGCGCTTGAAGATCTAATCATGTGTTTTAAACTAACCTCGTTTCCGGTGGTATATAGGAATATGGCCTTCTAACGTCGCCCCAAGGCTTCAAATGAACCCACATGCCACGTTTAAGGTTTTCTATAATATTACTTACATCAATTGAAAGTTTCATTCAATCTACCAAATGGCTAAAATATCGATGGAGTACAGTTTATTGATTTTTTAATATAAAATATAACTTATTGAATATAATATTCTTTTTAAAAAAAACTGCAATAAACAAACTTTCCTATAAAATAGCTATTCATTGCGAAATTTTATGTCCTATGAGAGCATTTTCATACTAATTTATTTTCTATTGATAGGTACCCTTAATGTTAAACCTGTCTGATCCCAATTTGCTTCGTGATTCAATCTATTTGAATGGTGAATGGCTGAAACCAAGCGGTTATAGCGAACTTAAAGTAATTAACCCAGCAACTGGTAAGCTTCTCGCTGCCATACCACAAGCTAAACAGAAGGATGTCATATCTGCCATCGATGGTGCTAATAAAGCATTTATTGATTGGTCCGCACGTCCTGCCAAAGAAAGATCCGAATTGCTTCGTCGCTGGCATGCACTGGTAGTGGAAAATGTTAACGATCTTGCTTGCATCCTTACAGCTGAGCAAGGTAAACCACTATCTGAAGCTCGGGGAGAAATTCTTTATGGAGCTGGATTTATTGAGTGGTTTGCCGAAGAAGGAAAGCGAGTCTACGGGGAAACGATTCCAGCACCAACATCAGATCAGCGACTATTAGTACTAAAACAACCAATTGGTGTTTGTGCAGCGATTACGCCCTGGAATTTTCCAATGGCGATGATAACGCGTAAAGCTGCTCCCGCACTGGCAGCAGGATGCACGATGGTTTTGAAACCTGCCAGTGCAACACCTTTGTCTGCTCTAGCACTGGCAGAACTCGCAGATCGTGCAGGTATACCAGCTGGAGTGTTTAGTGTTATTCCTGGCAAAGCTAGCACTGTCGGTGAAGAATTGGTAACAAATCAGACCGTTAGAAAAATTACATTTACCGGCTCTACAGAAGTCGGAAGACAATTAATGGCTAAAGCTGCGGGCACCATAAAAAAAATGTCTCTGGAACTCGGTGGCAACGCTCCACTTCTAATTTTTGATGATGCGGATATTGATACTGCTGTCTCTGGTGCGCTCGCATCAAAATTCCGCAATATGGGTCAAACCTGTGTATGTGCTAATCGTATATATGCACAAGAAGGTATATATGACAAATTTGTTAAAGCCTTTTCAACAGCGGTCAGTAAACTCTGTGTTGGTGACGGTTTTACAGAGGGAGTAGAACAAGGCCCACTTATTGACGAAGCAGCCGTGCAAAAAACAGAAGAACATCTTCGCGACGCTCTAAAACTTGGTGCGAAAATTGTTGTTGGTGGTTCACGACACGAGCTCGGTGGTACTTTTTTCGAACCCACAGTCGTTTCAGGTGCTAATTCGGACATGCAAGTAGCTAATGAAGAAACATTCGGGCCACTTGCACCTGTGTTTCGTTTTAAAACCGAACAAGAAGCAATCGAAATGGCAAATAACACAGAATACGGGCTGGCTGCCTACTTTTTTACCCGAGATAACGCTCGAATCTGGCGTGTTGGTGAATCTCTACAATTCGGAGTCATTGGTGTAAATACCGGAATGACTTCCTATGAAGGTGCACCATTCGGTGGGGTAAAAGCATCCGGAATAGGTCGTGAAGGATCCCATTGGGGCATTGATGAATTTTTAGAAATAAAATATTTATGTGTCGCAGATATTACCCATTGATAGTTACAGTACATTGAACCCAACAAAGGGCAATAACATAAAATCAAAAAAGATCAAATGGTGGATCTTATTTCTAACCTTGCCTATGGCCATCGCATCCTGCGAATTGAGTGATTCCGATAGAGAGGCCACTCTAACCAATGAATCAAATACCACAACAATCACTCAAGATACTGATGATGACCTTCTAACAATAGTAATGAAGCGTGACATACTACGGGTAGCACTTGAAGCTATATATAAACCTGACTCTTTTTTGGACAACTTCGGAAATATAATAGGATTTAATCCCACTGTCATCGAAGAGGTTGCAAGACGTTTAGGTATTGACCGTGTGGAATATGTTGAACCCTCCTTTGAAATCATCGTAGGTGGTAATTGGCAAGGCCGATGGGATCTCTCTATACATTCGATTACGATCACAGAGGAGCGTCAAAATATACTTCTATTTACACAACCGTATTTATACTCGAATGCTAGTGTCGCAATTCACAAAAACAATACGAACATTGTTGATTCAGAAACGGATCTAGATAGAAAAATCATTGGTACATGCTCTGGATGTGCTCACCAGCGATATCTCGAGATGGACCTTTCCCTTCCCGGTGTCGAGTTTCTTTTTTTAATCGACGATGCTGATATCAGACCTTACCAAGGTGGAACAACAGCCGCTTACGAAGATCTTTCACTGGGTGATGGTGCTCGGTTGGATGCTGTACTTGCTGAAGTTGAAAGCATCTGCAGTCAGATAGAAAACGGAAAACCTATTAAATTGATACCAGACAAAAAAGTGATGTTCTCGGATGTCAACGGTATAGCTTTTGATGCCTTAGCACTAGATGATGCCACTGCCCTTCGAGATGAAATTGATCTCATCATTAGCGAAATGCATGCGGATGGGACTCTGACCAAAATATCCATGGAGTGGTATGGTTGGGATCGAACACAGCCGGGTGGATTTCCTCCAGCCTGTGGATAGTTGCTTAATTCCACAAGTCAATGTAAATGAAGCAGATAAAGGTACCGTGTAAGTGAAATTGACATCACTTAAGATATCAAGAAATCCTGAGAAAAATTCCAATACATCAAATAACTCGCATAGACATTTCTCTATGCGAATCCATTTGCTTGATCAATTTAGTTTGATAGTTAGGCAGATCCCACTCCCGGTCCGAGAATGGGCAATCCGCTTAATACTACTAACCATGATATTGCTATTACTCCTGCAATTAGGGCTTGACGTTACCTTTATGATGCAGTGGACTGGTTTTCTTTTATCACTGACACCTCTTGTCGTCCTAATAGCTCTAGCAGCATTAGCATTGGCCCTTCCGCTCGCCGCTACACTAACACTGGGTCGATTGTCCATTAATCCCATCGCTCGTGGCTCAGCGGCAATGTTTGTTTCAATAATTCGCGGTACACCATTGATTATCCAACTATTCTTTATTTTTGTTGCACTCCCTCAACTAGCATCTGTCGGACCTGATTGGATTCAGAAATTACTAGTTCTAAGTCCCACGCTTACCGCTATTTTGGCAATTGGTTTTTTTCATGCCGCATATATCTCAGAATTATTTCGTGCTGGTTTTCTCTCTGTGCAACCAGGACAATGGGAGGCAGCATCAGCAATCGGAATGTCTACGAGTCAGACTAAACGTAGAATCATTTGGCCCCAAGCCATGAAGTTTGCATTACGACCAACTACCAACCACTTCGTTATGATGTTAAAAGATACTGCCCTAGTGGGATTTTTAGGCGTTCCGATTTTGTTCCAGAGAGCAGAGAGGATTGGAAGTCAGAATCTCAATCTATTCGAGACTCTTCTTATCTCCGCAGTCATATATTGGGCTTTGACCGCAGTCTCACTTAAAGTAATTGATATTATAGATCGTCGAGTCTTTTCTCAGTGAGAAATATTTTAAATAATTTTGGTTCTGCGAAGGTGTGGGTCCCTACACGTTCATCGGAATTCGCGACGATTTTACGGCACGAGAAACTGGTGCAGGCGAGTTTACTTTTAGGTTTCATTACCATGTTTATGGTGCTCGGTCTGGATGTTCAATACATGCTTGATAAATTACCTCTTCTTGTAGTAACGATTCCTTTGGTCCTCGTGATTTCGTTCTGCGCAACGGTATTAGCTTGTTTGCTCGGTTTAATAGCAGCACTAAGTCGTCTATCTAATAGCCCCATTTACTACGTACCAGCAAAACTATATGTATCACTATTCCAAGGAATCCCTCTTATCGTATTGCTTTTCATATTGTATTTTGGCTTACCTCATCTGAATCCTGTTCTGTTACTCACTCCGATTCAGGCAGGGATTATAGGACTTGCCCTCAGTAATGGTGCTTTCTTGACTGAAGTGTTTAGATCAAGCGTTTTATCGGTGCCCGAAGGCCAAAGCGAAGCAGCTCGTGCAATTGGCATGTCTAGCCGTCAGAGGATGTGGCGTATCATCCTGCCACAAGCCGCTCGCATCGCCCTTCCTCCAACTGCCAACTACTATATATTCATTTTGAAGGACTCAGCACTTGTTGGATTCATTGGAGTAGCTGAATTATTTTCGACAGCACAGAGTATTGGACAACGTGACTTTAAAATATTAGAAATGCTCTTATTGGCTGGTGCCGTTTATTGGATTATCACAATCGTCCTTTCATCAATCCAAACGAAGCTTGAGCAACGAATGGAAACTGCGTATAGCAGAGAAACGTAAAAATTGAGGCTGTTTTATGTACAGTGAAACAAACCAAACAATGAGCAAGCCCATGCTCACCATCCAAAACCTGAGCAAATCTTATGGAGAAATATGTGCAGTCCGTGACGTTTCCCTTAAAGTTTCAAAAGGTGAGGTAGTTGCGCTTTGCGGACGATCAGGCTCGGGTAAGAGTACGCTGCTTCGTTGCATCAATTACCTAGAAATTCCTGACCGCGGAACCATTCGTATTGGACCGGTGTCTGTAGAAGCCGGACCAATGACTCGACAAATGAGCCAAGAAATCCGCGATCTTCGCCTCCACTCTGGGATGGTATTTCAGGCCTTCAATCTTTTTCCACACCGAACCGTTATCGAAAATGTTACAGAAGGTTTAACCGTAGTGAAGGATATGTCTAAGCATGCTGCAAAAAGTGCGGGTACGAGATTGCTAGAAAAAGTAGGACTCGCCGACAAGAGTGATGTCTATCCTAACCGACTGTCTGGCGGTCAACAGCAAAGAGTAGCCATAGCTCGTGCACTAGCAATGAATCCAGACCTCTTGCTTATCGACGAACCTACATCAGCCCTTGATCCCGAACTAATTGGTGAGGTACTAGGTGTTATGCGCAATCTAGCCGATGATGGAATGACGATGGTAGTCGTGACACATGAACTGGGTTTTGCAGTGGAGGTGGCTGATCGATTGATTTACATGGATGATGGAATCATATTAGAACAAGGGCCTCCTGATGTACTTATCAAAAATCCTGAAACATTAAGCTTAAAGAAATTCCTAGGAGCTATCGCCACCCGATCACAAGAATTAGCCTTAATTTAAAAAATCATAAAAGGAGCTTCTGTGGATATTTCTTGCCCCAATAATTACAACAAATATCTTTCTCATATGGCCATGAATGACTCCCACCACTCAGAGCACCATTTATCTATCGTTCCCTGTGCTTCGTGATAGTGGTACCAATTATTCAACCAAAATCGAAGATCATGATCTCGTAGCCTTACAGCAAAATGTACATATTCCTTAGAAAGAATCGAATCTTTGATGACAGCTAACTTCGGGTTCAATTCTAAAAATCTGTGCGTGATCGAATCATTTATATAGACATCAGCATCACCTTTACTCACCACATTTTCAGGAAATTCATACTCTTCGACAATCGCATTTGGAAACCTTAACTTCGCAACATCTACGACACTGGAACCTCGCCAACACGCAATTCGGACATCGGGTTCTTCTATCTCGTGAAACAACAGCCCACCGGCTGCTAACGTTAAACAAACGACACGATTCGCCATAAGTCGCCCATCCATGAATCCGATTTTCAAGGCCCTCTGCGGTGTATTGGTTGCCAGAATTACATCAACATCTCCAGAATTAAGGGCTTGAAGATGTTCAGGCCATGGGATATCGATGTATTTAGGCTCGACACCAAGGTCGGAGGAAATAATATTGAACAGAATGGGGCCAACTCCCCACGGTTTACCACTCTCTTTGTCTATATACATTTCAGGTGGAAAACCCGTCAGGTCTGGATCTTTGAATTCCACTGCGAGTCGAATTTCACCTCTATCCAAAATTTCTTGTATACCACCATGAGTCTTCATGTACCTTCCCCTTATTAATTAGCTAGTTAGGAAACTAGCAATTATCACTCTTTCATATTGATCTGAGTTAGAAGCCCAAAACACACAATTATTCGAATGTTAAAAATCGCAAACACTTTATCAATCACTTTTTAAGCAAAAAAACTTATAGTCAATGTAACAAGGATACGTATATCACAAGAAAATTTGCAAAACACATAGATCAGCAATAAAGTGAAATAAAAATCAAAATAAATGCCCCACAGCTAGGGAAAGTTACAAGAGAGAGGTCAAAATGACACGAGAATCAACACTGGATCAGATACTCAGGCGTGGTAGCTTAAGGGTCCCGATAGAATATCTCGATCCACCTGATACAGGAGAACCTCCCGAGATGTATCTGGATCCTGAAACTAATGAACCAGCTGGTGTTGCTCCACGCGTAGTCGCTATGATTGCAGAAGACCTAGGTGTCGATCTAGAAATTATCGAGATGCCATGGCCCGATCAAATATCTGCTCTCCTAACAGAAAAAGTTGATCTTCTTCCAAAACATACTGCCTTTCCAGCTAGAGCTTTAAATCAGGAATTCATCTCAGGGAGATTAATGCAGATCAGAGTCACCTGTCAGGTACCTGTCAAAGAAGCTCACGGTGGTCTAGCATCCCTGCAAAGAAAAGGTCTTCGCATTGGAGTTTGGCATGGTTCAAGTAATAGGGATGTAGCTGAAAGAATATTTCCTTCTGCCAAGATTGTGGACGCCTCAAAACCCTGGGAACTTATGCGCAAGGGCGAAGTCGACAGCATCGTTGCAGACGCAGTTACATCAAGGTATCTGGAATTAAATCCTCAACTAGCTCTCCTGCGCGAACCTGATGGAAAGCTTGTAATTTTATCTAAAGAGTACAACAAGGTATCAATACGTCCAGGTGATCCAAAATTTTTGAACTGGTTGAATACTTGGTATGACTATAGAGCTGGACAAGGCGATATAGAACAACTCTGCGTGACTTGGTGGGAAAGCTTTATGGGAGATCGTGAGTAGATACTATTTTGGAGTAGTCATTAAGTCACTCACTCTCATTTAGTATCTACACAATCGAAGAGTTTCTTCAAATTTCTGTATCAACTGTGGAGTAATTCACTGTTCTGAATTACCCCACAGTCGTGAGCATCATGTCAATTCGAAGGAAGAGGCTCTTGTACCCAGAAATTTTGAATTTCGTCATCCAAACCAGTCATTTCAAATCGAAGCAACGATAACGGTAGCCGACCCAGCGACATCAATGTGTCGTGGAATTCTTTTAGTACAAAATTATCGCCAAGTTGCTGCTTACGATCAGAAAGAAGATTTTGCATCTGGAGCATACCAACCGTATATCCCAATCCATAGCCTGGCGGACGACGAAGATAAATTTCTGCATCAACTCGTGCAACATCTTCATCCATAAAAGGAACTTTTTCGATCCAATAGTCAACAACCTCACTAACACTCATTTCGTTGAGTTGAAGCCAGACATCCGCTGGAACACGAGCTGCCCGGAAGATACCGAAGAGATAAATAAGTTCACGTACTCTACCAATATCTCCAACCTCATTGGCAACCTCCAGAACACCGGCCTGCACCATCCCTTCTTCTAGATAGACTCCCCAACCCTCTGTTCGAGCACCACTTGTTATTTTACTCCTAATAGGATGTGTACTATTACGTGCAACAACACCGTCAAACCGATGACCTGGGATCACTGCATGCAAGTGATCCGGATGGGGATCTCGCCACTGAATCTGTTCCCAGAAATTAGGGCCTCCAGAACGATCAATCCATGGCACATTGGTGCCTAATTCGGCATATTCCGGAATATAATCAGGTATCGTAATTATTTCTTGTTCAATAAGAAATCTTCGCACATTCTGATCTGTCTTCTCATTCCGAGCATCCCTGTCTTCTGCAGAAGTTGGAAGATCAATAACTGGTAAGTTTCGATTCCTGTGTAGCTCAAGGGCGTAAACTGACCATAATCGATCGAGTTCTCGCTTACCCAATAAAACGATATCATCTGCCGTATATGACATTAATTTCACATGTTTTAAATACCAATCAAAGGCTTCACGACCCACTCCACCTTTTTTCGTCATACTTTCAAGGTCATTATTGAGAAAGTCTAGATAACCCTCAACAGAATTTTTCGCAGTCGTTATATCAGATAGTAGTTCGGACTGTTGAGTCTCAGCACGTTCAAGGAAATCAGCATACCATCCAATAACACCAGCTGGAGGTACTTCCCTATAAGGAAAACCATGTCCTACACCATCAGGATTAGTCAGATTGAAAATTGCAAGATCCGTATAATCTGCAGCCGCTTCAGTCAAGTTCTGTTTGGCTTGCCCCACAAGTATTGAGATTCCAGCTAACTGTGTACGAAGTGATTCCAGAGCATCTCCTTCAATCGGGAGATCCGTAAATGTAATGCGTAGCATCTGATCGACATAGAACCCTGGATCACGTGACCAAGGTTTCGAAATATTAAGTAGAAAGTCATGCTGATTGAAACGGGAACGTACGGCAAGATATTCAGATTGCTTGGATATGTCCCAATCTGAGACTGCCATATCTAACAATCGCGCATGAAATTCCTTCATCTCGTCACGACGCTGACCGACTGCTTCTTCGCTATAGTCTGGATAAAGAGCACTTTCCTTCCTAGGATCCTTCCATGCCAGAAATTCATGGAACAATGAAATCAAATCTTCGTAATTTCCTGATCCATTTGGTATGACATTTGTACTCTCGTTCGTGTTACTTACCTGTGGAGGCGAACATCCAACAAAAATAATCATAGCTATTATTGGTATGAGATAACTTTTTATAATTTTCACGATGTTTGAATCTCCAGATTATGAGCAGACTTCAAATAAACAAAATTAAAGTTGGAAAAAAAACCGGCGCCATAAAGGCGCCGGTATCTTTGCTATTTTTCTTTTTATTGTCCCTTCTTATTATTGTCCGAAGTGATAAGTCGCACCAACGAAATATCGGCGACCGACTGTATCGTATAACTGTACTTGGGTATTTGAATCACCGCCAGCTCTGTAGCCAATAACCGGTGGTGCATCATTAAGCACGTTATTCACCCCACCAAAAAGGTCAATCTTTTCGTTCAAGGCATAATTACCGGATAAATCCCAGTAAAACTGAGCATCGACTGGTAAAGCATTATTTGCATATGCGTCATCAGCAGCAATCATTTTACCTATTTGATGTATTCGTGTTGAGACTGAAGCGGGTCCACTAGCCCATCTTGCACTATATAAAGTACGTTGGCCCGGCGTCGCGCGGATGAAATTAGCAGAACAGGAACCACCAAGTCTACCAGCACATTCGATTGGCGCATTACCCTGAAGCAACACTGTTGCATCACTCTCATGGAATGTAGCTACGACTCTAAGGTCAAGACTGGCTCCGTAGCCTGGTACTGCAAAAAAGTCTGACAACTCTGTTTGATATTGAAATTGAACATCAACACCATTACCAGATCTCGTCTGCAAGTTTAACAATGGTGAATCAACCTGATAAATATTTCCCAGAGGATCACGCTTAACAGCTAAACAAGCAGGATTTGCAGCATCCATAGTATCGTAACAGTTGTTAACGAGTTCCTGTGAGGCAACTTGCGAAATAGCACCATTTATTACGATATCCCAATAATCAACCGAAATTGAAAAACCCTCAATCTGCGGTGGTGTCAGGACTACACCCATCGTATAAGTATCAGATTCCTCTTCTTGCAAGTTCAGATTACCACCACCGAAGAAAGTCCATCCTTCGCTAGCAGGTGTCTCAAGAACATCCTTCTGTGCTGCAGGAACTCCCTGTGTTACACAAAAGTCTCTTTGTGCTGCCGTTGGCGTATTAACTGCTACACAAGGATCAAGACCACCAATCCAGCTAGTTCCTGGTGGAGCAAACAATTCATCTAGATTTGGAGCTCGGATAGCACGACTAGCCGAAGCACGTATAGTTACAGAATCTGTCGGTGAAAAGTCAACACCCGTTCTCCAGGTAAAAACACCGCCCATAGTTGAATATTCGGATGCGCGAATAGCCGCTTCAAGCGAGATTATATTAGAGATCGGTAAGCGTACTTCAGCGAATGCCTCAAAGAGATCATGCTCACCTTGGTTAGCTACAGGAGGTGTACCACCGAGATCTCCAGATGCAGAAATCTCATCTGGTCTGGTCTGGTAATACTCGTCACGATATTCGAAACCTACTGCCGCTCCTAATGGTCCACCAGGTAATTCAATGACATTACCTGCGAATGATCCACCAAAAGTCTGGCGTGTAAAGTAATCGGTACGACCTGTTACAACGGTTAGGAAACTGGCCATTTCCGGTGTTAATTGATCTGTACCATAGACATTTACTGGTACACAATTAAGCAGAGTCGACCGACATCTCGCCACACCATTCTCGACGACAACATCAAGTCCCAATGACGTTCGAGATTGTGACAAAAGTCCCCTACGAGTCAGATTTACATCTGATCGTTGGTATTGATAGAAAAGATCCCAATTCCAAACATTACCCGTAGATCCAAGCTCTACTTCGCCACGCAGTCCACCCGTCATACCTAATGATTCGTGGAGAATGTGTGCGTTACGTGGACCAAATTCTACAAATCGACGTCCATTACCCCTTGTTGTCATCGTTCCATCGCCATCTGCATCAAAATAAGATGCATTTTCAGCAAAGAAAGCTCGCAAGGGGGCTGGATACACCGGATTGTTTACCGCATCAGGTAGATCCAAGAAGCCTCTTGAGTTTCCAGCAGAAGTAGGCGCTACAGCCAAGTAGGCCATTTGCCATTGATTCTCTTTTTTGGTCGTGAAAAACTGAGCATAAGCTTCTACATTGTCTGAAACGTCATATCTGGAAAGAGCTGAAATTGACCATCTTTCCATTGGACGCATTATGAGGTTAGTTTCCGCATAGTTAAATTGATCTTCATCGCGACAGAAAGGTGACGGTTCGGCGCCTACCCCAAATTTAATTCCCTGTATTCTGCCACCGGTACAATTAGCAGCCGCACCAGTAAGATCAACACCATTGATAGTGACCAGGCTAAAATCTGAAGAAGGAACATAGATTTTACCGCCTGGGATATTACCTGATCCAAACTTATTAAGTTGTCCAGAGCTATCTGCCAGCCATGGTTGAATTGAGAATTCTCTATTTTCCATGTAAACAGGGTCGCGGCTAGTGTACGAAGCATTCAAAGTAATATTACCTCTGCCATCCGCGCTATTAGCACCAAGGAGAACATCTATCTTGGTGATAGCGTTATCTCGGCCGTATCTTTGGCCTCCAGTTGCTTCACCGTACTGATAACGAACATCGACGCCTTCAAAATCATCTTTAAGAATGAAGTTAATGGCACCGGCGATGGCATCCGAACCATATACTGCCGAAGCACCACCGGTAACTATTTCTACCTTCTCGATAAGCATATCGGGGATAACAGCCATATCAACGAGACCAGTCACACCACCTGGAATAAATCGTTTTCCGTCGACTAATACTAATGTACGAACTGATCCCAAACCACGCAAATCACCTGCGAGAACACCATCCGTGCCACTCTGATTGGTTGCACTAGTATCATCAGGATTAAGTTGTGGATATGCGTTTATAGTGTCTTCAAGAGTGACGTTACCAGATTCGATGATATGGTTAGCATCAACTGTAGCTATCGGGCTAACGCCTTGAAAATCACGACTACGAATAATACGTGAACCAGTAACTACTATTTCTTCTACTGCTGCATCATCGCTATCCTGAGCTAACACCTGCGGTGTCACTACCATAGTAGCAAGTGTACTTGCCAATAAGGATCTACGTACTGCACAGCGTACTGGGTTAATGTTATGAACATTAGACATGAATCAGTCCCCTAATAATTAATATATATGACATCTAATTTATTACTCTAAAATTTTGAAACAGATAGAAAGTAAATATTTATTTTTTAAAGTTTTATAAAAGCTAAAGCCTATGAGCTAAATTTAACATAGGCAGTACTTCCTTATGATATTTCAAGGATAGCGGCTATTTGGTTATTGTCAATGAGCATTGGTTATATTGTTGTTTGTAAGCAACAATATATAGCGCATAATGCCGAACAAATATGATTATTAATCATGAATATTTTGTAGTCGCCGGTTTCGAATAAGCGACATTAATTTTCGTTCGCGCCAATGAACTCGTTCCTGCCATCCGGCCAAAGGTAGCATTAATCGTCGTTCGGCTTCGATTTTTTTGACGAGTTCGGCTGTCCAGGGATCATTTTGTCCGCGCTCCGCACCCATAGCTGCGTAAGCAGGACCTAGCTTTTCGGCATGACTCGCTATTCCTCCACGTGTGTTCAGATCCACTGTCTCAAAAGGACCGGTTACAGACCATCTAAGTCCCAGACCATCGCGTACAAGGTGATCGATATCCTCAACCGTGACAACCCCATCACGCACTAGACAATATGCTTCTCGAAGCAATGCACCCTGCAATCTGTTAAATGCAAAACCGAGCGGCTCCTTGTTTACCAAAATTGGTGATAGATCAACTGATTCAAGCAAAGAACAAGTTTGTTGAACGCTCTCAGATGTTGTCAATAATGACGGTACAACTTCAACTAGACGAATCAAGAATGGTGGATTGGCCGGATGAACAACCAAACAACGACCTCCACATTCAAGGCCTGTGGCAAATTGAGATGAAGGGATTGCTGATGATGAACTCGCAAGTACGGCATGTTGTGGTGCAAGCTTATTCAACTCCTCAAAAATTTTTCTCTTCAAATCGAGCCTCTCGGGTCCACACTCTTGTACATATTCAACATGCTTGAGCGTATCGGCAAGTTCATCCATAACATATACATTTGCCAACACGGTATGCTCATCTTGCTCGGTCAGACCAAATTCCAGAAGATCGTGAACTAATTCCACAATTCGTCCCCGTACTGCGTTTCTCTGTTTCTGACTCGGGTCATAAACCTGTACCTTACGACCAGCCATGGCAAACACTAGAATAAATCCCACTCCTATACTGCCAGCTCCTACTACCGCTATAGGGGAAGCATTATTCTCGACCTTCGGTCGCTTTGTATCACTAGATTGCGGCATCAAATTTACTCTTCTATAAATATAGGGCTTGACCAAGCTGTCGCACCATCTTCCTGCAATACTCGAACCCAGTAAGCTGCTGGTCGATGTTCAGCATCGTTTTCTGTCCACTTAAACTGGATTGTCCGTGGATAGTTTCTACCAATTTTTCGAACTGCTACTTCACGATCGACACCACCAGCCGAGTAGACCGTTTCTATATCCGTAATGTTATCGAGCGGGATAGAAAATGACAGTGGAAGAAAATTACCAGCATCTTCTCCGAATTGATTTCGGGCTCTTACCGATCCATTCAGCGTAAGCTTCGCACCTTTTGGAGCGTCAATAGCCATAACCACGCCATCTTCATCACCTGCAGTAATAGTATCGAAAACGATTTGATTAACTGATTTTTGACTGAGTTTCTCAAGCGGATAATCAAGCCGATATCGCAACACATCAATAAATGTACCATCAGATAACCCTATTTCACCCTGCCAAATAGTTTGTCTGGCACGTTCCTTTGATGCTGCACCTCGCCAAACTAGCTTAATCCGACCCGGTTCCTCTTCAAACTGACCATAAACAGTGTGTATTTTTTCACTGCCACGAAAAATATCAATTCTGTCGATACCGGCCGTACCACTTGTTTCGACACTAAAGGTAACCGGCTCTGATGAACTAATCTCCTCCCCCAACCAGTGCTCACCCGCTTTAAAGCGTAACTGCATCCTCTCCCCTGTAGTGCCATAAACACGACGGCTCTTGAATGCATCCCAAAGTGATCTACGGCTCAGATCATTTGCATACACACAAGTAATTCCACCGTGAACAGCAAACAATCTGTCTCCAGGGATCGAATCGCCCATTTTGCCGTAGGCATCATCACTACTTGCGGTAAAACCAACTTTGAGACCACGATTCAGCGCTTCTCGGAGAAACCATTCGAATTGCCCATGATCAGAATAGATTTCGATGAATGGCATGAATTTCTCGTTATAGAAATCAAGGTTAGCTCGACGACCACCAATATGAGGCATGAGAAAAGCATTATTAGGATCCAAAGATGACACAAGAGAGTCAATTGAATAACGATCGGTTTCAGGAGCGTATCCGCGTAAATCTTCCTCTACATAGCCACTTCGATATAACTGCTGCTGTTCATTTAGATAAATGACATTGTGATCTCCACCACGACCTGTTGTGCCTGACCACTCGTAGCCAGGAAATACAACAAAGCGACCCGGTTCATCGAATATCTCGCTTACTTTCCGGTAGTCATCCCATTCTTTACTGGTTAAATGAAAATCATTCTTCCCCCAGGACATAAATTCCGTACCACCGAAACCACGAGCGTAAGATGCATATTGTTCGACAGTAGCTGAATCACGATTATTCTGACCGTGCAAATCACCACAATAGAGTTTTAGGCTTGGATCCTGTTTGACCGTCATCACATTAGTCTGTGCTGTAAAATTAGGGTAATCGATGTCGCTTATATCAATCACATGATCGCCATCCGCAGGTACCTTGATATCATCAAAACGATGAAACCCCTGATCATCAGGCAAGAAACGATACGACTGCGGTAATCCTTCAATATCAGTATCGTCGAATTGAATCTCACCCTCATAGGTTTTCGCAGGATTACCCCATTTATCTTTAGCTTTCACTAACAGCCAAGTTTCTTCGCCAGCTACGGCTTCAGATGGCCAAAGGGCTTCAAGACGTGTTGCTTGCCCTGCTACGGTTCGTACTTGTGGTGAATCGAGCAACCTAACAGCTGTTACTGCGGAACCGCCATTCATAGGATCAACCATGAATCGAAATTCCTGATCAAGGTGCAACGTGACAGTCGGAGCGCGAACGCCTGGTCCACCACCACTTTGATCTCCAAGGGTTATTGTTACCGCATCACCCATTTTCAAATCGCCGTCACGGACGGTAATAACCAGCCCGTTCCAATAAGGACGCAAACCTGCGTGACGCCGATTTACATCAATAATCAGATTTTTTGCACGGCCAGTTGTAGTTGCTGAGACATAGTTTGCAGCTTTTGGATCTTCAGTTTGGAAAAGCCCCCAATCAGCCGCGAGGTGAAACAAGAGAAAAATACGCCCTCCATCATCGATGCCCATTCTTCCCACATGATAGGTGAGTTGCCACGTACCCCAAGCACCAGCATCAATGTACTTCTGAGATTCAAAAATTCCGTAGCCATATAAATCACGATTTTTATCTTTGCCTTGAGGACCTAAGTCGAGCTCGTACTCCTGCCATTCCGAGCCAACAGCAAATGACAGTGGAAATACTAATGCAGCGAACATAGCTGCTGCCACAAAAACAGTTAATGTACGTATAAACTGCAGCGAACAATTCTGTATTAATTGCATAAGGGATCTACCTCTGGTGGCGTAATGTTGATTTTTGTCTCCATAGATGCGCACAATTGTACATACTACTTCATAGTCTAGCCGACTATGTCTCCAACATGAGATTCGAGCAGAATCAGACGTAATCATATGAAAATTTGGGGTTTGTGATGTACAACCTTTCTAATAAAACTGTCTTAGTAACCGGAGCATCAAAAGGAATAGGTGCGGCCACAGCTCGTAGTCTAGGTGAGGCAGGAGCTTACGTAGTAGCACATTTCGGATCTGATCGTGCCGGTGCCGAAGCCGCTACGAGTGATATCGCTGACGATCACAAGATGATTATCGCTGCCGACTTCTCTAATCTCGATTCCGTCGAATATCTGTGGAAAACAGCGGTCAACTGGCGCGGTCAAATTGACGTCTTCGTGAATAATGCTGCACTAATGTTATTTGATGGCGGCGTTGATGTGCCACTTGAAACTTGGGATACGATATGGGAGCAAACTTTACAAGTGAATGTACTTGCTCCCGGACGCTTATTGAGGCAGGCAATTCGGCATTTCAAAAAACATAAAGGCGGTACAATTATCACAATCTCTAGTTGGGCAGCACAACGTGGAGCTACAAATCCTTCTACAATTGCTTACGGATCATCGAAAGCCGCAATTCATGCGGCAACAAAAACAATAGCCCGTGCCTATGCTAAAGACGGTATTCTTGCTTATATGATTGCCCCCGGTATTGTACGTACTCGTATGTCTGAGCAGTTCGCTAGTACCCAAGGGGGTGAAGAAAAAATCACCAATATGCTTGCTATGAAAGAATGGATACCTCCAAAGGACATTGCCGAAACTATTGTTTTTCTTGCTACAGGTGAAGCTCGGCATCTTTCCGGTGCCACCCTCGATCTCAATGGCGCAAGCTACATTCGCTGAATTAACTACCGTAAATGCGAACTCACTTACAAGGAATCAAAAGACAGAGTGAACCGATAGTATTCACATTTGACAATACACCTGTCGAGGCTTATCCGGGCGAGACAATTGCTTCAGCGTTGATTGCCGCCGGTATCTGGGATTTTCGCAAAGATCGTGGCGGTAGTAGTCGCGGTCTTTTTTGTGGCATGGGTGTTTGCGGTGAATGCCGAGTACGAATCGGTGCAAAATCAAGGCGAGCCTGCCTAGAACCAGTACTGCATGGACTCTCAGTAAGGCGACACCAGTCCGAAGCACCAGCGGAATCTGGGAGCAATAATTCTCAGATCACTCCATGGAAGGAACTATCAACTGATGTTCTAATTATCGGTGCCGGTCCCGCTGGCTTGTCGGCCGCAAAGACGGCATCCGCAAGCGGGCTTGAGGTTCTCGTTATTGACGAACGGCATAGCCCAGGCGGTCAATACTTCAAACAGCCCGGCGATGGCTTTGATGTTATCGAAAGTGACATCGATTCACAGTTTTCAGAAGGACTTGAACTCATACGTGCAGCGCAAGAATGTGGCACACAATTCATGTTTGATGCAACGGTATGGGGCACTTTCGGTCCCCACAAAATTGCTGTTTCTGTCGACGGTCAGACCTGCGCAATACAACCAAAACGACTGATTCTATCAACAGGCGCTTACGAAAGAGCTGTTCCAGTGCCAGGTTGGACATTACCTGGAGTGTTGACAACCGGTGCTGCCCAAACACTATTACGTTCTTATCAGACCTCACCGGGTAAACGGGTGCTTATAGCAGGAAATGGACCACTGAATCTGCAGGTGGCCTATGAGCTTTTTCGCGCCGGTGTACAAGTTAAGACAGTAGCAGAACTTGCACCATCACCATATTTAGCATCACCTGTTGCCGCATTGAGGATGGCATATTTCTCACCCGGTCTTTTTTTATCAGGCATCCGACAGCTGATTTCCCTTAAAGTTGGAGGAGTACCATTACGCTATCGCCATGCTCTTGTTGCTGCAAAAGGCGATGATAAAGTCTCTGCTGGTGTAATCGCCAAACTTGATAACACAGGTAACATAATAGATGGTTCAGAAAAGACATTGGACGTTGATGCGATTTGTGTAAATTATGGTTTTCTGCCACAAAGTGAGCTAGCTAGATCACTTGGCTGTAATTTTAGATTCGATGCCAGGAAAGCTACTCTTACTGCGGAACGCGATAAAGATGGTCGTACGAATATAAAACATGTTTTTATCGTAGGAGATGCCGGTGGTCTTGGAGGCGCAAAAGTTGCAATGGACCAAGGTGCGCTCGCAGGACTCGCTGTGGTAAAGGATCTAGACAACTTAGATGAACAACAGGCTAACGTCAGCAAATATCGGAAAACACTTCGACACCATTGGCATTTTCAGGAAGCACTCTGGCGTGTTTTCAACGCACCATGCCTCACAACACAACTAGCCAAAGAGGACACTCTGATTTGTCGCTGTGAGAAAATAGATAAACAAACAATCAAACGCTGTTTTGACGATCACTCCACAAGTATTACAGAAATAAAAAGAGCAACGAGAGCTGGGATGGGTCGATGCCAAGGACGTTACTGTACAACGCTTCTTGCTGCACTGACTAATGAAATATCTGGATTAGAAATCACGGCGGATGACCTCTTTGCACCGCGTGCACCGTTCAAACCAGTATCACTTGCTCAACTTTCTGGAGATTACGGAAATGAGTTAAAACGGCAAGATTTATTAGCAACATCCAGTCATGATGCTAATAAATCGCCTTGACCTCTAAACTTTGGAGTCGCAACATAGACTTAATAAAATAACAATCGACTTTGCGATGCTACACTTAGCAACGTAAATATTTGTAACCAAAAATAATACGGAATGCCAATGTTACGTAATTTTCTATCTATCGTTGTTCTCATTTTTATTACTGTTGCAACTCCTGCTGATGCCCGTACCTTAGATGAGATAATTAAAGACGGCGCAATTCGAATTGGCGTAAATCCAAACTTTCCTCCAATGAGCTATTTTGGTATGACGAATCAGCTCGAAGGTTTTGATATCGATATTGGCAATGAGATTGCAGATGCACTTGGTGTCAAGGCCGAATTCGTTATAACCGAGACCGCTCAACGCGTACCATTCCTGATTTCTAATCGTGCCGATATCGCACTCGGCGCGATGACCCGCACACCAGAACGGGCTAAACTTATTGGCTTTACTGTTCCGCTGCACACCGAAGCAATGGGTGTAATTACAACTGACAGGATAAATGTCCAAAACTGGAGAGATCTCAACCGGGAGGATATTACTTTGGTAAATATGCGCGGTAATTTTTCCGTCAGCATAGTAAAAGAGAAACTCCCTAAACCTAAAGTACTACTCGTAGATGGAAATGCAGACACAATTCGCTCAATAGCGCAGGGGCGAGCTGACGCATTGGTTGAAAACATCGATTGGTTTCTTGGTTTCATCAAAAAATACAAGAACGTAAACTGGCGCATATTGGATGAACCTATTTTTACTTCATATTGTGGTATTGGTGTTGGCAAAGGTAACGAGAATCTCCGCCAATATCTAAATGTTCTCCTTTACGATCTACACTCATCTGGAACCGTCAACGAAATATGGCAAAAATGGTACGAAGGACCAATGGCGATTCCTGTTAACGAAAGCCCTTACTTCTAACTGCAGAATATTTATAACAGATATCTGATCGTCAATTCCGAGCTCATTGATGGATTACACCTTTCAATTTTCTGAGGTACTGGAAGATCTGCCATACCTTTTAGGCGGAGCTGTAGTTACGCTACAAATAGCATTCATCGCTTTCTGGGGTGGTGCTATCATCGGCATCTTCGGCGCGATCGCAAAAGTTTATGGTCGTGAAAGCGTACGGAGAATTACTTCCGCCTACGTAATATTTTTTACCAATACACCAGCACTTGTACAAATCTTTCTTCTTTACTATGCACTTCCAGACGCAGGTATCCTGCTCCCCCCGATGACAGCTGTACTAATCGGACTTGTACTGAATAGCGGCGCTTATCTGACCGAAATATTGAAAGCCGGTGTTATCTCAGTCAGACGCTCAGAAATGGAGGCTGCTACAGCACTTGGCATGTCAGGCCTACAAATACTTCGCTTTGTTATGCTTCCTCATATTGCGAAAACAATTTATGCACCATTATCTAATTTCTTCATTTGGCTTGTATTAGGCAGCTCACTGGCTGCGTTATTCGGCGTCGAAGAATTAACTGGGCGAGCAATCAATATTAGTACTACAAGTTTCAGAAGTATTGAAACCTTCACAGTTGTTGCTGGGATTTACGTAATCCTCACGATTATCGCAAGTACATCACTAGCACTTGTCGGCCGATGGGCCTTTCGTGTCAAAGCAAAGATATTCTGATGTTTGAGCGATTACTCGAAGAAGCTCCCGAATTCTTTAATTATCATAATATGATATTTATTTTGGAGGCAATGGGGAGAACGCTCAGCATGACGGTCATCGGTTGCTCTGTTGGTTTAGTGTGCGGCTTATTAATAGCGGTGCTGCGTCAATCTAACTCGCGCACATTGATTCCCATCAAATTTATAGCTATTACTTATGTGGAAATATTTCGTCGCATTCCATTTCTTGTTATTTTATTTATCGTGCTATTCGTGATCGAGCCGCTGATGCCGGGAACATCTTTGCTAGGCATTGCTACTGTTGCAGTATGCCTACTGTCAACTGCGTTCTTATCTGAAATTATTCGGGCAGGTCTCGAATCAGTACCACCACAACAAATTGAAGGTGCTAAAACATTGAACTTCAGTTTTCTGCAAACAATTATGTTAGTCATGTTGCCGCAAGCTTGGAAAGTTATTTTACCGCCAGCTGCAGCGTTCATTGTGATGTTCATCAAAGATACAGCCCTGGCTTCGCAACTCGGTGTTATAGAATTAACATTTGTGGGTAAAATGTTAGTCAACAGAGGATTTTCACCGATGTTAGGTTTTGGTGCAGTGCTTATTTGCTATTTTATATTGTCTTATCCTCTCAGCCGATTTTCTGAATACTTGGGGAAGCGACTTGCATCATCTTGAAATTAAAAATTTGTCAAGCTCATACGGTTCCAAGAAAGTATTAAAAGGAGTCACGCTATCCGTAGATAAGGGAGAGGTTTTGAGTCTTATTGGACCATCAGGCTCTGGTAAAAGTACTTTATTGCGTACTTTAATTGGTCTAACGCCGCCGATAGCCGGACAGGTTTTTATAGCGGGTCAGCCAATCGACTATAACAACAAGAAGAATCTTAAATCACTAAGAAATCATATGGCAATTGTTTTTCAACAATACAACCTTTTTCAAAATATGAATGTGATGCGCAACGTTACAATTTCACCAATTAAGATAAAGAAACAATCCAGCGAAGAAGCTGGGAAGCAGGCTAAATTGCTCCTCGAAAAAGTTGGAATGGCGGATAAATATGATGCTTATCCCGAAGATCTATCGGGAGGCCAACAACAACGTGTTGCCATTGCACGTGCACTTGCGACTAAACCCGAGATTTTGTTGCTGGATGAAATTACATCAGCACTAGATCCGGAATGGGTGAATGAAGTACTCGATACAATTCGGGTATTAACCAACGAAGGCATCACAATGATCATTGTCTCGCACGAAATGGCATTCGTTCGAGAAGTCTCAACAAGAGTGGCAATGATGGATGATGGACAAATTATCGAGAATGGGGCACCACAGCAAATTTTCGATTCCCCTATCGAAAATCGTACCAAAGAATTTGTCAGCAAGATTCTAACGCACTAGTCGATGACTAATATAACTACGGCACAAAATCTGACAAATCGAAATCAACACGCGTCACCTTGACCTCTAATCTTTGGAACGCAACATAGACTTAATAAAATAACAATCGACTTTGCGATGCTACACTTAGCAACGTAAATATTTGTAACCAAAAATAATACGGAATGCCAATGTTACGTAATTTTCTATCTATCGTTGTTCTCATTTTTATTACTGTTGCAACTCCTGCTGATGCCCGTACCTTAGATGAGATAATTAAAGACGGCGCAATTCGAATTGGCGTAAATCCAAACTTTCCTCCAATGAGCTATTTTGGTATGACGAATCAGCTCGAAGGTTTTGATATCGATATTGGCAATGAGATTGCAGATGCACTTGGTGTCAAGGCCGAATTCGTTATAACCGAAGGAGCCCAGCGCGTACCATTCCTGCTTTCTAATCGTGTCGATATCGCACTCGGCGCGATGACCCGCACACCAGAACGGGCTAAACTTATTGGCTTTACTGTTCCGCTGCACACCGAATCAATGGTTGCAATTACGACTGACAAGATAAATGTCCAAAACTGGAGAGACCTCGACCGGGAGGATATTACTTTGGTAAATATACGCGGTAATTTTTCCGTCAGCGTAGTAAAAGAGAAACTCCCAAAACCTAAAAGACTGCTCGTAGATACACATGCAGATACAATTCGTGCAATAGCGCAGGGGCGAGCTGACGCATTGGTTGAAAATCCTGGTTGGTTACTGAGTTTTATGAATAAATTTGAAAACATAAACTGGCGCGTATTGGATGAACCGGTTTTGCTTTCACATTGTAGTATCGGTGTTGGCAAAGGTAACCAGAATCTCCGCCAATATCTGAATGTTCTCCTGTACGATTTGCACTCATCTGGAACCATTAACGAAATCTGGGAAAAGTGGTACGGAGCACCAATGACGATTCCTGTTAACGAAAATCCTTACTTCTAACTGCAGAATATTTATAACAGATATCTAATCGTCAATTCCGAGCATCATTGATAGATTACACCTTTCAATTTTCTGAGGCTCTGGAAGATTTGCCATACCTTTTAGGCAGAGCTATAGCGTTTATTAATTAGGATCCTGACCCGTTAGTCGATAACTAATATAATTTAAGGTGCAAAATATGATAGGTCGAAATCAACTTGCGGCGTTTTACCTTGCACAAGATTTGCAACAATGTAACTGCCAGCAGGGGCACCAGTAAATCCCATCCAAGGTATATAATTCATAAAAAATCCTGGCTGACCTGGTACTTCGCCCAGTATAGGCTTCCAATTTTTGGTGCCATTAACAGTAGCTGCCCAGGTACGAACGACATTGATATGCGCTATCGATGGTATAACCTGTAACGCTACCGCTAGATTACGTGAAAGTGATTCTGCACTTACCTGTGGCCTTCCACGCTCATCAACTTGAGCTAGCCAGCCACCACCAATCACAATCGTTCCATTCTGTGTCTGTTTCATTGTTAGCATATCTCGTGCTGAGTAGACCAGATGAGGAAATAATGATTCCACCGGCTCTGTGACACTTAACTGAATAGGAAACGCTTGAATTTCCACTGATATACCAATGAAACTAGCAATGCGACCTGCGCCAATACCTGCTGCGTTGACGATACGTTCAGCATGATGTTTGTTCTTACTAGTTACCACCTCGTAGGTTGTGCCATTTTTGTTAATGCCTGTAACCGTTTCTCCGCAAAGAATCTTTGCGCCCTCCTTTTCAGCTGCCTTGGCAAAAGCTGGAGCTGCTACCAATGGATTAGCCTTTCCTTCAATGGAGCAAAAAACACCGCCAACCATTTCGGAGGAAATATATGGAGCCTTGCTCAGCAAATCGCTACGATTAAGTAATTCCATTTGCAGGCCTGCCGAATTCTCAATTCTGGCTTTCGCTTCGATCAGGCGCATCTCTTTATCGCTTGTAGCAACCAAAATACCTCCGCCCTGTACCACTTCGAGATCAACATCAAGCATTTCTCCCGCAGAACACCACAATTGAATAGATTCAGCAAAAAGCGGTAATGTAGGAGCAAACGAACGAGCCCACTCTTCTCCCATCGCTAGGAATGGTTCTTGTTGAATTTGCGCGTGAAGACTACCAGCGTTGCTACCTGACGATGATGAATTCAATTCCGACTGTTCTAGAAGTAGAACGTCAACTCCATCTTTAGCTAAATAAAATGCTGTTGTACAACCGGCAATTCCCCCACCTATAATTATAACTTCAGCCAAAAGAGGCTCCTCAAACAAACAAAAAACAAGACAGCAATTTATTCACTATGCTACCGTATGAGTATAGAGAATACAGAATCAAATATGGTTACATACCACCATTACAGTCTACTCGACACAGATAAAATAAGAAGTATTAGGGGCTAAAAATGTCTAAAGATTTCCGCGGTAGTCATACCGTTTCAGTTACACCGTTCACCGATGATGGCAGTAATATTTGTATTGAATCGCAAAAGCAATTTATCGATTGGCAGATAGCTTGTAAGGTGCCCGGTATCATAATTCTGGGTACGACCGGAGAATTCCTGACGATCACTGATAACGAACGAGTAGCTCTTATAGAAACTACAGTTAATCATGTCAATAAAAAAATGGATGTGATCGTTGGCACGGCGAATGCTCATACACCAACTGCTGTACGCTATAGCCGGGAGGCAGAAGAGATGGGTGCAGATGGCTTGATGATCATCTCTCCTTATTATTACACACCGACGGAAGACGAAATTTTCGAGTATTACCGCGCAATATCAGAAGCGGTATCGATTCCGATCATGCTTTACAACAACCCAATTACATCCAACGTCGATCTGTCCGCGAAGCTCGTCGATAGAATAACTAGAGCATTCGAAAACATCCGCTATATCAAAGAAGCAAGCATGGATGTCGCGCGTGTATTCGATGTTGTAGAGGAAACAGACGGTATCATGAATGTGTTTGCAGGCGAACGACCGGTAGAAAGCTTCTTACTAGGTGCTGTCGGCTATGTGAATCCATTTGGTAATTATATTCCGTACGCAACAGCACGACTGTGGGACTTCCTGGAAGAAGGACGTTTTGAAGAAGCCAAACAAATTCAAACAATTGCACACCAAATAGGTGACATCATTGCCGAAGGACATCCAACCTATGGTCACCAGTGCTATTCGAAAGCTCTGGCCGCCGCGGCTGGCTATCCAATGGGCGATGTACGTCCGCCGCTTACTCGCTTCGACCAATTAGCAGAGGAAGGTGTAGAAAGGTTGGAAAAAATAGTGCCGTTGATGAAGAATCTTGACGTTCTTGTCGAAGGGATGGAAGTTAAAACTCAATAAAGATAACTTACAGATGGATGTTAAAAAAAATAATATAAACAATACTTTACCAGAACTATTTCAACCTTTTTCACTTCGAAATATAACTTTCAAAAATCGCATTTTTGTAAGTCCAATGTGCCAGTACTGTTCTGATGATGGCCACGTAAATGTCGACTGGCATTTTGCTCATCATGGCCGATTTGCTTTGAGTGGTGTCGGTGGAGCCATGGTCGAGGCAAGCGGAATAACACGTAACGGACGCATTACACACAGCTGTTTAGGTATATATAAAGATAGCCACATCAAAAACTTAAGCAAGATTGTCTCGATTTATCATTCTCAAAATATTCCGATCGGTATTCAAATTGGCCATTCTGGACGTAAAGGCAGTTCAGCAAGTCCGTTAGAAGGTGCTGCACCACTTACCCAATATGATCCATCACAGGCATGGGAGACAATTGGCCCAAGTGCAATTGCGATGACCGAAGGTTGGCCGGTACCGCGTGCACTCACAACAAATGAAATTGAAGATTTAATTGATGCTTTTAGTATCGCTACAAAACGAGCTGTTAAAGCGGGATTTGACTTCATAGAAATTCACGGCGCACACGGGTATCTCGTCAACAGTTTTTTCTCACCACTAGCCAACCAGAGGGAAGATCATTGGGGTGGTGAGAAACTGGAAAACAGAATGCGATTCCCGTTACGGGTTGCAGAAGCAATTCGCCAGGCTTTACCAGATGAAACTCCATTATTTTACCGAACTTCGTGCGTTGACGGCGTTGAAGGTGGAGTGACACTTAACGACACTATTGCCCTTGCAAAGGAATTAAAATTAGCAGGTGTAGATATTATTGACTGCTCTTCCGGTGGCATGACTGGACCATCTGGTCGTACGCGAAAACCCCCGTATCCAGGATATCTAGTTCCATATGCAGACGAAATCCGACGTAAGGCAGATATTGCCACAATGGTGGTAGGGCTGATTATTGAACCAACACAAGCAGAAAAAATAATCGCCGATGGAAGTGCAGATATGGTAGCAATGGGTAGGCAGATGATCGAAGATCCAAATTTTCCCCTTCACGCTGCACGGGAACTTGGACATACGGACCCATTGGGGATATTGCCTGGAGCGTACGTTTGGCCACTGGCACATCGCAAAATTGATTAGTTTAAAAAAATATATTTTTTGACTAGATAGTTTCTTTTGCTCGTAGCGCTGAGATTATACTTCCAATTATGGTAGATGCTGAGCCAACACGTATAACAGAAATTGACATATTCAACCAACTGGGCGGCTGCAATTTTTTGTGAACTATTTCTTGACGATAAGGCGTCATAACTGCTGCCCGCAAATCATTAATACGCTGCCTGTGCGCAATTAATCGTTGCTTACTGTCATCTAACATTTTCTCAAGATCATTGGGATCATATGCTTGCCATCGCTGTGAAACTTGCAAAATCTCAGTACATACCTCTCTCACTATAGCTGCCGGTGGATTTTCTTTGCAATAACTCTGGGCTTTTTGAAGAGAGTCTTGGAGTTTTGACATCGAATGCTGAACATTCTTGTGCTTCTTGATTTTAGAAATGAGTAATCTCATTACCTGTATTGGACTGGTTTGCTCAAGCAAAAAATCAACCTGCTTAGTCTGATCATGATTTTGAGCTACAACAACACTTTCCTTACTATGTGCTAACCAATGCAATTGACCACCCGGTACTAGTACACGCTCAACTTCTCCGAGTGCGGCTTCAAGGTTTGCATATTCAAGTCCGTACTGAGAAACCACGACATCAAAGTGGGCATCTGGGAACGGTAATTTCTCCGCAGCAATACGCCCAACAAATTTAGCCTGACGTAATCCCTCCGGTAAGTTAGAAACATAGCGAAGAGGATTGATATCAGCGAGATCAATACCGGTCAATGAAAATCTTTTATCAACCCTTTCTGCCGCAATTGCAGCATGAGATAATACAATTCCATTGCCAGTAGCGATATCAAGAATTCTACTTCCATCAAGCAATTTAGAAAAACGACTCTGCCAATACTCACTTATCTCTTTTTCAGTATCTGAATTTTTAGCTACACAGGAAGCATCTCGATCTTCCTTCCAATAATTTCGCCAGCCCCAATTTCCAGAAACATGCTTACTCATGATGGCGATCCACTGCCAGGACTTTTAATTGGAAAAATAACAGTTCTACTATTACTAACAATTATTTCGATAAATCCCACTAAGGCATCATCGAGTTGTTGATTACCGGTATCAACTAATAGAAAATTGCCCGGTAGAGCAGTTAATTTTTCCAGTGAAGATACAACTATAATATTGTCCAGACCAACTTGCTTAATCACTTCTGCACTAAGCTGCTGATTTCCTCGACCAAACAAGAAACCCTGCCCTCCTACAATACTCACTACAATTCTCGCCGGACGATCTTTAATCAACTCGAGAATACGTCGTTCATTCACATCTGTTTCAAGACACTGGCCACTGGAGGTGACATCAACACCAAGAAGCGTTCCTTCCAAACCTAGTTGTCGCTTGATTTGTAGCATTGTTGTCCCAGGTCCAATTAGAGATATGCGATCATCTTCCAGTATTCTTGCAACTCGTTGAATTGCTGTAGCAAGAACTGCTTCCTCACTCGCACTACCTGAAGCCTTTGCTTGCGGCACAAGAAATAAAACCTGCGGTGTACAAGCGAAACCAAAAAGCTTAGGAGAGCCCTTAGGATCGTCCGCCTCTCGATCCATAATTTCTCTATCACGAAGGAGTGCATTGCGATCTTCATCCATCAAAAATATACGTGCAACATCTCCTGCCGTCCTTGGCGTTGCAGCAAAAACAGCGGAGTGCATTTTAACGCCCGCAGGAACACCGAGAATCGGAATCTTCTTTCCAATTACATCAAATAATATCTGAGCCGTACCATCACCACCAACGAAAAGCATAAGGTCAATGCCATAATCGATAATGCTGGTCACCGCCCTGCGGGTATCTTCGGCTGTCGTCACCCCGTCTATCACAGTAGTTACAACAACAGGATGTAAATCAGCGGCAATAGTAGCAACTTCACCCATCTCACCAGAACACGTCACTATCTCGAGATTAGCGCTAAGTCCTTTTAAAGAAGATAACGCACGAATAGCGCGTTCTGGGGAAACGGGTAAAGCTCCAAGTGCCTTCGCGCGACCGGCTAAATTACCATCTGTTCCCTTCAAACCGACCGATCCACCCATCCCTGCTATGGGATTTACTATGAGTCCAATGTGATATCGTGCCATATATTGCTAACCAGATTCGTTTGATGTGCGACCGATTGTTCGCAATGCTATAGTTTGTAACCAATATAACACTGTACATGAACAGCCATGTGCTGATTCATATTCATGCCTTACCGGCAGGTCTTTTAGAGGAGGCTTCTGAGGTGCCACGTTCAAAACGCGCTCATCCGTTTATGCCTAATTCTGTCTCGGCTATCGAGCAAGGATTACTTAAGGAGCTCGGCATACAGTCAGTCGAAGAATTATTCCAGCAGATTCCGTCGAATCACCGATTAAGTAAACCGCTGAATTTACCACCTGCACTCAGCGCTGAATCAGAGCTTAGTAGGCATATGACTGATTTACTTAGAAAAAACATATCCTGCGAAGAAGTTCTAAATTTTCTCGGCGGAGGCTGCTGGCAACATCATGTGCCAGCGATTTGTGATGAAATTATTCAGCGGAGTGAATTTCTGACTCCCATATGGGGCACACCATCTTCAGATCTTGGGCGTAATCAGGCCTGGTTCGAATTTACCAGCCAGCTTGGCGAACTTATCGATCTAGATCTAGTTGCACTACCTGTATACAGTTGGGGATGTGCGGCAGGACATGCAATCCGTATGGCAGCACGTCTCACCGGTCGTAACAAAGTTCTTATTCCACGTTTTATCGATCCCGAACGGCGAGCAGTCATTGCAAATTACTGTGAACCCGTCAATATGCCTTCGCGTATTGAAATAATTGATTTAGAAGTAGATCCAGAAACTGGACAGCTCAATTTAAAGGATCTTGATTTAAAACTGAACGATCAAGTCGCCGCTGTTTATTTCGAAAATCCAGCATATCTCGGACAGATCGAATCCCAGGCATCTAAGATATCAGCAGCCGCAAAGAAGGCAGGCGCGGAAACCATTGTTGGCGTTGACCCCATTTCTCTAGGTGTCCTGAACCCGCCAGGAAATTATGGTGCAGACATCGTCGTTGGCTCGATCCAACCACTTGGAATTCACATGTATTGCGGTGGTGGACTCGCCGGATTCATCGCATCCCGTGATGAGCCGCGTTACGCGTATGAATATCCAACCTTGATGATAAGCATCGCAGAAACCACACATGGCGAGTACGGCTTTGGTATGGCCCTGTTTCACCAATCCTCGTATGGGTTACGAGAGGAAGGCAAAGATTGGACCGGTACTTCCACCTATCTTTGGGCTATAGGCAGTGCCGTATATATGTCCCTAATGGGCCCAGAGGGATTTCGTGAACTTGGAAACTTAATCATCCAACGTGCACATTATTGCACCGATCTATTGAGTGATATAGACGGCGTGAGCATTTCCAATCCATCTGGATTCTTTAAAGAATTCGTTGTCAACTTCGACGGCACAGGAAAAAGTGTGGATTACATTAATAAAGCATTACTCGAACGAAAAATCTTAGGAGGGCTCGATCTCAGTAAATCATTCCCTGAGCTTGGAAATAGTTCACTTTATTGTGTAACTGAACTTCACAGTGAAGCAGATTTACAACAGCTAGCGGAGAGTCTGCGGGAGGTGTGCACTCAATGAGCACCAAACAAAAACTACGCAGATATCATGCTCCAGTTTGGGATGAACCCCTAATAATGGAAATGGGTGTTGCTGGCCGACGTGGCTGTCATTTTTCGACGGTAAACGAGGATGTTATAGAACTCATACCTGCAACGATGCGGAGAAAATCTAAACCCGATTTACCAGAAATGTCCGAACCTGATGTTCTTAGACATTATCTGCATCTTTCACAAGAAACACTGGGCATGATGGGTATTAATCTGTTCGGTACATGCACGATGAAATATAACCCGCGACTGACTGAGGCACTTACTGCACGTCCGCAGATTGCAGATATTCACCCAAATCAGCATTCCGATACCCTGCAAGGGGTACTGGAGATTATCTACAACTTCGATATCTTATTACGCGAATTGTCAGGCATGGATCAATTCACATTTCAGCCGGCTGGTGGCGCAGATGCTGCATATACACAAGCCTGTATTACGCGAGCCTATCATGCAGCCAACGGTGAGCTCCAACAACGTAATCAAATTATAACGAGTATTCAGACTCATCCGTGCAACCCCGCAACATCGGCTACCGCAGGATTCGAAGTTGTAACTTTGATGTTAGATGATAATGGCTATCCATCGCTCGATGCTCTCAAAGCAGCCACCTCGGAGAAAACAGCTGCCCTCATGATCACCAATCCAGACGACATGGGTATTTATAATCCAGACATTAAAAAATGGGTTGATATTGTTCACGATGCAGGCGGATTGTGCTTCTATGACCATGCAAATTTTAACGGTGTCATGAGTAAGCTTCGAGCAAGAGAACTCGGATTCGATGCCTGCATGTTCATGCTACATAAAACATTTGGTGCGTCAAAGGGTGGCGGTGGTCCCGCGGCTGGTGCTTATGGCTGTACGACGGAACTCTCTAAATACTTGCCTGGCCCAATCGTGACAAAAGATGGAAGTAAATTCATCTTGACTGATAATTCACCAGACTCGATCGGACGCGTCCGTGAATACTGGGGCAACGTACAGCAGATTGTTAAAGCTTATGCCTGGACACGAGCTATGGGTGCCAATGGCATCAACGAAGCAGCAAATATGTCAGTACTTCTTAATAACTACATGGAAAAAGATCTCCTCAAAATTCGCGGCGTGACTCGATCTTATCCCGACATTAAAGGCTGGCGAATTGAGATGACTCGATACAGTCTTGGACAACTCTACGAAGACACAGGTGTCACCGCAATCGATGTACAGCACCGAATGGTCGATTTCGGCATTGATGCATTTTGGCTCAGTCACGAACCTTGGATCGTGCCACAACCATTCACACCAGAAGCTGGCGAAACGTGGTCTAAAGAGGATATCGACTATTGGATAGCCGTTTTACAACATATATCGGATGAGGCATATTCAAATCCAGAAATTGTTACAACAGCACCACACAATCAGGCAATCCATAAACTTAACCCAGAGTCACTTGACGACCCAGATCGCTGGGCAATGACCTGGCGTGCATTCAAGCGCAAACAGGCTGCGCGGAAAAAATAATTATCCTGCATTTGAGTAACAGTGAATAAAAAATTTAAAAAAACTTATCCAGATGTCGTTTCAGCTTTGGATGGACTATTATTTGATGGTATGTCAATTATGTCAGGCGGTTTCGGCGCTTGTGGTATTGCAGATCTTTGTATTCAAGAAATTCGACGACTGCAAATTAAAGACCTTACCCTCATATCGAATAACTGTGGAGGCCAATTTCCAAATCGGCCTGATGAGGGATTTGGGCTATGGACACTTTTAAAGGATCGACTTGTACGACGTGCCATCTCCTCTTACATAGGTACAAACAAGACTTTTGAACAACAGTATCTCAATAAAGAAATTGAGCTAGAGCTTACCCCGCAAGGCACACTTGCGGAGCGTATTCGTGCAGGCGGTGCTGGAATACCCGGTTTTTACACAAAAACTGGTGTTGGCACAATCATCGCTGAAGGTAAGGAGCACAAAGAATTTAACGGTGAAACATATATTCTAGAAACAGCTTTGACCGCGGATCTTTCCATAGTTAAAGCCTGGAAGGGAACCGCTGAGGGCAACCTTATCTATCGTAAAACTGCCCGAAATTTCAATCCGATAATGGCTGCTGCCGGTCGCGTAACCATTGCAGAAGTCGAAGAAATTGTTGAGCCTGGCGAACTTAACCCAGATTGCATTCATACCCCTGGCATATATGTGCAGCGGCTCTTTGAAGGGCGAGCGGAGAAAATTATAGAACAACGAACTGTTCGAGAACGGGCAGCAATCTGATGACCTGGGACAGAAATCAAATGGCTGCACGAGCAGCGAATGAAATTCGAGATGGATATTACGTAAATCTTGGCATTGGCATACCTACTCTGGTCGCAAATCATATTCCGGAGAATATGCATGTCACTTTTCATTCTGAGAATGGAATGTTAGGAGTAGGCCCGTTTCCTTTTGAGGACGAAGTCGATCCAGACCTGGTAAACGCAGGTAAAGAGACCATTTCAGAACTGCCAACATCGAGTTATTTCTCAAGTGCAGAATCTTTCGGCATGATTCGCGGCGGTCACATCCAAGTTTCTATTCTTGGTGCAATGGAAGTTGCGGAAAACGGAGATCTCGCAAATTGGATGATTCCGGGCAAGATGGTCAAGGGTATTGGTGGTGCGATGGATCTAGTTGCAGGCACCAAGCGCGTCGTGATTATTATGGATCACAACACTCGTACAGGCGGACCGAAGCTTGTACATAAGTGCACGTTGCCTTTAACAGGCCAACAGGTCGTCGATCGCGTCATTACCAATCTTGGAGTATTCGATATCGTTGAGCACGGTTTTGCTTTGGTTGAATTGGCACCTGGTGTTAAGGTGGAAGAAGTACGTAAAAGGACAGAAGCTAACTTAATCTTCGATGGAGATAATTGAACAATACGATAAACTGTAAAGTAGCTACAATATAATGTATTCAATATTATCGATGTCGTCAGAAGCCCTTTAATAACAAAGACTACTATCCTGATTCCAACGAATCGTGCAGCGATAACCTACCCGTTTAGGATGAATAATAATGAATAGAGTCAAAACAACCATAAGCGTCTCAATAATCAGTATTGCATGGCTAGCAGCAAGTGTCGCATATGCCCAAGATACAGATACAATCCATCACGCCTCACCTGAACTTATCCAACTGGCGGAAGAATTTCGAAATTTTCGCAGTCCTTTATTTCGCGCGCGTACCTGGAGCCCCACACACCAAGTCACAGGTATTCCAGACTATGCGGCAGTAAAGAAGGAGCAAATTGAGGGTCTGCCTAAATTCCGACAGCGTCTCAATGCGCTCGATCACAGTGACTGGCCGATTCACGACCAGGTCGATTACCTTGTACTTCGCTCAGAAATGGATGATGTCTATTTCGAGCAGCACATTCTTCGTGAAGTGGAAACGAATGCAGGTTATTACATTGAACAAGCTGTCAACGGTGTTGCTAGCAAGATACCGAGTGAGATTCCCTTCAGCGTCGAACAGGCTGAAAAAATTATTGCTAGCTTTAAGCGCACTGCGGGCATCCTTGAGCAGGGACGAAAAAATATTATTTTTACCGATGCTGCACCTGAATTGGCTCAAATGGGAATTAGGAATGTTACAGACATTCGAAAGAAATACGCCGCCGGAGTGGAAACTTTCGAACCACATTTTCCCGCATCACATCGCAATGATTTACGTAGTGCAGCATCGGCAGCTGCCATCGAATTGGAAGGGTATGGCCATTGGATTAGCGCTAATATTAATCGGATGAAGGGGCAACCACACGTTGGTAAAGCAAACATGGAATGGTTCTTTAAACGCGTGAATTTCTCGCCCTGGGACGTTGATGAATTACTGCTGCTCGGAGAATGGGAGAAAAATCGCTTTCTTATGTCGATTGAAATTGAGGAAAAACTCAATGAAGGCTTGAAAGAACTTACCATGCCGACAACCGAAGAATGGATAGAATGGTTTCGTCTGACCTATCTGCAAACCAAATATTGGCTCAAAGATATGGATCAGATTAGTTTCCATCCATACATAGGAGAATCTTATATCCAGGAAGGATCCTGGCAGGAGCCGTTTGGAGGTCTCGGTAACCGCCCCGGTAAAATAGACTTGGCTAGCTCAGAAAAACCTAAAAACACGAAACGCCTGTCTGTTGTACCTGAGGATCACTGGTTCACAAATACTTATTGGGAGAGAACCATGAGGCTCGATCCCATTACTGACTACCAGCATTCTGACTGGCCGGGCCATTATTTCGAGGCACAAGTCACAATGCGTAATCCATGTCCTATAAGAGCAATCCACAAGGATACTGGCTTCTCGCAAGGCTGGGCCCATTACTTCGAAGAATTATTTTTGGATATGGGATACCCATACTTACGCGGACCCAGAACGCGCGAACTTACCTACAATTTTCTGTTGCTTCGAGCAGTAAGAATACCTCTGGATATTTATTTGTCGACGGGAGACCATTCTGTGGACGAAGCAGTGCAATATCAGATCGACCGTGTCCCTAGTATGGAGGAACATATTTCTCGTGCTGAGGTTGATATGTATGTTCGTTGGCCTTACCAGGCTACAAGCTACATTGTCGGCAAGAAACAGATTGAACAAATGCTCGGTGAAACAATCATGCAGGGAAATTACAGCGTGAACTGGCGTGAATTTCACGATGCTTTATTACAGGCCGGACAAATTCCACTTGCATTAGTACGCTGGGAACTCACAGGCAATTCAGATCAGGTTGAAAAATTCTGGGATGACCCCGAAATTCCAGTGACTGAATAAATGTTACATATCATTATCGAACCGTATTGTATTTATACAGTGCCGTTTGATTTTTTATTGGCTGATACTGAGATAAACATATCCCTAAATGAATAAAAATAAAGCAAAAAACTTACTGTTGCTATTCTGTATGTATTGTTTCTCCTGCTATGCATTCGCAAGTGGTGAATCCCAACAGCGCTGGGAAATGATGAACCAGATTCGCAAAGAAAAGTTCGATATGGTGCTCCCGATAGTCATGCGCGAAAATAATGTATCCATGTGGATTACCGTCAATAGGGAAGGATACGATGATCCATTGACACATGACTTTGGTAAAGGCTATGTCGGAAGTTACGGTTATTACATTTTCACTGATCGCGGTGGAGATA
>Ga0315336_1000504_pt1 | contig 107288 bp, 102 predicted proteins | sample ASW5metaG_FD_204512 | JGI IMG/M metagenome (GOLD analysis project Ga0315336, IMG submission 204512) | Ammonia-oxidizing marine archaeal communities from Monterey Bay, California, United States - ASW #5 | ecosystem: Environmental > Aquatic > Marine > Intertidal zone | place: USA: California...
GAATGAGTGCTCCTTCAACAACCCGATGGATTGACATCCCATCAAACACCCCAGCTGAAGCGAGTCGTAAAAAGTTTCGGACGTGCTCGGGTGCAATCTCGGGCATGAATTCGATCGTGATTGTCCCCGAGGTAGTCGCGAGGATCACTCGGTAAGCAGCAAGCTCCTCAACACTGTCCTGCGAGAACGGCATCGGCTGCGGCGATGGCTTGTCGCGGATGGCAACAGTGTGGATAGCAATCCGTTCTATGGCCTTGCCCTCCTTGTCGGTATCAGCCTCTGAAATCTCAGTAACGAGATTCATCCCTCTTGAAACTCGGCCGAAGACCGTGTAACTGCCATCAAGTGCAGGTTGGTCTACAACACTGATAAAGAATTGTGACCCTGCACTGTCAGGCTCGCTCGGAACCTGAGCAGCCGACACTGCACCACGCGTGTGCTTCTCATCACTTATTTCAACGGCGAGAACACCAAGTCCACCCTGGCCGTAAGACTCGGTCTTGTCAAAATCTTTTGTTAAGGGGTCTCCGCCTTGGACAATCCCGTGCCGTACCATTCGATGAAAAATCGTACCGTCGTAGACCCCTTCTCTTGCTGATTTGATGAAATACCCAACGTGGTTCGGCGCAGCTTTGGGTAAGAGATCGATAATAAATTGGCCTCGATCGGTTTCAATAATGGCCTGTTTGGCAGTCATCTCGTCGAGGCTGAAAGGTGTTACAAAGTTGGCTGGCCCGTCTTGGGCGATCGCAGATGGATTGAAACACAGCAACCACATAATCACTACTGCCATAACCGCTCGGGGTTGTTCCACGTGACGAGAGAATGTCATAGGCATCGATCGTATCCTAGTTTCTAGCTTCCCCTCTGAGACAGTCGGATGGCTCCATATGGTAACCGGTTGCCTCGGTCGCTCACGAAGCTTTACCCCGCACGTGCTAGCATGAGTCTATGGCTTTTCTTGATGAAAATTCATCTGCTAGCCCAGACCGAGGCGGTAAGTCATTTGGCCTTGGCGGACGGCGCGTCGTCCTGCTACTTCTCATGACCGTTGCCGTCGGTTCTTATTTCCTTTTTTCGTCACCTGAGGAGGAGCCACTGGCGGATGTTGTTGAAACCGTGCCGACACCATTACCTACGCCAGAACCCACCCCTGAACCCGAGCCAGAACCTGAGCCTGTTCGCCCAACACCGCCGCCAGCCGAACCAGAACCAACTCCTGAGCCACCTCCACCAACCCATATCCTCCGAGTGACCAGTGATGTCACCGGAGCACAGGTTTTCCTTAATCGTAAATTTTTGGGCAATACACCGCTGGACATGGCTAACCTCGAACCCGGGCAGCACCAGTTGAACGTTGCGGCACAAGGCTACGAAGGGATCGCCAGAACCATCGACATCTCTGACACGCCAGTCGAATTAAACATCGAGTTTCAAGTTGTGCGACTCGACGAGACGGTCGACGTCATTCATAAGCATCGGTTTGGTTCTTGCCAAGGACAACTGGTAGCAAACCTTAAGGGCTTCCACTACCAGACCACCCATGATGATGCATTTTCGGTTCCGCTCGACCGAGTTGAGTTATTCGAAGTCGACTATCTCGATCACAGGTTGCAGCTAAAAGTCCGCGGCGGTCGAAACTACAACTTCACCGACGAACAAGATACAGCCGATCCATTGTTTGTCTTTCACCGAGATGTTGAGAAGGCGCGAACACGGCTTGCACAGGGCGACCAGCCAGCTTCCAATGACCAATAGAGCGGTCGTTGGTAAAGCCAACCCGTTATCGTTCGACCGAGATCTAGGCATCTCATATGTACCACCTAGCTTGGCGGAGTGAGACTACGCCCGGACAATGGATCGTCTGCTCTGGTGACGCTTGAGAACCTCTCGAGCGAGTCGCTTGCTTAAATAGACTTTCGATTCACAGTTGTTTTGCTTGTTGATCTCATACTTAATAACGTTGAACTCAAGACTGTCGAGCACACTCCTCATGGAATAGAACTGGTTCTTCGTTTTCACGACAATCTCATCAAATCCGTTGTCTAGTGCCCAAACCTCCTGCTCTTCACTGAGCGCGCGGAACTGCCCTTGACCTCGCCAATCCCGACGGGTTGCCCCGATCCAGCTATACAATATTTTCCGCCCGCTAAAATCAAGGCAGTTGGTCAACCGCACAACGAGATCTATGAGCTTCGGTTCAGACTCTTCGAGCCTTAGTTCATGCGCTACCTTGTAGGAGACAGGGACAACAGTCGCTGGATCATTAGGTAGTGGCGCTTCGGCCATTAGGATTTGATGATCGCGACCATCCAGACGCTGAATCACTTCGGTCGCTGTCTTCCGCCTGGGAAATTCACCGAAATACTCCTCGATATACTGAATCTCCAGAGCACCTTGCTGTAACGAGTACTGCCTGATGTGGTATTCCATCGGCCCCATCACCGCTCACAAGTCTTAGGTAAACCTAGCAGGTGTCCTACTCAAGATTCGGGGTCAACCAGCGTTCAACCTCATCCACCGGCTGCTGTTTGCGGGTGGCGTAGGCTTCCACTTGATCTCGACCAATCCGACCAACAGTGAAATATCGCGCTTCCGGGTGACCGAGGTAGAGCCCACTCACACTGGCAGCTGGCATCATTGCGCACGACTCAGTCAGGCTGATACTCACTCGCCCAGCATCAAGTACCCGAAACAACCTGACCTTCTCGCTGTGATCGGGACACGCTGGATAGCCGAACGCCGGGCGGATACCACGGAAACGCTCAGCGAGCAGATCCTCGTGGGTCAGCTCCTCCGCTGCACCGTACTGCCATTCGCGCCTGACACGTGCGTGTTGGTACTCCGCGAACGCCTCGGCCAGTCGGTCAGCGAGGGCTTTCGCCATAATCGCGTGGTAGTCATCGTGGTCGCGCTTAAATTCTGCCACTACCTCCTCCACGCCCAAACCACTAGTGACAGCGAAGGCACCGATATAGTCGGTGCGGTTACTATCACGCGATGCAACATAGTCAGCGAGAGATCGATTTGGTCGTCCGTCAGCCATCACCCCTTGCTGACGAAGCATCGGAAAGCGAGCTAACTCGTGTGTTCGATCCGTGTCAGTGTAGACGGCGATTGACTCCTCATCGGCATCCGCCGGCCAGAATCCATAAACCCCGCGTGCCGTAATGAGGCGTTCATCTACTATCCGGCCGAGGAGCGCCTGAGCGTGGGCGTATAGTTCCCTAGCCGCCGACCCATACTTCGGATGGTCAAGAATCTGAGGGAATCGCCCTTTGAGTTCCCACGCCGAGAAGAAAAAAGTCCAGTCGATGTAGGGCACGAGCTCATCCAGTGGCACATTGTCTATTACTCGCGTACCAGTAAACGACGGCACTGGTAGTTCGGCGGTTGACCAATCAAACCGGAAACGATTGGCTCGACATTCTTTGAAGGTTAATAAAGGCTTCTTGCTTCGGTTGGCATAGGTCTTCCTAATCTCTGCCTGCGCACGGCTGTTCTCCGCTTCGAACCCATCCCGGGCCGTGGGACTTAACAGGCTCGATACAACATCAATCACCCGAGACGCGTCCAAGACATGGACCGTGCTCTGGCTGTACTCCGGCGCGATCTTAACCGCCGTGTGTTGCCGGCTTGTCGTGGCACCACCAATCAACAGCGGTAACGAAAAGTCTCGGCGTTCCATCTCCTTGGCTACATAGACCATCTCATCGAGCGACGGGGTAATGAGTCCACTGAGACCGATAAAATCGGCGCCCCCATCAACCGCCTCCTGAAGGATCGTGTCGCACGGCACCATCACCCCAAGGTCGACCACCTCGTAGTTATTGCAACTCAATACAACACCAACAATGTTTTTCCCTATATCGTGCACGTCACCCTTGACAGTAGCCATCACCACCTTAACCGGCTTCGTGTCGCTGCCTGACGTGTGTTTTTCAGCCTCCATGAATGGTTCAAGATAGGCCACGGCCTTCTTCATCGACCGCGCACTTTTCACCACCTGCGGCAAAAACATCTTGCCCGCCCCGAACAGGTCTCCGACAATCTTCATGCCCTGCATGAGCGGACCCTCTATGATCTTCAGAGGCCGCGAATATTTCTGTCTCGCTTCTTCCACGTCACCATCAATGAAATCCACAATACCGTGCACAAGCGCGTGCGATAGTCTGGCTTCAACAGAGTTCTCTCGCCACGACAGGTCGGCCTCTCGGGTCGTGCCTTCGCCCTTCACCGATTTCGCGAACGTCACCAACCGCTCGGTGGCATCCGGCCGACGATTAAAAATGATGTCCTCAACATGCTGCAACAGCTCCTGAGGTATGTCCTCATAGACAATAAGCTGCCCCGCATTGACGATCGCCATATCAAGCCCGGCCCGAATAGCGTGATAAAGGAAGGCCGAGTGGATTGCCTCGCGAACAACGTTGTTACCCCGAAAGGAAAACGAGAGATTGCTTACACCACCACTCACCTTGACACCGGGACACGCGTCCTTAATAACCTTGATGGCTTCAATGAAATTAATCGCGTAGTTGTTATGCTCCTCGAGTCCAGTTGCAACTGCCAGAATATTCGGATCAAAAATGATGTCGTGCGGGTCGAAGTCAAGCTCTTTAGTTAATAGTTGGTGAGCACGCTTACAGATTTCAACCTTGCGCTCCACCGTGTCAGCCTGGCCGACCTCATCGAACGCCATCACAACGACACCAGCCCCATAGCGCTGGGCCAACGTCGCCTTTCGAAGAAAATCGGCTTCGCCTTCCTTGAGGCTGATTGAATTAATGATCGGCTTGCCTTGGACACACTTGAGCCCAGCTTCAATGACCGACCACTTGGAACTATCGATCATGAACGGAACTCTTGCGATCTCTGGCTCTGTAGCAATGAAGTTCAGAAAACGCGCCATCGTCTGCTCGGACTCGAGCATTGCCTCATCCATATTGACGTCAACAAGGTTAGCGCCACCCTGGACTTGCTCCATGGCGACCGAACTGGCCTCTGAATATTCCTCGCTCTTGATAAGTCGAGCAAAGCGCGCAGATCCGGTCACGTTCGTTCTTTCGCCGATCATTTGAAAATTACTATCAGTATCAATCGTCAGCACCTCAAGACCGGCAAACTGAGTCCTGTGCTCTGGCGTCGGCACAACGCGGGGGGGCAGCCCTGAAACGGCCTGCGCTATTGCCCGTATGTGATCAGGTGTCGTACCGCAGCAGCCACCGACAATGTTGACCAAACCACTTTCGGCGAACTCTCGTAGCAGTTGGCCTGTTTCGTCAGGGAGTTCGTCATAATCACCAAATTCATTAGGTAGGCCCGCGTTTGGATAGCAACTAACGAAGGTACTCGCCTGATTCGACAGCTCCGCCAGATACGGGCGCATTTCCCTGGCGCCAAGGGCGCAGTTGATGCCGACTGAAAAGGGGAGTGCATGTCGAGTGGATACATAGAACGCATCGATGGTCTGTCCCGACAACGTCCGACCACTGCGGTCAGTCACCGTTACCGACAACATCACCGGAACTTCGTAGCCGCGCTGCTCAAACTCTTCACTTAGCGCAACAATCGCGGCCTTAGCGTTGAGCGTGTCAAAGATCGTCTCAACGAGTAGGAGGTCAACTCCACCATCAAGTAGTCCGCGTGCCTGCTCCGCATAGGCGTCACGAAGCGCATCAAATGTGATTGTTCGAGCCGCAGGATCGTTCACATCTGGAGAGATCGACAGGGTGCGATTAGTCGGACCGATGGCACCCGCCACAAATCTCGGACGGTCTGGTGTTCGGCCAGTCCAGACAGTCGAGACTCGCTTAGCAAGTCGGGCTGCCTCCACGTTCAGCTCATAGACGATCGCCTCAAGGCCATAGTCTGCTTGTGAGACTGAGGTCCCATTGAACGTGTTGGTCTCGATGATGTCACTACCAGCTTCGAGATACTCGTGATGTATGTTCTCAATTACGTCCGGTCGTGTGAGGACTAGGAGGTCGTTGTCCCCCTTTAGGTCGCGCTCATGTGTGCGAAAGCGATTGCCACGAAAATCAGCCTCCGACAACCCACATCGTTGGATCATCGTGCCCATCGCACCATCCATCAGCAGAATCCGACCGGCGAGTGCCTGGGTGAGCTGAGAACGCACTTCCCCACTGCTCTGGAGGACTCCATTCAATTGAGATTCTTCCGACATTGCGTTCGCTCTTTCGTCGTTCGGCACCAGAATTTTCGCAGGCAACCTTTCCCTGTGACCGGCACGAAGACCGATACAAGCCTAGGCCTGTGGTCTAGATGCCGTTAACAAATGGCACCGTGAAGGGATCGCCTCAGAAATGGGGGCTGGCCTAGCCGCTCCTTTGGACAGCCTGACGCCCACACGATAGATATATTATTGCAGGATTCGGCCGCCTGCCTCTGATTCCGGAATCGAAACTTCATAGAAACAGACACTTTGTCCTATTGTCAGCCGTATGCCTGGCGACCCAAGAACGGTTAAACTCACCTGCTGGCTTTGGCTATTTTGCGGGCTTCTCGGCTTCGCAGGACCAATCGGTCTCATGCTCGAAGCCTCCAGGTTAATCGGGGGTCTCGCTTATGGTGACCTAGTCACTGGAACGGCACTCGCGGTCAGGGTTATTTTCTGCGGGCTGGGCGTCGCCGCCGCCTTGGCCCTTATTCGACGGCATCGCATCGGAATTGTGCTCGCTCGCGCTTCATTGGCGGCTTCAGTTGTGTTCGCGTTGGCCCGAGCCAGTCTGCCCTTCATTCCATCCAATCTCGCGCCGAGCGACGAATGGGTTCGCTTTTGCCTCACTACCCTGCACGCGGTTGGATGGTGGACCTACTTTGCAACGTCGGATCGTGTCCGTCAGATCTATGGGACCAACTGAGGATTCTGGGGTTAGGTGCTCACGCTCGAGACATAGTAAAATCCGCGTCTCAGTATCACTCCTTCTGATTTCAATGCGGTACTAATGAGATCGAGAAATACTTTGCCTCTGTATTCGCTGTGTTCTTCTCGGGCCGGTTGGCCGGGTGTTCTAGTTAACACCGTTGTAATATTTGCTGTGCTCCTCGGCACGCTAGAGGCGTCGGCACAGTCGGAGTCTGGCCACTCCTACTATGCTTATGTTTGCGCCGAATCTGACGATGAAGTCGCCTTGGTGCGCTTCGGACCCAATGGCACTGAAGTGCTTAAACGCATATCGGTCGGAAGCTTCCCGGCCGAAAACGAGGGGCCACACGGCATTAACGTCTCCCCCGATGGTCGACATTGGTATGTTTCGCTCGCCCACGGTATGCCATTCGGGAGCGTTCACAAGTACGAAACTGGCACCGACCAATGGGTAACCGATGTCACGCTCGGTATGTTCCCAGCCACGCTCGATATAGCCGCCAGTACCGGCCTGATGTACATAGTTAACTTCAACTTGCATGGTCCCATGGAACCAAGCACCGTATCAGTCGTTGAAACACAAAGCATGACCGAGGTCGCGCAGGTGGAAACTGGCGTGATGCCACATGGAGCTCGCCTCAGTCATGACGGGCGATGGCTCTACACAGTCAGCATGATGAACGACACGCTAGTTGAAATTAATGCACTTACTTTTGAGGTGTCGCGGCAACTTAAATTCGGTGAACCCGTCGAGAATGGTGCTGCAGGAATGGAGTCTTCTCGAGTCAGTGGCTTAGTTCAGCCAACTTGGGTGAGTCGGCCAACGCCGCAGGGAAAAGTCTATGTGACTGGGAATTCTTCGAACGAAATTTTCGAAGTTGATCTCAATACCTGGATGATTACTCGGCAGTTCAAGGACACTGGTGCAGGACCGTACAATCTTGACATCACACCAGATGGACGCATCCTGGTAGTGACTTACAAAAAAGATGCGGCTGTTGGCTTCTGGGACCTCGAAACGGGAGACGAACTAGGACGTATCTCCACACTACGCACGGTGCCACATGGCGTCGCGATCACTCCCGATGGCCGCTACGCTTTTATAACAATCGAGGGAGTTGGCGGTGAACCCGGTGGACTTGAAATCTACGACATAGAGACGCGGGAACGCGTCGGTGACGTCGAAGTCGGCAAGCAGGCAGGCGGCATAGCTTTCTGGAAAACAGAACCCTAAGAGGAAGACTGCAGACCGTTAGACCTGGCGCTAGGAAGTGCTTGAGTGATCACTCTCGGCCAAGCGCTGTTTCAGTATTTCGTCGACCAAGAACAAGTCCGTCAGTAGTGTGCGGATGTGAATCGAAGCATTCAGATTATCCACGAGCTGCGAGCTGATCGCAGGCTGCGCGAGCGCGAGTCGCACTGCGGCCTGAGCGGCTTGGGCGTCGCGCTCGAGCATCTGGATAAATACTTCATACACATCTGGCGACTCAACCTTCGTCTCGGTTACCAGCCTCCTAAAAACGTCGGCGAGGCCAGTGAGTGCGGCGTCGGTACGGGTTAAGTAGCCGTGTATTTGTCCGCCGGTCTGTGAACCTGACTCACCAGACACTCCTTGGGCGGCATACGCCAGCATGTACTCGTAGCTCTCTTCAATGGCGTTACACCGCTCGTGCAACTCGTCTTGCGCCGTTTTCGACAAGGCTTATTCTCGAGACCGAAACAACTAATCTTGGCCCTGACCACCCTCGGATCGGGCGGCCCACTGCTCAGGATCGTGGTGCTCACTGTAGTGGCGACGATCGATCCAACCTAGGATCATCGACCAGGTGATCCACCGCTTTTCGGGGCGGAGACCAAAGTAGATGTGGGCGATGATGAGCGTCACCAGCGAGACGGATGACAGCCCGTGCACCACATAGACCATGCCCCACGTCTGGTCCGCGAACAGGTAAGGGTTGCGAGCCCAGAGCGGCGTGTCAATGCGGACGGTCATGAGCAGACCCGTAATGATCACGAGCAGACCAGTGAGCATGATGGCGTGATGGTAGAGCCGGTTCTCCAGGGGATACTTCGCGTGCTTCCGCGGCGGCGGCGCATCCTGCCCAACGCTACGCTTAAAGCGACGCAGCGCGTCAGTGATGTCCTTGGGACCAATCCACATCGACCACAGGTCCAGCCAGAATGACGCGTGGATGATGTGATAAATGATCGAAAGCGTGAGCACCACACCGGCGACCCAGTGGATGGTGACCCACGGAAACTGGATACCGATCACCGGAAGGAACCCGGTGAACAACAGGACCAGCATCGTCACTGCCATGATCCAATGAAAGGCTCGAGACGCGAACGAATGCCGCGCCACTTTCTTTGGCAGGTGTGCCAGCGAGGCGTCGTCAACCGGCGCACTGTCCTCCTTGACGAAGAACGCAATCCACACAGCGTGTCCGACGACAAAAATCACACCTAGGAAAGATGCCAGGTACAGCAAATCCCACGAAATACGTATCAGGATCTCCTGGCCCCACGGATCGGGCCCCCACGTCAGAAAGTTCATCTACGCCTCTCCACGAATCGAGCGCTTCACCAGATTCCTCATAAGCGGAACCTTGTATGCGTTCTGCCGTAGGGGCCGCGCGCCACGAACGGCCACTTCGCCTGCGAGTTCAGCTGTCGCTTCGCTCTGAGAAGCGCCGCGGACTGCATCCTCCACTGCGACCAGCCGCATTGGATACGGTGCCGTGCCGTTGACCGCTACTCGCGCATCATCAATCGTACTCCCACTCACCCGCATAGCCGACGCAACGTTGACCAACGGGAAATCCCAAACCTCGCGGTCGCGCACCTTCTCAAAGTAAAACTTCGCACCAGCCCAAGTCGACGGAATACGGATTTTCGTCAAGAGGTCACCAGGCTTGAGGACGGTCATGCGCATGATGTCTATACTCGGCCCAATGAAATAGTCCTCCGCATCAACAACACGCTCACCATCGGCAGTCTGAAAGACCATCTTCGCGTCAAGCGCGATGAGCGCCGGCGCGGTGTCAGACGGATTCACAGCAACACAGCGGTCGGCACCAAAGATGGCGTGCTCTCGGTTCATCGACGTCGGCGTGTCGGCATAACAGATGTTGCCGCCAGCCCGATAACATGTCCACCCATCCCGGTAGTACCAGCACCTCGTGTCCTGAGTGTTGTTACCACCAATCGTTCCCTGATTCCGGATCTGCGGTGACGCGACGAGTGCAGCTGCTTCACTTAGAAGACCGTAGCGTTCTCGAACCTCCGGGTGTTCAACAACCTCTGTCAGTGGAGTCATTGCGCCAATTTCTAGGCCATTAGCCGTAGCCGTAATTCCCTTAAGCGTTTCAATACCGCCAAGATCAACGACAACGGCAGGCCGCTTCACGCGGTCCTTAAACCAGTCGAATGAGTCTAGGCCCCCAGCCATCACCCAAGCCTGGTCACCATGCTCCCTGAGCAGCGCCGTGGCATCTTCCACACTAGCCGGCTGGAACAGCTCAAACACGGGCATCATGTCGCGAATCACGGCCATGATGATTACCTCCTCCTAAAAATATGCGCGCACCGCAGCGGCCTACCCAGGCCGGCGGCCCTGCTTACGCCTGCCGCATGTTCTCGGCAGCCCGCTCCATCGTGGTCAAGATTTTGTCGTAGTCAGCGCAACGACACAGATTGCCTGAGAGCCCGTGCGCCAACTCGGCGCGCGTCGGATTCTCATTCTTCTGTAAATAACCGACTGCGCTCATAACGAACCCGGTCATACAGAACGCGCACTGGAAACCCTGCTCGTCAACTACAGCTTGCTGTACTGGATGTAACGAGCCATCTTCGTGAGCCAGACCTTCAATCGTCCTGACATCACGGCCGCGCACGCTCTGTGTCAGGATCGAGCACGAATAGTGAGGGACTTCATCTATCAAAACCGTGCAGGCCCCACACTCGGAACGGTCGCAGCCAAGTTTTGTTCCAGTCAGACCAAGCTTATAACGGAGCGTCATCGCCAGCGTTTCTTGCTTCATAACGTCTACGCGGCGCTGCTGTCCGTTGACGGTTAGTGTAATCAGGCGCTCAACCGCACCGGGTGAGGTCGGCTGAGCGAAGATGGCACCAACGCCCCGGAACATGTAGTTCGCCGAGCCCACGGCGGCACCTGCCGCAATGACACCCTTAATGAAGTTTCGCCGCGAAACTCCCGAATCAATTGCTTCAGTGATCTCGATATCAGGCATAGGTGCGATCACCTCTCTGGACGTGCAACACCGAACAACACAAACTCCCATCTCGCCGTAAGCGAGGAAACCCTTCGCTCCGAGGACTCAACATCAATCCCCCGAGCCGGTCACGGGACGCATCATACTACGCGCGGGAGTCTAGAAAAAAGGCAATAAGTCTGGCAAGAAATTGAGATTAGGTCTCATTATTCTAGCCAGGTGTCGAGGATTTCTTGGTCCAACAGGCACAACGCTAGGTGCCGGCACCTCCACGGAAGAAAATACATCGTTTTCACCTATTTTCTGGTGGAAGTAGGCCGCCCCCTAAGCATTTCGTTGCCGTGGGCCTACAGGAGACCTCGGTAGCTTGTCAGGACTGGAAGGGTGATGCGAGATCAGCACTCGCCTCAAACAGTCTAATCCGCCTAAGGAGCAAGTCGAGCAAGTAGAGCGCTAAGGCCAAAGCCGCCAAAAAGGGCCAAAGGGCAATCGGCCGAACCGTACGAACCCCATCATCTTCAAAGATTTGCTCCGGCGACGGTGCGAACACGCCGCCCGTGTCGTGGGCAATGGCTTGTAGCAGTTCGACGTTGGCCGGCCGGAACTGATACTCAGCCGGATACGAATAGAGGAGCGATCGAGCAACTTCTGAACCGTCGGGTAGTTCGGTTTGAAAAGTTTGGTCGTCCTCAGGTCCGAGCGTAACACTAGCTGCATAAGATGCTGAGCTAACGCGCTCAGTCCTAACAGTCGTCGTCATGCCGTTGCCGACAGTCCACCGAACCGTCGGCGGGGCGTTCACATCCCCAGCAGTGGGCGGAATGTCGACAGTTATGTGTGCCCGGTCCGCTTCGCGCTTTACCGTGAGTGCCCTAACGCGATCATCCGAGCCGCGCATCGTTTGTCTTACAAGCTGCGTCCAGAACTTGCCATAACCCGGCCACTCCAACCACTCGGTCGCCCACCGGTTTTTAACGTCTGAGGTGAAGGCAACCGCTCGCCCGAGCCCAAATTGCCATCGCGCAAGAATTGGATCGTCCTCCTCCGAAATAAGCAGCGCCTCAGACGTCTCCTTCAACCTTGTACTAAGGTAACCCTGCAGGGGTGGGGAAGAAGCGAAGTCAATCCCCTTGAACATTTCAACCGACTTTTCCACAATCGGACTAAACGGCGCCTCGACTAGTGTTGGCCTTGCGGCGCGCCGTGTTTCCTGCGCGAAGATTTGTGGCACCTCCTGCACATCCTCCACAACATAGTCCCGTCCCTCTCCCCAGTCTGCGATGTTAGCGAGTAGTTCGCGGTCTGCCTCCTGGCCCATCGCAACCGTTGAAACAGTTATCTCCGCCTCGGCCATCTTCGTGACAAGCCCTTCATAATCGTCAGGATATGTCCGGCCATCCGACAACAGAATGACGTGCTTCAGACGACTCTCACTCCCTTCAAGTCCGAGAAAGGCTTCCTCAAGCGCGGGATACACATTAGTGTGCCCACTCGGCATAATCGTGCTGATTTTGTCCTTAATCCACTCGCGGTTCGAAGCGCGCTGGAGAAGAACAGGCCAGTCAAGACTATTGTTGAACGCCACGACCCCGATCTCGTGGTGATCGTCGAGCACGTCAACTGCAGCTTTTGAAGCCTCCTTCGATAACTCAATTTTCTCGCCCACCATGCTCCACGACTTGTCGAGCACGATGATAAGTGCGAATTCTTCCGGTCGCTCCTTCACGGTGAACGTGATCGGTAGCAAAGCTTCGAGCACACTATCGGCGTACCCTTCCTCTCCGTACATCGCATCACCGCCGGCCATAATGAAACCGCCGCCGAAATCGCTCACGTAGCCCGACAGTGCCTCCATCTGTACCCTGCCGAGGGCATCGGCAGCAATGTCGCTAAAAATCACCGCCGAGTAAGGTTCTAGACTCGCCGCATCGCCTGGCAAAGACATCGCCGTTGCTGTGTCGACCGACAGGCCGCCTGCTTCAAGCGCTCTCGTTAGAAAGTGCTGACTCTCGGTGTGGCCTTCGACATAGAGCACCTTTGGTCGTTCAGTGGTAACAACAGATCGGCGGACCTGGTTGTTTTGCGCCATTACGTCCCCAACAGCACGGAGACGGACGACAAGTTCGGCTGACCCGACCTCAGTGAGGTTCCCTTCAAGTGTCATTTCCTGTGGCCCTGAGGAGAGTTGGATCGATTTGGCGTCAAGCACCGAGTTGTCGTGTAGGACCTCGACCACCGCTGGCGTATCGGTCTGTCCCAGGACGCGTACATTGATGGCGAACGGCTCATCAATGGTCACTACGTCGGGCATTCGCACGTCGTCAACCCAGCCATCGCCGAGGTCTCTCGGGTCCAGTGGCATCGTGTAAACAGCGATCCCCTGCTGTTGAAGCAATCCCACGGCCTCAATGAGACTCCCGCTCGTCTCGTGCCCGTCAGTCATCAAGACGAGGCGTTTGACTTGGTTCGGCGCAAATGCTCGTGCTGCCTCGCGCACTGCCAACTCAAGATTCGTGCTCCCTGCATCATCCGACAATGACGATAACGGGGAATCAGCCTGACCACTGATCGCCACTTCAACGGCTTCCAGATCGTCTAAGGCAACTGTCGAGGCGCCAAAGGTCATCGCCTGCCAGTGATCGGGCTGGCCCTCAAGGGTCGACGCCGAAATCCACTGCGAGGCCGTTACAGCTGATGCTGGGGATACACTGGCCGACTGATCAAGTAAATAGACCACCGATAACCAACGCCCGGAACGCTCCCATGTCGGTTGCATCAGAGCAAAAATGAGCAACAGTAATACGGTTGAGCGCACAACAGTCTGCAGCGCCCGCTGTTGCGCTGTGAATCCAGTGAACGATCGCCGCTGGACCCACCAGACTATTGGTATTAGCACCAATAGAACGATCGGCCAGTAATACTCGACGGCAATATTCATGATTCACTCGGTGTTCGGGCTAACGGAGCTCGTCCAAGCAGTATCACACGGTGATTCGTCGATGATAAGTCCACCACTCAAAAACGACCAGAACCAAGGCAAGGCCGAGTAGGTACTTCCACAGTTCACCTGATAGCCACCACCCGGTTTCCCAAGCGATATTTTCTCGGCCCGTTAACGTGACACCGTTGACGTCTGAGAGGCCTGCCGGTAAATTCACCGCCACATAAGTGCGGGCTGCGCCGGCTGACGCCACGTAGAGCCCAGGCACAGGTGCCTCAAATGACGTGCTACCAAGCCTTGACCAGGTCGTGAGATCCACTCCGTTAATTGTCGCGACCGTCGCACCTGATAGCGGCACATCCACTGTACCGACCGATCGCCGAAGTGGCAGCCTGTCCCCCACAAACCAAGTCAACACATTCTGCATAAAAATCGGGAAGCCTGGATGCACTGGGAAGTCCGAATCGTCGAGCGCAAAGTTGACCGCAACCCACTTTGGTACAGCCGAGTTGACAACAACCAGAGGTGTCTGGCCACCCGATGCCAGAATCCGAGTGGTTGGAGAGGTCGAAGCGAATTCGAGGTGTCGTGCGGCGGTAATCCGCACATCAAGCATGGAGACATGTTCCAAAATTGGATGGGTTTCATCCCAATTCGTCACCTCTATCGCCGACGCACGAAGCGGCGGTGTAAGGTCGGATGCTGCTAGCCACGGTCGTCCAGGCGGGCGAAACAACAAAGCAGGGTGCCTCGGCTGGATGCTTGGTGCGAATTCGTCAAAGACGTAGAGGTCGACCGCCTCGTTACCGTTGTAAACATCAGGGCTGATCACACGAAGATCAACTCGCCCATCAAGTCCGAGTAGCGTTTCGAGAAATTCATTACCCGCAGTGACCAAGGCAACGGTTGTATCTTGCAGTGGTGGAAGGTAATCAATCGCTTCATCGTCGACAGCAAGCACGTCCTCATCGGTTGTAACTCTGGCGCGGATTACACCTACCGGATTTCCGCTCAACGCAACCGTGCGCATAATCGCATCTCGTCCATTGACCGTAACATTCTCGATAAAGCCTACTTCGCTACTATCCTCAATCGTCAGACGGATGTGCTTCGATTCCAGAGAGTGATTCGTAATAACAAGCCGCCCATCATAGCCCTCGCGCTCACCGGAACGCGCGACCACCGTGAAGTCAGCGATCGCTACATTGTCAGCTGGCTCAAAGACAGACAACACACGGGCTGTCCGCGGTAAATCAAGTGCGGCGATCCCGTCGGAAACAACGATCACTTCACGACCTGACACATCTACCTGAGGAAAGACAGGCCTGATTGCTGACGGCGTCATTCGTTCAAGCGCAGCATCGAGCTGCACCCTGTCAGCGGTCATCGCTGTTGCCACCCGGCCGGACGTATCGGCCAACAGGAAACGGTCGTTTCCTCCGGCACTCTCGACCAGACGTGTTGCTGCATCACGAGCATGGTCCCAGCGAGACTGGTTGTCAGCGGTTCGAGCGGCCATTGTGATTGACGTATCCAACACGATTACAGCCTCGCGCGGCGCTCCGGTGATTGCACTCGCCTCAGGCCGACCGAGCGCTAGAGCAATGAGTAACGCGATGGTCAGCGCCAGCAACAGCGAGAGCAAGCGTCTCAGACGTTCAAGCAGTGAGCGATGCTGCCTGTCGTGGAGAACCCTCTCCCACAATAGCAATGACGCCACAGCGACCCGTGGATGCCTGAGCTTCAGGAAGAACAACACGATCACGGTGGCAGCCGTTAGACCACAGAGCAACGCCACCTGCAACGGGGTCAGCGCTAAGAACGTCACGTTAGGAACCTGTTCTGACGGAATACCTGCAGGATCACGTCCTCAAACGGCACTTCAGTCTTGGTGCGTACATAGCCGAGCTGATACTTGGCACAGAATCCTTCGACTTCACTGCAGAACTCCGCGTAGATATGTTGATAAGCGTTAAGTAAGGAGGGAGTAGCTGCGATGTCGTGCGTTGAACCGGTCTCAACATCCACCAATTGCAAATCACCCCTCATTTCAGGCTCGCTGTCGGCTTGGCTGACAACATGAATAGCGAAAATGTCGTGGTGCGAGAAGCGTAGCAGGTTTAGTCCAGCTTCATAACCGTGCGGATCGAGAAAATCCGAGATAACAACGCTAATACCCCGCGGACGCTTGCTGCGACAGAATTTCTCAAACGCAGCCTTCGCGTCGGTCGTGCCACCTGATGCGAGCTGTCCAAGAAATTTGAACACCTTGAAAATCTGGCCCTTGCCGCGTTGCGACGACAGTTCTCGACCCAGGTGATCTGTATAGGGAGCCAAGGTGACGCGGTCGAGATGAGCCAGCCCGATATAACAAAGTGCGGCCGCTACCTGACAGGCGTAGGCTAGTTTGGTCGGCCGGCCATCGGCCATTGATCGGCTGCAGTCAATGAATAGATAAATTGGAAGGTCCTGCTCCTCCTCAAAGAGCCTAAGTAGGAGCTTCTCGAGACGCTGGTAGGCACGCCAGTCAACCCGTCGGAAATCATCACCGGGCGAATACGCTCGGTGGTCAGCGAACTCGAGACCCGAACCGCGTTTTTTGGCACGGCGCTCTGCGCGGAACTGGCCAGCAAATGCCCGCTTGGATACGATGTGCAAGTATTCGAGTTTCTTCAGAAACTCGCCGTCGAATAATTCGTCTTCCGTAGCCATCGAAGACTCTTGTTGGAATCCGTTCCGGTGCCCTTACGGGGAATTCGGCACGACCAGCAGCCGACACGTCATTCAGTCGGCTCTGGCGTGTTCGCGAGCACGTCCTCGAGGATTGTGTCCGGGTCGATTTGCTCGGCTTCGCCTTCGAAATTCAAGAGTACGCGGTGGCGCAGTGCCGGTAGTAACATGGCGCGGATGTCCTCACACGACACGTGGACGCGGTCGGCTAACAGTGCCCGGATTTTGCCTCCAACAACGAGCGCTTGTGCACCCCGCGGGCTGGCACCGTAGCGGACGTAACGGTTGACGATCGGTTGCGCGTAGGGTGATTCAGGGTGTGTCGCCAACGTCAGTCGGATCGCGTAGTCCTGAATCGGCCTGGCAATTGGCACCTCACGCGAAGTCCGTCGCATCTCCATCAATTGATCGCCAGTCAGCACACGTTCCACATCGGGTTCGTCGAACTGGGTAGTGCGATTGAGGATTTCGTGAAGGCTTTCCGTGTCTGGATACCCAACCCTCAACTTCATAAAGAAGCGGTCGAGTTGTGCTTCGGGAAGAGGATAGGTTCCTTCCATCTCAAGAGGGTTCTGGGTTGCAAGCACAAAGAATGGCAACTCCAGTTTGTAGGTCTGCCTTCCGACTGACACGCTCTTCTCTTGCATCGCCTCAAGCAGCGCGGACTGGGTCTTCGGTGTTGCCCTGTTGATCTCGTCGGCTAGCACGATGTTGGCAAATAGTGGGCCCTGTTGAAACTCGAGGAATTTCTCACCCTGCTCGTTCTCCTGCACGACGTTGGTACCGATGATGTCGGCTGGCATCAGGTCAGGAGTAAACTGAACACGAGAGAACTTTAGGTGCAACACATCACTTAGCGTATGCACTAGTTTCGTCTTGCCCAGACCAGGGATCCCTTCAAGTAGGACGTGCCCGTCCGCCAGTAAACTAATGAGGGTTCCCTGAACGATTTCCTTATAGCCCACGATCCGCTTACCGATTTCGTCAGTAGCGAGCGCAAAGTTTTTCTGGAACTGTGCAATCTGCTGATCGATTTCAGTAATCATGCTGTCCGCGTGGCCCGACGGCCTGAAAATAACGTTTGACGAGTTCTCGGTATGAAGGTGGGATTGTATCCGTATTTAGCAAATCGGCCTCACCGTAAGTGACATCTGGCTCGACAGGTTCGTACTCCAGCCTAGACTCTTCTGCCTGACTCGGCTCGTCAATCAGCTGCTCACCCGGGTCGTCACCTGACTGGGGCGCAAGATCCATGACTTCGGGTAGAAGCTCAACTTCCAGTGTAGTCGGCGTACCGTACTCGATTTCGTCGCCCGCCCCGGGGGCCGACAGATCACCCTGGCCCTGCTCGGCCGATTGTGCCCCACCTTCGGCAGCCTGCATCGACAGTGAATCCGGATCTTGGGTTCCCGGTTGCGGCATTCCAGCTGCGGCCTGATCCCCAGAAGCCATTTCATCTGTGGCTGCCTGAAGCTGGTTCGAATCATCACTGAGCGCCTGCTGCAACTGTTCGAGGCCTTGGGCCGCAGCTTCACGAATCTCTTGGCCCTGCTGCTGTTGTGCAAGTTGCTCTAACTCCTGCGCAAGCGTCTCCATCGCCTGCTGGGCCTGCTCCTGGTCGCCTTTCGCGAGTTGCTCGGCCGCATTGGCGAGATTCTCAGCCAGTTCCTTGAATTCGTCTTCCGCCTGCTCGGCTATTTGTTCAAGCACAGCCTGAAGTTGCTCCCGCTCTGCGTCGGACATTTCAGCAGACAAGTTACGTAATTCTTCGGCCGCACGATCTAAATCTCGATCAGACAGCGCATCAATGAGCGACTCAGCATCGGTCGACGTGAGTGCTTCGGCCATGCTGTCTATCAGGTCGTTCAGCTCGGTTGAGTCGAGCGTATCGAGCATTGTCTCAAGTTTTTCAAGTTCAGCCAGCGCTTGTTCCCGTGTGAGCAGACCCTGCTGAAGCTCGGCGAGAGCCTCTCGCATCTCGGATGGAAGCTCCGCATCCTGTAAAGCCGAGGCTTCAGCTAGCATCCGTTCGACCTCTGTCAGTAACATCTGGTCAGCATCGGTGAATTCCACCACGGGCGGTGGCCCTGCCTCCAACCAATTTCGTGTCCACGACAAGGGCAGCAGGTTAAGCACCAGGAGCAGCACCAGTAATCCACCCGTTGTTCGCGCGCGAGGCGGCATCGACCAGGCATACAGTTGATCAACCTTAAGGTCATCCGCTGTGACAGCAGCGCGGTGTAGCTGCAAATTAATCCAACCTGAGGACCGGCCCTCGCGATGAAACCAGTATGCTGTCGTCAACTCATCGTGCAAGTCAGCCTGACGGTCTACAGACTCGGCGGCACCCAGTAAGGTACCCTTCCGAAGAATCACTGTGACACCGTAGACCGCCACCCCGAGCAACCACAGCCCTACGAGTACAGCCACAGTCATCCAGCTCATTGCAACGAACCGGTAAAGCACGCTGACCGAGACCGGAAGGATGAGTGACAAGGTAAACCCATGAAGAAGCTCACGCATCACTCGGGCTTGGCGTAGCCGCCTAGCGATGCGAGTCAACGCATGAACAACGCGCTCTCGGTCGACGACTTGACTATGATTATCGGACATCGGACGGCTATCTAACGATACTCGATCTCGACCCGACCAAAAATGGAGCCATTTACCTCAACGGGGTCGCCAGCCGATTGTTCATGGCACATAGGCGATGACATCGATTTCCACCTTCATCTCTGGCACCGGTAATGCCGCGACCTGAACGGTTGTCCGGGCAGGTCGGTGGCGACCAAACATTCGCTCGTAGCCAGCGTTCATCTTTCTGAACTCGCTAATATCAGTTAAGTAGACACCGCATCGAAGGACGTAATCCAAACCGGATCCCGCCGCCTCTAAAATCGCCTGAACGTTCTTGAGCACCTGTTCGGTCTGCATTTCAGTGTCAGCTGACGCGATCTTTCCCGCTGCCGGGTCCACGGCACCTTGTCCAGACACGAACACGAGCCGCTCAAAGCTAACACCAGGCGAGTACGGACCGGCCGGCTTAGGTAAATGCTCACCGGTGATCAGAGTGTGAGTGCAACGGTCACCCGTCATTATTCCTCCTCCCTCGTTGTTTCTTTATTCGGATGATTCATACTCGGTTAACGGCAACTGACTCATCGGCACCTCCGGCAGCGTTGGTCCCCAAGCCTGCCGATAGGCTTCGAACGATAGCAAGCTCTTAACGTCTTTTTGGTCAAACCAGAGACGATTGATGGCAAGGTGCTGCGTTCGGTGAGCTCGAAGCGCCGCTACCTTCCGGTCGCGCCATCGGGCGATGTCAAACAGGAAATCAATACCGGGGCTCCGTGCAAGGTCGGCCTGTCGTGCTAACTCCCACGGTGGCACAGGCGGCGTCCACAGTAAACGGTCCACGGAATGTGGCTGGCCATTACTCGGCCACCTGGCATCAGCGGCGGCGGCGATCGCGTCGGAAGTGAAGCGGCTGATTGCAACGTGGTCGGGGTGTTGGTTTAAGCCATTCGGATCGAAAGTGATGACGATGTGTGGGCGGAACGCCCTCAGTAACGCCACAAGATCAGCACGGACCAGTTCCGGCGCCGCCTCGGCAAGTGCCTTGTCCTGATAATCCAAGACGCTGACTTCCTGGATGCCAAGAATCTCGGCCGCGGTGCGGAGTTCGCGCTCGCGGGTTGCCGGAAGCTCATCACGCGTACAGACAGGTGGCTCACCCATCTTCCCAGCCTGGCCACGGGTCGCGGTCACCAGTGCTAGGCGAGCACCTGCCTCCGCGCACTGACACGCGACACCCGCTCCGGTGAAGGTCTCGTCATCGGGATGTGCAAAGCTGAATAGGACCCGTGCAGCGCTCATGGCACACCCAATGATGGCTTGCGCGCGACAACCGCTGCAACCATCTGACCATCGCGCTCACCCTCATACGTCCGGAGAATCTCGAGTGGTCTCACAAGCTTTTGTAGTTCGTTAGGCTTCAGAAGGAACTCTGGATTCTTCGGATGTCCTCGCTCAGCCTGGGCAATGGTGAAAGTCTCATAGAGAAGTATTCCCCCAGGCTTAAGCGCGTCACAGATTGCGGGAAAAAGTGGGCGATGTAAGTAACGGGTAACCACGATGAGGTTATAGACCGCATTACCCAAGTCAACCGAACCACTCTCTAAGTCAACTACTTCTACATTGACCTGAAGACCTAGACACCTCGCGACTCCCTGAAGCTGCTCAATCGCTTCTGCGTTCCGATCGATGCCACGGACCTGCCACCCAGCAGCTGCCAGCGTCAGCACGTGCCGTCCACGCCCGCAGGCTAGGTCGAGGGCAAGTCCGCCTCCATGCAGGAGATCGCTATTCTCGAGTAGCCATCCTGACGGCCCAGCAATCGGCTGCGAATCGTAGGCACGCTTACCACGCCACGTGGACATGCCGCCAGATAAGTTGAGTACCTGTTCATACCCGCACCGCAATAACACCTGGGCGGCGTGCTGACTCCGAACGCCGTGCTCACAATAGACCAGGATGGGTTTGTCATCGCGCGGCACGACAGCCGGTGCCGCCGCGACGAGTTCTACGGGGAGAAGCAAAGCCTCGGGAATATGTCCGAGCGATGTGAATTCCTGTGGTGTACGAACATCAAGGAGATGGAGCTCACCCTCACTGATCAACTGCTCGGCCTCAGCCGCGTCGACGTGGCGCAGACCTGACGTTGTCGGCTTAGGCTCGTCGGGTATTGTCATCCTTCAATCACCCAGCATATCTCACGCCAACCAGCTAGACGAAGGCCGGCACGGTCATCCTAAGCTGACGTTTCGCCGGGTTCTCTCTCGATAATTTTTCAGTTATTGCACACACTTATATCGCTTGTTAATCTCATCGGTATGCGCATCGAGATAATCCTCTTGTTTGGACTGATCGGTCTCGCCATCACCACGATTGGTGCCCAGCAGCAGGTACCGCTGTTCAGGTCAGGCACTAATATTGTGCCTTTGTATGTAACGGTCACCGATGACAACGACCGGCTAGTAGCCAACCTCGTAAAAGAGGACTTTGAGATCTACGACAATGAGGTTCAACAGGAAATCGTCGTGTTTCGTAACGACGTTCAACCCATCTCGGTTGTCGTTATGCTCGATACAAGTGCCAGCATGACCGGCAAGCTCAAGCTGCTGATGGCGGGTGCGGAGCAGTTCTTCATCCGAATGTTACCGGGCGACCAAGGACGGGTCGGAGCGTTCAACGACAAAGTAGAGCTTACCTCGGAGTTTACCGGTGACCGCGATCGTCTCATTGCCGAATTAGACACACTCGACTTTGGAAACCCGACCCGCCTGTACGACGCCATCGCCACCAGCCTTGACGCACTGCAAGGAATTCAAGGACGCCGCGTCATTCTTGTTTTCACCGACGGCGACGACACAAGCAGCACCGCTGATTCCGATGACGTGCTCGAGCATGCAGTTGTGGAAGAAGTGATGGTCTATGCTATCGGTCTCAGGGTGGAATATTTTAATGGTAGACGCATGGTGCGTAGCCGACCCGATCGCAACTTGCGGAAGTACGCTCAAGAAACAGGCGGTGGCTACTTCGAGTTACGCAGCGATGACGACCTCGGCTCCACATTTACACGTGTCGCTCAAGAGTTACACAGTCAGTATGTAATCGGCTTCACGCCAGCCGAGCTTGACGGTAGGCCGCACATGCTTGAAGTGCGCCTTAGACGACCCGGTATGACAGCGCGCGCGCGCCGGAGTTACATCGCCAGCGCCGAAAATCTCTCAGGAACGCCCTAGGTAAACATCTGGCGTTGGCTCGTCATGACGAACGGTGTACCGACGTCCGCGCCCTATGGTCTCCCGCCCGAGAGGGCGAGGATAATCTCAACCACATCGCCGTTGGTAAGAACCCGTTCCTCGACACGGTGTAACACTACCTCGTCATTCACCGAAAAATTCAGCATCGAATCGTCCCACTGGGCGGGGAAGCCAGGCAGTTGTCGCCTGAGAACCCGGACAAGTTCCGCAATGTTTTCTACTGGCTCGATGATGGTGAGACTGTCTTGTCCGCTCGTCTGTAACGTCGTCGGTAGACGTACTGTGATCGACATCACTACGCTGGACCAGAAAGCACCGATTCCAACTCTTGCCGCCATGCCTTAGCTGGCACACCCTCGTCACTAAGATTCGATATCGCGTAAAAGCGCGATAGCATGGCATCGAATTCCTGTCGGTCGATTTTTTCGGTCTTGTACGCGCCCACGGTAATCTCTTCGTCGAACCATCGATCGGGCAGTGTGTCATCGCTCCGCCGCACGCCGAGCCGATGGTTAATTAGCCGCTCAACGCCCATGATGTTGAGACCGACCCGGTCAAGTGCGCCAGCGTCAAATTCCAGTCCAGTCACGTTGGCGATCTGACTAGAAAATTCCTCAAGACCAGGTAGCGACGGGCTATTAAAGAGTTTCGTAGTAAATCGGCACATCCCGACAGCATCCCCCACACCATAGACGTTCTCGCACACCCGAACTGCCCGTTCCTTCGTCTCGTAGCTATTCGGCTTGGCCGAGACCGGTCCGCCGTAAAGCTTCGCTTTGAAGCCAGGGTCGTCGTTAATGCGAGCGTTGATCTCTAGAGTGGCCCTGTTCCGGAGGTGATCCATGCCACGGGTCGAAACCGCTAGACCCAGCGCGAATGCCTTGAGGATCCGCGCATCGTGTGGGTCAGATTGCATCAGTCCTTTAACCGCCATTTGATACCTGCGCGCTTCAGTTGAATAGTGCCCGCGCTCGATGGCGCGCGTGCTATCAGCGAGCACGTTTCCAAACCCCTCACGGCGTGACATGGCAAAAAGTAGACGTTCCACAAGTTCGGCGTCGCCCCACGTGAGCTCAAGACCACCAGTATCGCTCTTGGAAACGATACCGCGCTGATACAGTTCCATCGCCCAGGCAATGGCCGAGCCGGTCGACGCCGTGTCCAAACCAAGGTCATTGCAAATATTATTGAGCCGGATCACCGGCTCGACCTGGTCGATACCAACATTTGGTCCGAATTTACCCAGCGTCACGTACTCAGGACCGTCACCCCGCCCGTATCGATCGGTATTGTCATCATTAAGTTGGTTTAACGGACGGCAGTTGACCGGACAGCGGAAGCAACCTGCCATACCAGGACGGAACGGAGTGATGTTTTCAGCGTCGAGACGATCGGTCCAAGTTGTTTCTTGATTATTTTTCGTTCCCATCGCCCCAAGAACACGACTAGGTCGATAAAGAAACGGTGTTCCCATCGTCCGCAGCGCGTTCTTGACAACCGACGTATCCAGTAGCTTGGTCGCAATCTCCTTGTTGTATTGCTTGTAAGGCTGTGCTGTTTCAAAATCGTGGGTCTGCCCCTGAACAACAATTGCCTTCATCTTGAGCGAGCCCATCTTTGCGCCTGGACCACCACGAGCGTAGCAAGCCTTCGGTCCAGCCATAATCGCGCTGGTCAGCACCTGATTCTCGCCAGCTCGCGTGATATTTGCCATCGCAAGGTCGCGCGTCCAGGTGCCGTCAAAATCAGCAGCGAGGCGATCACGCATGTCGATATTGTCGAGGCCAAGATATGGCGTTGCATCGCGGAACTCTACATGCCCGTTACCAAGCCAGAGCACGGTCCATTCGTCCGCCCGGCCATAGATAACAAGATGGTCGATTCCGTTCATCTTTAGGAAAGATGGAAAGTAATCGCCCGCGTTGCTGTCCATTAGCACGCCTGATTCTGGAGACCATGACGTTGCATTTCCCCTGGCCGCGCTTGGCACGATGCCGGTCAAAACACCCGAACCAAAGATGAGTGGCACCGACGGGTCAGTTGGATCGAGCGACTCGTCGAGCAAGCGATACAGATAGAACATGTTGGCACCACGCCCCGCGAGGAATGCCTCGATAATTCGCCTCGGTGTATACGCCTGCCTTACCTGTCGCCGTGCCAGGTCAACAAAAAGGGTCGCGCCCTGGGTAGGAAACTGTGGGTCCGATGGTAGCTCGGTTAAGAGCCGCGCAACGCGATCTTCGATGGTCACCAAGCCGTACGGTAGCACACTTCACCAACCGAGATTGTGTGCCAATGCCACGACCGAAATCAGAGAAGAAAGCCCTCTCTTAGCGGGTCTTCGTCGTCGATTAGGAAGGTATGCTCACCCGTGATCCAAGCTTCGCCTTCGATCTCAGGCACGATGGCAGAATGGTCACCGACCTGTGACCGCCCCACGATTCGGCCCCGGAACTGCGTGCCGAGGAGGCTCTCGTGTGTGAAGGGTCGGTCGGCCGCAAGCAGTTGCATGGCGTCAAGCACCGCCATCACGGCGCAGGTACCACTGCCGCAAGGCGACCGATCAACTTGGGCGTCGGCGAAGATCGTCACATTACGCAAGTCAGCCCCTGGAGCGTCCGCAATGCCGGTGAAGATCGTCCCATAAATTCCCGTTAATCCTTCATCGACCGGATGCACAATCACCGCCTGGGATTCCACTGAGCGCTTAATTAACATGCCAACTTCCCGCAACGTGCCTAAGTCAGCCGCACCGATTCTTAGACCGGCCGCCTCGGCATCCACGATGGCATAGAAAGCGCCACCGAAAGCAACATCGACGGGCACTTCGCGGTTTCCAAGCTTTACAGTCAACCCAGGGTGTAAGACAAACGATGGCACGTTGACGAACGTGACCCGCTCAACGCGCGGAGCACCGTCACGTTCAGTCACGGCCGCACGTGCCCGGATAAGCCCAGCCGGTGAGTCGAGCACAACCTCTGTTTTGTTGTCAGGTAAGTGCAGGAGCCCACGCTCAAGCGCGATCGTAACAACGGCTAGAATACCGTGGCCGCACATCGTGCTGTAACCCTCGTTGTGCATGAAGAGAACACCAGCATGTGAGCCGGAGGTTACCGGTTCGGTAAGTACGGCGCCGTACATGTCGAGGTGCCCACGGGGCTCAAACATGAGTGCACGTCGGAGCGCGTCATGATGTTCCATAACCCAGGATCGCTTCTCAAGCATCGTCCGACCAACAGGGCTCGGATATCCTTCGACGATTAAACGCAGTGGCTCACCTGCGGCGTGGGCGTCGATCGTCCGGAGGCGATGGATCATCTCGCTATTAAAGTGGCTTCAGTTGCGGCTAGCAGTAAGACGATTATAAGCTCCCATATGACACTGCTTGTACCGATGCCACTAATTCTCAATAGTTCTGACGTCCGCGCCCTTGTCACAATCCCCGACCTGGTGCCACTAATGGAACGGACCTTGGCCCAATTCTCGCAGGGCAAGGTCGAACAACCGCTCCGCAACGTCTTCAGTATCGGTCCTGACAAGGCCTATTGCGGCGTGATGCCAGCAGCCCTCTCGAACCCAGCTGCGGTAGGCACCAAACTGGTCACGATCTTCGAGCACAACCACCAGCACGGCCTTCCCTCACACCTCGCCACGGTCGTGCTACTCAACCCTGAGACCGGTGCACTACTGGCCGTGCTAGACGGAACCTACATCACTGAGGCGCGGACCGCGGCTACCTCGGCAATGGCCGCGCAGCATCTCGCAGTTCAAACCGACGGACACAAGCTGGCAATCATCGGTTCCGGGGTGCAGGCACGGAGTCATCTCGACGCGTTCGTCCACGCGCTCTCCGTTCAAGACGTACGGGTTTGGAGCCCAACCGAAAGCCACCGCCGGCAATTCGTGAACACGATGTCTACATCCACCGACGTCCCGCTTGCGGCAACATCCTCCGCTGAAGAAGCGATTCGTGGCGCAACCTTGATCGTTCTTGCCACGTCGTCGACCGAGTCTGTCGTCGAAAACGACTGGGTGGAGGACGGTGCCCACGTGACCTCCATTGGCGCTCCAATCCCTCATCAACGGGAGATGGACCCACGACTGGTCGCGCGTGCACGGGTTATTGTTGATTCCAGAATCGGAGCTCTCGCTGAGTCTGGCGATATCGTTCAAGGAATTGCAGACGGATTCTTTAGTGAGAACCACCTTGTGGCCGAGATTGGCGAAGTCGTAAGCGGACAGAATCAGGGTCGGACCCACCCCGACGAAGTGACCATTTTTAAGTCATTAGGCATGGCCGTCGAGGACGTCGCCGCAGCCCACCTCGCCTACACCCGAGCCATCGAACAAGGACGGGGAACGGTCATAACGTTGTAGAGCAACCCTTGTCGTGCTTACTCCACAGTTTAAACGGTACTTCGCGATGATTGACGTTTACAGCCGCCGGTCGGGCATGATCATCGTTCGCCACATGTGAGACGACGGACTGTTATCCCATCCGAGCCCTTCCTTCGGCTGCTTAAAGTGGCGACCCATGATGTCGATGAACGGTTCGATCGACACCTTGGCATTCGGGTCAAACGCATAGTAATCGTTCACGGTTACGAGCCGCGAATGCTCATACCACTTGTGATTACGCACAAACTCGTAAGTGCGCTGAAGATACGGCTCGGGCTTGTAGTCCGCACCGAAAACACGAAGATAGCCCTCTGGATACACGTAGCCATATGCTTCGTCGGGATAGAAACGCAGTGTCTGGTGGTAACGAATCGCGAAAGTAGTAATCTCCGGCACGTAGGGTTCGAGTAGTTGAGCACCCCACCAGCCATGGTCCGGATGCATCACGCTGAGGACAACGTCGTGGAGCAGGCAGGCCAGAACGACCTCTTCTCGCATCCCGGTGTGGAGGGCACGCGTTGCACTCTGCAGACAGTGCCCAGTCCACGCAAAGCGATACTTAAAGAAGTCAAGTAGGGTTGGCTTCTCGGGCATCGTTATAAGCGGCCGAAGCCGACCGTCTACTGTGCGATCACCGTCGTTTCTCGGCACAAAGAGGGTGCCAGTACCGTTCCGGTATGGCCGATCAAGATCCGCATTTCGTGCCTCGAGTTCACCAACCGTCGGGTATTGCCCACCCTGCACTTCCTTAAGAATACCCTCGAGGACATCGGCTTCTTTAAGTCTGTCTTCCAGGTAATGCTCAAGGGCATCGGCTTTGTCGTCTGGGGTCATGAGCGAGATGGCCGCGGGACCGCCAAGGCTCGCAACAAATGCCCGTCGATCAAGTTTCATAGTGTTTTCCTCTCGAGAAACGTGCCCACAATTGAACCAAAATCACCTCAAAGACGATTACGCCATCCCGTTTTCCTGGGTTGCGCGGCTAACCGATCTCGGAGACAGCCTCGATTTTCGTTCCGCACTACTATCTACTGGACCGCACCATCGCGCCGCCACCGGACACTACAGCACCATACACATTACCCGTAGCATCCACAGCCACCCCCTCGGGGTTCGATCCATCGGGGTACCTGTCATGGCCTTCGATTGCTCCGTTGATGAAATAGCTGACCGAGCCGTCTTCTAAGCTACCGACTCTGATGCCCGGGGTCCAACCTGGATTCCGCACCTCGTCGAACGCGGACTCAGAGTCAGCTACGTAGACCATCCCATCAGGGCCGAAATGTACGTCGCTTGGCCGGCTGAATTGTTTGAACTCCTCAACAGCATTGCCCTCTTCATCAAAAATCTGCAACCGGTTATTCCCACGGTCGGCAACAACGAGACGGCCCAGCGGGTCAAACGCTAGCGCGTGGGGTGTTTTAAGTTCGCCCGGCTCGGAACCCCACCGCCCCCAAGAGACAATGAACTCTCCATCAGCCGAGAATTTGGCTATGCGAGCCACGGTGTTTGGGTCATCCGTGTTCTGCCCCTCGTGGCCATCACCAACATAAACACTACCATCCGGACCAACGGCCACGTCGTTCGGAGTGTTCAGCCTAGCATCCGTGCCATCACCAGCCACTCCGCCCTCACCCAGCGTCAGCAGCACTTCACCTTCCGGACTGAATTTGATGACCACGTGGCCCTTGCCGGCTTGGCTGGGGTCCTCGTCGTCAGGCCCTCGCGCATCGCTAATCCACACGTTACCCGCTGGGTCGACATGAATACCGTGCGGGAAGAGCATCAGCCCTCCGCCGAAGCTAGCAACCACGTTTCCTGCAGGGTCGATTTTGAGGACCGGGTCTAGATCAGAGGTAGCACAAGAATTCGAACCACAGCGATCAATTGCCCAGATGTGTTCGCCATCGGGATCGATGTCGACCCCAGCCGTTGATCCCCACTCACGCGCGTCTGGCAGCATCACCCATCCATCCTCGGTGGTATAGGGATTAGGTAGCTCATTAATTGGCTCAAGTACCGTTGGCTCCGGTTCGACCTCCGCCATCGGAGCCTCAGGCTGGCCACAGGCCACCAGGCCAATCATCACAAGCGCCGATGTAGCACCAACCAGCATTCCTCTCAGACGATCTCGATTAGGCATAGTCCCCTCCTAAAATTCCCGGAACATCATCTCAACCGTATCCAGCCTTGTCCATCTAGCAGACTCCCCTGTCAGAACTAGCACTTCCGGACAGACGGAAACTTCAGCACAAATACCGAGAGCCTTAGCCGTCACTACCACCCGACGAAAACCGCCGGAGTGAAGGCGAAACAACAGAGCCAGTGGACCAACGGCCAATCGACCGGTCTACACGAGCAGCAGTTATGTGGCTAGCAGGCGCTCTACCTGTGCCGATAGCTCCTCGTACGAAAGTGTCCCCGGGTTGTACAGGTCAACGACCCCTTCACGGTCGATGATGACTAGTGTCGGCGTTGTGCTGATACCAAAGTCGAGAAAGCTCTGCTGACTCACGGGCACACTCATCCATTCCGGGACCGGAAATTGCTCCTGATAGGCGCCTCGCAAATACTCGAGTTCTTCCGCCGGCGTAGCGTTTTGTCCACGGGCTATATAGCCATACAGTTGCGTCGGGCCGATGATAGCGAGATCGCCCTCACCGTATTGCTCGTACAACTGATCCAAAATCGGCAATTGCTGTTTGCAGTCCGGACACCAGTGGGCCCAGAAATATGCCACAACAACCTTTCCCTTCAGGCTATCAGGCGACAACACTTGTTCACCGAGGTAATGCTCGACATCGATCACCGGGAAAGGCTGTCCTTCTAGACTAAGAAGCAAGATGTTTTTCTGAAGACGAGTCTCAATTGAGGTTCCCTTATAAGTCTCATGTTGCGCCCGTAAGAACTCCACCGCTCCGCTTCGGTCACCACGCGCATCTTGAACGCGTCCGAGCACTTCAATGCCAGCACCCAGTGCAGTTGGAAGTTGCCGTTCCAAGTCCACTTCTCGATCGCTGAGAAGTGCAGAGCTACCATCGTACGCCTCACGCGCATATTGCTCGGCTACATCCCAGCGCTGGGCAAAACTCGCGCCGCGACCGAGCCAGGACGCCGCGACCAGCCACTCAAGTGATGTCTGGTCATGGTGCCCACGTTGCTGCTGTAGAAGCGTCTGCGCCGCATCAACCTCTTCGGCCCAAGCCATGTCGCGCATCTGGTTCACCAACTCCGAGATCTCCATCGGTGAACTTTTCGGCGCTGGGGACCCACAGGCCAAGCTCAAAACTACCGTTGCTACGAACGTGAGCTTCGCGATTCTCTTTAACAACATCCTAGAACCTTCCTATAGTTGATGAACGCGCGCGTTCCTCAACTATAACATTTGGTAGCGTTCCGAAAACCTATACACCGACCGACCAAAGGCCGCCTCCGGCTCGAGGAGGGTGCCTCCTATTCGGGATGGCGTAGCTCGACCAATAAATACAGGACCAAGGATGGTAAGCCCCATCCTCCAGTGGGCAGTATTTCGATATCAAGACGATGATGGTGCAGTTGGGTCTCGGCTCAGACCGTTCACCCTAGCGATAGACACCGTTTGGATGCACCGTAGGAATTTTGTAGGACGGGTCTGTGATGATGGCCCAGCCCAGCGCGTCGGAGCTTTCCACCTTAGCGCGTGTACACAAATCCCATTCGTGTTCAATCAAACTGCAGCGATGCGAATTGCCATCAGCAGCACTGGTGACCAACCAGAAGAGATACTCTGTTAGCTGGCAGGCATAGTCACAATGCGCATCATCTTCATTGTTATTGGTGAGGTGGACTCGTAACACTGCCAGGCCACAAAATAGCATCTTCGTTCAATACCAGTTGACCGCTTACGGGGTCCACGGTGCCAACAGACACGAAGTCCACGGTGTTGCCATCATCTTTGTAACCATGACTGTTGACGATCTGAATCGGCATGTTCGCCCGATCGTTCGTGCCCGGCACAAGCGCGACATGACCCGTCGCTCCATCAAAATTCATTCTTCTGAGATACGTCAACATGCTCTGGCTGGTCACACGCTCACCCGCCTCTTGAATATCGCGAATGGCGTAGCCCACCGCCAACATGTGGTCGTAGCTTAAGGCTCCATAGAAAAAGGCTTTTGAACTCGGGTCGACAGGCTTGCCTAATCGTTTTTCCAGCGCGTTTCGGAATTGTGACAACTTCGGTGATGGCATGAGCTCGACCATGGGCGCGAAATAGCCGAGGCTGCCCGCCACCGCCTCGGGCGCCTCATCCGCTGAAACCATCTCGGCGGCATAGAACGAATAGCCCGGCTCATTCATCTCAAGCTCATGCAGCGCACGAAATATCCTCACTGTGTCCGGCGTTGGACTCGTATTCACAATATGCCTGATGCCGGCCTGTTTGACCTTGGTCATATACGATTTGATCTCGTCGTAGGACGTGTCTCGCGGATAACTGTATTCCTGCACGATATTGATATTCCGTTGCTGGGTAGATTCGTGGATGACGTCTCTGGCTCCGAGACCCCAGGCATCCGTCGTATAAAAATACGCAATCTCTTCGACACCAAAGTGCGCAGCAACATTAATCAAATAACCTTCATACTGTTCACTTGGACTGACCACGCGTACGAAATAAGGAAATTCCTCGACTGACGACAGCATGGACGCGTTGGAACCATTCGAGATGACGGGGATTTTGTACTTTTCAGCGACGCGGGCAATGTCGACGGCGGGCCCACTGCAATCCGCCCCAGTGAGCACAAGAATGCCCTTCTGCATGAGCGTCTCCGCCATAAGCGCCGCGTTCTCCGGCCAGCAGTGGTAGTCGATCGTGTTCTCGTTCGTCATGCGAATGCGTGCGTCCCCCAACATGCCGGATTCGTTAATTTCCGCAATAGCAATCCGAGAACCGTGCAGGCTGAAGTCACCCCAGTCGGAGTAACGACCATCTCTGTAGTGGTAGGTATACATACCGCCGAGATCGTAGATTTGGGCGAAGCTTGCGGAGGCGGTAGCTGATATAAGACACAGCACGAGCACGAATGGATTTCTCAAGAAGAGCTCCTTAATCTTAAAACGATTCAGCCGAACTCACGCCCAAGGACCGAGGTCGTTTAGCAAACAACGAATCCCATCCTTGGCTAAACCAGCTTTCAATTACGCTCCACGGTTCATCTCGGGCGAAGAGACGACCCACCGCGGGACGGCTGATATTGCCCAAAGGTTCCAGAAGGCGTAGGCCCGCACCCTTTGAAGAATTCTCGCTACGCTTTCCCGGAGAAGCAGAAACACCGTCGATCCACTTCTTTCGGAGGCGTTCGAACTCGCCGTTGAGCGCCATACGGTGAACCCACAGGTTTACCCAGTTCAAGAAAGCGGGGTCATCTCTCGGGAGCATGTAACTGAGTTCGTCACGACTCAACGGAGAGTCCGGCTGGACGGCGAAGAGACGCGGGTCCTCATTCGCGACTAGCACGGCTTCGACGTTATCAGTCAGCATCACGTCGACTCGACCTTCAGCAACGGCATCGGGGATGGAGAGATTGTCCTCGATAACGACAATGTCAGCTGTGTTGATACGTTCTCTCACGAAACTCTCGTTTGTTCCACCAGGATTAACACCGATACGAACACCGAGGCGATCGATGGCCCGAAGGTCCGTGAAACGCGCACGGTCTGCTCTTCGAATAAGAAGACACTTTCCGATCGAGAGATAGGGGTCCGACAGCGAGACGATTTTCTGGCGCTCGAAATTGCGTGTAATCCCAGACATTGCGATGTCGTAGCGTCCTTCGCGAAGCCCCTCCACGAGTTGGGGCCAACTCGTGGAAACGAAACGCACCTTGACTCCCAGGTCCGCACCAAGGCGGCGCGCCGCGTCGATATCAAAACCCTCAAATGTCCCATCAGGGCGCTGATAAGTAAAAGGGCGATAATCACCGGTCGTGCCAATGAGGATCTCGCCCCGCTCCAAAACGGTGTCAAGTTGAGAAATGGGAAGAACGACGATAAGCGCGGTTAGGACAAGCGCTCGCATATTAGAAAACCACAGCTTGGTAGCGGTACGGGGATTCGAACCCCGGTCGCGTGGCTGAGAACCACGAATCCTGACCCCTAGACGATACCGCCACGGGCCGACCGAAACTCCTGATTCTAGCAACTGGTGAGGAAGCGGGTCAATGAACCGCTTTGTTGGACCAGTAGAGGGACAGGTGATTTGCGTTGAACTCTATGCTCCCTGGGTCCGATAGCAAAGGTCGAGGGCTTCGCGACCACGGACGGGATGGGAGGAAACAATCAATGTCACTATTCTCAAAAGTGCTGCTAGTGGTCGTTCTCGCGGCTTTCTCCGTGGTTGGAGCGTATCGTTGGGCCGGACGGGCTCTCGGTCCCACGGTCGAGGTCAATAATCCTGAGCGCTATGTCGGGCGGACCAGTGTGCTCGACTTTTCGGTTGAGACTCCTGGAGGGACAATTGCCGGAGTTGAAGCGGTCCTCGAGCAAGGTGACACGCGGATCTCACTCTTCTCGCTCGCGGCACCACGCGAAGCCAGGGTCGAGCAAGAAACTCACGAGCGAATCCGCATCGTGCAAACCTTCGACCTGAACGACCTTCCAGGGGCAACTGAAGGACCGGCACGCCTCATAGTGACCGCAGTCCGTCCGGTGCTCTACGGTCTACGCCAAGCCTCGACCTCGAGAACCCATTCACTTGAACTACGATTCGAACCCCCACGGCTGACCGTGCTGTCGACTCAGCATTATGTAAACCACGGTGGCGCTGAGATGATCGTGTACCGGGTGACTCCAAACGACGTCGAGTCTGGCGTTATTGTGGACAATCAAATTTATCCGGGGTTCCCAGCTGAGGGAGCAGGTATTACAGGGGCGGACGAGGCGATGCATGTCGCGTTCTTTGCCCTTTTACACGACCAGGAGTTGGACGCGCCGATGCAGGTCTTCGCTCGTGACCCAGCAGGTAACGAAGCGCGGGCCGACTTCAGTCACCGGACGTTCCCGAAGGTCTTCCGCCGGCGTCAAATCACGGTGGGAAACAATTTCATACAGCGTGTCGTTCCAGCAATTGCTGAGCAATCGGATGCTGCGCGGGTGTTACTCGAAGGTATACCGAAGGATGACCTAGTTACCCAGTACGTCCGCATTAACGCCGACCTTCGGCAAGAAAATGCAATCTACCTACTGGCGCTCGCCAAACAAACTCAGCCGCGCTTATTGTGGCAGGGTTCGTTTCGCCAACTCGGCAACTCTCAGGTTGAGTCAAGCTTTGCCGATCACCGGACCTACCTGTACAACGGTCAGGCGATCGATCAACAAGTGCACCTTGGATTTGACCTTGCTGCCACCGCCAATGTAGCAATTCTGGCATCAAACCACGGTGTCGTTGTCCATGCTGACTTCCTGGGTATCTATGGCAATTGCGTGGTGATCGACCATGGCATGGGCCTCCAGTCCCTCTACGCCCATCTCTCATCCATTGGTGTCCAGGTCGGAGATGCTGTTCAACAGGGGCAGGAAATTGGCCGCAGCGGGAGAACCGGCCTAGCCGGCGGCGACCATCTGCATTTCACGACGCTGCTGCACGGCCACCCGGTTACACCGATCGAATGGTGGGACCCGCACTGGATAGGGGACCGAATCACTCGAAAAATTGCTCGTGCCAGCGCGCGGTAACTGACATTGCGTTCGTACATAGGATAGATAAGCTCCGCTAAAGTGTTTCAACCATTTACTGCGGTCGGTGCGTGTGATATTGATCTGGTTTTGGAGTTTGCCGCGAGACGACGAACTGAGCGGCCTGCGGTGTTTTTCCCCTTACTTCGTGTCAGGAGAGTTTCAATGGATGTACGAAAGTCGTGGCTGCTGGTTTCGATAATGGCGTTGGTTCTAACAGTGGCGTGTGGTGGTGGCTCGGAAGCCCCGGCCGAATCTGAACCTGAAGCGCCGGCGGCAACTGCGGTCGACAGCGCTACTGCAGGCAACATCACCGGCACGGTCATACTTGAGGGCACACCCCCTGAAGCCGAAACTATTCGGATGAATGCTGATCCTGTTTGCACACAGGAAGCTGGCGATAACACCAGTACGGAATACTACATCGTCGGCGATGATGGTTCACTCAGTAACGTGTTTGTTTACGTTAAGGAAGGTCTTGGCAACCGGTCCTTTCCTACTCCCTCTGAGCCCGTTATGCTTGACCAAAATGGTTGCCGCTATACGCCGCATGTCTTCGGGATCCAAGTGGGCCAGACCCTGACAGTGAGCAACGGTGACCCAACGCTGCACAACATTCACGCAACGCCGGCAAACAACGCTGAGTTCAACACCGGCCAACCGATCGAAGGCATGACCTACGACACCGAATTCGAATCAGTTGAGGTTATGGTGCCGTTTAAGTGCGACGTGCACGGTTGGATGAACGCCTACGTGGGCGTGTTGGATCACCCGTACTTCGGCGTGAGCGGTAACGGTGGTGCGTTTGCATTGAACACACTACCCCCGGGCGACTACACGATTGAGGCTTGGCATGAAATGTTAGGTACTCAGACTCAGAACGTCACCGTGGGTGAGAACGAAACCGTTGAGGTCTCGTTTACCTTTACGGTTAACTAGCATTTTAAGTGGGCGCGGCGGAGGGACGATCCCTCCGTCGTTTTCACATCCCGCCTGTTTAACGACGCATGGCCTCGCTCCATAGGTTCACAATTTTCGTCGCCACAGCTACGCTGCTACTCATCACGGCCGGTGCCTTGGTCACTAGCACAGACTCTGGGCTGGCGGTCCCAGACTGGCCAAATACTTATGGCCACTTCATGTTCAGCTTCCCGCTGTCGAAAATGGTAGGCGGGATCTTGTACGAGCATGGACACCGGCTAATTGCGAGTGCTGTAGGAATCCTAATGATCGGATTGGCTGTGTGGTTCTCACGTGTTGATGGTCGTCGCTGGGTGCGATACCTGGCTTGGGTTGCTCTCGGCGCGGTTATACTGCAGGGTACGGTCGGAGGTGTCACGGTGCTCTACTTTTTACCAACACCCATCTCCGTCGCACACGCTGGGCTCGCTCAGCTTGTCTTCTGCCTGACAGTGGCCCTCGCATTGTTCACGTCACCAAGTTGGCACACCGGGACGGCCGCACCCATTGCCGATCGGATGCTAGGGCGGTTGACAATCGGAACGGTGGCTGTGGTCTACGTGCAGGTCCTTGTCGGAGCCATAATGCGACACACCGGTGCCGGATTGGCGATTCCAGATTTTCCCTTAGCTTTTGGGCATCTGGTCCCACCTGAATGGAGTTGGCCGATCGCTATTCACTTCGGACACCGGGTTGGTGCAGTCCTTGTAACATTGGCGGTTATAGCAACAGCGGGGCACGTGCTGGTGCATCACCGGCATCGATTGGAACTACGGAGACTGGCCTGGCTGCTCATTGGGCTCGTGACGGTTCAGTTCACCCTGGGCGCTCTCACTGTGCTTTCAGAACGTCAAGTGGGTATCAACACGGCACATGTCGCGACTGGAGCGGCACTTCTGGCAACGGTTGTCCTCTTGACACTCTTGGTGCACCGCCACCGGTTCACGGATGTGCCCTTAAGCAATACCTCAGTGGCATTGCCCGAGACATCAGCAGTAGGGGGTAGCTAGGTGAAAATCAGTGCGGTGACAGTGGCTGTTCCGGGAAGTCGCATCGCCGACTTCATTGCACTTACGAAGCCACGTTTGAACTCCCTCGTCTTAGTTACAACGACCGTCTGTTTCTATCTGGGGGCGCCTGACGCCAGTGTGCTCTGGCTTATCGGACCAACGATAATTGGAACAGCGCTGGTCGCTGGTGGTGCCTCCGCTCTCAACCAGGTTTACGAGAGGAAGGCGGACGGCCTGATGCTTAGGACCCGGCATCGGCCGCTACCTAGCGGTCGACTATTACCAGCGGAGGCGCGGGGATTTGGCATCGCACTTTCTCTGATCGGATTGGCTGTCCTGACCTACACGCGTCCACTTGCCGCCGGCCTCGCTCTAGCGACAATAGTCACGTACGTTCTGATTTACACACCACTGAAGTGCCGCACTCCTTTCGCCACCGTGGTTGGTGCTGTACCTGGCGCTTTACCGGCTGCGCTAGGCTGGGTAGCAGCGAGTGGCTCGATGACTCTTGAGGCGTGGGTGTTATTCGGTATCGTCTTCCTCTGGCAGATCCCACACTTTCTAGCAATCGCGTGGATTTACCGTGAGGATTTTGCCCGTGCGGGATTTCAGGTTTTGCCAGTCGTTGAACCAAGCGGACGGCGTACAGCTAGGTACGTGCTTCTTTTTCTCGCTGGCCTGTTGCCAGTCAGTCTCGCTCCGGCGTGGGTCGGCATGGCTGGCACCCCATATTTGCTTGGTGCGGCGTTACTCGGCTTCGGCTTCGCCGCGCTCTCTGCACGGTTCGCCTTGCACCGGTCCATGCAAAACGCGCGCAATCTTTTCGCCGGATCGCTCGTCTACCTGCCCCTCCTATGGGTGCTCCTCATTTCCTCAAGGTTGTTAAGTGGCTGAACCGCTTTCGCCTACCCCGGCGTCCCGTCCAGGCCTTCAACCGGCATTAAACGTCGTCGGCTTGGGTCACCGCTATGGTGACCGTCAAGCGCTCCAATCGGTCAGCTTCGATGTAGCGCCTGGCGAAAGTTTTGGACTTCTGGGACCGAACGGGGGTGGCAAGACGACTTTTTTCCGGATTGCTGCCACACTGCTGACCCCTACCAACGGAACGGTCCGCGTCTTCGGCCACGACGTAGCTACCCACCCCGACGCTGTGCGTCGTTGCATCGGTATGACGTTCCAGTCACCGGCACTCGATGATCGTCTCCGTATTGTTGAAAATCTCTATTACCACGGCCATTTATATGGCCTGCACGGTAAATCGCTCAACCAAAGAATTGACGAGGTGCTTTCGCTCGTCAACCTAACCGACCGTGCGAGCGACCTAGTGAGCACCCTGTCCGGCGGACTGCAACGGCGTGTGGAACTGGCTAAGACGCTGCTCACTAAACCACTACTCCTTCTCCTAGATGAGCCGAGTAATGGTCTCGACCCTGGTGCACGGCGCGAGGTCTGGGAGCATCTGCGACATCTGCGACAGACTGAGTCGACGACAATTATCGTGGCCACGCACTTGATGGACGAGGCCGCGCAGTGTGACCGCGTAGGAATTTTGCATGAAGGTCAATTAGTTGCATCAGGTACTCCGGAAGCACTGGTATCAGAGATCGGGGGCGATATGATTCTCGTCACCGGTAAGGACCTCTCGCCACTAGCACAGAAAATTACCCAACGCTTTGACCAGCGCGTAGAGATCATCGATGGGGCTCTCCGCTTGGAACGCGCGCAAGCGCATGAATTCGTCCCGGAGCTCGTCGAAGCGTTCCCCGGTGAGATTGATACGATCACCTTCGGTAAACCAACGCTTGAAGACGTGTTCATTCACTACACTGGCGAGCAATTGCATTAAGCCAACACCATGCTACTTGCCACCTATAGCTTGTGGGCCCGCGACATTATCCGATTCTACCGGCAGCGCAGTCGAGTTATCGGTGCACTCGGTACCCCAGTCGTCTTCTGGTTGCTACTGGGTTCCGGACTAGGGTCGTCATTTCGCATCAACGCCGACGCACCAGTGAACTATCTGCAATACTTCTTTCCAGGCACGCTTGCGCTCATTGTGCTCTTCACCGCCATTTTCTCAACGATTTCAGTCATTGAAGACCGACGTGAAGGCTTTTTACAAGGAGTGCTGGTGGCGCCGGTGCCGAGGGCGACCATCGTCGTGGGTAAAATTCTCAGCGGCACCACCCTTGCCGTACTACAAGCGATGCTTTTTCTGTTGCTCGCACCTGCCACTGGCATTGATCTCCGAGCCGACTTGATACTGCCCCTCGTCGTGACGCTACTCACGCTGGCTTTCGCACTGACCGGTTTAGGCTTTCTGGTTGCGTGGCAGCTTGATTCTACGCAGGGTTTTCACGCCGTCATGAATCTAGTGCTGGTGCCGATGTGGCTCTTGTCGGGAGCAGTCTTTCCTGCAGAGGGCGCCGCATGGTGGATCCGCGCAATCATGTGGGCCAATCCAATGACCTACGGGGTCACGGCATTACGGGTAGTTTTGGCAGGAGGGACCTCCGTGACAGGGGGAGGGCAACCGTCATTGGCGATGTCTCTACTCGTAGTCCTCGTGTTTGGTTGCGCAACAGCCGCAATAGGCATTGTGTTCGTACGCAGCAAACGAGGTCGCTAATCTCTGGCGGTAACCATCGATGTTAGAGATTTCAGATCTCCCGTTGCTCAACGCCACGCTGAACGCCCTCGCGGGGATACTGCTGGTCTCTGCTTATGTCATGATCCGTAAGGGTAATGTCGTCAGGCATCGCGCCCTAATGTTAGCCGCCTTCTCAACGTCAGTGCTGTTCTTGGTCTCGTACGTCATCTACCACATGAACATAGGATCTCGGGCATTCACGGGTACCGGAGTAATTCGTGTCGTGTACTTTGTTATTCTGGTAACCCACGTTGTCCTAGCCATCGCCGTCGTGCCGATGGCGGTCGTGACCCTGCGCCGCGGCCTCCGGCGCGATGATTTACGTCACAAAGCGATCGCGCGCTGGACGTTTCCGATTTGGCTTTACGTTTCGGTTACCGGGGTCGTCGTTTATGGAATGCTATACATGCTACCGACCTAACCCACCGTGCTCCAGGTACCCTGCGTTGCTGTTACTCCAACACCGATGCTTGATTCCAAGAGTAGGGACCAAGCTGCTAGCAATTCAGTAGTACAGTAGATACGGCGCTCGTAGTCGGCGCCATGCGGCTTCGTCAGCGACCCAACTTTGCGCAATGGCCGAAGGGTCTTCGTTGGCCTTTATACGGTTTAGCGTGTCACGCGATCCAAAGAGACGGGCAGCCGCCTCAATTTCAAAAATGTCACCATAGAGTTGTCGCAGCGCGGCTGCCACTTCGAGACCTACACGTACAGGCCGCAGCAGGTCTCGATTCGTAACAATCATGTAAATACCGCCGCACTGTTGGTCGGCATACTTATTACTCTCTGGTGTAAACGCCACAGGATAGAAACGGATGCCCGAGAGACTCCGTGCGTTGAGATGTTCCGCAAGTTCAACACCGTTAATCCAAGGCGCACCGATTTGCTCAAACGGCGCATCCGTGCCGCGTCCTACCGAGACGTTCGTGCCTTCGATCGCACCAATACCAGGATAGAGTGCTGCCTGATTTAGGTTACGCATGTTCGGTGATGGGTTCACCCATCGCAAGCCGGTCCAATCGAACCAAGCGTCCCGCATCCAGCCCGTCATTTCAATAACAGTCAGCTCGGCACCGATCTCTAACTGCTCATTGAAGAGACGAGCTAGTTCACCGAGTGTTAATCCGTGACGGATGGGCATTGGAAAATAACCGGTGAAACCCGCCGCCGTATCGTCCTGAATAGGCCCTTCGATCGCCACGCCGCCAATTGGATTGGGCCGGTCCAATACGACGACCGTCAGATTATGTAGAGCCGCAGCCTCCATGACATAAGCCATTGTGGTCATGTAGGTGTAGAACCTGGCACCGATACCCTGGATGTCAACAACGATGGTGTCGAGATCTTCGAGCATCCTTGACAGCGGTCGCCGCGTCTCACCATAAAGCGAGTGGATCGCCAGTCCGGTACGCTTGTCACGGCCAGAGGCCACGGCCGAATCTTCTACCCCCCGGATGCCATGTTCAGGGCTGAATAACGCTACGAGCTCGACTTTGTCAGCACCATGCAAGAGATCAATCGTCGTGGTCCCGTCTTGCGCAAGACCTGTGTGGTTCGTCAGTAAACCGATCCGTTGGCCTCGCAACGAAGCAAAGTCGTCGGCACGAAGCACGTCGATACCTGTCATCACCGACCGCGGCGTCCACAAGGGAGGGCTTCCGGACGCACCAAAGTCAACGCCGGTCATACCACCCCTTTGGAAGCCTATGGTTGGGGGCACATCGATGAGTGCGGCCGCGACTGCCGTAGCTACCCGAGCACGGAGAGCAACAACATTGCCCTTGCCATCTGGATGCACGCGGTTCGACAGGAAGATGACGTAGGTGTCGGTCGTGGGATCAAGCCAGAGCGATGTCCCAGTGAAGCCGGTGTGACCAAACGAACCGACGGGTAAGAGTTCACCTCGGTTCGATGCGAAAACCGAGTCGATGTCCCAACCGAGGCCTCTCCGGTTCCGTTCGTCCTGCGGGGTCGCGACAGTGGTCATCTTTGCCACGGTGAGTGGTGCGAGTAAACGCGTACCGCCAACCGCACCCCTGCCTAGCAACATGCGGCAAAAGATAGCTAAGTCGCGTGCAGTGCTGAAGAGGCCCGCGTGTCCAGCTACGCCCCCCATCCGGCGGGCTGTCGGATCGTGCACTGTGCCACGTAACATCACCGAACTGGGTCCGCTGCAAGGCCACCCGAGGGGTGGGCAGGCTTCAGTCGGTGCAATCCTCGGTACGACGTCAACTGGTGGGTTAAACATCGTGTCAACCATTCCGAGCGGTACGAAGATCCGTTCTCGTACGTATTGGTTAAGTGGTAGTCCGGAAACTCGCGCAATAATCTCTCCGAGTAGAAAAAAATTTATGTCGCTGTAAACGAACTGCCTGCCCGGCGGTGCCAACAGCACTTCTTCGGTGGCGCGATGAATCGCCTCGTCGTAACCCTCAAACTCATCTGCCAAATCGAGGTCTGGCCTCAAACCAGACATGTGCGTTAGAAGGTGTCTGATGGTGACACCCTCCTTGCCGTACCGTGAAAACTCTGGAATAAACGTCCCGACGCGATCGGTCAGGCGAATTTGGCCCGCCTCGACCAACTGCATTACGCTAGTCGTCGTGGCAACGACCTTGGTAAGTGAAGCGAGATCGAAGATGGTGTCACGCGTCAACTGCTCGCGGACCGGCACCAGGGCGCGATCGCCGAACGCTTCGAAATAGACGACCTCGTCCCCACGGCCGACCAAAACAACCGCGCCGGGGAGTTGTCCCGCATCGATGGCCTCGCGCACGAGTACACCGACTCGTGCCAGCCTGGCTTCGTCAGCACGTTGGCCAGCAATAAGCTCCGATGTGTTCAGCAGTACACCGAGCAGGAGTCCGATCACAACACCACGTTGGTTCATAGCAATACTCGAGTGCCGACAGGGGCCAGAGTTCTGGATTATACTGGCAGACACGATGCCTTGAGTGAAGCCGCTCGACGGGTTGGGGTCGGACATCCAAGATCATCAAGGTGTTATATGCAAACCATCGCGAATTTCCGGTCGTTCTCTGTATGCGTAGCCTTCTGGCTTACCGCTAGCGCGGTAGCTTTTGGGCAAACACGAGTCGTTGGCACAGTGCACGACGAGAGCAATAGACCAATCCAAGGCGCATCAGTCACCGCTGAGAACGGCACCCGTAGCTTCACTGCTACAACTGATTCCGGGGGGAATTTTGGCTTTGTTACCCTGCGGCCAGGCAATTGGATGTTCACTGCGAAAGCGCTTGGCTTCACACCAGCACAAGTGCATCGGCGCGTCAGAGAGATAGCCCGTAACCCCGAGGTAAATTTATTCCTAGCCCGCGGCGCTTATGGTGAGCGGTTCGGGGCCTTAGCGAAGGTAAAGTCGACCGATCTGCAGGAGCAGTTACAACAGGCCGAGGAGCTATATTCTGCTGAGCGCTACTTGGAAGCAGCTGCCGCCTACGAGAAATTGTCCGTAATGGTCCCGGCGCTCACAACACTCAAGCTAAAAATTGGTGATTCTTACCTCAACATCGCGCAGTATGCCGAAGCACAAAAAGCCTATCAGGGCGTGCTTGCGGCCAAGCTAAATCTTGACCTTAGCCTGAACCGTGAGCTCCTTTACAACTTCGGCGAAACACAATTGGCCTTAGAGGGCGCCGAGCGTGCGGTTGGCTGGTACTGGCGCGCCCACGAGACCGACCCAGCATGGAGCAAACCTCTTCTCAAGCTGGGTGAGATCGCACTCGCCGCAGGTGATCAGTCTGAAGGGCGGCGATACCTGCAAATGGCCATCGAGGCCGAACCTGGTTCCAAAGAGCAGTCCGTCGCAACCGCGATGCTCAAGCAATTGTCTCAGCCTTAGTAATGACTAGAAGGTCAACCACCGCACCCTGGAGTGCGGCCGTGCTTATTGCGGTGAGCGCCTGTAGTGCTCCTCCACCGGATGATCTGTCCTACGTCGACACACTCCTCGCATCGCGGACCGCCAAGGACCAGGCATTTGAAAATAGTGCGGATTCCCCAGTCCCTGTTTCTCGCCGCCAAGATCTTCTTCCACTAAGTTACTTCTTACCTGATGTCGATTACCGAATCCCTGCATCGCTCCGCGTTGACAGTGAACAAACAATCTTTGAAATCCCCACATCGACAGGCAAGCGGAGGTCAATGCGCCGCGTGGGAGTCCTAGAGTTTCAACTCGAGGGAAATCCTGTCACGCTGTCAGCTTTTGTCGAAGTCTTAGCATCCAACAACAACAGCCTGTTCGTGCCATTTGGCGATCTGACGAATGGCAGGGAGACTTATCCTGCTGGACGTTACCTTGACCTAGTGGTGACACCAACGGGAATCTACGACCTCGACTTCAATACCGCCTATCACCCGTTTTGCTACTATGACGTGCGCTTCGACTGCCCATTCCCGCCACTCGAGAACCAGTTGGCATTAGCGGTTCGCGCTGGGGAGCGGCTGTCGGGAGAATGGGATGATTAAAGAAATGCATGGACTTCGAATCAGATGATCAATGTTGATAAGCTGGCGCGCGAGTTTGCTGACACGGTCAGCGGCCAAACTCCAGACCTCGCACGCGCAGCACTGCTCATCGCCAAGCTCGAACACCCGCACCTCAACCCCACACCATCCCTCGGGTGTCTTGACCACATGGGTAGCGAGGCACGAAAGCGGCTAGCGGACGGAGATGGCAAAACTCAGCAAGCGCGGTTCGAAATCCTCAGCCGTTACCTGTTTCGGGAACGGGGCTTTACTGGCAACCCTGCAGACAACGAAGATCCCAGAAACAGTTGTCTGAATCAGGTGCTCGATCGACGGACAGGTATTCCGGTAACACTGGGGATTGTCTTCCTTGAAGTGGCTAAACGAGCCGGAGTTCGTGCGGCGGGGGTCAATTTTCCAGGTCACTTCCTAGTACGATTACAAGCGGAATCATCAGAGCGGAAACAGATGCCACTTGTCATCGACCCATCCAATAGCGGCAGGATAATGGCCGAGGGTGACTGCCGTGAACTACTCCACCAACATCTCGGTGACGACGCCGAATTCGACCTTCGACTTCTAAAGCCGGCAAGTGATAAACAGATCATCGTCCGAGTCCTCGAAAACTTGAAACGAATGTACGTCAGGCTACGCTCTTTCCCACAGGCGCGTGACGTGACCGAATTACTCCTCGCCATTAAACCATCTGGCGCCGTCGATCTTCGTGACCGTGGCTTACTGGCCTATCACCTGCGGGACTTCTCGGGCGCCCTGAGAGACCTCGAAGCTTACCTACACATTACGGGGCGAACCAGAAGCGATGACGTCCCAGTAGATCGCCAGATGGAACACGAGCAGATCTGGGAACACATCAAGATGTTGCGAAGGCGAGTGGCAAGTTTGAACTAACTACCACTACGGTTCGGGTAGCGACCCTTATCACCGTTCTCTCCGAGAAATGTTTGTCTCGGCGCTGCTGCTAAATTCAGGTTGAATCTTCGCCTTCGACCCTACCTAGAATAACTATAGGGTTGAGGAAATATTGGCTCTTCTTAGTCGCTGCAGGTCGATACCTTTGACCATCAGCACAGACCTTGCTCCATAACCCATCGAATGGTGTCATCCACCACCCGATTCAGCGGTTGCCGCGTGACCAGTTAGCCGGCCAATCTCATCGTACAAACAAGCTGAGGCAATGATGCCGTTATGAAAATTGCCGAGATCCAATCTTTCATTTGGCGCGTGTGCATTTTCGTCTGGTAGGCCAATCCCAAACAGCACCGATGGCAGGTCAAGCACCTCCTGGAAAGTCGCCACGACCGGAATCGAACCGCCTTCACGGTTAAAGACAGGTTGTTGTCCGAAGCCTCGCTCGACCGCACGGGCGGCGGCCTGCACATAAGGATTGTCAAATTCGGTCATCCAAGGCCTCCCACCATGCATACGGGTAATGGTTAACGCAACCGTCTTCGGCGTAACTTTACGAAAATAGTCCTCAAACTGTTTGGCGATCGTATCGGGCTCCTGATCCGGCACAAGCCGCATACTTACCTTCGCCGTCGCGGTCGCAGGAATAACAGTCTTAGCTCCATCACCAGTGAAGCCCGACTGAAGACCATTGACTTCGAACGTCGGCCTAGCCCATAGACGTTCCAGCGTTGTGTAATCCCTCTCGCCAAACAATTTCGGCGCCCCTATTTCCTTGCGGTAGTGCTTTTCGTTGAACGGTAGTTTCTTGAATTCGGCACGCTCTTCCTCTCGCAACGGACGCACAGCATCATAGAAGCCTGGGACCTTCACCCGACCACCGCGGTCTTTCATTTGTGCGAGCACCTGGCTCAATACGAAAGCCGGATTGGCTACCGCACCACCGAACGAGCCAGAGTGTAAGTCACTCGCCGTACCACGGAGGTCAATCTGGAAATACGTGAGTCCTCGGAGACCATAGCAAATGGACGGTACGCCGCGATCGAACATCGGGGAATCGGAAATTACGACCACGTCGGCGGACAACTCGTCACGCCGATCGCGGATGAATGCATCAAGGTTCTCGCTACCAACCTCCTCTTCACCCTCTAGAACAATCTTCATGTTCACCGGCAACTTAGAGGTTTGTCTCAGGTGCGCCTCGATCGCCTTTAGGTGCATGAACACCTGGCCTTTATCGTCGGCTGCGCCACGCGCGTAGATCTCGCCACTTCGCACCGTGGCTTCAAAAGGCGGCGACTCCCAAAGCTCTAGCGGATCAACTGGTTGGACGTCGTAGTGCCCGTAATAAAGAATGGTGGGTGCACCCTCAGCCTTCAACCATTCTCCGCAAACGATCGGATTGCCGGGTGTTTCGTGAAGCTGAACGTGATCCAAGCCGACCCGTCGCATTGCTTCCGCCGTCCATTCTGCACAGCGTCGTACGTCCGAAGCGTGCTCGGGTAAAGCACTGATACTTGGAATCGCTAGGTAGGCTTTCAACTCGTCAATGTAACGATCTCGGTTCGTGTGAATAAAATCGATGATGGTGTTCATATAGACCTTCGTGATGCCGTTCAGTCAACGGCTGACAAACAACTTTAGGTCGATGTCCAACGGTTCGCGTCGGTTTGGATTCGCTCTTCGACGCGGAGCTTCTTAAGATGTGCCAAAACGCTTTCACGAGCTGCCGGAATGAGTTGCGGATCCAGAAACCTATAGACATGCGACACTAGCCCGTCCACTGTGTCAACACCGGTTCGGATTGCCGCCAAGATTTGATCTTCACGCGATTGGCGATGATCAAGGTAGTGCTGCACAAGAGTTGCTGGATCGTCAATTGCGGGCCCATGCGCCGGGAGCAGCCGGGTTGGCTTGAGCGAAAGCACGCGCTGAAGTGACGCGAGATATGCAACTAGGTCGCCCCCGGAACTTGCTGGAATCATCACGGTACTTCCACCAACCACAAGGTCGCCAGTAAACAAGACCCCGGAAGTGCTATCCAAAAAGCACAGATGATCTGGCGCATGACCTGGCGTGTGCACGGCCTGGAGTGTTGTATCACCGGCTGGGATCAAATCACCGTCGGCGATTGGAGTCCAGAACACCGAATAGCGATCGTCGCGTTCCGGCCAGGGCATCTTAGCGGCCACAACCTCTGGCCACCTTGTCATGAGTGCGCTAATGCCGGAAGCGTGGTCGGTGTGCCCATGAGTCACGAGAACCTTCGTTAGTGAAGTGCTCGGCGACTGGATTAACGCGTCAGCGACCCCTGTGACATGCCGAGAATCACCAGTGCCTGCATCAATCAGCACAGGTGATTTTCCGTTAAGGAGATAGGTATTGTTACCAGCCCCAGTATAGGGCCCGGGGTTGTGCGCAGGAATCAGCTCATAGTGCATACCACCTCGTCATGAAACAAACTGGGATTCACTAGCACAGAATGGAAGCGGAACCCCGAGCGTATGAAGCGGAATGAGATGACTGAGAAGAGTAACGACGTAGGCGGAAGAACTAATGCTGAGTGTACGGGGTAAACGACGACGCCTTGCAGATCGAAAAAATGCGACTGAAGAACAAAAGCGCTCGACTCCCAAATGAGGATAATTACGAAGGCCCGAGATTCCGAGCGGTAATTATCGTGCCGCGCGCGCCAACTGTCAATCTTGACTGACAGAGACACGCACCGTTTAATCCGTTCGGCGCCCAATAATAAAGCTGCCACCGGCAGCCATCATACCCCTCATGTGCCGCCAAATCCGGTCGTGACCGTGTCATTCTCAACAATCACTGGAACGTTCCGTCGACCGCCGGTGTACTCCAGCATGCGACGCAACCCGTCAGCGTCCTCCTTAACATTGACATAATCGACCTTGATGTTCCGCTTGGCATAGTCCTCACGGGCAGCAGTGGTATAAGGTCACGTGTCTTTGCCGAAGATGTAGACGATCTGATTCATGCTACTAATTCCTCTCTTGCGGGATCACTGCAACGTTTCCTCGAGTACAACGCGTAATGCATCGGGAATGGGGACCGGCCGTTTGGCTACGGCGTCGTAGGACACCTGCACGGATTTTGCTGTTGCTATCAGTCGGTTGGTCGATTTTTCGATGACCTCGTATTCGTAACTGAAACTCGAACGCCCAACTGCGGAAACCTTCACCAACACATCAAGGACGTCACCATACTTAGCCTCCGATCGGAAGTCACATTCGGCGTGCGCCAGGATCGTTCCCGGCTGCTTCGGCACTCTGTCGCTATCGGTTAAGCCGTGATCGCGCGACCGGTCCTGCAAATGGCGGAAAAACGCCCAGCGTGCTTCTTCGAGGTAAGTGAAGTAAACCGCATTGTTCACGTGGCCAAACTCATCACAATCTCGAAACCTGACGTCGATCGAGTGATGAAAGCTACTACTCATGACCTAGCGCGGGGAGGAAGGAAGGTTGACGGAACCTCGCACCGCCCGACTATTATACGGCGTGCCCGACGAACGACCATCTGCCGAATTATTCACCCCAGAGGAACGACGGCTCCTCGAACCGTACTTCACGAATCTCGAGGGACCAGTGTTCGCGCTGACAAATTTACCAGACGTCGTCAAGGGTGCACTCTTTGCCCGATACTCGCGATCCGCAAAATCGCTGCGTCGACTGTTTCTCGATGAATTCACCGACAAAGTTTTCGGAGCCAACCGTCAGGCAACAGATGTTGGCGTCGAGCGTGCCGAGCGACTTTACACACGCGTTTTCCACGAGTACGGCGATGACTCGGTCGCTCAGTTGGGTGGGGCGCACATCGCCTGTGAAGGTGCCTCAAACCTCCTAACGAAGGTGCTGGAGCGGGGTAGGCTGGCAGCGTATCTTGAACAATCAACACGCTACGTACCCTACACCGACCGCCCGCAAGGCCACTGGAAATACTTAATCCCGGAAGAACTCAACGGGACGACACTGCGCGGTCAGTATGTCCGGACCCTCGATCGCGCTTTCGAAATCTATACCCGGTGGATCGAACCGATGCAGGATTACTACAAGGCCAAGCATCCGAAGGATCCAAAGGATTCGGACGGTGTCTACCGGGCGGCGATCCGTGCGAAGGCCCTTGATACTTTACGTGGCCTCTTACCGGCGGCAACGCAGTCCAACGTGGGAATTTTTGGGTCTGGGCAGGCATATGAAAGCTTGCTTCTACAGATGCGTGCACATCCACTGACCGAAATGCAGCGATATGCGGAGATGATGCTCGTTGAACTGCGCAAGGTGATCCCTGCGTTCCTGACACGTGTTGACCTGCCCAACCGAGGCGTTCTATGGAGCGACTATCTAAGCACTACGCAGACTGAGCTAAGACAAACATCAATGACCGTATTGGCTGACATCGACCCCCAACTACGAGATGAGGTGTCGTTGGTCGATTTTGATCCGGACGGCGAGGTCAAAGTGGTCGCTGCCGCACTCTATGCGGTGTCAAACCTGCCAGATTCTCAGCTACTCGCCATGGCGAGGCAGATGTCAGCCAACGAGCGCGCGTCAATCTTAAAGGCCTACATCGGTGCCAGAACAAACCGCCGCCATAAGCCGGGCCGCGCATTTGAGCGCACTGGTTACCGTTTCGATGTGCTGTCGGACTACGGCGCATTTCGCGATCTCCAAAGACATCGTTTGCTCAGCATTGAATGGCAGGATCTGACAACCAACCACGGCTTCAACGAACCTGCAGCAATCGAAGAAGCCGGTGCCCTTGCCGACTGGCGGCAGGTCATGGAGTCATCGGTTGAGCTACACGAAGCTCTGCAGAAGGCGACCCTCGGCGCGGTGGCACCGTATGCAGTCGCCATGGCATACCGTATCCGCTTTTACATGCACATGAACGCGCGAGAAGCCATGCACGTGATTGAGCTCAGGAGTGCCCCGCAGGGACATCCAGCGTATCGACGTGTCTGTCAAGCAATGCATCGGCTAATTGCCGAAAAGGCAGGTCACCGGGCTATCGCGGCCGCGATGCGATTCGCTGATCATTCGGCGGTGGACCTCGAACGTCTCCAAGCTGAACGGGCTTCAGAGAAAAAGCGGCTCCGGTCCTAGAATTATTATTGGTCCATAAGCCAAGAAGCAGGAAAGTGGTGATTAGTCTCTCTCTGTGTTCCAAAATCGAGAGAACTCATTGAGATGAGTGAGCGAGTCGAAGGATTGCATTCGATCAACAAACAGCACGCCGTTAAGATGGTCGGTCTCGTGCTGGATAACACGCGCGGCGAGGCCGTGAGCGGCAAGTTGCATTGGTTCACCATAACGGTCGAGTGCACGCAACTCCACTTCAGGCGCGCGTGGTACCCGTCCCCGTAGATCCGGAATGCTCAAGCAACCCTCCCAGTCCTCGACGGTCGGGCTACCAAGCAACGTAAGGACAGGATTAACGACAACTATGAGAGGCATCGGATCGTCGCCATTCTCAACACCAGCTACGAAGATTTGCCGCTGCTCGTGCACTTGTGGTCCGGCTAATCCAATCCCTTCGTACTCAACCATCGTCTGGATCATGTCATCGATTAACTTCTGCATGACTGGCGTCAACAACTCCGAACGTTCAATGGACCGAGCTTTCTCACGAAGCACGGGGTTGCCCATACGCGCAACATTGAGGATAGACATTCCCTCGATTATACGTGAGCAATGGGTGAGACACTGAGACGATGACTCCGTCACAAGAACACGCCTACCGCTACTGCCCTCTGTGCGGCAGTGTACTTACAGCGAAACTAATAAAGGCCGGTGAACCCAAACGGCTCGTTTGCGGGAAGTGCGAAAACGTGGTCTATCTCGATCCGAAGGTGGCGGTCGGCACGATCATTAGGATGGAAGACGACCGAATCATACTCGTGCGTCGCGCGATCGAGCCAGGCTTTGGAAAATGGGTGTTTCCGGGTGGCTACGTAGATCGTGGCGAGGAGATAACGGCCGCCGCCACTCGGGAAGCGCTCGAGGAAACGAATCTCAATGTGCGGCTCGTCGGATTAATTAATATCTATTCTTACACCGGCCGCACGCCTGTCATCATCGTCTACGCTGCCACAGTGGTCAGCGGCGTTCTGCGCCATTGCGAGGAGTCGCTCGAAATCGGCCGCTTCTCACGGAACGAGATCCCATGGCACAATTTGGCATTTCGCAGTACCCAAGAAGCACTGCGCGATTATTTCGATGGGCATCTCTATCGTTACGGATTTGACGAAAAATAGGTTGAGCGTATCGCTAAGGTCGTTTCGCCGGAAAGTTCAGATGCTCAACCAGCGCTTCAGCAATAGCACTCTCGACAATCTCGTCGATCGGCAGAGCAGCCTCTGCAGCCTCGGTCTCAGCCACTGTGGCCCGGGTCGCTGGGTGCTTCGGTGTGAAAAGTTGACAGCAATCCTGGTCGGGAATGATTGAGATTGGGTACGTGCCAATAGACCGTGCCTCGTCCGTGATCTCATTCTTATCGAGGCCAACTAGTGGTCGGAGTACGGGCAAGCGAGTCACAGCGTTGATCACCGCTAGGTTCTCAAGAGTCTGTGACGCAACCTGACCTACAACCTCGCCGGTCACGACTGCGCGGGCGCGTGTGTTATGCGCCAAGCGATCCGCAATACGTAACATCAGACGACGATAGATGATTACCCGCAGAGGAGGCGGAACGGTCAGAACGACCTGCCGCTGGATTTCCCCGAAGGCAACCATGGTGAGACGCGATCGCAACTGTGACCGTGTAAATAGCCTGGCGATTTCGCGCACCTTGTCCTGCGATGCCTTCGAAAGAATCGGATAGCTGTGAAAGTGGATGAAATGAACTTGACAGCCACGCTTCATCATGCGGTAGGCTGCGACGGGGGAATCAATGCCGCCTGAAAGAAGGCACACGACGCGACCACTCACGCCACTCGGAAGCCCCCCTGCGCCCCGCTGCTTGCCGAACGAGTAGTACACTTCGTCAGTCAACATTTCCAGGTGCACTGTCAAATCTGGCGCCGACAGATTTACCGTCCAACCCTTCGCTTGCTTGATCCTGCCCCCAACTTCTCGCTCGATCTGCGGCGAGGTGAGCGGATACCGCTTGTCAGCACGGCGTGCCGACACTCTAAACGACCCGGGTTGCCGATCGCCCAGATCGGCAAGTACCGCATCCGCAACCTTGTCCAAGTCAACCCCAAGTACGTGCCCAGCTTGGGCAAAGTTGGCAATCCCGAATACCAAGCGCAATTGTTCGGCTAACGTTTCCCACTCGGCTGTTGGATCAAGTTCCAGCTTGATGCGACCCATCAGGGCCCGCACTCTTGTGACTCCTAACTCGGCCGTGAGCGCACGGAGATTGCGCACCAGTCGTGCAATGAACCAAGGACGGTTGCCGCCCTTGAGTGCGATCTCGTGGTAGTGGACAATGGCTGATTTCATTGAGGTGTTTAACTGGCCCATACAGATCGTAACTGGCTACTCAATAAGTAACAAACGCTATTCGGTCACCCACTGCCGATCGTTGTCAACCTAGGTAAATCGTGGGAAACTCAGGCACGGCTTTCTCCCCTGTGTGCAGCCGTGTCCCAAATGTCACAATCTGCTTCATCCTCAACGTGGAACGCTGACGCCATCGTGGTCGGCGCCGGACCGGCCGGTAGCGGCACAGCAGCAGCGCTCGCTCAGTTGGGACACCGGGTCCTCTTACTCGAGGCAGGACGGTTTCCTCGTGACAAAGTCTGCGGTGACGTTCTGCTGCCAGAAGTTGCCACAGCACTGACGACGCTGGGCACGAGTCTAGACGAACTGGCCCCAGACGCGTTCACCATCGAGGGGTGCAACTTCACTACGGGTAGCGGGCTTCGAGTGGGTGCTGATTTTGTTGATTTACACGGACGGAAACACCTATGGCGAATCCTGCCTCGGCGCATCCTTGATGAGCGCCTGGCTCGATACGCTGAGCGCTGTGGGGCTCAACTACGAGAGAATCAACTCCTAGAGCAGGTCGACTGGGACTCCACCAGGCAACTGAACGTGCTGCAGGTGAAGCAGCGTGGCAGTCGTGTTACCTATTGTGCTCCCGTTGTCGTTGGCGCAGACGGTGCCTTTAGTCGAGTCGCGGCAAGTCGGGGTCTCGCGCCCATGTTCGGCACACAGCACCGCTATAGTGTTGCGCTGCGCGCCTACACCGATCACACAGCGTCAGCACCTCGGTTCGAAGTGATCACCGACGGCCAGTTCGAGCGCGGATGCTGTTGGATCGTGCCAGTGTCGACACATCGCGCTAACGTTGGCGTCGGGCTCTTCGACGCACGCCACCGTCCGACCCGTGGCGAGCTGGTTCAGCATCTGACCCGGATGATGGATTCCCGAATTAGTCTTTCTTGTACCCAGGAGCTAAAGGGTTGGCAATTGCCATCGGCCAGCCTAAGGCGTCGAACAGTAGCCGATGGAGTTCTGCTCGTCGGTGACGCGGCAGGATTTGTCGATCCGTTTACCGGGCATGGGATTCATAACGCACTCACCAGTGGACTTCTGGCTGCCCGCGCTGTTCATGATGCAATCACCAAGGCCGACTGGCGTGCGACGAGCCAAGCACTGCGCGGTTACGAGCTGGCGTGGCGGCGACGATTCATGATTGACTTCGGGACCGGCAGACTCCTGCAGCATGTCCACGGAAATCAGCGACTACTGGAGAAGCTGGTCGCGCACGCCACGTGTGATAACCGCTGGGCTGGACAGCTCATGGGGCTTGTCGGCCACGCCGGCCCAAGACATCACCTGTTAAATCCGAGATTTCTTTGGCAACTGCTGCGGTCAGGTTTCGGACGGTCTGACGCGTTACCTGTGTAGAGTGATCCTGCATGACCAGAAATCCTCAACAGCTTTGGCACCCGGGTTCACTGACCGGTACGGACAGTATCGCCGAGATGATTGCCGCTAAGGACCTTAATAACCTCTATCGGGCAAGCTGTTTCTTCACCGAAATCGAACGTTACCGAGCGTTCTGCGCACTGTACGCGGTGATGCGACTCGTCGACGATTGCGTCGATGCAGTCCTCTCCGAGGGCCTCAATAGCGATGCTGTGCCTCATACACAGCGGATTCTTGTCGCATGGGAGCACGCGGTCTCTGCGGCGATGGCCGATCAGTTACCAAGCTCCGCTGAGGTCCAAGCGACCAAAGAGCCACGTGCAGCTGATGTTCTAGACGCCTTCGGGCGAGGCATAGCACGATTCCCAATAGAACCTTCGCTTTGGAGTGCTTTTTTCGATGCTATGAAGAAGGACCTCGAGCGTGACAGATTTCAAACCTTTGAAGAGTTTTTACATTATGCCCATGGTGCGACGGTGGCGCCGACAACCATTTACCTCTACCTGATCACAGCGGAACAGGGCACTGATGGAGTCTTTCGCACCCCGGCAGACTTCGACCTACAGGGCTGTGGACACAATCTCGGGCTATTCGCATATGTTAGCCATGTCCTGCGAGATCTTCGTCAGGACCTAGTCACTGGCGAGAAAGGTCTAGTCTATCTAGCCGGTGACGACATGGCGGCGCACCGCGTGACTGAGGCAACACTGCTAGAAGACCTGGGGCGGGAACATGCTAGCCCAGCCCTTAAGGCGTTAGTCGAGGACTTGGCGGGACGAGCAGACACATGGCGCCGTGCGGGTGAAGCACAACTTACGCCCTTGAAAGAGCAACTACCTGCAGACCGAATGTTTGTGTTGCGGTTGATTATCCGGCTCTACATGGCAACACTGGAAAAGATCGCAGCGTGTGATTTTGATCCCATGACTGAACATCACCTTTTAACCGATGCCGACAAAGAGCGGCTCGCGCTGACGGTTGCGGCCGAGACCAGTGCGGCCGGAATCTAAGTCTCCGGAAAACGTTGATGCGAGATCTCATCGCCGCTGCCTTCGCCGTACTGCTGCTCGTCACCGCAGTGAGCCTTGGCTCAACACTCCACATGTTTCGTAAACGTCGTCAGGCGCAACGCCAGCGCGAGCTCCAGCAGGGCCGCCGTGTTGTCGCTGAACTTCCGTCTGGCACCGACATGACGCTCTTCAGCGAAGATGACAACGTCTTTTTTTACCGCGATGCAACGATCGACAAACGGCGAATCACGGCTGTGCGCGTACTGATTAACGGATCTCCGATCGCAGCCTACGAATCTAAACGGTTTCAAGCGTCACTGAAGGCAATGCCGACTGCCTTCAAGGATCGCTCTGAGGACATCGCGCACGATCGATGGGATGTAGCCATCGAGACAATCGATGAGGCAACGCTTGTAGAATGCGGCGCAATCCGAGAACGGATTTCTCAAGAGTTAGCCCGACGAATTTTCGATTGCGTGAAGCTGGATCTTGTGGGGCGGGATGACGCAACCGGGCCCGTTTAAACGATTACCACTCGGTCTCTGGCATCTTCGCACGTGTGTTTACGGCCCGTGCGAGCATGAAGAGAAGGTCGGACAGTCGGTTAATGTAGACCCGTACCGCCCGCTCGACAACATCGCTTCCCAATGCAACAATCCGGCGCTCTACTCTGCGGCATACGGAGCGCGCCAAGTGCAGCGATGCCCCAGCCGGCGTGCCGCCTGGCAGAATGAATTGCCGCATCTCAGGCAATTCTTCGTCGAAACGATCAATCCACGCCTCCAGCCGTTCCACGGCTCGACCATCCAAATCGACCTTGGTAATCCGCTCGGCAATCCGGCGTTGCGGGTCGGCCAATCGCGCACCAATAGCAAAAAGGTCGCGTTGCACATGCGTGATGATCTCAATCAGGTCTGGCTCAGTCAGGTGGGCGAGCACCAGCCCAAGTGCTGCGTCCAACTCGTCAACCTCCCCGCAGGCCTCAATTCGCGGATCGGACTTCGACAGACGGGTGCCATCAAAAAGACCGGTCTCTCCGTCATCGCCGCTACGGGTGTAGATCGACACAGCGCAATTATAGTGCCATCGTTGGCGCATCGACCGGCCACCGAAAACGATGACCAGTGAGCGTAGCCTCTTACGTTTGACCTTGCCGGCGCCAGTAGACCGACAGAGGTTCCGGCGTCAGCTTCTCACATGGTACTGGAAACACGGCCGCGACCTGCCCTGGCGTCGAACGCGCGATCCGTATCGCATTCTCGTATCGGAGATCATGCTGCAGCAGACGCAAGTCGACCGAGTGATGCCGAAGTATAAGGAATGGCTCAAGAAATATCCGACGCTTAAAGCACTCGCGGCGGCAAGACCCCGGGACGTAATCCGCACTTGGTATCCACTCGGATATAACATTCGGCCCAGGCGGTTGCACGCTATCGCGCGGGAATCGGTGCTACGGTACGGAGGTGCCCTGCCCGATGACGAGACGACGCTTCGATCTTTCAAAGGAATAGGTGCCTACACAGCTGGCGCGATCCTAAGTTTCGCTTTCGGCCGCCGGGCGGCGATTCTTGACACCAACGTGGCGCGCGTCCTGTACCGGGTCTTTGTCGGCTCGGGTGACCTGCGTGCCCATGCCTTGCAGCGCCATCTCTGGAGTCTGGCTAGGGTGCTGCTACCTCGGCGACACGTATTCGATTTCAACCAAGGCCTTATGGATTTTGGCGCAACAGTGTGTACAGCGCGACGGCCTCGATGCCATTCCTGTCCCATGGCCACCGCTTGTCGCACCGGGCCGATCGACAGTCGTCCTGCGGGACAACGCAAGAAATGAGTGGCGCATCCCTTGTTGTGGTAGCGGCGGTTGTTGAACAACGTGATCACTTTCTGGTTACGCAACGTGCAGCGGGCGATCATCTAGGGGGATGCTGGGAGTTTCCTGGCGGAAAACTGGAATCCGGAGAATCGCTCACAGATGCACTGCGACGGGAAATGCGCGAGGAGCTAGGCGTTGAGGTTGAGATTGGCAAAAAAATCGACTGCGTGGAACACGCCTATCCCGACAGGACCGTATGTCTACACTTTTACCATTGCCAACTAAAGGGGACACCACGTCCGATGCTGAAGCAGCGGATCCGTTGGGTCAAACGACGTGAACTAGCCACACTGGAGTTTCCACTCGCCGATAAAGCATTAATCGTCAGGCTAACGAAGGTGGGAACGGAAGTTCCGTAACCTCAGCAGCAACCCGACGCTCACCGTCCGCTACCTCGACACGTGCACCTGGCGCCGTGTACGCACGCTGAACATAAGCTAAGGCAATCTGTCGACCGAGTCGCGGCGACGAGATTGCGCTCCTCACTCGACCAATTGTTTCATGACCGTCGTAGACGGACTGGCCCGACAAGGATTTCGTCGTGTGGTCCTGTGAGAATATCAGGCCGACTAGACGTCGTGCGACGCGTCCTTTGCCACGATGCAGGATTCGAATGATAACCTCCTGACCGACATAGCAGCCCTTCGTTTCACTGATGGCCCGTGCCTCAATACCGGCCTCAAGCGGAATCGTATCTTCGTCCATATCGGCCCCGAACCGAGGCGTGCCGGCCTCGACCCGGAGCGCCTCCACTGCGCCAGCACTCCCCCACTCAAGACCTAAACCCTCAAGCTGCGCATTTATTTGCCCGCTGTAAGCACTTGAAACACCGAGGTCAATGCCAGGAATACCCAACTCGTCGTTGCTCACGGCCAGCACTGGCTTTCCGTCGAGCACCCACCATCCGTTGTCGAGACCTTGATAGGCCGTTACCGCTTTCTTTCCTGACAGGGTTCGCTCCGGCCGTAAAATTGGCTCCAAGCAAGCTGCCGCACCCGGCCCACGCACACCAACCCAATACCAAGTTGAAGACTCGTCGTTGACTTGGACATCCTCAGAAAATACCAGCATTGAGAACCGAGAGGTCAGGGTGTCAGACATCGCAGAATCAACGTCCAGCAGTAACCGATCTCCGAGATTCAGAACCCTCATGTCGGCGATCATGCGCCCCTGCGGCGTGAGGTAAGCAGCGTAACAACCTGCGCCAGTTGTCAGCCCCGAGATGTCGTTCGTAAGAAGCCCCTGCAAGTACGAAGCACAGTCGCTGCCCTTCATATTTATCGCGCCCCGATTACTGAGACTCACGAGCCCAGCCGATTCACGGAGCTTTTCGTAGGACTGGATTAGCGTTGCGCTGACCATGTAACCAACCAGTTCGCACACACAGGATGGTATGCTGGGAAGTGATGCGTGTGCCGGCCTATTGTACCGTCGCCTTCCTGGCGACGGCAATGTGTTCACTCGCGGCTGCTGACCAGTCAGTTCCCAGACCAACCCCAGGTCAGTCTACGTTCAATATCTTTTTTCAGCTCACTCTCGTGGGAACCGAGGAGGTCCGGGTGGAGGAGACCGAGTCAGGCTGGACAATTAACTCAACTGGCCGAGTGTCGGGTCCGCTCGACCTAGCCATTCGGCAGTTTGAGATTCGTTACGACGATTTGTGGCGGCCGGAGACTCTGTTCATTGATGCCGACCTTGCCGGTGAGCCTTACAGGGTGCAGACAACATTCACGGAAACCAGTGCGACGAGCGAAATACTCGTAGGTAGCGAGACCAGCAGTAAAGTAGACGCTTTATCAGCCGGGACTATCGTTCTCCCAACGAACTTTTTTGCGTCTTACGAAGCTCTCGCGGCACGCCTATCAGTAGCCGAGGTTGGCGCCGCTATTCCTGCCTATATCGCACCACAAGCTGAGATTACTATCCGATTAAACCGAACGAGTGAGCAGCGGATCACCACAAGTGCCGGCACGGTCGAAGCACAGCGGCATCATGTGACCTTTCTCAACAGTCGTAATCCCTTTGATGCCGAAATTTGGTCTGATGCTGGGCGTCGATTACTACGGATCAGTATGCCAACAATCGGGCTCGACATTGCGAGGCAGGAAATCGTCTCGCTATCAGCTCGGCAGGAAATCGTACGAAATGAAGGGGACGGAGACCTGTACATCCCCGCTTCGGGTTTCAATCTAGCAGCGACACTCACCAGGCCACAGCTCTCTCCCGCGGCTTCGCCTGAAACCGATAACGACCGTGAGTGGCCCGCCGTTGTCCTTGTGCCAGGACCAAATTCAACCGATAGGGACGAAACATCGTCGGGCGTGCCAATCTATGGCAACTTGGCGGGCGGCCTCTCCGACGCCGGTTTCATCGTCGTCCGTTACGATAAACGAGGGGTCGGCCAGAGCGGCGGCCGGATCGAAAGCATCACACTCGCGGAATACGCTGAAGATGTTAGGTCGGTGATTCGTCATCTTCGTGACCGGGCTGACGTAGACGAGCGTCGAATTGCCGTAGTGGGCTACGGTGAGAGCGGTTGGGTCGCCATGCTAGCTGCAGCGAAGGAGCGCAGGATTACTGCCCTCGGATTGGTGGCGGCTCCGTCGACACGGGGTGTGGAGTTCGTCCTCGAACAGCAGCGACAAATGCTCGTACGCATGGAGATCAGCGACGAGGAACGACTGAGTAAGATGGAGCTACAGCGACGGATTCACGATGCGGTCCTGACGGGCGATGACTGGGATGATATTCCGCCTGACATGCGCAAGCAGGCTGACACGCCGTGGTTTTCGAGTTACCTCAACTTCTGGCCGGCCGACGTCATTCAGGACCTACGCCAGCCAATGGTTGTCATTCACGGCGGTCTCGACCGGCAAATCGTTCCAGGACACGCAGACCGCCTGCTCGAGATGGGCCTAGCACGGGACCGGAGGGTAGCAACTGAATTGGTCCGCTTCGACGCCCTAAACCACCTTTTGGTCCCAGCCGTGACGGGTGAGGTTAACGAATATCCAACGCTTGAGACACGGTCGGTCAGTGCTGAGTTAATTTCCGCCCTCGGTGAGAAATTACACAAGGTCATGCCCTCTCGCCGTTGACGCGTAAGCGACGAACGAGTGCCCCCAGGGACTGGAAGGCGCGTATAATGCTTGGTTGAAGTTGGTTGCATCTTTAACGTATGAGTTCACAAATTCATGATCGTCGGAATCCCTAAAGAAACGTTTCCTGGCGAACGGCGTGTTGCCATCGTTCCCTCAGTCATTCCCTCACTCACAAAAGCTGGCCTTCACATCCTTACTGAGGCCTCCGCAGGCGACGAGGCAGGGTTTCCTGATGCAGCGTTCCTTGACAAGGGCGCACAGCTAGCAAGTGATCGCGGCCAGGTGTTCGCCGATGCCGACATCGTGCTCCAGGTTCGCACTCTGGGTGCAAACCCGGAGGTAGGCCGAGTAGACCTCGGTCTGCTGCGGCAGGGCCAAATCATCATCGGACTCTCGGAGCCGCTCACCGCACTTGACTCGGCCAAGGCACTCGCTGAACGTCACGTAACGGCATTTTCACTTGAGCTGATCCCACGCATCACGCGTGCCCAAAGCATGGATGTGCTGTCATCGATGGCTACAGTCAGCGGTTACAAAGCCGTGGTGCTCGCAGCTGATACAGCACCTCGCATGTTCCCGATGCTGATGACTGCCGCCGGCACTGTCAAACCAGCGCGCGTCCTTATTCTCGGCGCAGGTGTGGCTGGCTTGCAGGCAATCGCCACCGCCCGGCGGCTCGGAGCCAACGTCGAGGCATATGACGTTCGTCCCGCAGTTAAAGAACAGGTCGAGAGCCTTGGCGCAAAATTCGTCGAACTTAATCTCAAGACCGAGGATAGTGAGGACAAACGCGGCTACGCTAAGACTCAGGACGAAGCGTTCTATCGACGTCAGCAAGAGGCGATGGCTGCAGTGATCGCTCGCGCTGACGTGGTGGTTACCACTGCGCTAGTCCCTGGAAAAAAAGCTCCGATCCTCATCACTGGGGAAATGGTCGATGGAATGGTCCCCGGGTCAGTCATTATCGACCTTGCAGCCGAGCAAGGTGGCAACTGTGAACTGACCAAGGCTGACCAACCGACGGTGCACCGCGGTGTAACCTTACTCGGTCCGACGAATTTGGCTGCCAGTGTGCCGTATCACGCTAGTCAGATGTATGCAAAAAACATCACATCCTTTCTGCTTCACCTAATTGACGGTGGAAAGTTCGTCTTGGACCTGGATGATCAAATTACGAAGGACACGCTGGTGTCCCACGATGGCGAGCTTGTCAACCCTAGACTGCGTGAACTCCTCGACACGATCACTCCCGCGATCGACAACGAAAGGACCGGCGCCTGATGGACGCTTTCATCCCGCTCCTTACCATCTTCCTGCTCGCGGTTTTTGTCGGCTTCGAAATCATTACGAAGGTTCCTCCGCTACTACACACGCCGCTAATGTCTGGTTCTAACGCGATCTCGGGCATCACGATTATCGGCGCGATGATTGCTGCTACAACGCCAAACACACTAACGACCGCGCTCGGCTTCTGCGCGCTCGTACTAGCCGCCACGAACGTCGTCGGCGGTTTCCTCGTCACCCATCGCATGCTTGCAATGTTCAAGAAGAAGGATTGACGCTTTGGATTCGTCTGTTATTAACCTGACATACCTCGCGGCGTCGGTTCTGTTCATCCTAGGCATCAAAGGGTTAACCCATCCGCGCACCGCCGTTCACGGGAATCTTTACGGCGCGACTGGCATGTTACTGGCAATAATCGCCACACTGGCAACCCGCGATGTTTTTGGGAGCGGACTGCAAGGAATCGGCGTAATCCTCACTGGCATCGTCATCGGTGGTGGGATCGGCGCCACGCTCGCGCTAAAGATTCAGATGACCGCGATGCCACAAATGGTCGCACTATTGAACGGGTTTGGTGGCGGCGCCTCGGTCTTCGTCGCTGGCGCGGCGCTCTTAGACGCAACCGAACCAACTACCCAAATGACTGTCGCAACGGTCGCCTGCGGGATCATTGGCGGCATCACCTTCTTCGGCAGCCTCGTCGCATTCGACAAACTGCAGGGGTTGGTGCTACCCGGTAAGCCGATGCACTTCCCTGGTCAGCAGTTTGTGAATCTATTGATTGGGATTGGCGCACTCACCGTAGGCGTCATGATCGTGAATAACCCGACGATGACGCATCTCTATTGGGTGCTTGTCGCGCTCGCCGCGGTCGGTGGTGTGCTACTCACTATTCCAATCGGCGGCGCTGACATGCCGGTCGCGATTGCGCTGCTCAACTCGTACTCCGGGTTGGCGGCAGCCTCGACCGGTTTCGTCCTCGATAACAACGCACTCATCATTACGGGATCGCTCGTCGGCGCGTCCGGCCTAATTCTCACGCGGGTCATGTGCAAAGCGATGAATCGATCCCTAACTAACGTTCTTACAGGCGCAATCGTGCCAAAAGTCGAAGGCGGCGCCTCGGCAGATGAAGTCTACGCGGGGCGAGTCAAGTCGGCGTCACCCGAGGAAGTCGCGATGTTGTTTGACTCAGTACGGCGGGTGGTGATCGTCCCCGGGTACGGTCTCGCGGTCTCACAGGCTCAGCATGCTGTTCGCGATCTCGCGAATCTACTCGAGTCACAAGGTGCTGAAGTGGAGTTCGCGATTCATCCAGTGGCTGGCCGGATGCCCGGTCACATGAACGTTTTGTTAGCCGAAGCCGACGTCGCTTACGACAAACTTCGCGAGATGGATGACGTCAACCCTACCTTCGCTGAGACTGATGTTGTTATCGTCATCGGAGCCAACGATGTAGTCAATCCGGTCGCGAACACCGACCCGGCCAGCCCAATCGCTGGAATGCCGATTCTCGAAGTGGACAAGGCGCGTACTGTGGTTGTCATCAAGCGTAGCCTTAGCCCTGGCTTCGCTGGTATTCCAAATCCACTTTTCGCTGCCGAGAATACGCTCATGCTCTTTTCTGACGGTAAGAAAGCAGCTTTGGATCTAATCTCGGCCATCAAGGAGGCCTGAGCGGGCGTCAGTCGATGTGGTTACTGAAAGTCAAAGTGGAGTTGATGTCAGAAATTACAACGACAACTCCTGTCACCTTGCGGGTCATGCCCGGCGTGATGAAGACAATCGGCCGCGCCCCAACAGCAGACTTTACGCTCGACTGCACTCTTGTATCTCGTTTGCACTGCCGTCTCATCAGCACGAACGACCGTCTTGAAGTCGAAGACCTCGACAGCACAAACGGCACCTTCGTCAACGGGCAGCAGGTTAAACGCAAGGTGCTTACCTCGGGTGACACACTGCGCATCGGCCAAATTGAGCTAACAATATCTGAGAAATCAGCGCCTTAGGGCTTCTTGGTCTATTGTCCCCAATCAGTCACCAACGGCAAGTCTAAAGACAGAGAAACGTCAGGTTCTGCTAACGAGAAATGGATTCGTCTGGCGTTCGTGCCCGATGGTCGTCTTCGGGCCGTGACCTGGGTAAACTTCGGCTTCATCGCCAAACGGCAGCAACACTTCTCTAATCGTTCTGAGCAGGAGCGCGTGATCGCCTCCAGGCAAGTCGGTCCGACCAATTGACCCAGCAAAAAGAGTGTCGCCAACAAACAACATCTGCCCTGACGTGCCGGCCTCTCCCACCTGCAGGCAGACTCCGCCGGGACAGTGACCCGGCGTGTGATGCACGACCGCCTCGTACCGGCCAAAGCGGAAGGGACCGACCTCGTCGTAATAGTGGTCAATCGGAGGTAGCGGGTCGACCCGCAGACCAAACAGAGCACCCTGCTGCACGGCTCCGTTGTACAAAAACAGGTCGTCTCGATGCAGACAGATTGGAGCATCAAGCATTTCCTTGCACTTCGCAACCCCAGTGACGTGATCGACGTGAGCGTGAGTCAGTAGAATGTATTTAATAGCCAACTGGGTTCGCTCAACAATCGCTAATAGGTCATTTACTTCATCGCCGGGATCGATGATGACGCCTTCCTGGGAGGTTTCACATCCCAGCACGAACCCGTTCTTAAAGAACGGCTCAACAGCCCGGCTTTCCAGTAGCATGAGTCTCTCCACGCGCGCGCATCTTTAGAGTATAGAATTGCGGCACTTTCATGTCGATTTCACTCGATGACATTACGGCGGCGAGAAATCGAATCGACAAATATATCCGGCGAACACCGTTGGCCCAATCACCATGGCTCTCGGAAATGACCGGTGGGCGAATTCTGCTTAAAGTCGAGTCGTTACAAACAACTGGCTCCTTCAAGCTGCGCGGTGCGGTCAACGCACTCGCGTCGCTACTCGAACGTTCTGAGGCGGTGGCACCGCGTGTCGTGACGGCATCAGCCGGGAACCACGGACGAGCTATGGCATGGGCCGCTGAGCGCCTAGGCGTCGCATTAACGGTGTTTACCTCAAACGACGCACCGAAAACCAAGCGTGATGGAATTCGTCGCCACGGCGCCGACCTACGCGATACGGCGCCGACCTACGACGATGCGGAACGGCAAGCCAAGACATTCGCTATAGAGAGCGGCGCCGTTTACATCTCTCCCTACAGTCATCCCGACATCATCGCGGGTGCTGGAACGGTCGTACTGGAAATCCTCGAAGAGGTCCCGAACATTCATTCGATTCTTGTGCCAACTGGCGGGGGCGGGCTCCTGAGCGGAATCGCCATCGCCACCAAGGCAGCGGCACCCGAGACACAGGTGGTTGGCGTCGAACTTGAAGTATCGCACCCCTTTCGTACCAGCCTGAAAGCCGGTCGGATCACTGAGATTACCGTTGGCGAGACAATCGCCGACGGCCTAAGTGGCAATCTAGACCCAACCACAATTACATTCGCACTTGTGAAGAAACTCGTCGACAACACGGTTGTCGTGAGTGAGGAGGGATTACGTAGGGGCATCTACGGCCTTGTCGCGAATGAGCAACTGATCGCTGAAGGCGCAGGCATTGCGGCCGTTGCCGCTTTACTTGAAGGCGCAGTCAAGCCCGTCGGCAAAACCGTGGTTGCGATTGTGTCGGGTGCTAATATCGACGTTGAGCGGTTCACGGAGACTTTATTGGAAGGGCAAAACTGTAACGCAGGACTGAAGTAACTAGGAACCGAGGTCAACTGCAATAACTCAATGTCCCCTGTTCGTCCCTGTTGTACCTCAGGAACTCATTTCTTGGGCTTCGAAGGTCGCATCTCTACCCTGCTCGCCAGCGTCCGCCGATTAATGGACACAATATCGAGCACCACTTCAGCGACGTCTTCGGCTGTCATCTTCCATTCAGAGCCGGCATGCGCCCGTCCTCCATCGAAAGCCGTTGTCACCGAACCAGGCATTACATAACTGACTCGAATATCGTCGTACCGAACCTCCTGCATCAACACTTCGCTAAACATATTGAGAGCGGCTTTCGAGGAGCAGTAAGCGCCCCCCATGGGAAACGCGTTCTTACCTGCAAGACTGCTAATGTTGACAATGAACCCGCCACCGCGTCGCCTGAGATGTGGAATGGCTGAGCGACAACAGTGAAAGACGCCGGATAGGTTGGTGTCGATGATGCTACGCCATTCCTCCAGTGATTGATCGACGATCTTCGTATAGCCACCAACACCCGCGTTGTTGATGAGGATATCGAGGCCTCCGAAACGCTTGACGGCCTGCGTTATAAAGTCTTCGACCTGATGGGGGTCGCGTACATCCAATGCCGCACCACACACACGGTCCGTGCCCATCGACAGATCCTGTATCGCCCGTTCGACCCTCGCCTCGTCCCGCGCGCCGATCATGACGCTTGCGCCACAAGCTTGAAACGCCGCTGCAATAGCCAAGCCGATACCACTCGAACCACCCGTGACGATAGCGACCTTGTCGGTCAGTTGCGGTGTGTCAGGCATTTCAATAGATTACAGCCTCCAACTCTCTCGATATACTCACCTTAGCCATCATCGGCACTAACGCACACTCAGAGGCCAGATTGGATAACAGACGGTACACTGACCAGTAAACTGCCGGCGTGTGGATTGTCATACAAGGGCGGTTGTGCATACCGCTCGATCGAAGACCTCGCTGAAGCTGGTCACGACCGCAGCTTCGACATCAGCGAGAACTAACTCTTGGTCGAGCAGTGCGGAAAGCGACGTCACACCCTTATCAACGATCCCGCACGGTACAATCATTTCGAATCGAGACAGGTCTGGAGATACATTGAAAGCAAAACCGTGACTGGTGATCCAGCGTGAGATCCGGACACCAATAGCACCAAGCTTCGCTTCGCCCACCCAAACACCAGTGAGACCGTTAACCCGCCCCGCAACAATACCGAACGCAGCCGCCGTGCGGATCATGACTTCCTCAAGATCTCGCACGTAGCGCCGCACGTCGCAACGGTCAGGCTTGAGGTCGAGAATCGGGTAACCAATAAGTTGCCCGGGACCATGATAGGTGACGTCGCCGCCACGGCCTGTGTCGACAATATCGATAGCCTCAGCATCCAGCGTAGACCGATCGACTAAGACATGATCATTGGACTGGCGCGCGCCAGCACCGCGCGTAATGACATGCGGATGCTCGAGTAGCAACAACAGGTCAGAAACTCGACCGTGGCGTCGTTCCTCTACTAAGGTGTGTTGCAACGTGAGCGCATCAGAATAGCCAACAGTGCCAAGGGACCGCACCTCAAATTGTCTCATGGGTGATGAGTACAAAACGGAGTCGGATCTGTGAGCCACAACCATTCGACAGAAACAGTGGGGTCCGACCCAGATTCGGTACGGCTATCGGGCCAAGTTTCAATGCTGCTCAAACAAAGGCCGAGGCTAGGCTGGACGTAGTGAGGACGCGAATGCGCCGCGGCCCCCAACCAGCTCAAAACCCTTAAAAAGCAGCTAAAATTGGAGGGTCGCGGTGGATCCTAGCGCTCGCCCGGTTATTTCTTTACCGGAAGAACTGAGTCTTTCAACTGCTTCGCAATGCGAGCCTTAACAACGGTCTTCGCTGGAATCTGGATAGTCTCGCCCGTGGCGGGATTACGTCCCTGTCGGGCCTTCCGGTTCTGCACCACCAACTTGCACATCCCAGGTAGCACAAACTCATTCGCTCGTTTTAGTTCAGACTCAGCAAGCGAATTTAACTCATCAAAAAATTCACGAGCTTGCGCTCGCTTCATCTCGAACTTTTCCGCAAAATGCGAGAAGAGCTCAGACTTACCCATCCTTCGGGCATCGGGCATCGGCGTCCCCCTGACTTAAGCGCGCGAAGTACACAAAGCGACCATCGTGCGCGTGAGCGACTGTCGCAGTTAAAACCAAAAATCGTGGCATCCTAGCCTGCGCTTCTCTCGGTGTCAATGATGACATGATTTCACCATCACGGACCATGTGTCACGACAATGCTAAAATCTCTTGACATGCCAGCTGCCATAATCGATACATTCCCTAACCCACGCTCTGAGCGCAATTACGAAATCGCCATTCACTGTCCAGAGTTTACGTCAATATGTCCCAAGACAGGGCTACCGGACTTTGGTGAAATCAGGATTACCTACGTGCCGGACCAGCTGTGTGTTGAGCTCAAGGCGCTGAAATACTATCTCATCGAGTACCGGAACCGCGGGATTTTTTACGAAGCGGCGACCAATCAGATCCTCGACGATCTCGTCGCGGCCTGCCACCCAAGACGGATGACGGTGGTCGGAAACTTCTCGGTGCGCGGGGGGATCACAACGTCGGTCACCACTATCTACGACCCGTCCAGTGAACGGTCTGATGCGACGTAACACCTCCGGTGACAGATATTTCATCAACCGCCCCGAAGCCCTTAAACTGGCGCATTCTGTGCCGATCGAGGGCACTCTCGACCTCCATCCGTTCGAGCCACGGGACATCTGCACCGTAGTAAACGAGTATGTTCGGGAAGCGTACAAGGCCGGTTTTGAGGAAATTAGACTTATTCACGGCCGTGGTACAGGCACACAGCGAGGCGCTGTCCAAGCGACCTTGGAACAGCACCCTCTGGTCGATACCTTTAGAGACGCACCGGAAAGCCACCTCGGAGCAACCATCGCCACACTACGCGAATCTTGACCACGAACCGCCATAACCCCACAGCCACCCCGGTGCCCTTCAACCTCCAAGAGGTGCCTAGAACCAAGTAGTTAGATTGACCTTCGGTGTTTAATCGAGTGGTGGAATCACGCTCTCTCTTACGTCGTCCACGCTTTTACCAACGTCGCGATTGCACCGAGATAAATGATACCGGCCACCACTCGCTTGAGTGGCCGCTCGGGAATAAGCATCGTGCACTTGGCACCGAGAACGGAGCCGGCCGCCGAACCGACCACCAGTAATCCCAGAAGGTTCCAGTGAACCCCAACAACGGCGAAGTGCGTAAGCCAGGCGGGAAAGCCAATGATAATGGCGATGACAATGTTCGATCCCACCACCTGCTGGGCGGGCATACGAAAAAGGTAGAGCATGGAGAGAATCACGATACTCCCAGCGCCCACAGAAGTCGCTCCAAGTAGAACTCCGGCAAAGGACTGCACCACAGCGACCGCCAGCACGCCCCGAGTTCTGAGGTTGAAAGGTGAAAACGGCTTTCGTCGACCACTCGCACTGCTCTCCCCAGACTCCCAAATAATCAACGAGGCCACGAGGATTAACAAGCCACTCATAACAAAGGGGAAGACCTGCTGGGTAGAGTCGTTGGTCCAGTGGATAATGCGCGCACCTAGAATAGCGCCAGGAATCCCTAGGGCTCCGTAGACCAATGTAACCCGCCAGAGCACCGTTCCCTGGCGCACATGCTGCACAGCACTAAAAGCTTTCGTGATGACGGCATAAATGAGAGTGACAGAAACAGCTGCCTGGTAGCTCAACCCCAAGACCGCATACAGTGCTGGGGCGAGCAGGGCCCCGCCACCGACGCCAGTCAGACCGATGAGAAAGCCAAGAATAAAGCCGATGGAAATGATGCCCACTACGCGCTCATCCTCATGCCGAAGCTCCTCCGGCATGCGGCTTTAGCTCCGCATACAGTGCCGCGATGATTGGCGTCGCGATACCCAAAGCTTGACCCCGGCGGACGATCGTCCCCTGAAGCGCTTCCAGTTCGATCCGCTTGCCTTGGGATAGGTCGATAAGCATTGACGAACGAGTCTCCGGTGGGAGTGAATCCATATATTCACGAACCTTCTCTGCGACCGTTGCACTCACATTCACACCTTCGGCCCGCGCTACAGCCTCAACCTCAGCGACAGCCGCCATGAAGCGCGCCTGTGTGTCCAAATCGTTCCACAGCACTCCAATCGGTGACCGCGCCGCGCCGGTGAAAGCCGCAAAGGGACAAAGGTAGATGAGTTTTTCCCACAACTGTTGTCGGGCATCTGCCACTGTCTCGACCTCGATGTCAGCAGGCTCCATAAGGCGCCCAAGGGCTACCACGCGGTCCGAAGCGCGCGATCGCTGGCCGAACACTTCGCCAAAAACGATTTTCCGGTGTGTCCCAGTTTGCTCAATGAGTCCAGGTTGGGCGAGTCCGGTAGCGATATATGTTGCCCCACCAAGAACATGCGATTCGCCCACAACTGCAGCGACCTCATCCACACTGTCGATACCATTTTGCAGTGTGAGCACGACCGTTCGGTCTCCGACAAGCGGCACGAGCATCGGCAGTGCCGTGTCGTTGTCATAGCTCTTTACGGTGAAGAGGACCACGTCGACCGGGCCAACCAGTGATGGATCGTCGGTAGCCTCAACCGGCACTATGAAGTCACCTAAAGGGCTACGGATCTGTAGGCCGCCTTCACGCATAGCCGCAAGATGAGCACCACGAGCGAGAAAACTCACGCGGTGCCCGACTCGTGCCAGTTTTGCACCGTAGTAGCCACCAACGGCTCCCGATCCAAGAATTGCAAAGTGCTCTGTAGGGGGTTTGTTCGTCATCGGCGAATGATCTTACCCCGGCTCCCGTATTTCGTGGAAAGATTGAACAATGACGAAGACGATTCCAACGTTTCTCCCGCTCACACACTATCGCGAAACCCCAGAGCCCGAGATGCGCTCCCGCGCCCAAGAGTTCTACGAGGACGTCAGGCGGCGACGAACAGTACGTGAGTATTCTGATCGTCCAGTGGATCGACAAGTTATCGAGAACTGTCTCCGTGCTGCGGGCACAGCGCCTAGCGGGGCAAACCTACAGCCGTGGCATTTCGTTGTTGTCTCAGACCCGGCCGTGAAGAGCCAAATCCGGAAAAGCGCGGAGGAAGAGGAGCGCGCCTTTTACGGTGGACGTGCACCTCAGGAGTGGCTGGAAGCCCTCGCCCCGTTGGGTACCGACTACAAGAAGCCATTCTTGGAAACAGCACCCATTTTGATCGCCATTTTCGGTGAAACCTACGGAGTATTGCCTGATGGCCGCAAGGTCAAGCACTACTACGTCCAGGAATCAGTAGGAATCGCGACCGGAATGCTCATTACCGCACTGCATCACGCCGGACTGGTATCGCTCACGCATACACCGAGCCCGATGGGTTTCTTGAACGAAATCCTTGGCCGTCCGTCGCACGAGCGGCCGTTTCTGTTACTTGTGGTGGGCTATCCGGCCAGTGACGCTAAGGTCCCCGAGATTACGAAAAAATCACTCGAAGAGTTCATCAGCTTTGTGTAGAAAACCGGTGCCGACTCTAACGAGCGCCAGGCACACTGAGTGACTGTGTGGGCACGCTTCCTCGCCGGCTGAATTCAGAAACGGATGCGAATTACGGTTGGGGGGCCTTGCCCCCGAGGTACTACGATGAATAAATTGTCGTATTCGTCGCTGCCGATCGAGACCGATTCCGGATGACCAAGTGCAGTGAGTAAAGCTGGCACCGTGTTTGAATGTCCAACCACGAGAATATGGTCTGCGCCATGCTGAACATCCAGTTGCGCAGCAAGACTTTCAACGTATCGGCTCACAGCTGGGTCTGAATTCATCATCGTGCTTATGTCATGAGTCGGCCCGGTCTGTATCTCAAGGCCGAGCACCTCAGCCAGCGGCGCAGCGGTGCCAAGGGTGCGCTGATAGGTCGTCGAGTAGATAGCGTCGATTCCAACATCCCTCAGATGCCGAGCTAATATTTCCGCCCGGGCTTCGCCTTCCGCCGACAGCGCCGCATCGGGTGATCCATCAACACGCTCGGCATGCCGGACGACAAAAATCGCTTCCTGGGCGCCGGCTGGCGAGGGCATAACCACGACCACTAAACACACAACGGACACACAGCGTAGTACGAAAATCATCGAGTTACCTCCAACACAACTCTTCCCACTTACGAAATTACTCCGACCCACGATTCCACGTTACTGCTGATTCGTGAGACACCGTCTGCTGTAAGCCCGGCCCGCCGTTAACACGGTCGTTCCACAAGAACACAATCATCCCTACGGCCAACGCCAAAGCACCACCCATCAATTGTTCGCGCGATGCGCCAAAGAGAATCACGAGTGACACGACAATGGCAAGGACAGGGACAAGTGGGCCTACCGGTGTGCGGAAAGTCGGCAAACGAACACTCTCTTGAAATTCCTGGCGTCGTAGACGCAGGGTGGCAGCCGCAACCCCCGTGTAGGTAATGAGCCTAGCTACCGCGCTGGCCGTTGCCAGCGCCACGAACGAGCCCGATAGTGCCAGCGTCATAGCAATCCCCGTAGAGACTAGAATCGAGACTGACGGTGTGCGATAGCGAGGGTGTACATACGCAACCTGCGATGGTAGCTCACCGTGTTCGGCTAAGGCGAACAACATTCGAGACGAGGTGAGCACCTGGCCGGCGTTATTGCCTGTCATCGATACAACTGACCCAAGTCCGATCATCAATGCACCACCAGCGCCCAAGAAGACGAAAGCCGCGTCGGCTAAAGGGGTGGCAGATGTGCTCAGCCCAGGTAAGGTCCCCATCGCTACTACTTGCGCCAGTAACATAACCAAAGTAACTGTGATGACCGTCGTAACCATGGCAAATGGTACCTGCCCGCGTGGATTCGATGCTTCACCCGCCGGGACAGTCACGACGTCAAAACCGCCAAACGCGAAGATCAGTAATAAGCCGGCAGCTGAAGCCTGAGGCCACGACACTGGAGCATAAGTCATGAACGGCTCGGCCTTCATGAAGAACAGACCAACCAAGATGAACACCCCCAACGGCAGCAGCTTGCTGATAGTAAAAAAATTGATCGCCCACGCGCTCTGTCGCACCCCCATCAAATTGATAAACGCGAGCAGGCTGAAAAGCCCAACGATAAAGAGCGCATGCGGTACACCGCTGGTCATCGCCGGAATATAGAATCCCAGCGCCAGTGGAATGCCATTGGCAACGCCTGCCCAACTTGTGATCCGTGTCACCCACTGCATCCAACCCACTTCGAACCCGACGAAGCGGCCAAACGCCGCGCGAGTGTAGACGTAGGGTCCGCCCGTGATCTCAAAACGACTAGCCACCTCAGCAAAGCAGAGAGCAATGAGTAGTGATGCTATGCCAGCTAAGATAAAGGCCAAAACACTCCAGGCATTGAGCTCTGCGGTGACGCGCGACGGTAGCAGGAAGATGCCGCTGCCGATCACCTGGTTGACACCAATCGCCACTAGGTCCCATTTGCCGAGAGTGCGTCGCAGGGTGGCCGGAATCGTCATGTCGTCTTTGCAGCGCTCACCCGCGTCAGTTGGTCACGGGGCTGTATCATCCCCGGGATTCGCACCACGAGCAAGTGAGCTCGCTAAAAGGATGGCAGGGGTTATCAGCGACACTTAATCGCCAACAATTGAACGGTAGAGCGTGGGGTCGGTGGCCCCCTCGGTATTGACGACAAGGACACTCGATTGAGAACCGAGGTTGGCGCTGTCGCGGACGGACTGGAACACATCATGACTCATGATTGTCTGGAGGGCCCCGAGCCCACATGCACCGGAAGCACCCGCCACAATTTCAGGGTCACCCGCTGAAGGATGTGCAAGGCGCCGCATCGCCCACGCAGCCCTTTCATCGTCAATCGTTACAACTGCATCGACCGCGTCGGCCAGTACCGGCCAGATGATCGGTGAAATCTCGGCACACTTGAGGCAAGCCATCATTGTGTCGTGTTCTGGCACAACTGTCGGACGGCCAATCCGTGCTGACTCAAGTAAACATGGCGCTACCGTCGGCTCAGCAGCAATAAAGAACGGTCGGCTCGTGCCGTGGTGCTGTGCGAACCAGCTTGCCCCAGCACAAACTAGACCGCCAACGCCACCTTGTACGATCACAACATCAGGCACGGAAGACCATTGTGCCTGGGCCTCCGCCATCATCCATGTGTATCCCGCCATAATCCATCGAGGCACCTCGTCATAACCCGGCCACGAGGTGTCGGAAATAATCAGCCAGCCCTCACGCCTCGCATCACGAACCACACGCCGAATCGAATCTTCGTAGCCGACATCCGTAACCACGACGTCGGCGCCTTCATTCGCGATGGCGTCAACTCGCGCAGGAGCCGTACCAACCGGTAAATACACCCTTGCCGTGAAACCGAACTCGCGCGCCGCCCAGGCGACAGCCCTCCCATGGTTTCCAGCTGAAGCACAGACCACAATCGGCATCTCGTTAGAGACTCGACTCTCCATGATTCGGTGGAACGCGTACAACACACCAAGAATCTTGAACGCGTTCAGTCCAAAACGACTGGATTCGTCCTTTAGGAGAACCTCGCCGAGGCTGAGCTCTTCAGCGATGCCTCTGAGCCGATGCAAGGGTGTTGGTTTGAGTTCGGGACGAGCGCCATAGAAAGCCTCGACCAAACCGAGTTCCTTAGCGGAAATAACGGGGTCGGTCGGAATACAACGCTCGCGGGGGTTAAGCCAAGCAGCTTCCATATTGCACCTGCCCGATTACCATTTCCAGCGCCACGTCTCAACCACCGGATGTGTCACGATTCTACGCAAGTGGTCACTCGCCACGCATGTGGCCGAGTCGCCGCCGCTTTGTTTCAAGATAGTTTGCATTCTCCGCTGTTTCGCTCACCACCAGCGGCACCCGCTCAATAACCCGCACACGCGAACGCTCGAAAGCTGCAACCTTATTCGGATTGTTCGTGAGCAGCCGAACAGCCGTTACACCGAGCTCCTCGAGTATGTCTACAGCGATTGAATAATCTCGTTCATCAGGTTCGAAGCCAAGATGGATGTTAGCGTCGACCGTATCGAGTCCATCATCCTGCAGGTTATAGGCACGCAGCTTGTTCAGAAGTCCGATTCCACGGCCTTCTTGCCGTAGGTAGATTAGGATGCCCGCAGGAGCCTCTCCGATGGCCACTAGCGCTTGATCGAGTTGCTCGCCACAATCACACCGTATCGAAGCGAGCAGGTCGCCGGTTAGACATTCCGAGTGTATGCGGAGCAGCGGTTCTGACTTCGAGTCGATCGACCCGCGTACCAACGCGAGGTGTACACGTGCTGCCTCGCCCTCGCGCTCCTCAAGATAAGCATGCAGCAAGAACTCTCCATACCGCGTCGGCAACCGCGATGTCACAGTGCGTTTAATCATGCTTTACTCTTCCAGGCACAGACCAACGTTTCATTATACAAAGAACGCCTGAAGAGGACTCTGTCGGTCACGCCAGCTGAGAATTGACCGGCCTTTTACCGCGTGCTACCCTCGGCGCCCCCGTGCCCTCAGATAACCAATTCCCGCGCGTTCAACCAGGGAAACTTCCCGCCGACAAGCTCCGAACACTACTTGCGGGGCTAAGCCAGGAGGATCCCCGTGTAATTATCGGACCGAAGGTGGGCGAAGACGCGTCAGTAATTACATTTGCTGACCGTTGTCTCGTCATCACGACCGACCCAGTCACCTTTGCTACGGATCGCATTGGCTGGTATACCGTCCATGTTAACGCCAACGATATCGCGGTTATGGGTGCCACTCCGCGGTGGCTTTCTGTTGTGCTGCTCTTGCCCGAACACCACACCACCGAGACACTTATCGACGGAATCATGAGGGACGTGCACGACACCGCTCAATCCCTCGGAATAACCGTCTGCGGTGGACACACTGAGATTACCACTGGCCTCGATCGGCCGATCGTAATTGGCCAGATGCTGGGTGAAGTCACGCGTGACCGGCTCGTAGCAAAGACCGGACTGGAAGTCGGTGATCAGATTATTCTCACGCAAGGGGTCGCCATCGAAGGCACTGCCCTCCTGGCACGCGAGAAGCGTGACGTTCTTCGTGGGCAGGTAACCGACGATGTGCTCGCCCGTGCTGAGCAGTTTCTGTTCGATCCCGGCATCAGTGTCGTCGGTGCTGTTCGCACCGCGCTTGAAGTCGGTTCTGTGCATGCCATGCACGACCCCACGGAAGGCGGTTTAATTGGTGGACTCTGCGAGTTGGCCGCGGCCTCGTCGACCGGCCTTCATCTTCAATCTGACCGGGTTCCGATTTTTCCAGAAACCGCCGCTGTTTGCCGTCCGTTCAAAGTGGATCCAATGCGACTCATTGCGTCGGGTGCATTACTGATCGGTGCACCTGAGAACGATACGGATCGAATCATCGCAGCACTGGAGTTGCAGAATATTCCAGCAGTCGTAATCGCTGAAGTGCGACCAGCAGCGGCAGGCGTAACGATTGAAGCAAACGGTGTCACCCTTCCCCTCCAAACACCCGACCGTGACGCAATCACGAGTGTGCTCGGACACTGACCATCTCTACTTGAGCGATAAGGTGGCCATTATGCGGCTTTGGCAGAGTGCCACGTTCGTCCTCTGGTGGGTCACAGTCTGTTTATTCACAACACCGGTTAGCGCGCAGACCCTACGGCTTGAGGTGAGGGCACCGGAGGAGTTCAGCGGGATCGCCAGACAGATCAGAAATTATGACCCCAATCCACTACTTGAGACCCCTTGGCTTTCCGATGTGCGTGGCCTAGCAGCGCCTATCTTGGTGGAACTAGTCACCGAATCGGTGGCACAGCGAAACGGCATACCAAATTGGGTCGCCGGTTATGCTGTCACCGAACATAATCTGATTGCCCTCTTTCCTACCAGAACACCTTCTTATCCGAATGACTCGCTGGAATCTGTATTGCGCCATGAGATCGCTCACGTACTGATCGGGCGGGCCGCCCGCGGCCGTCCCTTACCCCGGTGGTTCGACGAAGGATTAGCGATTACGGTTGAGCGGCCTTGGAGCCTTACCGACCGCACTCGATTTGCCTGGACCCGAGTCGTTGATCACCAGATGTCGTTCGAATCCCTCAATCACCGATTCGGCCAAGGCCGTGTCGCCGCCGAGCGAGCTTATGCTATTTCGGGTGCGCTCGTGCGTCGATTGATTCACGAGTACGGGGTCACGGCACCGGCTAAGATTCTGTCGACGGTCGCCGCTGGTCACTCGTTCGATGCAGCGACTCAAGTGGCGACAGGACGGTCACTGACATCACTAGAACTGGAATTCATGATGAATCAGTCTGTCGTTGAACGCTGGTTACCATTTCTCACCAGCGGTTACACGCTTTGGTCGGCCGTGACACTACTTGCTTTGCTGGCGATCTGGAGTCACCGTCAGAAGCGTAAAATTCGCCGGCAACGATGGGACGAAGAGGAAGCTGCGTTCTGGGATGAGGACTAGTCTAGTAATCAATCACAACCCCATTATCGAAATATCCGCAAGAGTTTCGAAAGTGGGTCGTAAAGGCGGTCAACCACGCGTTCCTTGAGCGGTATGATTGCATTATCTGTGATCGTAATCTCTTCAGGACAGACCTTGGTGCAGCACTTCGTGATATTGCAGTAGCCGATCCCCTCGGTCTGAGCGAGCTCCTCAACGCGGTCAGCAACATCAAGCGGGTGCATTTCCAAAGCCGCCGCGTGGACAAAGAAGCGCGGCCCGATGAACTCATCATGCTTCCGGTGGTCGCGCAGGACGTGACAGACGTCCTGGCAAAGAAAGCACTCAATGCACTTCCTAAATTCCTGAACCCGATTCACATCGCGCTGCTGCATCCGCCAGGTTCCGTCGTGAGCATCGGCTGGCCGAGGTGTGAACGGCTTGATTCCCTGCTTGACTCTAAAATTCCACGAGACATCAGTCACCAAATCCTTGATTATCGGAAATGTCTGCATTGGTTCAACCGCGATCGGTCGATCGGTCGGAATCGTGTCCATGCCGGTCATGCACATGAGCCGAGGATTACCGTTGACCTCGGCTGAGCACGAGCCGCATTTCCCTGCCTTACAGTTCCAGCGTACCCCGAGGTCGTGCGCCTCCTCAGCCTGAATCTTGAGCACAGCGTCGAGTACAACCATCCCTTCGGTAACCTCAACGGAATACTCTTGGAATGCACCACCATCGGCGTTGCCACGCCAGATCTTGAACCTCGCAGTGCTCATATCGTTTCCACCAAGCTACTTGTTGTCGTCAACGATCTTGGCCAACTCAGGCGTCAGTTCAGAAATAGGCTCGCGGACAACCTGCATCGACCCATCGCCTAACTTTCGAACCAGTAAACTCACCTGACCCAACCCTTCGTCCTTGGCAAGATAGTCTTCGCGAAAGTGCGCCCCGCGGCTCTCACGACGCTCCACGGCAGCACGGGTAATAGCCTCCGCAACGGTTAACAGATGCGGTAAATCAAGCGCGGTGTGCCAACCAGCGTTGTACTCTCGATTCCCTATGACGCCAACCGAACCTGCGCGCACCCGGAGGTTTGCGAGTTCATCCAGCGCTCTCCGCATCTCCACGTCCTGACGACTGATCCCAACCAATTCTTGCATCGTTTGCTGGAGGTCCTGCTGAATCTTATAAGGGCTCTCGCCTTCTCTGGAGAACGGCTCCAACGCACGCCGGGCTGCCTCCTCCACCTGATCGGCGTTCACGGCGCCCGGCTTATGCTCTTTCGCAAACTTTGCGGCGTACTCGCCCGCACGCTTACCAAACACAAGTAGGTCGGACAGTGAGTTGCCGCCTAGACGATTGGCGCCGTGTAACCCGCCCGCACACTCGCCGGCAGCAAATAAACCAGGTACGTTTGACATCTGTGTGTCGGCATCGACACGCACACCGCCCATAACGTAATGGGTGGTTGGACCAACCTCCATCGGCTGTTGCGTAATATCAATGGACGCCAGCTGTTTGAATTGGTGGTACATACTCGGCAACTTCTTCTTGATATGTTCGGTGCCGTTCGACAACCGCTCTTTAATCCACGCTATGTCGAGATAAACGCCACCGTGCTTACTACCTCGTCCTTCCCGGATCTCGCGAACAATACAACGCGCCACGTGGTCTCGAGTGAGTAGCTCAGGAGGACGCCGCGCATCCTTGTCGCCTTGGGTGTAGCGCCAACCCTCCTCTTCGTTGTCGGCCGTCTGATTCTTGTACAAATCAGGAATTTCATCGAACATGAAACGGTGACCGTCCTTATTTTTCAGAACGCCACCTTCTCCGCGCACACCTTCCGTTACCAGGATGCCGCTTACACTTGGGGGCCACACCATCCCGGTCGGATGGAACTGGACGAATTCCATGTCGATAAGGTCTGCACCTGCATTGTAAGCAAGTGCATGCCCATCCCCGGTGTACTCCCATGAGTTACTCGTAATACGATAGGCCTTGCCGATACCGCCAGTGGCGAGCACCACTGCACGTGCGTGGAAAACGCGGAAACGGCCCCGCTCACGATCGTAGGCTACGGCCCCAACAACACGATCGCCGTCCTTAAGAAGAGCAAGAACCGTGCATTCCATATGTACATCGATCCCTTGATGTATCCCATGGTCCTGGAGCGTGCGGATCATCTCCAAGCCTGTTCGGTCACCAACATGCGCGAGCCGAGGGTATTTATGCCCGCCGAAATTGCGCTGTAAAATACGACCGTCTGCCGTCCGGTCAAACAGAGCGCCCCAAGCTTCTAACTCGCGGACCCGCTCCGGGGCCTCCTTGGCGTGAAGCTCCGCCATCCGCGCATTGTTCATATACTGCCCGCCACGCATCGTGTCTGCGAAGTGCACACCCCACGCGTCACGATTATCAACGTTGCCAAGTGAAGCAGCTACGCCACCCTCAGCCATCACCGTGTGCGCCTTACCTAGCAGTGACTTGCAGACAACCCCAACCGAAACCCCCGACGCCGACAACTCGATCGCGGCCCGGAGCCCAGCACCGCCCGCACCAATCACCACCACGTCATGTTCGTAGGTTTGATAGTCCATCAGCGACCTTGGCCGACGTTAGCGCATCGTAGGTTCATCACAATAGCCGGAAATCGACCCATATACCCATTGCACACATCCGGATATAAAAATCAGTAAAGCCGACCCACGCCAGACTCATCCACGCCCATAGCATGTGTCGTTGATTGAAACAGCTCACACAGTCATACGTTGATTGACGTAATCGATTGATTCCTGACAACTGATCTCTGTGCCCACCGATAAGGTGCCGTAGCGAGTGGCAACCAAACGTGTAGCCGCCAAGCAGGATGACATTGAGAATAAGTACAAGACTGCCCACGCCGACACCTAGGGTAGTGGCGCCCGTTGCTGGATCCACGAACCATAGTCCCTGCCAGGCGTCGTAGGTTAAAACCAAAATGAATGCCAGTGCGAGGTAGAGAAAGTATCGGTGCACGTTTTGGATAATGAGCGGAAACGAGCGCTCGCCCAAGTATGATGCCCGTGGCTCGCCGACAGCACAGTTCGGCGGATCGGCCCAGAATGCTTTGTAGTAAGCACCGCGATAGTAGTAGCAGGTCAAGCGGAACCCCACTGGGATGCCGAGAATGAGAAACGCTGGAGACCACGGTAACCAAGATGGCCAAGCGGCTGGCTTCGGTCCAAACCACGCGTGCGGAGAATCACCAAATAGCTCGGGCGAGTAAAACGGCGATAAGTAAGTTCCCGTGTGATAGTACTCGGCCTGAAAGGCAGCCCAGGTTGAATACGCAACGAACAGGCCCAGCCCGGCCGCAACCGCAAGGGGCTGTAGCCACCACGCGTCCCCCCGTGAGGTCCCCCCAAACCGACGCACCGGTGCCGTGATGGTTACCTGAGTCATTCGAACTACTCCTTCGTGCACCTTACCCGTCCTCAGACCCGCTGATGGTCTTCTTGCCAGGCCGTGATTGCCTGCTTGATTGCTTTCTGGTCACTCAAGCTACCCTCGAGCACCTTTCCGACGAGACCCGGCAGCTCGGCGTCACTGGCAAAACGCAGTCCCACAAGTTGCGATGTCGATAGGTCTCCAATCCTCGGCTTAAGTTCGTCCGAAAGAACTTCCGTCAGTTTTAACCGCATCTCGAGACGAATGACGCGATCCTGCGCCCAGAGAGCGAAAAGCCTAGCGCACAACGCGATGATTACAAGCGCGAGTGCGACGCCTACCGCCAGTAAAGTCTCAAATGAAAGACCGGTCGTCACGACTTGACCCACGGACCAAAACAAGTTCATCGCTAAAATCGGGAGTGCGACAAAGTGAAAGGCCGGAATCATCCGAGCGTGATTGGCGTAGTTTTGTGGTTGTGCTTGAGACATGAGTTCCTCCTTACAGGCGTGGAGTGCAACGCCGCAACTCTACATTATATCGTGACGTCTTGGCGGGCCCGACAAGCTAACTTCTAGCTCGTTCGGGCGCTAGCCGGTGGGGTTGCAGTTTTCCGCGAAGGGCTAAAGAACGGCGTCGGCACCACCACTGCCTCCACCTTGTGTCGAACCGCCTGAACGGTGAATTCGATCAGCATTTTTGTGCCGGAGGCCGAATAGTTACGATGGACTGTCGCCAAGGCAATCAGTTTCTTTAGTACAGGCGACCAGACCATCGAGGTTAACTTACCAATCTGTTCTCTGCCGCTGTAGACGGGGACAGCCTCCCGAGATGCCACTATTGGCGGCTCTGGTGGAAGTCCAACTGCCTCAAAGAGCACCTCAATCGCTGGCCAGTCAATTTCGAGACCCACAATCCTTCGTGGTGGTCCAGTAAGCCGCTCATTTCGAAGTGCAGGCTGACCAACAAATTCAGACTTGTCTAAACTTACCAACCTATCAAGTCCCATCTCGAATGGTGAATATCGCTGTGACGGAATGAGAGCCTTCCGGCTGCCAAAGAAATCGACTTCGGTCAGCAATAGACCAGCCTCGATTCGAGCCACGTCCAAGGCTAGCATGCCGGCCGGCCGCACGAGGTAATCCTGCGAGTGATCGACCAATGCATCCCATACCCTGCCTGCGTCTTCCCAAGGCATCCAGATCTCGTAGCCCAAGTCGCCAGTGTATCCAGTGCGGGAAACATCGACCGACACATTCCGAATAGCACCACTAGTGACGCGGAAGTATTTCAGCGCGTCGATGTCCACATCAGCAACCTGCCTCAACACGTCGGCTGATGTCGGGCCCTGTAACGCGAGGGCACCGACCTCCTCCGACACGTCGCGAATAGTCACGTCGAACCCGCCAGCGTTCCCTTGAAACCATCGGAGGTTGGGATCGGCGGCAGTCCAGCGGTACCGGTCATCACCGAGACGCGAAACCGTCCCATCATCAATGACCTTACCGTCCTCGTCGCACCAAGTGGTATACGCAACCTGGCCTACGGCAAGCTTTGTTGCATCTCGGGTGATTAAGCGATTGACGAACCCTGTCGCCTCTTTGCCTGTAATTAAGTACTTGTAGAGGGGTGAAATGTCGATTAACGCTGCAGACGTGCGGATGGCCGCATACTCATGTTCATGATGGGCTTCATAGGCGCTAACGGAGAAAAAACCAGACCATTCACGATAATTTAAGCTCTTGCAGAGCGCTAAAGTGCGATCATGAACCGCGGATCCTATAGGCACAACGACTCCTACTCTACGACAGGCGCAGCAGTTAACCTTGGATTATAGAAACCATCGAACGACTCCGACAAGTTTTGTAATCGCTTACAATGCGAACCTCCGGTGGCTCCCCACGAGCCGCCGACTCGAGCAATGGCAAGCACATACGACGCAATCATTATCGGTGGTGGGCACAATGGCTTAGTCACTGCAGCCTACCTCGCGCGCAGTGGAAAGAAAACGCTAGTTCTCGAGCGCCGTCGATTAGTGGGTGGTGCGGCCGTCACTGAAGAAATCTTTCCAGGTTTTAGGTTCTCAGTGTGCTCCTACGTCGTTTCACTTCTTCGGCCCGAAATCATCCGCGAACTTGAACTGGCGCGGCACGGCCTCGAGATTCTGCCACTCGATGGCACGTTCACGCCAATGCCGAACGGTGATTACCTCTGGCGGGTCAATGACCATGCCCAAACCTACAGAGAGATCGCTCGTCATTCTCCACGTGATGCCGAAGCCTACGAGGACTACAGCAAGACGATGGTCGACATGGGTCGGTTCGTCAAGCCAATGCTTGAAATGGCGCCGCGCGATCCAACGTCACGCGACCCGCGAGCGCTTCTGCAACTGCTGGCAATCGGTAACCGTTTCCGAAAGCTTCCACGTTCTTTCCAGCAGATGCAGGTGAAATTAGGGACGATGAGCGCTGTCGACTTCCTAGACCAATGGTTCGAGACCGACGTCCTAAAGGCCACAATGGCGGCCTCGGGAATAACCGGGACATTTCTCGGTGTGCGCTCACCCGGTACGGCCTATGTCCTCCTCCATCATTACATGGGAGAGATCGACGGAGCCTTTCGATCGTGGGGCCTTCCTCGAGGTGGCACTGGTGCAATCTCGAATGCGATCGCTGCCGCGGCTCGAGAAGCTGGAGCCGAGATCCGTACAGGAACACCAGTCGCACAGATACTTGTCAAGCGCGGAAAGGCCTCTGGGGTTGTGTTAGAGAACGGAGATGAAGTACGCGCTGACATCGTTGCATCGAGCGTTGACCCACGCCTAACATTCTTCAAGATGGTCGGGAAAGACCTGCTACCGGACGACTTCGTTGAAGACGTTAGTCGTTACAAGCTGCGCGGTTCGTCCGGCAAGGTCAATTTGGCACTCGACGCATTACCCAATTTTACGAGCCTGCCTGGCGCAGGTCCGCACTTGCGAGGAGGACTTACGATTTCGCCAGATGTCGACTACATGGAACGTGCTTATGACGACGCCAAATACGGGCAATATTCTCGGCATCCCTATATTGACATGGTCATTCCCACTCTGACTGATCCGTCAATGGCACCTCCAGGCAAACACATCCTGTCCTGCTTCGTCCAGTACGCGCCATACCACTTAAGTTCTGGCACTTGGGATGACCAAAGAGAGCAATTTGGTGACTGTGTGGTTAACACGCTCGCTAACTACGCGCCGAACCTCAAAGACATCATTCTGCATCGGCAGGTCATCACCCCACTTGATCTCGAGCGTGAGTTTGGCCTGACTGAGGGCAATATTTTCCAAGGCGAGCTGACCCTAGAACAGTTATTTTTCCTACGACCGGTTCCGGGTTGGGCTCGTTATGGCACACCGGTTCGAGGCCTGTATCTCTGCGGCTCATCCACGCATCCCGGCGGCGGCATCATGGGTGCCTCAGGGCGCAACGCGGCGCAGCGGATTCTCAAGGAATGGAGATTTCCAGGTAGGTGAATTCCACTGTGAAGTCGTACGACGCAATTATTGTAGGAGGTGGTCATAACGCGCTCGTTACGGCGTTTTATCTGGCTAGGGCGGGAGTACGAACGCTCGTGCTGGAGCGCCGAAACGGAGTCGGTGGTGCCGCGGTAACAGAAGACCTCTACCCAGGTTTTAAATGTCCTACTTTGGCGCACGCCGTGGGCCCACTGCATCCTAAAGTGGTCGACGACCTTGCCCTGCATCATCATGGCGTTCGCTTCACGGAACCCGAGGTGAGACTTTTCGCACCACTACCGGATCACCGCACCCTTCTACTCCCTACTGACCCGGTTCGCGCCGCAGACTCAATCAGTGCATTTTCACAACGCGACAGCAAACAGTACCTTGCCTTCAGTGAATGCCTCGATGAAATCGGTAGCGTGCTACGTGATTTCCTGTGGCGCACACCTCCATCAACCGAGCATCCTAAGGTTAGCGACGTCTGGCAGCTACTTAGAGCGGGCCGACGGTTTCGCGGTCTCGGCAAACAAAACATGTTCCGACTACTCAGGTGGTCAGCAATGCCAGTGGCCGACATAGTCGCCGACTGGTTTGAAACCGAAGCACTGCAAGCCATCGTGGCCGCCCGCGGCATTTACGGCATGAACCTAGGTCCAAAATCGGCGGGTTCGGGCATGGCTTTCCTCCTGCAGCAGGCACTTGGGGGTCACGTGCTTCCTACAGCAACCACCACGAGAGGTGGACTCGGCTCACTGAGCGAGGGCTTAGCGAAGGCTGCTCAGACCGTCGGCGTCGAGATCAGGACCGGCACTGAGGTAACTCACATCGATGTCCAGCAGGGTGTAGTTGCCGGCGTGGTCCTCAGTGATGGGACGGTGATTACTGCTCGCACTGTTGTGTCGGGCGCCGATCCCAAGCATACCTTTCTTAAACTGATTTCAGCAGCCGCCCTTGAACCTGCGTTCGTGGCCACCATCAAGGGATATCGAGCGGCCGGCACCATGGCTAAGATTAACCTGGCACTCGACGCTCTTCCGGAATTCACGGCCTTGGCTTCGGCAACTTCTACGGAGCGAACAAACGCGCTCGGTGGGCGGATTCACATCGGGCCTAGCGTGGAGTACCTCGAGAGGGCATTCGATGCTTCCAAGTACGGAGGCTATTCTGAGTCTCCATATCTCGACGTGACGATCCCAACGGTTAATGACTCGACCTTGGCACCTGACGGTCAACACGTTATGTCGATCTGCGCGCAATTCGCCCCGTACCATTTGCGCGACGAGAACTGGCACATAGCACGCGATGGTCTCGGCGACAGGGTTATTCGCGTACTCACTGCTTACGCGCCTGGACTTGAAGACCGGATTTTGCATCGGCAGATTTTGACGCCTGTCGATCTGGAAACGGTCTATGGTCTAACCGGCGGCCACATTTTTCATGGAGAGCATAGCTTGGACCAACTCTTCATAATGCGGCCGGCACTTGGTTGGGCCCAATATCGGACTCCGGTTGCTGGCCTGTACCTTTGCGGTGCGGGTACCCACCCTGGCGGCGGGGTAACCGGCGCTTGCGGATTGAATGCGAGTCGGGAGATTCTAAAGGACCTGCGGAAGAACTAATGGGACGAGGAGAAACTGAAGATGAGCGGCAGTAAACCCGAGATGAAAATCACCTACGCGACGATGAGCGCCGACCAGATGGAAGCACTTCACCTTGGAATTGACGAGGCGATCGAACAGGTCAAAGCGCAGCTAGGCAAGACCTATCCAATGCACATTGACGGTGAGGCCATCGAATCAGCCGAACAGTTTGAGGACTTAAGCCCGAACGATACGCGGATTGTTTTGGCGCGGTTCCAAAAGGGTACCGCTGACCATGTGCGCGATGCGGTTCGTGCTGCTCGCGTAGCCTCGGCTGATTGGGGTGGGCGATCATGGATGGAGCGGGTGGCTATAGTCCGCAAGATTGGGGACGGCATTCGAGCCCAGCGTTGGGAACTAGCAGCCTGGATGGGTTTTGAAACTGGCAAGAATCGCCTTGAATGCGTAGGCGATATAGAAGAAGCCGCCGATTTCATGACCTACTACTGCGATCAGATAGAGGCACACGACGGCTTTTGCCAGACGATGGACAAACTAGAGCCGAATGAAGAGAACACTAGTGTCATGCGTCCTCATGGGGTCTGGGCAGTCATCTCCCCGTTTAACTTTCCCATGGCGCTGGCCGCGGGTCCGGCGGGCGGCGCACTTGTCGCGGGGAACACTGTCGTGCTGAAACCAGCTAGCGATACGCCAATGCTCGGTTTGAGGCTTTACGATATCGCCACCGAGGCTGGCGTACCTCCAGGTGTATTCAACGTTGTAACCGGGCCTGGAAACTCAGTCGGCCAGGAAATTGCGGAAAATGCACACATCGACGGCATCGTTTTTACCGGATCAAAAGAAGTTGGAATGATGCTGTCCCGTGAGAACGGCGGACGTCCAGCTCCGCGCCCAGTCATCACCGAGATGGGAGGCAAGAATCCCACTCTAGTCATGTCATCAGCTGACCTAGATAAAGCGACCGAAGGTGTGTGGCGCTCGGCGTTCGGTGCCCAAGGCCAGAAATGTTCCGCATGCTCTCGTGTGTACGTCGCGACCGATGTCTGCGATAGGTTCGTCGAGGAACTTGTGGAGAAAACCAGAAAGATCAAGATTGGTAACCCGCTTGAGCGCGATGTCTGGATGGGTCCTGTCATCAACGAAGCTGCGGTTAAGACTTATGAACGGGCAATTGAAGAAGCTAAGCGCGACGGCGGGCGGGTCCTCACCGGGGGACGTCGAATTACCGAAGAGCCCTTTCGACATGGCTATTTTCTCGAACCGACCGTCATTGATGGCTTACCGACCGACCACCGATTATTCACCGATGAGCTGTTCGTCCCGATCACAGTCGTGGGCAAAGTAACGTCGTTTGACGAAGCAATACAGCTCGCCAACAAGACCGAATACGGATTAACGGCTGGTATTTTTAGTAGCGATGAGGATGAAATAGCCAATTTCTTCGACGAAATCCAAGCCGGGGTTGTTTACGCCAACCGGCAGGCTGGCGCGACAACTGGCGCATGGCCAGGTATCAATCCGTTTGGTGGTTGGAAAGCAAGTGGCTCGTCTGGTCGCGGTGCTGGTGGGCCCTACTACGTCCAGCAGTTTCTGAAAGAGCAGAGCCGGGTAAGGATCTACTAACACTGACTCGCTGAAATGGATTTGCCATCATGCAACTGACTGAACTCCCCACACCGCAAGTCCTCATCGATCGGGGCCGGCTAATGGCCAACATCAAGCGAATGCAAACCGTCGCAACGTCAGGGGGGCTGACGCTTAGACCGCACACAAAGACCCACAAGAGCCCTCGGATTGCAAAGTGGCAACTCGAACAAGGTGCGGAAGGTATCTGCTGCGCGAAAGTCAGCGAGGCTGAAGTTTTTGCCGACGCGGGTATCTCCGACATCCGGTTGCCCTATCCAATCAATCCGTTCAGTGCCACACGTGTTATGGCACTGATGGACCGTGTAAAACTTTCACTCGCGGTCGATCATCCAAAAGTGGCTGAACAGTGGTCCGAGGCGATGTGTGCATGCAACCGGCAACTCGACGTCCTCGTCAAGGTCGACGTCGGGTATCAGCGGTGTGGCATTGCTCCTGAGATGACTCAGGCCGTCGCGTTTCTTTCACACGTAACTACCCTGCCAGGACTACGACTCCGTGGACTACTCAGTCACGCCGGCCAGAGCTACGACGTAGGTTCAGCGGAGGAACTGGCCGCCGTAGCAAAGAACGAAGCCGAGACGCTACGAGCGCTGGCTGACGGGGCACGACAGGCTGGAGTCAAAATCGACGAAATTAGCGTCGGCTCTACCGCCACAGCAATGCTAAGCGCTTCAGAACCTGACCTTACGGAGCTTCGGCCAGGCAACTACGTCTACTACGATCGTAGTCAGGTTGCCATTGGCTCTGCCTCACTCGATGACTGCGCACTCTCCGTGATGGCGACCGTGGTCAGTAAGCCGGCAAGCAACCGCATTGTTCTCGACTGCGGTAGTAAGACACTTACCTCAGACACCGGTCGTGGAATGGTCCGACCGGTGGGCTACGGCGCCGTCTTTGCCACTCTCGACGAGGCAACACCAGACGACTCACTGCAGATCACACGGCTTTCGGAAGAACACGGGGTCGTAGAAGTGCAGAATGGCGGTACAGCACTAGAACCTGGTGACCGTGTACGCGTTCTGCCGAATCATTCGTGCGTTGTATCGAACCTAGTGGATGCTGTCCAACTCGTCGATGGATGGACAGTCATCGAGACACTCCCAATCGAGGCGCGTGGGAAGATTGTGTAGACGTTAGTGCGTGATCATCGCATCAGGAACGCTGACGCTTCATTTTTTTAGTTGGCTTTGTCGCATTTCGCCTCGCAGCGAGGCGCTTCTTGGACCGTCGTGGGCGAGCTCGCGTACTGAACTCCTTCAAACCTTCTCCTTCACCAAGCACCAGCAAAGGCTGATCCGGTGCACGCAGCAGATTGTAGAACTCCCCCTTCAAAGTACGTGCGTACACCTCGCGTCCATCGGTCAATAACGTAATCTTCCCACCACCGCGGATAGCATCGTAGAGCCGTATGTCAAATTGCTGTTTCAGCGTTTTGAGCAGCACTCGAATTTTTTGAACGGAAAAGCCGTGGCGGCGCAAGTCAGCGAGCACAAGGAGCTCGTACAACTCGACGGGAGAGTACCTCCGCTCAGTGAAACCCCCAGCAGCAGTCCGCTTCGGTGCCACCGTTGATATCAGCAGTTTCCGTGCATCCCACCACTGCAGTTGGCGGGCAGAAAGCCCCGTCAGCGCGGCAACTTCTCGGGAACTGTAGGTCTTCTTTAGCCGCACAGTCAGTCAGTCTCTCATTGAGCTTCGGCTACCCGATCGGCCATCCGCGCTCCATCGAAGTCCTTCTGGGTAAGTCCAGACTCGCTATGTGTCACGTAGACCAGCATGACACGCCGAAAGCGAATCACAATGTCAGGGTGATGATCTGCACGTTCGGCCTCCATCGCCACACGATTCGCAAACGCTACAGCCTCCAAAAACGATGGGAACGTAAACTCCCTCTGGATGGCCTGGCCGTCACGAATCCAAGCGGAGAGCGACGCAAGTTGTTCGGTGATCGCTGCGGCCGATAGTCGAGCCATAAATTAGTGCCGTAGGTCCCTGTAATGAGCACGGCGAGTTCCGATCGCATTCAGGGCCCACATGATAGGCAATCCTACAGCAGTCCTCTGCCACTATTAAATCGGATGCCTCTCTATTCTTCTGTCACATCAGCTGTGATCACAATTTTAATACAGCTACGGACGCTTACAGCGGCCGGGCATTTACTCTCGTGAGTTGTCAGCGCACGATCAGCCGCTGCGCGGGTGCCTGCGGGAATCTTGAGTGTGTAACGAACTCGGATCTCGGTGATACGCAGGATCTTGTCGACCGCTTCAATGTCGCCTTCCACGGCGGCCGTGAGACAGCCGTCACCAGACGGGATCTGGCGCACTTCCAGTGCGCCGGCCAGGGTGCCAAGCAGTCAACCGCCAACCGCCGCGATCATGTGATCGAGCGTGGCTGGTAACTCCTCGTCAGGTTCGATACCGTAAAACTTCTTGATGCCGCCATGAATACCGAAGCGGATTGGGGCCTCAAAGTTTTCGACGTACGCGTGCCGAAGTGAACCCTTAATCTTCTCTAAGCGTATTCGGCTGGTGTGAATGAGCTCGGCCACATCACCCTCCTTATGATCGAGTTATAATTCTAAGCTATGCGATTTCAAAACGTTACACATTCCATGTTTCTGATGCTTGTTCTAATGACCCCGATCTCCCTTACCGCACAAGAGCTGACAAAGGAAGAGATCCCGGGAATTCGAAACTATACCCAAGTGAATGCGACAGTCGCATGCGCTGGAGCCACTACACTGGAAGCACTCGAGGAAGTGCGGCGGCGGGGGTTTGTATCCGTTGTCAACTTCCGCACCGAAGGTGAAAACGGCGCCACCAATCCTGGTGAAGCGTCCGAAAAAGCCTCCGAACTCGGATTGAAGTATTTTCATATTCCATTTCGGTCTTCTGAGCCCTGGGCTGGAGCTGCCGAACAGTTCCTTGAGGTCATTGCCGACCCGGATAATCAACCGACATTCGTTCACTGCGGGTCGGCCAACCGCGTTGGGGCAATGTGGTTGATCAAACGGGTCAAACTTGACGATTGGGATATTGAAAGCGCCACGGCTGAAGCTGAGGTGATTGGTCTCCGGTCCCCTGCGCTAAAAGAATTCGCGCTTGAGTATGTCCGCCAGTGACCGTGACCTAACGGGTGGAAGTGTTTTGAACGATCCCGAAACAAAAAGTCCGTCTGAAGTCAGTCCGCCCACTCTCGGAGATATGGATGCCGACGCCTTCCGGCGCCACGGACAGCGCACTCTAGACTGGATTGCTGAGTATCTTCGCGACTCTGAGCGCTATCCGGTAATGGCGCGTGTTAGCCCTGGCGACGTTCGTGCTGCGCTACCCGCCACGCCACCGCAGCGGGGCGAAACATTTGAGGCGATTTTCGACGACTTCGAAAAGATCATCACACCCGGCCTCACTCACTGGAATCACCCGGGGTTCTTCGCCTACTTCAATACTTGCAGCAGTGCACCAGGCATCATTGGAGAATTACTCGCCGCGGCCCTCAACCAGAATGCCATGCTCTGGCGGACATCACCTGCCGCAACTGAGCTAGAAGCGCTTACCCTCGACTGGCTCCGGCAACTTGTAGGCCTGCCTGATGGCTTTGAGGGGGTCATATACGATACGGCGTCGGTGAGCACGCTGCACGCGCTGGCAGCTGCGCGCGAGGCCGTAATACCCAATGTCCGAAATCAGGGCCTCGTCGGCAGGAATGACCTAACTGGCATCCGGGTGTATTGCTCCGAACAAGCACACTCCTCTCTCGACAAGGCCATGATCCTGCTCGGCCTCGGCCAATCTTCGCTTCGAAAGATTCCAGTCGACACAGACCTTCGAATGCGCCCGGAAGTTTTGGCCGAGGCTATAGCTGAAGATCGCGCTTCCGGATGTATCCCAATGGCCGTGGTCGCAACCGTCGGCACCACGACCTCCACGAGTGTTGACCCCGTACCTGCCATCGCACGAATATGCACAGCGGAACAAATCTGGCTACATGTCGACGCTGCCTACGCTGGTGTCGCGGCCATGGTGCCAAGTTGTGCACACATTCTTGACGGATGCGACAAGGCCGATTCGGTTGTGATGAACCCACACAAGTGGCTGTTCACCCCCCTCGACCTGAGTGCTCTGTTCTCCCGTCGGATGGACACGGTGAAGGCGGCGTTCTCGTTAACTCCGGAATATCTCCGCACTGCCGAGGCCGACCAAGTGCATAACCTTATGGACACGGGCATTCAACTCGGACGCCGTTTCCGAGCGCTCAAGCTCTGGATGGTGTTGCGCCACTTCGGGGCTGAGGGTATCCGCCAACGACTAGCTGAGCATATGCGTCTCGCACGCCTCTTTGCGGAATGGGTTGACGCCCACGACGATTTTGAGCGGTTGGCACCGGTACCTTTTAGTGTCGTCTGCTTCCGGGCCAAGCCTGCCGGTATGGGCACGGATGAAGCTGAACTTGAACGACTTAATATCAAACTTCTTGACGCACTGAATGCGTCTGGTGAGATTTTTCTTTCGCACGGTAAGCTGGAGGGCCGCTATGTGATCCGCCTCGCAATCGGCCACATTCGGACAGCTGAACAGCACGTCGCCCGCGCCTGGGAACTCATCCAACAGCATACTCAAGTACTTACCGGCCACTAATTTGAACACCCGATGTACACCTACTAGTCGGCCCGAGAAATACTACATGCGCTACACGCGCGGTAAGATGTCCTTTGAAGGACCGCTGGCCGTGACGCAACCGTTGTCGAGTTGAACTACCCAGTCAGTGAGCATTAACACTTCGTCGGCACGGTGGGACACGTAAAGCATTGGAATGTTAAATTCGTCATGCACGCGAACGAGATACTGCATTACACGTCGTTGCAGTGCCACATCAAGTGCACTAAGCGGTTCGTCTAGCAACAACATTCGGGATCCCGCCATGAGGGCACGAGCGATCGCTGTGCGCTTTTGTTCACCACCTGACAGTTGCTCCACTCGCCGCTCGACAAGAGGTTCGAGATCAAGCACGGCAAGAACTCGGGAGAGGTCTTCCGTCGGCGCACCGTGAGCACCGTAAGTCACATTCTGCCGAACATTCATGTGCGGAAACAGTGCGATCTCCTGCGGTACGTAGCCTATACAACGGTGCCGTGCTGGCACGTCGACACCGTCCTCTGAACCGAAGAGCGTCCTATCGCCCACCGCAATACGCCCTCTCTCTGGCTGCCGTAAACCCGCAACGGCTTCGAGCACTGTCGTCTTGCCTGCACCGGACGGGCCGTAGAGCGCGATCGCGTCGGCTTCAATCCTTTCATCTATTTCGACTGAGAATTCACCCTGCTGAAGCGTGAACTCAAGGGTTAACGAAAATGACATTTCAGAGTTAGGGTCGCGCAAGACGATTCGAGAACCATAGGGAACCGAACGCAATCATGATGGACGCCAACATTAAGCTAGTCGCGGCAGCATCATTCCCCACCTCGGTATAGATATAGATTCCCGACGCGATCGTACGGGTCGACCCTGGCATGTTCCCAGCCAACATCATCGTTGCCCCAAACTCACCGACCGCGCGGGAGAACGCCAGTAAAACACCGGCCAGTACACCACGACCGGCCATGGGTAAGGTTACGGTGAAAAAAATTCTGAGCGGTCCAGCACCCAATGACGCAGCTATTTGCTCGTAACGTCGGTCGACCTGTTCAAACGCGCCGCGTGCCGCACGCACGAGGAGTGGCAATCCCATGACTGCCATCGCTAGGATGACCGCCTTCCAAGTGAATATGACCTCGAGACCCACCGATTCTGCAACCCGGCCGAAGAACCCACGTCGGCCGAAGAGCCGGAGAAGGATGAGCCCGGTCGCAACCGGTGGAATCACTAGCGGTAACATCACCAGCGTCTCAAGAGCAGTGCAACCACGGAACCGATGTCGTGCGAACAACCAGGCAAACACGATCCCAGGCGGCAACATGACCAAGGTTGCAACCACCGCCATGGTGAGCGTAAACACAGCAACTTGCCAAACGTCGTCCGCCATTAGCCGTTCTCATCCACGCAGCCCAGCACAACGAACCCGGCAGTTGGGAAAATCCGCCCTAGCACGAAGGTTCCGAAGAAAGGTGACTGCCGCAACAGTGTTTGTTGCATGCTTGCCCCTCTGGAAGACAGGTGTTCACAAAAGAAAATCTGGCCCTTTTCATCCACTAGGAGTCAAATCGACTTGCCTTATTTTTGTAATCATTTTAATATGATTTAGATTGATTTACCAATCGATTTAGATTGATTTATATGTTCTTGACTGTCCGACAGGCAGCTGGACGGCTTGGGGTTAGCTACTCCACGCTCAAGCAGTGGATTTTCAAGGGAAGTGTCCGAACAACACGCACTGAAGGTGGTCACCATCGGGTTGCTGAGGTAGAGGTTGAACGCCTACTGGCCAAACAGGGCCATCTACCAACTTCAAAAAGAAATTCAGCGGTCGGAAATGGAACACTCGTTGCGGTCAGTGGGCGCAACCAGCTACGCGGGATCGTCGACGAAATCCGCCTAGAAGGGTTATTGGCACAGGTACAGCTACGGGTTGGCGATCAGGTATTGACAGCTATCATCACGCGTGACGCGGTTTCGGCCCTCAAACTCCGTCGAGGGAGCGCAGCCACAGCATTGATTAAATCCACGGAGGTAATGATCGCGCGGGAGGCCGAACCCCCACCACTACGCCAACAAAGGGCGAAGACGTAAATCAAGAAACCTAACGTATCTATATCTTAGTAGCGCCACCACGGAGTGGTGGCACCGTCGGGTTTTTTTCGCATGATGAACTGCGCCATCTCACGTAACCTTTCGGCCCGCGTCACTGGCCCGCTAAAGCAGTGCCCTTTGCCGTCGCCATACATAAAAAACCCCTCGTAATGGGGATTCTCAGTTGTCTTCATCCACAGCTCAAGATCTCGCGTGGAATTGTTCAAGTAGAAATTGTCCATAGTGCCGGTATAGATGTGAAGTTTGTCCACAAGTTTTTGACCTACCTCAGCCCAGTTTTGACGAAGGTAATGTAGGAGATCGTAATTGTCCCGCCAGTACTCGGCCACTGCAGAATTGATCTCACCGGTACGTTTGTCGAACAGGGGCTCGAAGTACCCATCATCACCAATCGGACCAAACACAGCCGACCAGATGTCGAGCTGTTCCCCAGAGCGTCCTTTAGTACCGTTAACCAATTCGAAGTGATTTCGCTGGCGCGAGGTGAGACGGATCTCGCCGTTAATTTCTCTCGTATTTGCGGTCGGCACACGACGCCACTCGTGCTGTTTGTAGAACGCGTTAACGTCTTCGTAAATATTGATTCCCTCTACATCAGTAAACGTCACTGGGTCCGGACAATAGGACCACGTCCCACCAAAAAAATCTGGATGGAAGACCTGTAGTGCTAATGACTCCCATCCGCCCGTTGAACCACCCGAAAGTACGCGCGCGTATGGTTCCGCGAGAATTCGGAACCGCTTTTCGATCTCAGGTATTAACTCTTGGAGGATCGCGTCACCGTATGGGCCTACGTTCACCGAGTTCACCGCATAGGAGTCGTCAAAGTACGGATTCGGATGCTGAAACGTCACCAAGATCATCCGAGGGAAGTCATCGCGAATCCACTCGCGATACAGATCGCCACCAATTTGAAACCGATTCGGCGCGTTCAGTGAAAAATGCCCTTGAATATAATTTACCGGATAGCTAATCGTCGAACTGTCGTAGTCGCGCGGTAGCAGCACCGTCGCACCCAAGTACACCGGACGTCCCCAAAACTCCGTAAGCATCGAACTCTGAAACTTGAAGCGTCTAACCCATTCAGTATCTGGCGGGACAACAACAGGCGGGATAACGTTCTCGGCGCTGAGTGCGATAACCGCGTCAGCTTCAGGGTCGAGTCGCACACGCTCAACAGCGCTGTATAGATTACCCGGCGATCGATTCCAATGCTGCCCTTCCCACCGGTCGTCGTGCATCCAGACAACATGGCCGTCAGCACGACGAAACTCAGAATAGATGTTGACGAAAGCCTGTACGTAATAGTCACCCGCAGGGATGTCGCGTAGGCTGGCCACCGGTGTACCGAGGTCGGTCGCATCGATAATGCCAGGCTCCCCAGGCAGTAAATTCACTACATCACGACCAAAAAATGGAGCGCCAGTGCGGCCGATTTGAAGTCTAGGTTCTCGTTCAGCGGTCCGAGAAATCATCACATAGATCCGCCCGGTCAGTGCCTCCTCGTGTACTGCTGACGGAAATGACACCTCAAAGCGTTGCTCACCCGAAGCGAGCAACGGGACCAACGCCGTGATGGCGGCGACAAAGATAGCGGTTACGACACCCGCCACCCGGAAGGATTGACTATCCAGCGCTGGATTATTTGGACGTTTCGTTCGCATTTTCTCTAACCCTTTCGTTGACACTGCCAACACCCAACGGATAGCCTACCTCACAACCGTGCGACCTCACCAACATGGTCAAGTGAAGCATGGTTAGTGAAGTAGACCGTTAGAGTTTCTGGTGCAAGTCCAATTCCTACGGACTCAGGTTGGAGCGTTATCACGTAATTTCTTACTTATGACCTTGAGGGGGATCAAAAGTCGGTTGCTTCAGCCTTGGATAGTGATGGTAACGCTGCTAGTGGCGATCGTACACGTCGACGCCTGGTTGCAATCATCGATTCGAGGGCTCGAGGTACATCTCAGTGGGTTGTTTCCCGAAGCCTCGCGCTTCTCAGGAAGAACCGGCGTGCCTGCTCACATCAAGGTGTTCGCAGGCGACCCCGACAACGAACACTTGATCGGATTCGTAGGTTCGACGATCGATGTTGAACCCCTCGAACGCGGATATGAAGGCCCTATCGAAATACTTGTTGGCATGGACACTTCGGGCACATTGCGCGGAATCAAACTCATCTCTCATCGTGAACCATATGGATATTTTTCGATTGAATTGCCGGAGTTCGCTGCACAGTTCGTGGACAAGAGCGTACTCGACCGATTCCGTGTAGGCGAAGACGTCGATGGTGTAACTACGGCGACGATCACCGTCTCGAGCGCAACCCGTGTAATCCGGAAGACCGCACGGCGGGTTATCCGGGCGCATCTTGCGGACCCCGAGAACAAGTAGCCGTGTCCGGTTTGCCCTCCACCGCATCGCGCTTTCTCCTGACCTGCGCACTCCTCACCCTGTACCCAAATCATACGAGCGCACAGTGCCCGTCGTGGAAAGAGTTGCGCGCAAACGAAAGCGTCATTGACTTAACGATAAGCGACCCGAGTATGGCTGGACTTAGGATGTGGTTTATCTACATAAGCTCGACATCGCTCGGCCAGTGCACATTGGGCGCTTCGTTTGAAACGCTGACACCAGAGCTTACAAATGGTCAGAATCGTCACGTATTTTGGATCGGCGCCGAAGGTTCGGCACTTCATCTGTTCCGACTCAACCGACTCTATATGATCCAAAGCGACCGCCGATACAATGTGATTGACAGCGTCGAGCTAGACCTACCAACGACTGTGCTCCAAGGTGTGCCAGGGCTAACTGCGGAGGCTATTGTGGCATTCGAGGGTATTGTTGACCTCAACGAGCCGGTCACAATTTTCTATGAGGGAATCATGGGCACTGTTCCGATCGAGTACTGGTTTCCTAAAACGACTGGCGGCTTTGGGTCGCTTCATTTCAACTGGTTCAATCCCGATCAAGACAAGTGGGCACGGCCACCAACACCGGCTATTGAATCCAAAAACCGTTGCCTCGATGACTTGGATTTTCTAACTCTAGGCAAAGGCAAGGAATGAAGATCGTGATTCCCGGTGGTTCCGGGCTACTCGGACGTTCGCTCAGTAAGGCATTGTTGCAGGATGGCCACGAAGTAGTCGTGTTGACGCGGTCACTGCAGCCCGGCGTAGTTGTGCATGAATCAAATGTGGACCTACCGGGCTTAACTAACGCTGGCTGGCAGCCAGACGGTACCGATGGGGTCGGTTCTTGGGCGAGACTCATTGATGGAGCCACAGCGGTCGTTAACCTTACGGGAGAACCTATCGCCGCTAAACGCTGGTCGGTTGCACAGAAAGCATGTATCCGCGACAGCCGAGTGCTTGGTACACGATCGGTTGTGGGCGCAATCCGGGCTGCCAGTGACCCGCCGGCGATTTTGGTCAACGCGTCGGCAATCGGCTACTACAGTAATCGAGGTGACGAAGAGTTAATCGAGGACTCCTCTCCCGGTAATGACTTTATGGCCAAGTGCTGTATCGATTGGGAAGCGGAGGCGCACAAGGCGGAAGGTATTATCGAGCGACTGGTGATCCTGCGTACTGGGATCGCCCTTGATCGAACCGGCGGTGCACTACAGAAGATGCTTCCGCCGTTTAAGATGTTCGTCGGGGGGCCACTTGGCTCAGGCCGGCAGTATATGTCGTGGGTTCATTATGCCGACTGGGTGGACCTCGTGCGGTGGGCTCTTGTGACGGAAGAAGTAGCAGGCATCTTTAATGCAACGGCACCTGAACCCGTGACAAATTCAGAATTTTCGAAGGCGCTCGGCCGTGCTCTCCACCGACCGAGCCTACTGCCTGCACCAGCATTCGCGTTGCGGCTTATGCTTGGCGAAATGGCTGATGCACTGCTGTTAGGGGGTCAACGTGTCCAGCCGGCCCGCGCGCTGAAACTCGGCTTTAGATTCAACTTTTCAACAATCAGCCAAGCACTCACCACGATCTTGCAGTAACAACCACCCCTTGGACTACGGAGAGTCCGGCAGGCTGATTAGGTTTGCAAGCAGGCGATAGGCGCCCTCCGTACCAGCCGGTAGCTGACGCCACAGGCCCAACGCCACATAGAGCCAACGACCTTGCCCGACACGAGCCTCAACGAGCGCACCCCTCTTCACACCAGGGTTGTATTCAAAGGGGTCTTCCATCGCCACTAGGTCCACATACTGGGAGTCGCGTTCGCCCAAAAAATACAGCCCTCGTTCTTGAACCCATCCTTCCCAGACAGTCGGATCGATGGCATTAGGCTCATTGAACAAAGGATGATCCGGTACTAGCACATCGACCGGCGCCCGTTCATCGGTGATACGGTTCCGACTGACACGAGCTGGGTATGGCCCGAACTGCGCATCGTTGAAGCCGACTTTGTTGTACTGCACGATAACCGTCCCACCGTTCTCAACGTAGTTCATTAGACGGTCGTTATGTGCACGCAGATTGGCATCCAGCTCATAAGCACGCACACCTGTAATAATGAGGTCGTAGCGGGTCAAGTTGCCCCACGCGAGATCTGTTCCACTCAGACGTTCCACCCGAGCACCCAGCTGTTCGATCGCCACCGGCATGTGATCACCGGCGCCCATGACATACCCAATCAGTAGGCTTGAAGCCACTCGTACATCAATCACCTTGATACTTGTCTCGGCCACCGTCATCAAATGTCGTGGCTGGATGTGCGGGTATTCGACGACCTGAAACCCCCGGTCGAAGATCGCGCCAGCGCTGCTCACTCTCGATCTGATCACATAATCGCCAGCCGGCACATTAAATGGTAGATCTACAAAAAATCTGACCGTACGTTCTTCATCTTCGCGCGAGAAAGTAATTGAGGATCGCTCTGGCTCCGAACGCCACCCGGGCGGCATTTCAAGCTCGACCACCGCTTCGGTTGCCCTCGGGCCACGATTCGAGACTACAACCTGAATCTCCCTCCGCACCACCTCTCCGGCCGGCATCGGAGCTACGGCGATTTCAGGTGACATCTCAACAGACAAGCGCGACACCACGTTCAACTCCATACGCTTCTCGCCGCCGAAAATCTCTTTCTCGTAGCGGTGCTCAACCGGGACGCGCACGTCCACTCGTTCACGCAAGAACTCGATCGTAAATGTCACGTGGAACGGCGTCGGCTCAAACGGTGCCCCGAAGGGGGCCGCATCCTCAAAGTTGTAACGTGCGGCATCAGGCAATTGCGAAAAATACGGCGTTGTGAACTCAGCATCGACCGGTATAGTGAAAGATGAGTCACAGTTATACATGTCACCAGCAGGTATGACTTCTTCGACGCAACCACCTGTATCGCTGCCGAGCCCTGCGAACGATACGTGGTGCACAACCACGTCAACTTCGCCTCGATTGGCTACCACAGCTGACACGCGCACCGGCTGACCAGGAACAACGACACCGTCCTCGGCCACCGCTGCGACCCGCAGACCGTGCGCAAGAATCACTGCTTGCTCAAACTGGGCCTCTTTCGTTTTTAGACGAAAATCAATTTCATACACCGCGCCGTCGCTAATACCCAAGTTCTCTAATCGTCCTCGGAGGTTCCTAACAGCTACCAGGCCGTCCACGAGAGACTGCCGGGTCGCGTCGATTCCGGATTGCTTAAACTTCTGTCTCGCTTCGCGGGCGTGTCGCTCGATGTTGGTCAGGGCGACCCTGAGAGCACGGGGTACCTGGGCCACTACATACTGTGTCAATCCGCTTACGTTGGTGTTAACTCCACCAAAGAGCGGTATATCGCCACCAATAAGATTCTGTGTTTCATTAGCCGTTTCGGCCAACACATACCTTGCTCGCGCGTCGCCAGGCAGTCTCAGAAGTTGCGACATCCCCTGACACTTGTGCATGCTCCGCGCCTCGCTTCCGATCTCCGCGTACGTGCGTCCGAGCAACGGGTCATAACTTTCTAAGTTGATCGACTCGAGGTCGCTCGGGTCGGTGTCAGGTGGTTCGTTCCGAAACCTCAAACTATCGCTAAAGTAGAACTTCTTAGCCTGCCACGGCCGAAGGCCTGCCACTATTTGCTCAGGAAACTGCTTCGGATCGGCCGCCGCATGAAAGGCTTCGCGCGCCAAAACCGCTGAAGCTTGATGGTGCTGCCCGCCTCCCCGTCCACCGACCTGCATCCCAGTAATAACATCCGGCCGCAGAGTACGGACCATCCTGACAAAGTCACCGAGAATCTCTTCACGACCCCATCGGTTGAAAGTTTCATCGATGCTAAAGGAGTAGCCGAAGTCCACCGCCCGCGTGAAGTACTGTTCGGCACCGTCGAACCGGTGTGCAGCGAGGAGTTCCTCGGTCCGAAGAACCGCTAATGCATCGAACAACTCCGCACCGATTTCATTCTGGCCACCATCGCCGCGGGTCGCCGATACAAGAGAGGTCCGCATGCCCTCACCGTGACTCAATAGGGCCAGCAACGCGTTATTCTCGTCATCCGGGTGCGCTGTCGCCATCATGAAGGTGCCGACGGTCTCGAGCTTGCGAAGAAGCAGGCCAAGACCAACGTAGCCCTCCTGGCCGGCCACTGGCCGAACCTGCATCTGGGCATATACCGGCGACAGAGCAAACCACCAGACATACAGGACCAGCGCACAAAATCGCCAAATCATATGAGTCCTTCGACTATACCTCACACTGGTCACTCCGTGTGCTCGACGACCTCGCGATAATAGTCCTCGTAACGCGGGACAATTGCATCGGCACAGAACTTACGGAGCACCACATCACGCCCAGCCTGAATCGTCCGCTGGTATAGGAAATCGTCGGTCAAGAGCGCCACACCACTCTCGGCCATCGCCTCCGTATCGTCGGGCGGGTGTAGAAATCCGCTGACACCATGTTCAATGATCTCTGGCAAGCCACCCACGCACGACGCAACAACTGGCGTCTCACACGCCATTGCTTCGAGGGCAGACAGGCCGAACCCCTCATTTGCCGACGGCAGCAACGCCAGATCAGCCGTTGATAGAAGCGGCACGATGTGTTCCTGCTCGCCGAGCGCATCGACCGCATCACCCAATCCCACATCGCGCGCGTGTTGGCACGCTGAACCCAACTCCGGCCCTTCGCCGACCAGCACGAGCCGGGAAGAAACGCGCGCCCGAATCTGCCGAAAGATGTCAACAACCGCTTTGGCCCGCTTTACGGGCCGGAAGTTCGATACGTGGATGATGAGCTTGGTCGTCGGATTGTTACGCGTTAGGCGCGCCCGCAAGTCAGGGTTGGGAGCGTAGCGGTAGTGGCTACAGTCGAGAAAATTTGGAATAACGCGGATGTCGGCTCCCAATACTAAGTCGCGAACGGTTTCAGCCCTGAGGCTCTCGGAAACGGCAGTGACACCATCCGATTGATCAATGCAGAAGGCAACCGTCTGAGAATACGACGGATCCGCGCCGACTAGAGTGACATCAGTGCCATGAAGTGTCGTGATGATCTTCGGCACCCGGTCCTTACCGCACGCCCCGAGAATCTGTCGTGCCAAATACGCTCCCGCGGCATGTGGGATCGCGTAGTGGGAATGAATAACGTCGAGTGAGAACTGGCGAGACACCTGCACGAGCTTGTTGGCAAGCGACAGGAGGTACTGAGGCTCTCGAAGCGGCGGATAGACAGGCGCCTGCACTGGATGAAAGCCCAGACCAGGATGGTACTGACCGAAACGGAACGGCAACTCGCTACTGACCAGCCGCACCTGATGCCCGCGCGCAGCAAGCGCGCATCCTAATTCGGTAGCAACGATGCCACTACCGCCGACCGACGCATAGCACACGATGCCAACGTTCACGCTAGCAGCAGCTCCTCAGCACTCAGTAGGGCGACCCTCTCGCTTGTATGTGGGTGCTTTACCAAAAGTACCACCGATGCTGATTTCGTTGTCGTCAGGACGCGATTCAATAGTCGGCAAGGCGACTCTTATGACGGATCACCGAGCGAAGCCAAAGAGCTCGTCGCCCTTCGCGGGCCCACTAAGGTAGTGCCGCAATAGGATACGCGACGCCAAGAATCCCTGCGCGAGCCCATTACCGCCAAAACCGAGCGCAAACAGATGCCGCGGATAGTTCCGATGAGGCCCAATGTAGGGCAGTCCATCAGCTGTGGTCACTGAGGGGCCTGACCACGCGTACTCAGGCTGAATACCAGAGATTGCCGGATATAACACCGACAACTCATACATAAGTTGCCCTGTACGCTGCACGAGTACTCTGTCACGAGACCTCGGATGTGGTTGTGATCGATCGCCACCGCCAAAGATGATCCGCCCATCCCTCGTCCAGCGTAGATAGTGATACGGATCAGCGGTGTCCCACAACATTGCCCGACGCCGGCCAAGGCCGGCTCGAATCCGAGCACCTAGCGGTGGGGTTGCGACGGCGTAAGTTTCCGCAACACGAAAATGCCGCGCTAATGGTTTGAACAACGGACCCGGGTGCCCGGTCGCAACGACGAGTCGATCAGCGCGAACTGTCCCGCCTGCGGTCCGCAGTTCAACATGTTCTCGTCCGGTTCTGATCCGCTCGACGGGCGATCGTTCGTGTATGGAGGCACCTCGTTTCGCCGCTGCAGCCGCAAAGCCTAAACAGGTGCGCAGTGGCTCAACTTGTGCATTGCCCGTGACACGAATAGCACCTTCGGCCTCCACATTTGTCTCGCGCCGTAGTTGCTCGACCGTGAGCCAGCGAGCCTCCAACTTAGCCTTTTTACGCAACCCCAGTTCGTGGCGCAGTCGCTGCACCGACGTAGAGTCACTCGCAAAATAGATCGAATCCTGCGCCTCCGGTTGGCACGGTATTTTGAGTCGACGGATAGCCGCCACAAAATCCAGCGCAGCACGGCGCGTCATTCTCCAAATCGTGCGGGTTGCGCGAAGGCCGTGCACGTCAAGTACATCTTGAAAATCGACGTCAGGTTCCTGCATTACGAGTGCAGTACTCGAACCGATTGCGCCCTGACCAATTCGATCTGCTTCAAAGAGACAAACGCGCGCACCCGCCGTCGACAGGGCGTATGCGGTCGCACAACCTGCCATCCCACCGCCGATAATCGCAACGTCAACGTCGGTCTGACCACGATACCGAGTGTAGGATGACCGGCGGCGGGGCAACCGGTCGATCCAATACGACACACCGAAGTGAGCTGTTCCCATTTTCGTCAGGCCGTCATTCTACATGTGTACCTAGGCACCCAACTGACCGAAATCCGCCAACTTCAACAAGCAACTACGTTTATATATACAACTGGTTTTGATGAAATAACCGGTTAAAAGCATGAGAAGCCACAACTACTTCCAGCCGACACGAGCGAGACGGCTCGAGGCGCACAACGGTGTCGAGTGTTGAAATTAACGCTCAATAATCTCAATCCGATCGATTGCGTCCCCTTCCAGGATGGCGTCCACTGTGTCCATGCCAGCGGTGACCTGCGCGAACACTGTGAAGTTGTGATCAAGTCGAGGGTTGTCCACGAGATTAATGAAGATCTGGGCGTCGCCGGTATCACGACCGCGGGTGGAGATTCCAACTGCACCACGGACATGTGGACGAAGGCCCAGTTCGTCACGCATGTAGGGACCGTCTCCCATGAATTCATTGGCGCCAGGACTCCCTCCCTGGATCACAAAGTTCGGGACCACGCGGTGAAAAGTCAACGTGTCGTAGTAACCCTTCCGTGCAAGCTGAGAAAATCGTTCGACCGTCGCGGGTGCTTCTTCGGGAAATAGTGTGAGTTGAAACTCAGCACCGTTCACCATCCGGACGTGGGCACCAATAAGATCGAGCACGGCTTCAAGTGATGGCGTTGTTCCAGTCCGTAAACGGGATGTCCTCGCTAAAACCGTCTGGCCGGTCCAGTCGGATAGCGCTTCGGCTGCCGTAGCGGCTACTCGGGGGTCGGGGTCCTCCAGGTACGGTCGCAGCACCCCGGCGTTGCGTCGCGAACCTAATTCCTTAACGCGCTGGAGAATTGCCACTCGTGCATCGCGTGACGTATCCCTAGCCGATGCAGTAAGCCTAGCCAATGTCGAAAGTAAAATCGTTGGCGTGCGCCGATCTGGGCTTCCTTCGAGTAGGTTAGCCGCCGTGCGTAATAGGCCATAGTCATCGCTGGCCAGCGCCTGCAACAGAACGTCGTCGGCAGCGTGCCCTTCCAGTGCTACAAGACCGCGCAGTGCCGCCCCGCGTACATTGGCATTCGGATCGTCAGCCAGCTCGGCGAGTATCGCGCCACTGGCGGGACCTAACTGTGTTGCAGCTCGCGCTCCATACATCCTGACTTGCCAGACCGGATGCTCAACGAATCGCGGTAGCAAACCAACTGCACGGTTCTGATTGAGTTTAGCCAGTGCGACCAGGGCGTGTACCGGCCGATGCCAATCACTATCCCTGTTGAGCCCACCAGCAATGCTCGCGACAAAGCTCGTTGGTGACGGACCAGTGGGACAACCTTCGCCAAGTAGATCCAGCGCCAGGAGAGAAACATGTGAGTTCTGATCCTCGACAGCTTCGACGAGCGAATTACACCCCCTTAACCGACCGTGTTTGCCATACGCAACCAAAGCATCGAGCCGCACCATCGCGGACTTGTCGGTTAGTGCCTTCTCAATCAGCAATTCCCTCTCAGACAGGTCGTTAGCATCAAGCAGCGCCAGCGTAGCTAGTCGACGCGTCTGCGCGTCACTATCATCAAGCGCCGCAGAAATAGTCCCTACATCGGCTGACCCGCTGGCATTTAAAGCTGCCAACGCGAGCCGCCGAGTCCGTAAGGCCTTCTCATCACTGCCTGAAGTAGTCAAGACTACAAGGAGCTGCGCAATTGTCTGATCCGCCAGCGGCGTTTGATCACCCCGCAACCTAGCTATCGCTTCAAGACCATCAACGGCTCCGAGACGAACAGCGGGGTCCACAGAACTTACGAACGACCCCAGCATTAATTCCACACGCTGCAGTGTCTGAGAATCCAGATATGGTAATCGCCCAAGCGTCTCGGCGACGACACCTTGCACCTCAGGATCTTTCTCCTCTTTGAGCCGAGCAAGCAGCATTGACACGTAAACTGAAAGGTCACCACCACGCTGCAGGCTCTGACCGAGAGCGTTGATGGCCTCGCGCCGCACGACTGGCTGATCGGCCTCAAGTAGTCTGGCGATCCGATTACTCAGGTCAAAGCGCTCCAGCCGCCCAAGGGCACGCACTGCAATCTTCTGAATCTCTTCGTTTGGACTCTCGATGCCGGTCAGGAGCGTCGCTAGACTGACTGGATCCGTCGCGCGGGAATCTTCAGCCACTAGCATGGCTTGGCGAAAAGTAAGGGTTTCCACCGACGAATCCTGAGCCGCCGACTCGACCGGCATGCCGATCACAGGAACCACGGCAGCAAGAACGCAAGCCACAAACACGCGCGAGAGTTGATTCGACAAAAAACTCATTAGTGAAGACCTCCAGGACGCACCATCCCGACAGCATTTCCAGAGTACTCGAGCATCTGGGTCATAAGGTCCTGCGGATAGGAGATGGTCACATCGATAATTGTGTTGTCAGCGTCCCGTTCTACTTCGAGTTTTGGTTGCACAAAACCCGAGTAGGATGGAAGGTTTAACGCGTCCACGCGTTCGACGACCTGATCACGGAGGTCTGCATCAAAATGGATCCCGTAGGTCTCAAACAACCATTTCGCCGCCTCGTAATCACCCTCGGATTTGATCCGTTGTACTTCCGCGAGCAGTTCACCTACCCCCTGTTGGAACACAGTCACGTCAGTAATCACGTAAAAAGTCTTGCTGTTATGCACACGTTCTTCGATAGCGGTCGTGTTGTCCATTAACCACCTGACGATCATCTGGCGGTTGCGCATGTGATCCTCCTCGAGCTGTGTCCCTTTCCGGACACGCCGAAGCTGCGTGATAGCGTTCCGCGCATAACTTTCGTACCCTGCCAGTACGATTTCGTTGTGGTGCTCTACTGGTACAAGTCCAAATTCGGCCAGCTTCGGATCAGGGAGAAAGTAAAGCGCCACTAAGTCTGCTCGGCTCTCCTCAAGTGCGGAATACTGCTCCTTCAACGCAGCCTGCGGATTCCCGTTAAGGTGATCTGCCAGCCTACCCGAGGCGTGTCCAATCACCTCATGCATATTTGTGGTGAGTTCACCAACAGTCCTGCTCCAGCATTCAGCACGAGTGGCCTCGGCGGGGGTCCAGGAGAATTCCGTGCGAAATCCGGACGGTGTTGCCTGTTCATAGGTTTCCACTACATTTGAGAGTGACACTGATTTACTCCCGTGCTCCTCCCGAACACTCTGATCATTTGGCAAGTTAATGCCAATCGGGGTCATCGGCCCTGATTCGCCGGTTTCAATGACGACATCAATGGCGTTGGCCGTAATACCACGGACACCCTTCTTCCGATACTTCGGGTCCCATGGCATTCGATCTTCAAACCATTGAGCATTGTCAGCGAGAACTTGGATCTCCGCAGTTTTCTCCTGATTAACGTAGTAGACCAACGCTTCCCACGCCCCTTTCGTACCACGGGCGTCCATGTACACCTCGATGAACCCGTTAATGGTGTCGATGGGCGAGGCGTCGTCCTGGATCCATGCGATGTCATAAGCTTTGCGGTCGGCGTCTTCTCCAGTACGGTAGAACCGAATCAAGGCTTTGAGTGCTTTGGCCATCGACTCAGTGGCATATGGAATCGCGGCTTCCAAGTGCTTGATGATTTGAGAAATATGCTCGCCGTATTTTCCGTCGAGCTTGTAAACCTCCTCAACAACATGGTCCCCGCGTTTTACAAGACGTGAATTTAAGGCGTACTGTTCCGTGAAACTGTCAAGGTCGTCCATTGTGACGTCCACGTAGAGGTTGTTGGCGCTCGCGATTAGAATGTCTTCTTCCAGATCTGGTGTTTTAGTTGTCACGCTCGGATCAAGCGATGGATCAAGAAAAAGAGGCAACATGCGCGTCAGCATGACGTCCAGCGTCTCGCCGTCCTGTGTGGGAAATCTCGCGCCTTCATCGACAGCTGCTTGAGCAGCGGCAAGAAAGGCCTCCTCGGTGCACGTAAGAACGAACTTCCTGGCTGTCAAATTGTTGTAGGGACCGGTGTTAATCCAAAAGAGCTTGGTGTAGCGCTCGATCTCGGCGCGAGTGTCCGGGTCCACGCCATCAGCATGAGTCAGGATCTGCTCGAGTACTTCTCGCATCTCAAGGTTGTGCACGTACCGTTGATCGTAAAAGATGTCACGACCAGCGAGAGCGGCCCGGTAGAGGTGATAGACCAGGATGCGCTGGTCGAGAGGCAAGCTCTCGAACCCGTCGGCATAAAGCTGAACAACTGCCGCTTCACCGACCCGCTCTAGCAGATACGGGCGGTCGGCCGCTTTGTCTCCACCTCTGACAACTGGAGCTGGAAAATCACCAGCCGAGCCTGGTAATTCCCATCCACCCGCTACCGCAGAACCTATAGTCAGCCCAAGGACCACTATCATCACCCCTCGCCGGAACATACAGCGCCATTACCAATCAGCTTGGTAACCAACGTCATCTTGGCACCATCACCGATTCCTTGGTCTCCACACCGAATTGCCTAAAGTTTGAATAAGTGGCCGTCGCCTCGATCGACTCGGACCTGGACTCAAGTGGTCGCTCATAAATTTCACGCATCGAATGCGGTACCCAAGACGGGAATGCTTCGTGCTGGCGATAATCGACAACGATCGTCGTCAGGAGCTCACTGCGGGACGTGCCGAGCACCAACTCGCTACGTAAAGTGTCCCCTGTTTCAACATCGAGCCAAAATCTACCGCGGGCGAACATATCGCCTGCAGGAATCTGGACAAATGTCGGTTGCGCTTGTTCACTGTACTGCACGACCCAAACGGGCCGTCCATCAATCATTTCCTCATCCACACGCTTGAAGTCAAACCGGTGCTGGTTGAGCGGGTGAAGGAACGTTAACGCAATTGTCGGCAAATTCACCGTGCGAACGACTTCACCGATGTTATAGCGAGCGCTTTCCCGCGTAAGTGTAGTGGCTTGCTCCACAGCTGGCCGTGCCTCGCCAAGGAACAGCTTCTGTAAGCGTTCGTCACGATCACGCACTGGCTTCCC
>Ga0315336_1000505_pt1 | contig 107079 bp, 93 predicted proteins | sample ASW5metaG_FD_204512 | JGI IMG/M metagenome (GOLD analysis project Ga0315336, IMG submission 204512) | Ammonia-oxidizing marine archaeal communities from Monterey Bay, California, United States - ASW #5 | ecosystem: Environmental > Aquatic > Marine > Intertidal zone | place: USA: California...
CCGTTTCGCGACGACCGGTCCACCACGGGCGCCGCGACCACGGCCCGCCAACTCATTCGCGCCATCGTCGACTCGCTCCCGGCTAGCGGTGACTCGACCAGCGACCGAGTGGCCGAGCGGCTCTGGCTCCGCCTCACCACAGCCGATCCGAGCCACTGGCCCCTCCTCGACACCGCAATGGTGACTCTCGCCGATCACGGCATGGCCACCTCCACGTTGGCCGCGCGTCTCGCCGCGTCGACGCGTGCGGCACCCCACGCTGTCCTGCTCGCTGGGCTGGGGCCCCTCGCTGGTCCGCTTCACGGCGCCGCGAGCCGCACCGTTCACCTGATGTTCGAAGACGCCGCATCCAACGGTGCCGACGCCGCCATCGCCGAAGTGATGCGGAGGGATGGTCGAGTGCCCGGCATCGGCCACTTCATCCATCGCACCCGAGACCCCCGGCACGACATCGTGTTCGACGCTCTCACTGACCACCCGGTCGATGAGCAGCGCATGGACATCGTCGCCTCGGTGATTGCCCGCACCACTGACCGCATTCCCGCGGCACCCAATGTCGATCTCGCCCTCGGCGCGATGACCTTCATCACCGACATGGGACCCGACGCTGGTGAAGTCATCTTCGCCATCGCCCGCACGGCCGGGTGGATCGCCCACGCATTGGAGGAATACGAGGAGACGCCGATCCGGTTCCGACCCGTCGGCCGCTACGTCGCGCCGAAGCGCTAGTCGTCGTCGAAGATCACCACGGCCGACAATCCGAAGAGGCCCGAGCGATCGAGCGTTGCGTTCGACGAGATGTCGGCGAACCTGACGATCGCCCATTCACCCCACAGGACCGGTTCTTCGAACACCGTGTCGCCCAACACCTCGACTTCGAGGTAGGTGAGCGTCTCGCCCGGTAGGAAGGTCACCTGCCCGGAGCTGAACGCAATGTCGGAGCCGACCGAGCCGATCGGTGCGACGCCATCGTGGACAAACCAATCTGCGGTCACCACGGTTGCCACCGGAGAGCTGAGCGAGACCGGCACCTGCACGGTCGTCGAGCCTGCGTCTCCTTCGGTCACGCCGACGTGGCCGGGAATGACGAGGGGTCGAACGTCGACCACCCAGTCGAAGTTCACTGACGAAGGGTCGCGCCCGTCATCCGCGGTGACGGTCACACCGAACGTGCCGGGCGTCGTGACCACTCCGGAGATGACACCCGTCGTCGGATGCATTGTCGCCCCGGTAGGGAGGCCGGTTGCCCCGAACGTGAAGGCATCGCCATCGGGATCGTTCGCCCCGACCGCCAGGTTGACGTCGTCACCGACGATCGAGATCTGATCGTCGGGTTGGACGATGATCGGCGAGTTGTTCGGGATCGGATCGATCGCGATGACCACCTCGTCGAAGATCGCCGGGTCGGAATCGAGGGTGGCTCGGACCGTGGCGTTGCCGCCGGCCGGCACTGTCGCCGGAGCGATGTAGAGCCCGGCCGCGCTGACGGTGCCGACCGTCGCGTTTCCTCCGACGACCCCATCAACCGACCACGTCACTGCGTCGGGAGCATTGGAAACCGTGGCGGTCAGCGAAGCAGAGGTTCCCGCGATCAGCGAGGCCGGCGCACCGGAGATCTCGACCGAGGGACTCGGAATCTCGCCGACGTCGATCGACACCGCGGCCCGCGTGGGGTTCAGCGGGTAGTTGCTCGAGTTGTCGACAGCGACGTATTCAAAGCTGTCGGGACCGAAGTAACCGGCGTCCGGTGTGTAGGTGACCGAGGCCGAGGAGAAGGTCGCGCCGGTCGCTCGACTGAGCGTTCCATGATCGGGTGCGGTCACAATGCGGAAGCGCCGACTCCCTGGAGATCCGAAGCTCTCCGATGCGAGGGAGAGATCGACCGAAGTGTCCTCGAGTGTGTCGATGCCGGCCACGGGCAGCGCGTTGTAGCCAGGGATGGTCGAGGACTGCTCGGAGAACCCGATCTGATTGTTCGTCTCGTCGGATTCCAAGATGCGGTTGTGGGGGTCAGCTTCGTTGGCGAGGTAGTAGATGCCGGGGGCCGTGTCGGACACGTCGATCCACTGGAAGGTGAGGTAGGCGCCGTAGACGTCGCGCCAGCCCTTGCTCGTGCCCATGACGAGGTCGGTCGTATTGGGGTTGTTGCTGTCGCAGAACTGCGTGACCGAACCCGAATAGACGCGGCCCGGGCGCGACCCACTCCAGTCCTCCGATTCGGCATGCTCGATGTCGTAGAGGCAGAAGCCGACCTTCTGGCCAGGAGCTGCTTCGGCCGTCTTCGCCTGGTTCCACAGCGAGTAGCGACCCACCTCCATCAGATGGAAGTGGTTGTGACTGTCGGCCGTCTCGTATTGAACGAGCGGCGTGCCAACAACGTTCCAGTCGCCGTCGGTGTCGAGCGCCCGCTGATGCACGGCCGCGTCGTTGCTCGAGTCCGTGATCTGGGGGTTGCCCGAGACCTCGAGCGGACCGTCGCCGACATTGGTGACGTAGCCGTCGAAGCGAAGAATCAGTCGGGCACTCCCCGTGTAGGTATTCACCTCGACCGAACCGTTGGGGTCGGGCTGATCAGAGATCAGGTCGGGGAGCAGAATCGTCGCCGCCCCAGCCGGGCTCGCCGCAAGGGGAACCGACACCAGCGAGGCGGTGGCGATGAGAGCAATCGTTCGCCGACCGACCCGAGCCGGCCGCCACCCACGACCCAGAGCGAAGGCCACGCCGAGCGCCAGTGTGGCCAGGACCACAAACCCGATCGAGAGGCCTCCGTCGGACGACGACGTGGCGAGCGCGTCGGCGGCCCTTTCGGTCGCAGCGAGTTCTTCAGGGTCGTGGTGCGCGCCCGCAGGTGCGGCCACCGCGATGAGGGCGGACGTGGCGAGGGCAGTTGCCCCGACGGAACGGCTCACTGAGGAAAACGAGAAACCGGGCATGAGTACTTCTCCGATGAAATCGAACGAAGGGGCCGGTTTCGCTTTGGCTTCTCCTCAGCGCCGCGACCAGGCCAGCTGAGGGATCAACGCCTCCCCGCCCAGGGAGAGTAGGAGACGAACGGGCCGCGGTCGATGGTTCGACCGACCTATTCGGCGAGAAGCTGTTCGACCGCCATCGATGGCGTGATCTCGCCGGCGAGCACGGCAGCCTCGATTGTTGCCCGCTGCTCGGTGACCGAGGGGCTCGCCTCGAAACGAGCGACCAGACGGTCGCGCAGCATTGCGTTCATCCATTCGATTTGCTGCGCTCGGCGGCGACTCTCTCGCTCGCCTGAGTTCTCCATCGTCTTGCGATGAAGCTCGACGTGTTGCCAGAGGTCCTCGAGTCCATCGCCGGTGAGTCCGGAACAAGTGAGGACCGGCGGGGTCCAGTTCTCGCTGGCGGGCTGCAGCAGATGAAGGGCGCGGCGGTAGTCGCCCGCGGCCAGCGCGGCGCGGTTGGCATTGTCGCCGTCCGCCTTGTTGACGGCCAACAGGTCGGCCAGCTCCAGCACACCCTTCTTGATCCCCTGTAGCTCGTCGCCGGCCCCGGACAACATCAGCACGACAAAGATGTCGACCATGCCATGGACCACGGTCTCCGATTGGCCAACGCCGACCGTCTCGACGATGACGACGTCGTAGCCGGCTGCTTCGAACACGAGCATCGACTCGCGCGTGGCACGAGCAACGCCGCCGAGCGTTCCCGCCGACGGAGAGGGACGAATAAAGGCCCGATCATCGACCGCGAGATTCGCCATTCGAGTCTTGTCGCCGAGAATCGAGCCGCCGGTTCGCGAGCTCGACGGATCGACGGCGAGGACCGCCACCCGATGACCGGCCGCGGTCAACGAGGTGCCGAGCGATTCGATGAACGTCGACTTGCCGACGCCAGGCACGCCCGTGAGGCCGATGCGATGCGCGCCGCCAGAGTGAGGGAGGACCCGTTCGAGAAGTGCGCCGGCTCGGGCGCGGTGATCTGGATGGGTGGACTCGACGAGGGTGATAGCCCGTCCGATCGCCGTGCGATCGCCGGCCAGGACTCCCTCGATGAGGGCGGCATCTTGTGAGGGGTCGTCCTCGAGCATTTCTGCTGGCATCGCCGCTGACGTTACCGTCTTGCCATGGCCCACGAACGAGCAGAGATCGAAGCAACCATCCATCGCTATCTCGAACTCAGACGAGCAGCGATCGCGGGCGACATTCCATGGAGTGCGCTCAAGGAGGTCTTCACCGACGATGCGGTGTTCATCGACTCCGTCTGGGGCCGACATCAGGGCGTCGACGCGCTGGTCGAATTCCTCGACAACTCGATGACCGGCCTCGAGACATGGGACTTCCCCCACTTCTGGGAGGCCATCGACGGCGACCGGGTGTTTCTGCGGTGGAGCAACCGGCTACCGGGCGAACTCGCCGACGGATCTCCGATCGACATCTTCGGACTGTCCTACCTGGAATACGCAGGTGCCGGGAAGTTCTCGCGCGAAGAGGACATGTTCTCCGAGAGTCACCTCAGGGAGGCAATGAAGCAGTCGACATGGGTCCCGAGTGCCGACATGATCCCGCCGCCCGCCGATCGCGACTGGGTGTAGCGCATGATTCGCCACACGGTCCTGTTGTCCTTCGATGACGTCGATGAGTCACTCATTCAGAAGGTGATCGACGAGCTCCGCGAGATGCCGCGACTCATCCCGGAGATCGACTCCTACATCGTGAGTCGAGATCTGGGACTCGCCGAGGGGTCAGCCGCGGTGGTCGTGTCCGGCGACTTCAACTCGATCGCGGACTATCAGGTGTATGCGACGCACCCCGAGCACGTGCGAGTGATCACCGAGCACATCCGGCCCCACGCGACGGCCCTGACGAGGGCGCAGATCGAGCTCTAGCTCGACTCCGCCGACAGCACGTCGAGCAACTCGATGGCGGCCTCGGCGATCACGGTGCCGGGCGGGTAGACGGCGACAGCACCCATCTCGAGCAGTGTCGGGACGTCGTCGGGCGGGATCACACCGCCGACGGTGATCTTGATATCGGCCCGGCCGAGCTTGGCCAGCTCATCTCTCAGCTCCGGGACGAGGGTGAGGTGACCGGCCGCGAGCGACGATGCTCCGACCACGTGGACATCGGCTTCGACCGCCTGTTTGGCGACCTCACCTGGTGTTTGGAACAGCGGGCCGATATCGACGTCGAAGCCGAGATCAGCGAAGGCGGTCGCTATGACCTTCTGGCCACGATCGTGGCCGTCCTGGCCCATCTTGGCGATGAGGATGCGCGGGCGACGGCCGTTCGCGGTGGCGAACGCATCCACCTTTTCGCGCACGGCGGTCACGGAATCGGCATCGGCACCCACTTCGCTTCGATACACCCCTTCGATCGTTCGGATCTGTGCGACGTGACGACCGTAGACCTTCTCGAGCGCATCGCTGATCTCTCCGACGCTGGCCTTCTCGCGGGCGGCGTCGATCGCGAGGGCCAGAAGGTTGCCCTCGCCACTCGTAGCCGCGTTCGTCAGGGCAGTGAGTGCGCTCTCGACGGCATCGGCGTCGCGCTCGGAGCGAAGCTGCGCGAGTTTCGCGATCTGCGCGGCCCGCACCTCCGCGTTGTCGATCTTGAGAACATCGATGTCTTCATTCTCGTCGAGCCGGTATTTGTTGACGCCGATCACCGCTTGGCGACCCGAATCGATCCGGGCCTGGGTGCGGGCGGCTGCCTCTTCGATGCGCAGCTTCGGAATGCCGGCCTCGATCGCTGCGGCCATACCGCCCATCTCCTCGACCTCGGTGATGTGACCCCAGGCCTTTTTGGCGAGCTCGTTGGTGAGCCGCTCGACGTGGTGGCTTCCGCCCCACGGGTCGACGGTGTTGGTCGTGCCGCTCTCCTGCTGCAGGAAGAGTTGGGTGTTGCGGGCGATGCGGGCCGAGAAGTCGGTGGGAAGAGCCAATGCCTCATCGAGTGCGTTCGTGTGGAGCGATTGGGTGTGGCCCTGCGTGGCAGCCATCGCCTCGACACAGGTGCGCACCACGTTGTTGTAGACGTCCTGTGCGGTGAGCGACCAGCCACTGGTCTGGCTGTGGGTGCGCAGCGACAGCGACTTCGGGTTCTGCGGAGCGAACTCCTTCATCAGCTTCGACCACAGCAGGCGAGCGGCCCGAAGCTTCGCCACCTCCATGAAGAAGTTCATGCCGATCGCCCAGAAGAAGCTGAGACGAGGGGCGAAGGCGTCGACATCGAGCCCGGCATCGATCCCCGCTCGCACGTATTCGATGCCGTCAGCGAGTGTGTAGGCCAGCTCGAGATCGGCCGTCGCTCCGGCTTCCTGCATGTGGTAGCCGGAGATCGAGATCGAGTTGAACTTCGGCATCTGCTCGCTCGTGAACGCGAAGATGTCGGAGATGATGCGCATGCTCGGCGTGGGCGGATAGATGTAGGTGTTGCGCACCATGAACTCTTTGAGGATGTCGTTCTGGATCGTGCCGGCGAGCTGCGCAGGCTTCACACCCTGCTCCTCAGCCGCGACGACGTAGAGCGCGAGCACCGGAAGAACGGCACCGTTCATGGTCATCGACACGCTCATCTCGTCGAGCGGTATTCCGTCGAAGAGTTGGCGCATGTCGAGGATGGAGTCGATCGCGACACCGGCCATGCCGACGTCGCCGGCCACGCGGGGATTGTCGGAGTCGTAGCCGCGGTGCGTGGCGAGATCGAAAGCGACGGAGAGGCCCTTCTGACCGGCCGCGAGGTTGCGCCGGTAGAAGGCATTGGACGCCTCGGCCGTGGAGAAGCCCGCGTACTGGCGAATCGTCCATGGCTGATTGACGTACATCGTCGGGTAGGGACCGCGCAGAAACGGCGGCAAACCCGGCAGCGTGTCGAGGAAGTCGAGATCGGCGATGTCGTCGGCAGTGGTGACCGCAGGAATGTCGATTCCTTCGGGCGTGTCGGTGACAACATCGCTCGTGTGGCTGGCGGGCGACGCGGGACCGAGATCGATCGTCGTGAAGTCGGGAATCACGCTCATGGCCTCAACAGTACCGGGCGAGGTTCAGAGGACGAGAGTCGTGCCGCCGTCGACCTTGATGATCGAACCATTCATATAGGTGTTGGTGATGCACGCCATGATCGCCTGGGCACAGTCCTCGGGAGTGGCCGAGCGCTTCATCGGATTGATCGCCGCGGTTCCCGCATGGAGGTCGTCCCATTCCTCGGTCCACGGGGTCGCCACCAAGCCGGGAGCAACCGCGTTGGCTCGCACAGGCCCCTGATAACGAGCGAGATCCTCGGTGAAGCTGTTCAACGCGGCCTTCGCCATGCCGTAGGCCAGCGACGACCCGAGTGGCCGCAGGCCCGCAATCGAGGTGACGTTGACGATGCACCCTTCGCTCTCCTGGAGGGCCGGCATGGCAGCGCGGGTGAGCCACCAGGTGCCGTAGACGTTGACCTCCATGGTCTTGAAGAGGATCTCGTTGGTCAGCGCTTCGTGATCGCGGTGGTCGACGCGGGTCGTCCATCCGGCGTTGTTGACGAGAATGTCGAGTCGACCGAACCGATCGAGGGTCTGGGCGACCAGAGCCCGATCCTGATCCTCGTCGGAGATGTCGGCCTGAATGTAGATCGACTCGGTCGGCAATGATTCCGCCACGGCGGTCCCCGCCTCGACCGAGCTCGACGAGTTCACGACGACCGACGCGCCCTCGGCCGCCAAGGAACGTGCGGCCGCCTCGCCAATGCCGCTCGACGAACCGGTGACGATCGCGACCTTGCCGTCCAACTGCCCCATGCGAGTTCCTCTTTCTCTTCTCGACCTGCGAGGCGCCAGCATCGCATGCGCGACGCACTACGGTCTCGCTCGATGTCCCGCCCGACATATGTGCTCGGAATCAGCGCCTTTTATCACGACAGTGCCGCGGCTCTGCTGGCCGACGGTGTGCTCGTCGCAGCGGCCCAAGAGGAGCGGTTCACCCGCGTCAAACACGACGCTGCCTTTCCCACCCAGGCGATCGACTGGTGCCTGCACCACGGTGGCGTCGGTCGTGACGAGATCGATGCGGTGGTCTTCTACGAGAAGCCTCTGACCACCTTCGTCCGGCTCATCCGCACCTACATGAAGGTCGGGCCGAAGGGCTTCCGGTCGTTCCGGCAGGCGATCCCGCTGTGGCTGCGGGAGAAGCTCTGGATCCCGTACGAAATCGACAAAGGCATTGCCGCCCTCGACTACGGGAAGGCAGCCAACTCCTGGTTTGTCGAGCATCATGAGAGCCACGCGGCGAGCGCCTTCTTTCCCTCGCCCTTCGAGTCCGCCGCGGTCCTTACCTTCGACGGGGTCGGCGAATGGGCCACCAGTTCCATCGCCCACGGCCGCGGCAATACCTTGGAGCTGAAGGCGCAGATCGACTTCCCCCACTCGCTCGGAATGCTCTATTCGGCGTTTACCTACTTCTGCGGGTTCCGGGTCAACAGCGGCGAATACAAGCTCATGGGACTCGCGCCCTACGGCGAGCCCCGCTACGTCGACACGATCCGGGAGCACCTGATCGACATCCACGACGACGGATCGTTCACCCTCAACCTCGAGTACTTCGACTATCTCGCCGGTCTCACGATGACGAACCAACGTTTCGCCGACCTCTTCGGCGGACCGCCGCGGGTACCGGAATCTGAACTCACGACCCGCGAGATGGATCTCGCCGCGTCGATCCAGCAGGTCACCGAAGAGGTCGTTCTCGCGATGGCTCGTCATGCGCGCGCGATCACCGGCGAGCCCAACGCTTGCCTCGCCGGTGGCGTCGCCCTGAACTGTGTCGCCAACGGCGTGCTGCTCCGCGAAGGCGTGTTCGACAACCTGTGGCTCCAGCCGGCAGCGGGCGACGCGGGCGGTGCGGTCGGAGCCGCCTATCTCGGCTGGCACCGGATGCTCGGCAAGGAGCGCACCGTCGATTCCCGTGGCGGCGATGCGATGAGCGGCGCGTATCTCGGCCCCGAGTTTCCCAGTGACGAGATCGGTGGGTGGCTCGACCGCGACGCGATACCCCACATCACCCTCTCGGGTCGGGAGCGGGCCGATCGAATTGCCCAGGCCATCGACGATGGCCAAGTCGTCGGCCTCTTCCAAGGTCCGATGGAGTTCGGCCCGAGGGCGTTGGGGCATCGGTCGATCATCGGCGATCCTCGTTCCACCGAGATGCAGTCGACGATGAACCTGAAGATCAAGTACCGCGAGTCGTTCCGGCCCTTCGCCCCGGCCGTGCTCGCGGAGAAGGCCGATGATTGGTTCGAGTTGGCAACCGAGTCGCCCTACATGTTGCTCGTCGCTCCTGTTGCCCACGAGCGGGTTGATACCGCGGCGTTGCGGCGAGACCGCGGGTCGGCCGACCTACGAACGTGGGTCAATGAGCGGCGCTCCGATATTCCCGCGGTCACGCACGTCGACGGCTCTGCTCGAGTTCAGACCGTGAGCGCCTCCACGAACGGTCGGTTTCGCGAGGTACTCGAGGCGTTCGACGACCTGACCGGTTGTCCGGTGGTGATCAACACCTCCTTCAACGTGCGTGGAGAGCCCATCGTCGGAACGCCGGACGATGCCTATCGCTGTTTCATGCGGACCGAGATGGATGTGCTCGTTCTCGAAGACCACCTGCTGTTCAAGGAGGACCAGCCGGAGTGGGAAGAGGACGACGATTGGCGAGACGAGTTCGGGCCCGACTGATGCTGCGCACCCGCCACCTCCTCCGTCTCGTACGCGACTTCAGCGGATTCGCGGTGATCAACCGCGTCTGGTGGATCCTCCCCCTGATGGCGGTGCTGGCCGTGATCACGATCTTCATCATCGTCGGGCAGGCCGCGGCCCCCTACACGCTCTACACGGTGTTCTGATGAGAGAACCCCCGGTGTGGTCCGTTCTTCCTGCAGCCCTCACACCACCGGTTACGCGACCACGAGTGCTCCCCTACCTGGCCCCCCTGGCCATCGTCGTTGGCCTCTTTCTTGTTGGTGCCCGCACTCTGGCAGTGGTCGTGTTCGTGGCCGCGGCGATCGTCACGATCGCCACTTCAGTTTCGCCGCCGGCCCGCGATCTCTTCGACCGCGGAGCGGCTTGGCTGGGTCACCGCGTAGGCACGGTGCTCACCGTGGCGCTGCTCGGGTTGGTCCAGCTGGTGGTCTTCTTCCCGATCTCGCTCCTGGCGAAGATGACGAGATCAGACCCGATGGACCCCTTCGACGGACGACCCGTCGAGTCCCGCTGGCTGAGTCGGTCCCGCGGTGACCGCACTCTCCATCAACGCCAATACGCCGACGAGGGCTACCGGCGACGGGCGGCAGGACACGAGACCCGGCCGGGTTCGCCGCGCTGGATCCGGGGCGCGGTCGGCGGGCTCGCTCTCCTCCTCCTTGCCGACGTCGCGTTGGGATCGGCCATCGTGCGACTCGACCGAGACGACCCGACGCCTCTGAGCGGACCGATCTTCGGCTTCGATCCGCTGGAGCAGGAGGCGCTACGCGACCAAGCCGGGGCACGCGAGCTGATGGCCGAGCTTTCGCAGGTCGGCATCGGCAAACCCGACCCGTTCACCGGTTGGCGTTTCGTTCCGGGAATCACCCATGAGTCCGAGACGGTCAACGTCGTCGACCGGCTTCGGGCCACGCTGGCCACCCCCATCGAAGGCGCTGCGATCGAAGTCTGGATGTTCGGTGGCTCCACGCTCTACGGGTCAGGTCAGTCCGATGATGCGACGATCCCGTCAGAACTCGTCAGACTCGCCGCGGCCGACGACGTCGCCATCAACGTGACCAACTTCGGGCACCCGGCGTATGCCCAGTGGCAACAGGTGCAGCTCCTGATCGCCGAGCTCACCGCCGGCACGAAGGCTCTGCCCGATGTCGTGGTCTTCTACGACGGCTTCAACGATCTGACCCTGCAGACCCAACGGGGCGTGCACCAGGAACCGACGCATCTCTTTTTCGACACCCCGACAGCAGTGTTGGCGTCCGAGTCATCGGTCGCGTCGACCGTACGTACATGGTGGGCTGATCACAGCGCGACGTCGCTCGCGGTCGGCCGCGTGCGCGACGCGTTCGACGATGAACCCGCCATCCAGGTCGCCGACATCGACACCGCGCCGATCGACACGATCGATCCGATTGCCGCGGCAGAAGCCGCCCGTGCCATTCATCGCCGCGGCGTCGATCTCGTGATCGAGCTCGGCGAGGCCTACGGATTCGAGGCGCAGTTCTTCTGGCAGCCGTACCTCTACACCAAGGATCCGCTGACCCCCGCAGAGACCGACCTGATCGGCTTGCCCGGCTATGACACCGACGTCTGGCTCCCGATGACGGACCACATTCGTGCCGGCATGTCCGCCCCGGTAGTGGATCTCAGCGATGCGCTCGATGGCATCGAGCAGTCGTTGTTCTGGGACTTTGTTCACACAAACGAAGCCGGAGCGCGACTCGTGGCTGAGGCGATCTACCCGTATCTCTCGGAGGCGCTTACCGGCTGAGCCAGATCAGATCCCGAGATCGGCGTGGAGCCGCGTGAGCGCGTCGACTACATCGACGCCCACGTGCCAGAACTCATCCACGCCCGCGGCGAGGAGCTCGTCGCGAAGGTCGCCGGGCGCTCCGGCGAGCACAACCCGCACTGCCCCCGCCTCTTTGAGCGCCGTGGCGGTCGCCGCGGCCCGCTCGGCGTAGACACCATCGGACGAGCAGATCACCGCTACCGCGGCGCCGCTCTCGGCAAACTGCGCCTCTGCCTCCAGGGGCGAGGTCGAGCCATCGACATCTCCCCCATCGGCGGCCAGGCCACCGACGGCGAGAAAGTTGGTGATCCATGTGGAGCGAGCCGTGTGAGTAGCGAGGTCACCGAGCGTGGCGAGATGCACAGTCGGACGGCGTCCGCTCGCAGCGAGTGCTCGATCGGCGGCATCTCGCAGGGACTCGAACGGGGCCGCGAGCCGTCGGACGGGGAATCCCGCCTCGGCCTCGCGAGCGACCCGAGTCACAGGAGTCTCATCGAGATCAGGAAACTCGGATACGCCGGTGACGGCCGTACGGCGAGTGCCGAGCGCATCGAGACGATCCTCCCAACCCTGGTCGACCGCGGTAGCGATCGAGCCGTTGGCGAGGGCTTGCTCGATCCCACCCTCGGCCTCGACTGCCTGAAAGACGGCCCAGGCTGATGCGGCCAACCGGTCGGTGAGTGACTCGACAAACCACGACCCGGCCGCCGGGTCGACCACCCGAGCGAGGTGCGATTCTTCGATGAGGAGGAGCTGCGTGTTGCGAGCGACTCGCTGGGAGAACCCATCGGGCTGCCCCAAGGCGTCGTCGAAAGGCAGCACGGTGACGGCATCTGCCCCGCCGACTCCAGCGGCGAGCGCCGCAGTGGTGCTACGCAGCATGTTGACCCACGGGTCGCGCTGGCTGAACATCGCCCGGCTGGTGACCGCCTGGACGACATGGCTCTGCTCGCCGGAGGCGATGCCACACGCGTCGAGCACGCGGCGCCAAAGCCGGCGAGCGGCACGAAGCGAAGCAATGGTGACGAACTGGTCGGCGCCGACGCTCATCCGGAAGGCAATGGTGCGAGCGCCGTCGGCCGGAGCGACTCCTGCTGCCTCGAGCTGACGCAGGTAGGCAACCCCAGTGGCGATCGCCCACGCGAGTTCCTGGCCATCGGTCGCGCCAGCTTCGGCGTAGCGCGTGGAATCGATCGTGATCGTCCGACCGGCCGGCAACGAAGACGCCAGCTCGGCAGCGACAGCAACGCAAGCGGCGACGTCGGCCGCTCCGCCTCGGGCCACCTCACCGATCGGATCGAGCCCGAGCCAGCTAGAGGTGGTCGCGGCATCGCCGCGCTCGACCGCGAGGGCATGGAGCGCTCGGGCCGCAGCCGGATCCGAGTGTGGAGCGAGCGCTACCGGCGCGAGGTCGAGCAACACGCCTTCGGTCGCAACGCGAAGCTTGTCGAGGGTCCATCCCTCGGCCGGAGCGCCGAGCTCGATGGAGGTGACACCGCGCTCCAGTTCTGCGAGCACGCCGCGGGCACAGGCGGTGGGGTCATTGCCGTCGTGAACCTGGCGGACATCCCAGCCGCGATCGAGGCGTTCGGCATCGGCTGCGACAACGCTCGACCGGGTCTCACCATCAGCGCTGTAGAGCGGCTGGATGTCGAGCCCGTCGCTGGTGGCTCCGACCAACACCTTGTCGAAAGGCTTGCCCCGCAGGACCTTCTCGACCGCGTCGAGCCACGCTTCGCGCTCTGGTGTCGGGAACTCGGCCCCCAGGCCCAACTCAGTCATGGTTCGACCGTATCGGTGGCCATCGCCGACCGTCGATCCCGGCGCAAGTGGCGAGCCTTGTGCCGTCTGGCACAGTGAACGGTGCGCGCACTATCGTCCGCCTGATCCGGGACTCCCGGCCGCGCCGCACCTGCATGGAGACAACATGTCCAAGAAGATCCTTTTCCGATGGCTGGCCATTGTGCTCTCTCTCGGCGTTCTGTCGGCCGCGTGCGGAAGCGACCGCGACGACGCCACGACCACAACCACCACTACGACCACCACCGCCGCCCCGGTCGACGACGGCGCCGACGACGACACGAGCGACGACACCACGACGACGGAACCCGCGCCGGTCGACCCCTGTGAAGCAGTGGCGCTGGAAGCCACCGAGATCGGTGTCACCGAAGACACCATCAAGGTGATCGTGATGGCCGACGTCGACAACCAACTCGCCCCGGGACTGTTCCAGGGTTCGCGCGACGGCGTCGAGGCTTGGGAACGCGCGATCAACGACGCTGGCGGCCTTGCCTGCCGCGACGTCGAAGTCGAGTTCCACGACTCACAACTTCGAGGTGATCGAACGGTCGAAGGCTTCCTGAAGGCATGCGACAGCGCGCTCGCGTTGGTCGGCACCACGGTGCTCTTCGGCCTCGATACCGACGATCTCACGAGCTGCGCCGACCAGGCCGGCGACCCCATCGGGGTTCCTGACATTGCCTACATCACCACCGAAGTTCCTCACCAGTGCTCGACGACGAGCTTCCACCTGAGCCGACCGGGCGCCGAGTGCCCCTACGAGGGCGGCGAACGCGGTGGCTCGGCGAATATCGGCGCCGTGCGGTGGCTGCGCGAGCAGAGCGGTGGCGACTTCAACGGACTCTTCCTCGTTCCAGCCGACCTCCCGTCCACCATCTCGAGTTCCATTCCTCTCTTGACGGCGATGCAGGACGACGGATTCGTGTTTGACGGTGTGTTCGGTGTCGCTGGTCAGGCAACGCAGGCCGAGAACGGGCCCTACGTGCAGACAATGCGCGACGGTGGCGCCAACTTTGTGTACAACGGATCCAACGATCAGGCGATGCTCAAGATCAGGCGTGAAGCTGCGGTCCAAGGGCTCGATGTCGACTCTGTCACCTGGGTCTGCTCGCTCGCTTGCTACACCCCCTCCTTCATCGAGGAGGGTGGCGATGCCGCCGAAGGCGTCTACGTGTGGAGCTGGTTCCTTCCGTTCGAAGAGGCCGACACCAACGAAGAGCTGGCCAAGTTCATGGACGCGATCGACAACGACTTCCCTCCCGCATGGGCCGCGGGCGCCTGGGGTGATGGCGTGTTGTTCGAGCAAGCGGTGAACGCGATCGTCGATCGCGACGGGCCCAACGGCATCACGCGAGCCGCGCTGCTCGAAGAGCTACGCAGCGTCACGGAATTCTCTGTGAACGGGTGGTGGGCTCCGGCTGACCTCACCGACACCAACACCACATCTGGCTGCTTCGTTCTGCTCCAGGTCCAAGACGGAGCATTCGCTCGAGTGGAGCCAGCCGCGCGAGGCGAGATGAACTGCGACAGCACTCCGGTCGCTGTCACGGTGAATCCCGACACCTTCACGCTCGACGGCTGATCTCACGAAACTCGTGAAGGTTTCTGGCCTTCGGCCATCTCTCGTTCTTGCGGTTGTCGCCGCTTCAGCACTCACCGTCTTCGTCACCTGGTGGGGCTGGATCGGCGGCGCCGTAACCATGGATCGGTTCGTCATTGCGACCTCGGTGGGCCTGAGCGTCGGCGCTCTCTACGCGCTCTCGGCCACCGGCCTGGTTGTCGTCTACACGACCACAGGGACGTTCAACTTCGCGCACGGCGGCATCGGTGTTCTCAGCGCGTTCGCCTATTGGGAACTCGTCGAGAATCGCTCCGGGCTCGAGCTCCCGGCACTCATCGGTCTGCCGCTGGTCGTCCTGGTGCTCGCACCAATGCTCGGAGTGATCATCGACCTTGTCTTGATGCGACGCGTCCGTAGCGCTCCGCTCGTCGTGCAACTCATGGTGACCGTCGGCCTGATGGTGTTTCTTCTCACCCTGACAGGGCAGATCTGGCAGGCGGACAAGATCCGACGCATTCCGCACTACTGGGATGGCGAGACCTTCTCGGTTCTCGGGACCAACGTGCTGTGGCATCGGTTCGCGGTCATCGCGACAGCGGGACTGATCGCGCTTGTTCTCCGCATCTTCCTGTTTCGAACACGAATCGGTGTCGCGATGCGGGCGGTTGTCGATAACCGTGAACTCACAGCTCTCAACGGTGCTCGCCCGGGGGTGCTGTCGGGTTCGGCCTGGGGCCTTGGTTCATCGATGGCAGCCCTCGCGGGAATCCTCGTTGCCCCTGAAATCGAATTCAACCCGGCGAACTTGAATTCACTGATGCTGATCGTCGCCATCTCGGCGGCAGCGTTCGGGCAGATCCGGAGTCTGCCGCTGACGGTCGCCGGCGGTCTTCTCATCGGCTTGCTCGAGAATCACTACCGGCAGTGGGTCTCCCTCGGCTCTGATTTCTCAGCCGCCGATCTGGCCATCGCTCCGATCCTGCTTTTCTTCGTCGTGCTGGCCCTCCCTCAGGCTCGACTGTCGGTCGGACGAGTGAGCGGCAACCTCCGCCCGATCGAGCGAACAACAAACCTCAAGGAGGGAGCGCTCGGAGCAGCTTTCATTGTCGGATTCGGCATCGTCTTGGCGCGCGGCACTTTGCATCTGGGCATCTGGGACCCAGGAGAGTGGAGCCAGATCAGTCTCAACAAGGGGATCTCGGCAATGGTGCTGGCGCTGATCGCGCTGTCGCTCGTCCCCCTCACAGGCTGGGCCGGCCAGGTCAATTTCGCGCCGCTCGCGTTCGCAGGCTTCGGCGCCTTCCTGTTTCTACGGCTCGACATCCTTCCTTTCGTGGATCTACCGAACGGCACCGGCAACTTGATCTGGCTGCCGCTCATCGGCATTCTCTGCGCGCCGCTCGGTGCGCTTGTGGCCGTCTTTGCCGCGCGCTTGGAAGGCCTCTATCTGGCGCTTCTCTCACTCGCGTTCGCCTTGATCATGAGCAGCGTGGTCTTTCGCCACAAGGAAGTCTTTCCGACCGTCCACACCTTCTCGGATCTGTATATCGATGTAGGCCTGTTCCGGATCGACTTCGACTCCCGCTATCGCTTCTTCATCTTGCTGATCAGCGTCTTCGCTCTCGCCATGTTCGGCCTCATCGCGCTTCGGCGATCTCGATACGGTCGGCGCTGGGTGGCCATGCAGGACAGTCAGGCCGCGGCCGCGACCGTCGGTGTCAACGTCATCTGGACCAAGGTCGTCGTCTACGCCACGTCGGCCGCGATGGCCGGCATGGCTGGTGTTTTCTGGGCGGTGAGCAAGAGCACGGTCGACGCGGTCCGCGACTTCGACCTGCTCGTCGGATTCCAAGTCGTCCTGCTCATGGCCGCGGCCGGGATGTCATTTGCCGTCGCCGGCCTCTTCCTGTCCTTCCAGTTCGTCTTCGAAGGACTCGCCGAACGTCTCGAACAGACCGAGAACGTCGGGTTTCTCGTTTGGCTACTCAAAGACTTCTTCGCCAAGTTCGGACCAGGGCTCCTCGCCATCGGCATGGTGGTCAATCAGCGAGGCGCCATATTCGAGATGGGCAAGGGTTTCGCGCCGATTCTGCCGTGGCGTCACGACGCCCGCGCCGAGCTGCGCGCCGAGAACGAGAAGAAACGGGTCCCCGAGATCGGACAGCTCGGTCTCGACGATCCCTTCACAAACGAGGCCATCGTCGAACTGGACACGCATCTCGGAGTGGTCGACGACATCACACCCTCGGCCGGCTACCGCCACGCAGTGATCAAGTCGGGAGCCGATCGTGACTGAACCGGTACTCGTCGCCGAAGACATCGACGTGCGCTTCGGCGGACTACAAGCGCTCACCGACGCAAGCGTCAGTGCCGACACGGGGGCGATCACGGGCCTCATCGGTCCGAACGGCGCCGGCAAGACGACTCTGTTCAACGTCATTACCGGTCATCAGGTGGCGAATGGCGGCGATGTGCGGCTGAACGGAAGCAGCGTCAAACGTTTCCCCGTGCACCGTCGAGCGCAGCTGGGCCTCTCGCGAACGTTCCAGAAGCTCGAGGCCTTCAACTCCTTGAGCGCGCGGGACAACGTGCTGGTGGCCGCCGAGATGCACCGCGCCAACCGCAATCCGGGCGCACTCGCTGATCAGATCCTCGACCGAGTGGGCTTGGCCGATGTTGCCGAGATCACCGTCGGAACCTTGCCGACCGGGACAGCCCGACTTGTCGAGTTGGCACGGGCGCTTGCCGTGAAACCGAAGATACTCCTGCTCGACGAGGCCTCTTCCGGGCTCACCGAGGAGGAGACTGCGGCCGTCGGCGATCTCCTCCACCAAGTAGTCGTCGAGGACGACATCGCCGTCCTCCTCGTCGAACACGACATGAGCTTCGTCATGAACACCTGCTCACAGATCTTCGTCTTGGACTTCGGCCAGATCATCGCGAGCGGCACGCCTGAAGAAGTACAGGCCAACGATGCTGTTCGGGCCGCTTACCTGGGAACCAAGGCATGACGGCGCCGCTCCTCGAACTCCGTGGCGTCCGCGCCGGCTACGGCATCATCGACGTGCTCCACGGCGTCGACCTCGTTCTCGAGCGCGGCAGCGTGCTCGCCCTGCTGGGTCCGAACGGTGCAGGGAAGAGCACGACACTCGGCGTCGCCAGCGGGCAGATCGTGCCCAGCGCGGGACAGCTTCTCATCGGCGGCCGCGAGGTCAACGGCGTCAAGCCCGACGCGCTCGCCCGAGCTGGCGTGTGCCTGGTTCCCGAGGGTCGTGGCATCTTTCCCAACCTGACTGTGGCCGAGAACATTCGCATGATGACGTTCTCCGGCAAGACCTACAACGAAGTGCAGGACAAGGCCTACGACCTCTTCCCTCGCCTCGGAGAACGGCGCAAGCAGCTGGCCGGCACCCTGTCCGGCGGCGAGCAGCAGATGCTCGCCATGGCCCGGGCCATGTCGACCGACCCAGCGCTGCTCATGCTCGACGAGCTCTCGATGGGCCTCGCTCCCATCATCGTGGAGGAGCTCTACGGCAAGGTCGCCGAGCTCGCTCGTGGCGGCCTGTCGATTCTCATCGTCGAGCAATTCGCTCAGACAGTTTTGGGTGTGGCCGACACCGCGGCAATCATGCTGCACGGACGCATCACGCGAACCGGCCCTCCGGCCGAGATCGCGGAAGAACTCACCGCTGCCTACCTGGGCATCGAATCTGGAGGACAGCAATGACCGACGAGACAAGCCCCCGGCTGCAGGAATTCCAAAGCCAGGTCGATGATCTGCGTCTGACGGGCGGAAAGGCCAACCCGGAACGGATGGCGATCCGCGCGTCACTCGCACTGTTCGCCGTGGCTGTCGCCCTCGCGTTGATCGCGTACTTCGGCTCGACCACAGCCGAAAACCCGCTCGACCAGACCGAGCTGTTGATCCTGGCGCTGGTGGCCGTTGTCCTCGCTGTCGGGGCCGTCGGCCTCTTCGTGCGGGCCAGTCTCACGCGATACTTCCGCTACTGGCTGGTCCGTCTCGTCTACGAAGACCGGGCCAACACCGATCGGCTCATCGAGGCGCTGAAGGACAAGAACTGATGGCTATGCCTTCAGAAATCGGCGCGATCGACTGCATGATTTCGTTTCCGGCCGAGGACTTCACGCAGTACGACTTCATCCGCCAACAGCTGAAGGACAGCGAGTCGACCGACTTCGAGTTTCCGGTCGAATACATGTTCAAGGGCGTGCCCAAGGAGCTCTACGGCAGCGACGACCCCATATCGCTCACCCTGGGCGAGATGGACAAGTACGGCATCGCCCAGGGGCTGATCGGCTGCGAAGGCTCCGTGTCGATCAAAGCGCTCAGCGATCACCCTGATCGCTTCATCGCTCAGTCCAACGTCGACCCCAACGACGTCGTCGGCGCGGTCCGCAAGATCCGCCGCGAGCACGACGAGTTCAACACCCGGTCGGTCGGCGCCTTTCCGGCCGGTTGCGTGCCGCAGGTCGCCATCGACGACCCGAAGTTCTACCCCGTCTACGCAACGTGCTGTGAGCTCGATCTGCCGATCTTCGTGTGTGCGGGAGTACCCGGTCCGCGACTTCCCATGTCGCCCCAACACGTCGAACGCATCGACCAGGTGATGTACGACTTCCCCGAGCTCACCTTCGTGACCCGCCACGGATGCGAACCGTGGGAAGACCTCGCGGTGAAGCTCATGTTGAAGTGGCCCGGCCTCCACTACTCCACCTCGGCGTTCGCTCCGAAGCACTATCCACAGGCGATCATCGACTACGCCAACACGCGCGGCGCCGACAAGATCATCTACGCCGGCTACTTCCCCATGGGGCTCTCGATCGAACGAATCATGACCGAGATGAAGGCCGTGCCGTTTCGCGACCACGTGTGGCCGAAGTTCCTCCGCGAGAACGCGGCACGGATCCTCAAGCTCGACTGAGTCAGGGGTCGAGGATTCCGCGGATCGGTGCGTCCTCAGGGTTGATGTCTTCGAGCTCACGACTGGCAGTTTCGGGGTAGAGCAGCGCAACCATCCCGACCACGAGCAGCGGCCCGATACCGAGAATCGTGATGCCCCGGCCGAGACCGCCGTACCTCTCATCGAGCTGACCGGCGATCACGAGCCCGACCGCCGAACCGCCGACGGTGATCGTGGTGATGACGGCGTTGGCCCGACCTCGCAGCGACGTGGGAAAGAGCTCGGGCCCATACACGCCGAGGGCGGGCACGGTGGCTGCGCTGAAGATGATCGACACCAACGCGACCAGCCACATCACGCCACCTGAGGAGTTGTAGGTGAGGATCGTGGTCGCGCCGCCGATCAACACCGCGATCGCGCCTACCAGCCGTCGCCCGTGGATCTCGGCCAACTTGCCGCCGATCACGATGCCGAGAATGCCGGGCAAGGACGTGACCAGACGGAAGCCGGAGATGTCCGACGCCGAGAACCCGCGTTCATCCTTCAGGAAGTCGTTGAGCAGTTGATTCGTGGGCGCTCCGAACGACGCGTGAAGGAATCCGGCAACAGCGAGCAGGATCAGTCGGTTCCGGAACTGCCGACGGGCGGCCGGCTGGCGGCGCAAGTCGTCGTCCTCGTCGGTGGCCTCAGCGGCTGTGAACCGACGTGACTCCGGGAGCACCTTGGCGACGGAGCGGCAGAGCCGGAGGAACAGCAGCGGCACCAGAAACAGCAGACGCCAGGTCCAGTCGTCGATGCCGGCGATCGGCAACAACATGACCGCGAGAATCGCACCGGCTCCGCCCGTCATCACGAGCATCGACACCGCATAGGCCCGACTTCTGGGACCGACCTCCTCTGCCGCGACCACTCCCAAGAGGATGCTCGCCGTCGTGGCCAGACCCCTCGTGAGCGTCTGTGACCCCGCCAACAGATAGATGTTGGGGGCAATCGACCCGAGCGCGGCGGCCACGCACGCGGCCGCCACTGTCCCCAGAAGCACCGCCCGTCGGCCGCGGCGGTCCGCTATCGCCAGCAACACCAACGACATCAGCACGCCGATGCGAACCGAGGCCAGAGCGTTGCCCTGCGCGGCATCGGACACGCCAAATTCGTCGACCGCGAAGGTCATCGTCTGCGTCGTGACACTGGTCGCGTAACCGACGACGAAGGCAAGGCCGCAGAGAAGGCCGAGCATCTCCGACACTCTGGCGGTCTGGCGCTCGGGCGGGCTCCACCAGGGCCATGCCTCGCCGACGTCTAGGGACGACAGTCGACGCCGAATCGGTCGGCGAAACATCGCCCCGAAAAAGGGCATCGCGAGGCGGTAGCGAACGGTCTGGGTGACCTCGAACTCGCCCGGCGTCTGCTCGACCGCTACGACTTCGCGGGAGTACTCGTGGAAGGGCCCTTCGGCCAGGTCGAAACGACCTGGCTCGGCTTCACGCTCGAGGACGACGTCGTCCTTCGGCGCCAAAAGTCGGTCCGCCGCGGCCGCATCTACGACCTCTTGGGTGACCACTTCTTCCACCGACATCGGGGCAGCCTGCCAGAGTCAGGCACCTCGGGCGAAAAAGAGATGTTCCCGGGAGTGAGCGCCCCCGGGAACATCCAATACAGAACGCACCTCGCTGGACAGGAAGGGTCGGAACGTTCCAGATGATCAATCGGCACTTCGCCGACGGATTTGAGGAGGTGCGTCTAGGTGGGGAGTGGTGACCCGAAGGCGATGCGCAGCCCGTCGGGAGTCGCCACACAGAAGTCGCGCATCCCGTAGTCGTTGTCGACCATGTCGCGGTACAACACCACACCCCGACCCTGAAGTTCGGCCAGCAGGGCGTCGGCATCGGCGACATACACGTAGGCGTCGGTCTCGTGAGGCTCTCGTGAGCCGGCGCGCGGAGTCCAACCGCTCTGCACGTGGATGGCGATGTCGCCGCGGCTGACGATGCCGTAGGCCGGACCGTCGGACTCGCCGCCGAACGCCGCATCGACAGAGAAGCCGAGGACCTCGACGAAGTACTCGAGCGATGCGCCGACGTCGGCCACGCCGAGAATCGGCACGACACGATCCATCAGATCGTGCGCCCCGAATCGGCCCAGTACTCGTCCTTCAGGAGACGCTTGTAGAGCTTCCCCGTCGGGTGACGCGGGAGCTCTTCACGGAAGTCGATCGTCCGCGGACACTTCACATCAGCCAGCTGCTCGCGGCAGTACTCGATGAGTTCTCGCTCGAGGGCTCTGGCCGCGTCGTCATCGGCTGGCATCTCGATCGGCTGCACCACACCCTTGACCTCTTCGCCGAAGTCGTCGTTGGGGACGCCGATCACTGCCACATCAGCCACCCGGGGATGCATCGTCAGGACGTTCTCGGCCTCCTGCGGGTAGATGTTCACGCCGCCGGAGATGATCATGTAGGCCTTGCGGTCGGTGAGGTAGAGGAAACCGTCCTCGTCCACCTTGCCCACATCGCCGAGTGTCGACCATCCGTTGGCGTGGCGCGAGTCGGCGGTCTTCTCGGGGTCACCGTGATACTCGAACTCGGAGCCGCCCTCGAAGAAGATCGTGCCCGGCTCGCCCACCGGCACCTCTTCGCCGTCATCGCCCACGATGTGGATCACGCCGAGGATCGCGGTTCCCACCGTGCCCGGGTGGGCCATCCACTGCTCGCTGTTGCAGTAGACGAAGCCGTTGCCCTCGGTGCCCGCGTAGTACTCGTGGATGACAGGGCCCCACCACTCGATCATCTGTCGTTTGACGTCGACCGGGCACGGTGCGGCTGCATGGATGCAGGCCTGCAATGACGAGACGTCGTACTGCGCGCGGGTTTCCTCAGGAAGCTTGAGCATCCGGACGAACATCGTCGGGACCACCTGCGACGTCGAGATCTGATGTTCTCCGATCAAGCGGAGGTAGTCCTCGGGATCGAAGCGCTCCATGACCACGACCGTGCCGCCCGCCATGTGGATACCCATGCAGAACCGCAGTGGTGCCGCGTGATACAGCGGCGCTGGCGAGAGGTACCGCGACTCCTCGTTGAAGCCGAACAGCATCGCACCGAGGCCGCCCACACCCGAGCCGGCGTCTTCGAGCGCCGCTTGGCCAGTTGCGGGGATGATGCCCTTCGGGCGACCGGTCGTGCCCGAGCTGTAGAGCATGTCCGTGCCGGCGATTCGGTTCTCGAGCGGCTCGGTCGAGGCTTGCTCTATGGCCGCCTCGTAACTGTCGTAGCCGTCGATCGTGCTGTCGACCATGAGGCGAAGCTCGACGTCGGGCATCTGGTCGCGCAGCTCGGCGGCCTGTTCGGACTTGTACGTGGAGGTGATGAACACCTTCGCGCCGCAGTTGTCGATGATGTACGCCATCTCCTCGGTGGTGAGGCGGCTGCTCATCGCCGTATAGATCAGACCCGCATAGTGCGCTCCCCAGCAGATCGACAGGAATCGCGGGTGGTTCTCCAAGCAGAAGGCGATGTGATCGCCGGGCACCAGCCCCATGTCGCGGAATACGTGCGAGAGACGATTGGCCTCCTCGTCGAGTTCTCGAAACGAGATGCTCTCCCCCGTCGTCGCCATTACGACGGCGGGATGATCAGGGCGGGTGGCGGCGTGGGCTCCGGGGTACAACGGTTCCTCCTGGGAATTCGACCAACGGAACCTAGCAACGCAGAGGACTCACGGACAGACCCGGGAACCGCGCCGACCGCGCCGGCGTCGTACTCTCATGAAGATGCGAAGCGCCCGGTTCATTCTGCCAATGGCGCTGATGGCCGTCGGCCTCCTGGGGTTGTTCCCCACCGGGCCCGCCGCCGCGCTGTCGTGCGCTCCAGTGAACCTCGAAGAGGTCATCGAGAACGACCCGATCGTGTTCATCGGTGAGCAGATCGAGGAATCGGACGACACCAAGTTCCAGCGCTTCCGCGTCGATCGCTGGATCAGAGGCGGTTCGGGCGACGAGATCACGATGGAACGCAGCCTCGACTGGGGCAGTTCGTATCTCGACCGCGGCGTTCGACTCTTTCGCGGGTGGCCCACCGAAGGCCGAGTCGAGACCTCGCTGTGCGGAAACGGCTGGTCTCTTCTGGAGGCGCTCACCGTGCTCGACGGTCATCCGGAGCCCCAGACGGGTGGTACCGCGGCGTTCGTCGTGGCGATGGACACACTCACCGGCATCATCGGCGCGGTGCTCAACGAGGACGCCGAGGTGGTCCACTACGCAGAAGGCGACGTGAAGATCCACGAGTTTGCGTCCTGTCCGGGAGACGACCTTGTGGCGGCGGTCGTGTCGGACCCGCCGGAAGACTTCGGCGACGTTCCTGCCTCGGCCGAGTGGGCCATCGAAGTCCGACGCAGCGGCGACCTAGGACTCGTCAATCGATCTCTGATCGACGCGCGTACGAGCGGGCAGTGGAATGCACCGGCCATCGGCGACCTGGAGTGCCATGACGCCGATGCATCGCTGATCACCGCACTCGAGCAACGTTGGCGAAACGATCCGATCGGCAGCCGACCGGTCCGCTACGAAGGTTCAGTGGTGATGATTCGTGACGACGAGTTGACACAACTCAAGATCGCCTGGCCGCGTGACGTCGCCCGCGACCCCGGCACCGGCGTGATCCACGTGATCAACGGTCGCGATGGTCGGACGGTCACGAGCATCGACGCGGACGGCACGACGAGCGATCGCGAGTTGCCGGGAACCCACGTCGGCTGGCACCTGACGGTCGAAAACGACGAGTTCGAGATCATCAGCGAAGACACCCATGTCGACCAGTCGAACCTCAGCGCCGGCATCGTGAGCCACGTGCTGCGCGGGCCGTTCGACGCGCTCGAGTCGACGGCATTGCCACTCGAGACGAGCTACGGAAGCTTCGGCGGCATCCTCGACACCCCCGACGGGCGAGTGCTGCACCTCATCGATCAAGACACGCCGATCTTGGTGCCGCTCGATGATCTCAGCGAGCGCATCCCGGTGACGGCGCGGTGGCATCAGCGCCTTGCCGTCGGATCCACCGTCACGCTCATCGACAACGCCGATGTCGAGTCGGGCGTCGCCAGACTCGATCCGACAACGGACACGGCCGAAGCGATCGAGGGTCTCCTCTACGCCAACTCTCCGATGGCACTGATGCCCACAGAGCCGATCGTCTACGACGAACCGCTGCCCCCGATTCCTCTGCTCCCGATCTCCGACGAATCCGAAGGTGACGAGACGACGAGCACGACATCGACGCCTCCGACCAGCTCAACCCCAACCGAAACCGACTCGTCGGCCTCGGATACGAGTAGTGCCTGGCTGGTTTGGGCGGGCGCCGCGTTCGCGGTCATCGCCGGCACCGCGGTCGTAGCGGTGGCGAGGAAACGCTCCCGCTAGAGGGTGAATCCACCGTCGACGTCGAGATGTTGGCCGGTGATGAATCGCGCTCGAGACGATGCGAGGAAGCACACAGCTTCGGCAATGTCGGCCGCATCGCCGAAACGTCGCATTGGGATGTTGTCGCGGGCGGCGTCGAGCGCGCGCTCGTCGAGGTCGCCGCTCTCCATCAGCCGCTGCGCCATCCCGTCGGTGAGCATTCCAGGCCCAACCGTGTTGGCCCGAACACCGAAGCGTCCCTCTTCGGCGGCGATGCCGCGGATCGCGGCCTCAACGGCCGCTTTCGGGATCGACGACAATCCGTCTCGGACGGGAAATCGGCGAGTCGCGGCCGTGGTGACCGCCACGATGTTCCCCTCAGTCTCTCGCAGGTGCGGGATCGCCGGCTGCGCTACCGCGAAGAACCCAGCCGCGTCAGCATCGAGCTGCCGGCGAACCTCACTCGGGTCGACCGTGCTGAGGTGGCGCTGCGGCACTGTCGGCCCGGCCGCGTACACCAACGTGTGGATTCCGCCTGCCGCTTCGGCGATCGCGTCGACAGATCCCTTCGCCTGGTCGTGGTCGGTGAGGTCGAGGCCGACCGCCCATGCCCGTTGCCCCCACTCACCGATGTCGGCCGCAAGGGCCTGCGCGACGTCCTCATTGCCGCGATAGGTCAGCGCCACATCGCTGCCCCGCACCGCTAGCTCCCGGCAGATCGCTGCACCGAGGCCACCCGAGCCACCCACGACGAACGCGGTGCCCAGACGATCGCCGAAGTCGGTGGTGAGGTCGGTTCCGTGTTCGGTCACAGGCGTCAGCGTCTCGCGTATTGCTGACGAGAGCCAACATTTCGGCCGGTGACTACAGTCCGACCATGCGACTCGGCGTCTCTCTCACCTCCGGCCACATGACCGATGATCATGCGCAGGGCGCGCAGTGGATCATCGAACGGGCCCGCATCGCACGCGATGCCGGCCTCGACTCGCTGAGTCTGGGCGATCATCACTCGATGCCCGTTCCCTACTACCAGGGCGTGCCGATGCTCGGTCGGCTCATGGCCGAGTGGGACCCTCAGCGGCCCGTTGGATGCCTCTTTCTCCTTCCGCTCTGGAACCCAGTTCTCGTGGCGGAACAGGTGGGCACGTTGGCCGCGATCCACCCCGGCCGGTTCGTACTGCAGACCGGCATCGGCGACGGTGCCGGGCAATTCGCGGCGATGAACGCCGATCTCCGCACTCGAGGCGCTGCACTCGATGAGTCCATCCGCGTGATCAAGGGACTCCTTGCCGGCGACACCGTCGACAGTGAGCGCTTCGGCGTGTTGGGCGCCCAGGTGAACCCGCGACCGCCGCTCGGCGTCGACTGGTGGATTGGCGCCGGTGCCGAGGGGCCGCTTCGCCGGGCCGCCCGGGAGGGCGATGCGTGGTACGGCGGGCCCCACGTCACCCCCGCCAACGCCCCGCAGATGATCGATCTGTATCGCGGCGAAGCCGAGCATCTCGGTCGTCCAAGCCAGGTCACGGTTCGCAAAGACGTGGTGATCCTTCGCGATCACGATCGGGCCACACAGTTGGGCGACAAGATGTTGGAACAGGGCTACCGAGGTATGAGTCGAGAGATGGTCGTGTACGGCGGCGTCGACTCTGTGATCGAGCAGCTCGCGCCATTCGCGGCCCTTGGCGTGGACGAGGTCGTGATCCGCTGCATGTCGATCAGCCAGGATGAAGCACTGGAAACGCTCGAGCTGGCCGGTGAAGTCAGGTCCGCGCTGATCTAGTGATCTCCCAGATCACCTCGACACCGACCTCGCCGGGCGAGTCGACCTCGACACCCGTTCTCGAGACCTCGACATAACCGAGCTTCTCCGGCACGCGGCCGCTGGCCACATTTGCCGCGTCGTGATGGATCTCGACGATCTCGATCCCGTCGATGGCGAGGCCGGCATCGGTCAAGAGCTCTGCCGCTGCCGTAGCCACACCAGCGCCGGCCCGGTCTGTCCGAACCCAGTAGCCGATCTCGAGCCGGCCCGGCCCCTGCCGGGTCATCAGCGAGCACATGCCGATCACTTCATCCGTGACGGGATCGGTCATCGCGTAGCTGAACTCGTCGCGCTGCACCCACAAGGGCGCTCTGCTCGCGAGAAAGTCGATGGTCGCTTCGAGCGGCTGGGGTTCCTCGCCGACCCAGTCCATGAACTGGCGAAGCTCGGCGTGAGTCAAGTGGACCGCTGCGTGTAGCCCGTCGAGGTGCTCCATACGAGCGCGGTCGAGAACGACAAGCGGACTGATGAGACGGGCCTGTGGCTCGGTCATGGACATCAGTCGATGATCGGGAAAGATCGGTGTCGAAGCAAACCGATTACGCGGGCACGACGTCAACGGGGATGCCGTTGAGCACCGCGTTGCCGGAGAGCGGGTCGATCATCGATGGATCGGTCAGGACGTTGCTGTTGACGCCGGCATGCTCGCCGGCGACGGCCATGCGCGCCCCAGGCTTTCCGTGTCCCCAGCCGTGCGGCAGGCTGACAACGCCCGGCATGACGGAATCGGTCACCTCCACCGGAGCCGTGACCTCGCCGACTCGCGACCTGATCACTGCGGCATCGCCATCGCGAAGGCCGAGATCGGCGGCGTTCTCAGGGTGAAGTTGCAGTGTGCAGCGGGGCTTGCCCTTCACGAGCACCTGGAGGTTGTGCATCCACGAGTTGTTGCTGCGCAGGTGACGGCGCCCGACGAGACGTAGGCGGTCGTCCGCGGCCCACTCGGGTAGCCGAGCGGCGAGCCGCTCGAGATCGGCGGAGAAGGGGCCGGCAAAGAGGTCGATGCGGTGTTCCGGTGTCTTCAGGTGCCCCGGCAGGCGAGGCTCGAGCGCACCGAAATCGATGCCATGCGGATTCTCGCGAAGGAGATGGAGCGAGAGTCCGCCGGGGTTCGAGCCGAAGGCGTCGCCACGAGGCCCGGTCCGCAGCATGCAGTCAAGCACTCGTTCGCTGCCGGTGTCGCCGTCGACCATGGCCAGAAGCTCGTCCAGGTCTCGACCAGCGACCGGCGAGGCTTCGTTGTCGATCTCTCCTTGGAGCAGACCGCCCACAACCTGATCGTGCAGCGAATTCGGGTCGGCATCGGGGCCGAAGCCGAGCGCGATCAAGGCGAGCGTGGCGAGAATGTCCTCTTCGGAGGGCATGTCGGTCTCGAACACGGCGGGCGAGAAGTTGGCGATGTTACGAATGCTCAGGTTCGTGAAGTTCACGTCGTAGTGGCTCTTCTCGAGCGAACCCGGCGGTGGGAAGATCACGCTGGCGTGGCGGGTCGTCTCGTTGAGGTAGATGTCGACGCTGAGCATCGCGTCGAGCGACGCGAACGCTTCGTCCATGCGTTCGCCGTCGGGACAGCTGAGGACCGGATTCCCCGCGACCGTCACCATCATTCTCAGCTGGCCATCGCCTGGCTCGAGAATCTCGTCGGGTAGGTCCGCAACAGGGAACTCGCCCTGAATCTCCGGACGATTGTTCACCCTGCTGTGGTGGCGCCCGACGCGATACGGGCGTCCGGGCTTCTTGGCCCGCACCCGATCGTGCGAGGGCTGCGGAAACATCATCCCGCCCGGTTGGTCGAGGTTTCCCGTGAGGATCGCGATCACGTCGAGGAGCCACGTCGTGAGCGTGCCGAACTCGACGGTGCACACCCCGATTCGGCCGTAGACCGCGGCGCTCTTCGCCGCCGCGATCTCGTCGGCCAACGCGTCGATGGCGATCGCAGATATGCCAGTGGCGCCGGCAGCAAGGTCCGATGTGAACGGCGCGACGGTCGTTCTCAACTCGTCGAGACCGTCGACGAGCTCGGCGACAGGCCCGGCTCCGGTCTGCCCGACTTCCAATAGACGACGCACGACGGCGGCGAGCAGAACGGCATCGGTGCCGGGCTTGACCGGCAGATGCAGATCGGCCTGTTCGGCCGTACGGGACCGTCGCGGATCGATCACGATCACCCGACCCCCACGTTCTTGGACTGCCTCGATCCGGCCCGGAAAATCTGGCGCCGTGGCGATGCTGCCATTGGATGCGTAGGGGTTGGCACCCATGCACACGAACAAGTCGGTGCGATCGATGTCGGGCACGGGCATCGAGCCGCCGCTCCCGTAGAGGTAGCCGGAGGCGACGTGGCGAGGCATCTGATCCACGGTGCTGGCCGAGAACACCGCGCCACCACCGAGACCCTTGATCAAGTGACGTGTGTGGGTGGCCGCACCGAGCACGTGGGCGCCCGGGTTGCCGAGGTACATGCCGACGGCTTCGTTGCCGTGGGCCTCGCGAACGTCGCGCAGAAGCCGATCGGCCTCCGCGTACGCCTCGCTCCATTCCACCTCTTCGAAGATCGGCGCGCCTGCGTCGTCGAACCCGCGGCGAACGAGCGGCTTGCGCAGCCGGTCGGGGTCCTCATGGAGCTGCTTCAGCGTCGACCCCTTCGGGCAGATGAAGCCGTGAGAGAACACATCCTCGCGGTCGCCCCTGATCCGCTTGACGGCGCCGTCCTTGATCTCGATCTCGAGACCGCAGGTGGCCTCGCAGAGGGGGCAAGTGCGAAAGACGGTGCGATCAGCGATGTCGGTCATGGCGTCATCGTGGCATACCCAGGCAGCAACTCCCCAGCGAGGATTGGGGGGGTTTCCCCGATTCGTCACCCTCTCGGTGGCCGTCATCGTGGACGACATGGAATTCACCGACCTCGTCGCCCTCCTCCCGCTCACCATGCCGCCGCTCTCACTTGCAGGAATCGCTGCCTCGGCGACGGCCGCGTGGCGATCGTGCTGCTCTTCGGCGCGGTGGCCGCAGTTCTCCCTGGCGTGCTCGCGTATGGCCTCACCGCCCAGTCTCGACGAGCGACCCGGTCGCCTCAGTAATCGAGGTAGCCCTTGAGCCCTTCGACGGCGTCGATGAACTCTTCGACCATCTCCATGACAACAGCGGTGGACGACTTGCGCTGGTTCATGTTGCCGACGATCTGGCCCACGAAGTAGTTGGCCAGCTTCTCGGCACCCGAGCCGGCGTTGTGTGAGGCGCGATCGATACGACGCTGGGCCTGCGCGGTCAGGATCGGCTGGAGCGGCATGCCGAGCGGATCAGGAGTGTCCTCTCGCTCCCACTCCTCGGTCCACGCCGACTTCAACATGCGAGCGTGCTTCCCGGTCAACGAACGAGACCGAATCGTGTCAGCCGAGGTGGCCTGAAGGAACTTCTCCTTGACCACGGGGTGCGTCTCGGCCTCGTCAGTCGTCAGCCAGACCGAACCGCACCACACACCCTGTGCGCCGAGCGCCATCGCGGCGGCCATCTGCCGGCCGCGGCCGATGCCACCGGCGCCGAGCACGGGGCGCGAGGTCGCGTCCACGATCTCGGGAATCAGCACCATGGTGCCGATCTCGCCCGTGTGGCCGCCCGCCTCTGAGCCTTGGGCGATGATGATGTCAACGCCGGCCCGTTCATGCGCTTCGGCGTGCGACGGACGACCGGCGAGTGCGCCGGTCAGACGGCCCGCACCCTTGACCGCGTCGATCATGTGCTGGGGCGGTGGGCCGAGGGCATTCGCCACGAACGCAGTGTTCTTCGACAGCGCGACATCGATCTGTGGTCCTGCTGCATTGGCCGAGAAGGGCGCCGCTCCCGAACGGTCAAGGCTGCGACCGCCGGTCTCCTCGGGCATCGGCGGCACCTCGTAGCGAGCAAGGATGTCGTCGATGAACTCGCGGTGCTCGCCGGGGATCATCTTGACGAGGTCGTCAGTGGTATAGCCGCCCTCAGAGTCGCCGGCGTACTTCGCAGGGATGATCAGGTCGACGCCGTAGGGCTTGTCGCCGATCTCCTCCTCGATCCAGTCCAGATCGACCTCGAGCGCCTCAGGGGTGTGGGCGACCGCGCCGAGAACACCGAGCCCCCCGGCCTTCGAGACGGCAGCGACGACGTCGCGGCAATGGCTGAAGGCAAAGATCGGAAACTCGAGATCGAGCATCTCGGTGACATCGTTTTTCATGGTCAGCTCCGTTTTCTTGGGCAGTCCTCGGCAGTAGGTCGGCCTCCACCGTTTGGCGACGCTACCCCCGAAGTTAGCGACCGTTCACATTTGAACGCTGCACATGTCACACGGGCCAAGGAGGAAAGTTGCTCCATTCGGGAACGGAACAGCCGATGCAAACGTCATACGTAGCAACAACCCCCCTTTCCTGTCGCCCGCGACAGGTCCCGAGCACCCCAGGTAGGAACTTCGGTGCATCAATCGAGAAAACACTCTGCTGGCGCGCGCTCCGCGCCGCGCGCCGACCACACAAGGGTCGCACTCGTCCTCACCGCGCTCGTGCTGATGGTCGCGGTGCTCGGCGCCGCCCCGCAGCTCCTTTCGGCCTCGATAGTCGTTGATGATCCGGCCGACGGCGGCCCCTTCGGGGCGTCTCGCCTCGCCGTCAACCTGAGCGCGGTGGACGCTGCGGTGCGTGTTGGCGACCCGCGTCCGGGCGATCTCCGAATCGATCCCACCGCCGATGGCCTGCCTCCCGACTACATCGCCCCTCCGGCCGCGCAGGTCATCCGTGGCATCTCGTACGGACCTGACGACGTTCATCTCATGGATCTGTACCTCCCGGACGAATCCGACGCCCCCGTCATCGTCTTTCTCCATTCCGGCGGTTGGGTCGAAGGTGACCGGACCTATGTGCCGGAGTTCGTTCTTCGATTTCTCGAACGTGGCTACGCCATCGCCGCGGTCGACTACCGCCTCGCTCCTGAGCATCCGTTCCCGGCCCCGATTCACGATGTGAAGCGCGCCGTTCGCGAGTTGAAGGTGATGGGTGAGGAAGGCGATCTCATCGACGGCGATCGCATCGTGCTCTACGGCACGTCCGCCGGCGGTCACCTCGCCGCGTTCGTCGGCGCCACGGTTGGCGAGTTCGAACCCGATGGCTTGACTGACGCACAGGCAACGCACGACTCGAGCGTCGCCGGCATCGTTGTCGCCGTCGGGCCGACCGACCTCGTGCAGATGTACGGCCAACCGAACATCTGGGCTCGACCGATGAGCGGCGCCCACGCCGGCTGCGAACCGTGCACGATCGATGAACTCGAGGTGCCGAGCATCGGCAACTACCTCCACGCCGACATGCCTCCCGCCTACTGGGCGTATGGCGCGCTCGACACGTTGGTCGACGCCGAACTGCAGGGTCGAGTCATGGCCGACGCCTGGGCGCAGGCAACGGCGACAGAGATGTCCTGGTTTGACCTGGTCGACAACAGCGACCACAACCTCGACCACACCGTGATGAACCAGCGGGCCATCGAGGCCTTCATGGATCAGGCGATCGCTCGCTGAGCGGGCCGGGAACACGCATCTCACCACTCTCTTCGTACCGACGGACGCCGTCCACCTCGTGAACGGAAGGAATCGGCGCGGTCAGGCGTCTCACTCACTGAGGCGACACGACGGAGGGATTCCACAATGCTTCTCGCTCAATCATCCAACCAGACGCGGCGGCGCGCTCGAACCCGGCTGGTGTCCGTCGTTGCGGCGTTGGCGGTGGTAATCGCCACGCCGACGGTTGCCGCAGCCGGTGGCAATAGCGGCAACCACAGCCGCGGCGGAGTCGAAGTAATCGCGTCAGGGCTCGACCAGCCCCGCGGTCTGTTCGTGACTCGCAACGGCGTTGTGTTCGTCGCCGAGGCTGGCGTCGGTGGAGACGACGGTTGCGGCGACCCGATCCTCACCGCTGAACCGATGTGTCTCGGTGAGTCCGGCGCAATTACGCGGATAGCTCGCAACGGCAAGCAGCGTCGGGTCATCGAGGGGCTTCCTTCAATAGCCAACGAGTCCGATGGCAATTTCGCCTTCGGGCCACACGACGTCACGCTCTCGCGGGGACGCATCTATGTGGCCGTCGGCGGTCCTGGCAACGACCTCGACCGTAGCGACCTCGACCCCGCCTACGCCGACGGGCTCGGCACGGTGCTCGACGTTCGCCGAAACAGCGATCACACCCGCACCGTCGGTGACATCGCGGCATTCGAAGCGTCAGACAATCCGCACCTCACTCGGCTGCAGTCACAAACCAACGCCGTCGAGGTGATCGGTCGCCAGACCTACGCCGTCGACGCGGCGGGAAACAGTGTCGTGGAGATCGATCGCGACGGCAACGTCGAACTTGTCGAGGCGTTCCCGAATCGTTCCGATGGAACAGATACCTACGAGGCTGTCCCATCTGGTCTGGCCGAGGGACCCGACGGGCACCTGTACATGTCGGATCTCACCGGCGCGCCCTTCCCGGAAGGTGGGGCAATCGTTTGGCGACTTGGCTCCACGGGATTCGAGGAGTACGCAACCGGCTTCACCACCGCCGTCGATCTCGCCTTTGGGCCCGACGGCAGCCTCTATGTGGTCGAGAACCGGCCGGGTGCCGCAGGCCGCGTGATGCGACTGGCACCCGGAGAGACCGATGCAGCGAACGCCGAGGTCATCATCGATGACCTGGTCTTCCCCACGGGCATTGCGGTGGATCGCCATGGAGCCGTGTACGTCTCCAACAACAGCGTCTTCGCGGGAGCGGGCGAGGTTCTGAAGATCTCGTGATCACGGGCGGGTCGACGATCAGTCGTCGACCCGCCAGTGCACTACCAGGTCGTCGGCGGCGGGTCGGTAGCCGCAGGCGTCGTCCATCGTGAGCGTCCGCCGCAGGTGCGCCGCCAAAGCCGGAACGACCGCGTCGAGCCGATCGATCGCATCGTTGAGACGCCCTGCCGCCACCTCTCCCGGACGAATCGGGGATCCGTCGGCCGCGAAGAACTCGCGGCCGCCAATCAGGTCCGTTGCCGAGATCTCGCTTCCGGGATCACCGACAAGTCGAGCGAGATCATCGATCCCCGCAAGGTGTTTGAGAGTTCCGCATTCGCCGGCGAAGGCAACGGTCCAGACTCGACCCGTGCGGCGGAAGTGTGCCGTGTCGGGATCGGAGCACGATGCCGGATCAGACGTCGACGCCCCGAGAAGCAAAAGGGCCTCCTCTCCACGTTTGACCCAGCCTGAGGCTCCGAGCTCGCTTGCGGTCGCGATCGACTCCTCGATGAGGGAAACGGCGCGCTCGGTCTGACCGAGGGTTGCCGCGAGGATGCCCGCCGGATAGGCGAACGGGCCGGCAAAGGCGACAACCGCGCCATTGACGCCACAGCTCCCGGCCAGTGGAACGATCTCCTCGAACAGAGCCTGGCAGAGCGGAAGGTCGCCGAGAACAGCCGCTGCTTCGGCGAGATGACCGACGAGAACCGATCGCAGGTAAGAACCCTCGCTCTGCCAGCCACCCGCCGCGGCCACGAAGGCAACCTCGCGACGAGCGTCGTCGAGGTCGCCTGCGGCGGCATAGGCGCCGGCGGCAACCGCATGGGCGAGAACCGGGGCGCCGGTCCACCACGACACCGCGTCTTCGGCAACCGCACGTAGCTCGTCGGGGTCATCCATCGCCTGGCTCAGGGCGACTCGTTGCGACATGAGCACATTGCCGGTGTCGGGCTCATGAATCTGTTCACCGATGACGGCGGCATCCTGCATCAAGGTCTCGGCGTCTTTCTTCTCGCCCTCGATGAGGGCGAGGGCGGCCCGCCGCGTCAACACCATGTAGCGGTCGTGGAGTTGATCGCGTTCTTCCATCAGGGCGAACCACCGATCGAGGACCGGCCGAAAGACCGGTGATCCCGATTCCAGTAGTCCGTTGGCCTCGAGCACAAGGCCGACACCGACGTGGTCACTGCTCCCGAGCCGCGTCGCTACGTCGGCGATCTCGTGGCCAAGCTCAGCGCGAGCTGCTCCGGTGCCGGGAGTCCACAGAGCGTCATGCCGAGCCAGAAGGCAGGCGATGAGCGTCTCGCCATCGTTCGATACTCGACCCAGTTCGAGCGCTCGCTCGCTGAGCGGGCCCGCCCGCATGCGCTCTTCGGCGACAGAGTGCTGCAGCTCGCGGGCAAGAGCTGCGGTGAGTCGCGCCTCGCGGATCGGGTCCGAGTCACCGATCGCGGCAACCGCCGATTCCAGTTGCGCAATGATCTCGTCTCGCCGCGACGCGAACTTCGCGCCAAGACCCTGCACCGCAAGCGCGACGTCGGCTTCGAGTTCCGCGGTGCGAGCCGACGCTGCGGCCTGGGCCAGGAGCGCTCGCGCCTCATCGGGGTCACCCGAGCGGGCGACGTCATCGGCTTCGTCGACGAGCAACGGGACAAGCGCCATCGGATCGAGCGGCCATCCGGCGTCGGCCGCGGCCGTTCGGACTCGGCGGAGGTGCGCGGCAGCTTCGGTGAAGGCCGAACGACGCCTCTCCTCGGTCGCTGCCTCGCGCGCCCATCGGATCGCCGGCTCCGTTTCGCCAAGACCGACTGCGAGTGTCAGGTGGCGGGCGATATCGGAGGGCGACACGATCGCGCCACGCTCGAGTCGCGCCTCGAGCGCCGAGCCGATCTCGCCGTGCAACGCGATGCGGCGACTGGCGCTCAGCTCGGTGTACAGGGTCTCGCGAAAGAGGTCATGCACAAACCACAACTCGGTGCCAGAGTCAGCTCTCACAATCCCGGCGTCACACGCGGCTTCGAGGCTCTGGATCACCTCGGGCGGTCGCAGGCCGGTGACCGTAGCGAGAACGTCGACAAGAAGCCGGTTGCCGAGAACACAGCCGGCGTCGAGAAGGTCGCGAGTTGGTTTCGGCAGCGTTTGCAGACGGCGAGCGACCGCCTCGGTGACGGCTGTCGGCAGCGCTCCCCCGGTCCCAAGGTCGGAAAGACGGGCAAGTTCACTCACAAAGAGCGGATGTCCACCGGTGCGACGGTGGAGCTCCGGCGCGAGCTCCGCGGCAGTTTCGGCGTCGGTGATGGTCGCAATCAGATGCTCGACTTCGTCGACCGCCAGTCCCCCGATGTGGACATGCTCAGCCCGCGAGACGAGGGTCGCGATCCGTGCGCGCTGTTCGTCGTCGAGTTCGTCGTGGCGGTATGTCGCGACGACCAGGAGACGTGCGTTGAGCGGCGTCGCGATGAGGTGGTCGAGAAGGTCGAGGGTCGACGGATCGGCCCATTGCAGATCGTCGAGCACAACGACGAGTTGATGATCGGCCGAGAGCGCCTCGAGCCAGCGAACCGCCGCATCGAGAAGCAGCAAACGGTGGCGTTCCGGATCGCCGTGCACCTCGCTCGTTCGCCCAAGGTCACGAATCAGCACCGCCAGCGTGTCGAGATCGTTGCCGGCTGCCGTCGTGGCTGATTCCGGTCCTACGGCCCGGGCGAGATCATCGAGCGCCTGCGTCCAGGGCCAGAACGCGGGAGCGCCCTCGCCGTGCCAACACGTCCCCCAGCCGATCAGGGCATCGCCGGCCTCTTCCTCGATCGCCGCCTGGACCAGAGTGGTCTTTCCCATCCCGGCTTCGCCGCTCACCAACAACGCAGAACGCCGGCCAGTCGCCGACGCGGCAATAGCGGCGCCGATCCGGCGGCGCGGCTCGCTGCGGCCGATGATTGCCGCGCTGGCCGACTCGCTCTGGAGGGGTTCGGCCGGCGCTTCGCTGAGCCGCTCCGCGAGGTCGACGGCCGCACGTGGGTTTCCGCCGACATCGCCCAGGTCACCCGCAAGGCTCAGCGCGTCATCCCGGCTGGCGACATGCAGCACGAGACGCTCCACCGACGCGAGCTCGAGAGGTCCGACTGGAAGAGCTTCGGCCTTTGCGTTGGGGAGGGCCACCGCGTCTCGACTAAGGGCGAGCACCAGGAGCCGCGCCGGACTCTGCGTGGCAAGGAGGCGATCGATCAGGTGGACCGTTTCGGCATCGGCTCCTTCGAGATCGTCGAGGACCAAGAGCACCGGAGCGAAAACGGAAACGTTCGCGAGGAATGCGCACACCCCAGCCGCGACCTCCGTGTCTGACGGATTCTCGCGTTGCGAGATGTCTGGGAGCTTCTGACGAAGAAGCGGAACGAGCGCCCCGAGCGTCTCGCTGAACGCACCGGTTGCCCGTTCTGCTTGATCAGAGTTCGCAGCCGCGACAAAGGACCTGATGGCCTGCGCGATCGGTTCACACCTCTCCCCGCTTCCACATTGCCCGTAGAGAACGATGGCGTCCTCACCGCGGAGGGACGCCGCGAAGGAGGCGGCGAGGTGGCTCTTACCGATGCCCGGATCGCCGGTAACGCCGATGCCTAGGGTCGCCCCGTCCAGCGCCTCGTTCCAGCCTCGACGGATCTGTGCCAGTTCGTCGCCTCTTCCTAGCAAGGGTGCACGGTCAGCTGTCTGCAGTGCGGCCGGGAGGGGGACTATCGGAACGGCCGGGGATGGTTCCCACAGGACCTCCGACGCGGAAAGCGGCTCAGCCAGCCCCTTGAGCTCGAGCGCGCCGACCGCCACGAACTCGTAGCCACCCCGGGAGCCGGCCAACAAGCGAACCAAGTCGGCGACGAGTATCTGGTCAGGCTGTGCCGCGCTCTCCAACCGAGCGCCCTCGACCAGCGGCATGCCGTGCCATTCGCCGTCTTCGCGAGCAACCTCGCCGACTGAAATGCCGACACGGATCGAGAGTTCGAGTCCGGGCTCCTGGAGGTTCAGCGCGGCGACCCCACGCTGCATCGCAATCGCACACCCGACCGCATCAACGGCCGACCCTTCGAACGCGGCGAGCATCCCGTCACCGGCTGACGAGATCTCCTCGCCACGGTTGAGCGAGATGGCCTCGCGCAACGTGGCGAAGTAGCGACGCCGCATCCGGTCGGTCGCATCATCGCCCAAGCGGACCGAGAGTGCTGTGGAAGCGACGAGGTCTACGAACAGAACCGAAACGATGCGGGAGTGAGCAGCCATGGCCTACGCCAACTTCGGTCGCGGAGAAGCCGAACGTCGCGTCTCTAGGCCGTCTCCACGATTGGCCGCCATGCCGAATCCTTGTCGTCTTCTCCTATGACGCCCACCACGCGGGATTCCTTCCTCAGGAAGCTGGTGTTTTTCGCGGGACAGCGGCCGTCAATGGAAGGAACCGCAAAGCTGCGGCGTCTGACAGGTGATGGAACACTTGGGGCGACGATCGCTGAGCGCAGGGAGGCGCATGGACCCGGTCACTCCAGCCGCCGACCTCGTGCGGGCCGCACAGACCGGCGACCATCGCGCTTTCACCGCACTCATCCGAGAATCCGACGAACGGATGCGACGCCTCGCTACCCGCATGCTCCGTTCCCAAGCCGCCATGGACGACGCGCTCCAAGACTCCTACCTCAAGGCCTACCGAAAGCTCGGGACCTACACCGGCGAGGCCGCTTTCTCTACGTGGCTCTACGCGATCGTCTATCGCACCTGCCTCGATCACATCCGCGCCACTGGACGCCGCCGCATTGTCGCGGCCGACATCAACCGAGTGGAGGCAACGAGTCCGGGCACTCGCGATCCGGCGCAACAGGTCGCCGACGCCGCCACTCTCCAGATGGAACTCGATCGCCTGCCCGAGGACCAGGTCGCTGCCGTGCTGCTCGTCGACGGCGCCGGGCTCTCCTACTCCGAAGCGGCGAACATCCTCGGCGTCGCCGAAGGAACCGTCGCTTCACGACTCAACCGAGCCCACGGCTCTCTTCGAGCGGCCATCGACGAGCAAGAAGGTGATCTCCGATGAGCGAACTCACACGCCTTCTTGATGAGCTGCCGGTGCATGACCACGGCCCAGCCTTCTGGGCCGACCTTGACGCCGCTCTCGCGGAGACCTTCTCATCAACATCCGAACAGCCGACCCCGACGTTGCTGCGACACAATGGTGAGCTTCCATCTCCGATGAGCGATGCCGAGATCGTCGAAGTCGACAGCCGACTCGCCCGCCGTCGAGTAGCGGCCGCCGTCCTCGCCGCCGCGGCCGTCGTCGTCATCTTGGTGTTCGGGATCGCGAGGCTGAGCGAGGACTCCGGTCCGCCTCCCTTCCACACCGACATCACGGTGCCCACGACAACCCTCGACGACGAGACCGTCGTACACGGCGAAAACCCAACGCTCGAGTGGTCGACCGAGACGTCCGCCGGAGTCCCGGATGCGGGGGTGATCGCCGGCACCGCACACGGCCGGTTCTATGCGCTCGTGTTCGGCGCGGCCGCCGGTAACGGTGTGATTTCCTCTGAGGATGGCATCACCTGGGCGCCAGTCGAACCGTCGCCCGTCAGCGACGAGATCTTCGCCGATTGGTCTCTGGGTGCAACTGACCCATCGGGGTACTTACCAGCGGCATTTGAGATAGCCGACGACCGTGTGGCCTACGCAGAACTGACCACAGCCGAAGTCAGTCCGCCACGACTCCGTCTCTGGCAGACCATCGATAGCGACACGTGGGAATTTCACGAGATCGGCGCGCTCCCGCCGTCGGATGTACGTGACCACATAGCGGTAGCCCCCGACAGAGGATTCCTCAGTTCTCCACCCGTTTCGGTAGCTGTTAGTCCTCGCGAGACGCTTGTCTCGCTAAACCTCAACTACGAGGTCGATTGGTGGCAGTTTGATCCCGGCGCCTTCGACCCCCAGGGTCTGCGGCCGCTCGGCCAGCTCCGCCCGGAGCCGACAACGGCCGGAATCACCATGGTCGAACCGTTCCCACTCGACGCGAGTCTCGACACCGCGCCACCGCCTCGGATCATTCCATGGGACGAGATGGCACCCGAAGCACAAGCGACGTTTGACTGGATCTCGACCAACCCGTCGGGGCAGCAACTGCTCGCGGTCAGCACGACCGGAACCTCTCGACTTCCCGCGCCACCGCTCGAAGCGACGTGGCGCGTGCGATGGAACGGCGAGGAGTTCGAAGCGTGGACATCTCTCCCTGATCTCGCTGGGCTCGGATTCGACGTCGACTCACTCACGAACTCGATCACCTACTCCCAGGACGGACGAGTGTGGAGCGAACCGATCGAGCTCCCACCTGAAGTAGTCGTCGTCGGTTCGATCGGCGGGAACCTGCTCGCCACCGCTGACATCGACAGGATCGTCGTGTCGAGGGACAAGGGCCTCACGTTTGCTCCGATCGATGTCGACGAGAGCCTGTTCGAAGATCCTGATCGGCGTTGGTCGTGGAGCATCGAGAACTCCAGCTACGGCGGCGACCTCTTGGAGACGGACAATGGAGTCAGGATCCTCAACGGCGTCGCAACGGCAATGGTCACGCGTGGAGATATCACCGACTTCTGGGTGATCCGATCGGCCGACGGCATCGCCTGGACAACAAGTTTCGTCGATCGAGGCGGCGATCTCCCCCTCGACGGCGAACCCGGTTCCCTAAACGGGCCGCGGGCTGCGGCCGTTGGCGACGATGGACGGATGATCGTCTTCCTACGTGATGAAGTTGCCGTCGGCGCGCCAACCACCGAAGAGAACGAGGACCCATGAGACCGCGGCGCATCAACACTCGAGCGACGGCGGCGGCGACGCTCGCTTTGGTCCTCTTGCTCAGCGCTTGTAGCGCCGGCGACTCGGTCGAAGCCGAACCATCGGGGAGCATCAACGCTTCGAACTCTCCGGACGATCCCGCTTCCGATGCCGATCCGATTTCGGCTTCGACTTCGACTTCGACAGCCTCGAATGACGAGACGGTACCAACCACTCCTCCCGCCTTCGTCCCCCTGTTCTTCGATCCTCCCGAGGGATACGGCGGTCCCGTGATTTACAACGACCAAGGACCGGTCGACGAGGAGTCGGTCATCCCGCTCATACGCGAGCCGGGCGCCGACATCGTCTTGTTCAGCGCCGCGGTTGAGGGACAACCATTGACGACTGCCCCTGACCTCATGGTCATGACGCTTCCTTCACTCGCACTCGTGACCATGGACGACGGTTCGTACGAGGCCGTCGAGCTGGCTGCGGGACAGACCGCCTATCGCACCGACTACTACGCCGGCTACGGGTTCGCCTCGGAGCTGGCATGGCTCGACGGCGGCACTGCGGTGGTTGCCGTCAGCCGAACAGCCGATTTCGAGCAGCTGACAGAATGGGTCGGTCTCGTTCGGCGCGTGGATGGCGCGGTGTCGCTCGACGGCGCACCTTCCGGACTTCGAGAGCTGTCGCGGGGGCGGTATTTCCACCAGTTCGGGCCGATCGCCGACTCGCGTGGTGTCGTGGGGACGCACCAATCAACGTGGACTACCGGCGGTCAGGGAGTTGCTGGACGGGTCTCAGGGACGATCCGCATCTTTGCTCGAGTTCTCGAGCCGATTGATCTGCTCATTGTGGAGGAGCTGGGCCAAGCGGTCGAGAGAGTCGAGGTTCGTGGAACGACCGGTCTTCTCGCCCGCTTCCCCCAACAAGCGGCCCCCTCTCTTGCTTGGGTGGAAGGGGACACGATGTTGATGCTCATCACCGCGACAGACTCGTCGGCCGATCTGGTCGCCATGGCCGACTCCGGCGAGCCGGCGTCGGAAGCCGAGCTCGAGGCACAGTTCGCGAGCCACAACTGGGGCGATCCGGCGTCCACCCAGGTCGCAGAGGGAATCGATATCGGGCACCAATGGCGTCTGTGGTCAAGCCCGGATGCCGAGTTCGGTGTGCGTCTGTGCATACAGACCCGTCTGAACGGCGAGGAGTGGCCCGAGAGCTTCGGCTGCCAGATCGGCGACGGCCTTGCCGGATTCGGCGGGATGTACGGAGGAACTCGCGTCGGGGACGAGAACTTCGGATTCTTCGCCGGATTGATCCCGGCCTGCGCTGCTGAAGTCGCGGCCGCACCCGACACGGGCGCGTCCCGGCTGGTCACCGCGCCAGCGTTCGAAGCTGACGACGGCCGCCGATACTTCACCCTCGTCGTCCCCTTGCCAGCTTTCGATCAGAACACGCCTCTCACCACTCCCTTCGTCAAGGCGCTGGACGGCGACGGCGTGACTTTTGACGACACGAGCAGCGGCACGTGGACGGTCCACTGCTGACGACCGAGCGTCGACGCCACCCTGACGAGATTGATGTCGGCCTCGGCAGATGTGAACGACCGCTAACTTCCCGGTACCCTCTTTCGTATGAGCGAACGTGAAGTAGTCATCGTCGATGCCGTGCGTAGTCCCATTGGGAAGCGCAACGGCGAACTATCCACCATGCACAGCATCAACCTGCTGGGCGACGTGCAAAAGGCCATCTTCGAGCGCACCGGCATGGACCCGGCCGAAGTCGGTCAGGTCGTCGGCGGTTGCGTCGGCCAGGTCGGCATGCAGACCATGAACGTTGCCCGCAACGCATGGCTCGCCGCCGGACTCCCCCTCGAAGTTGCGGCCACCACGGTCGACGCCCAGTGCGGATCGAGCCAGCAGGCCACCAACCTCGCCTACTCGATGGTCAAGGCCGGCGTGGTCGATTCTGCGCTGTCGTGCGGCATCGAGCTGATGAGCCAGATCAAGATGGGCGCCACCATTCCCGACGCCGAGACCACCGGCGTGCCGGTCAACGCTCGCTACTGGGAGAACTACGAGTGGACCTCACAGTTCGAAGGCGCCGAGCGCATTGCCGACCAGTGGGACATCTCCCGCGAGGACGCTGATGCCTTCGGTCTCCGCAGCCAGGAACTGGCGGCCAAGGCCCGCGCCGAAGACGCGTTCAGCACCCAGGTCATCGCCATCGACGTGCCCGTTCTCGACGAGGAGGGCAAGCCCACCGGCGAGACCACTTCGGTCACCGCCGATGGCGGCATCCGCGAGACCGACCTCGAAAAGCTCGGCACCCTGAAGCCCGTCGCCCGTGAAGACGGCGTGCACACTGCCGGCTCGGCCAGCCAGATCAGCGATGGCGCCGGCGCGGTGCTGATGATGACCCGTGAGAAGGCTGACGAGCTCGGCCTGAAGCCGCTCGCGAAGATCGTCGACACCTGCCTCGTCGGCACCGATCCGGTGCTCATGCTGACCGGCCCGATCGACGCGACCAAGAAGCTGCTCGCCGACAACGACCTGACCATCGACGACATTGGTGTCGTCGAGATCAACGAGGCCTTCGCCTCGGTCGTGCTTGCCTGGGAGAAGGAATTCTCGCCCAACATGGACACCGTCAACCCGAATGGCGGGGCCATCGGCCTTGGTCACCCGCTCGGCGGCACCGGCTCGATCCTGATGACGAAAGCGGTGCACGAAATGCAGCGCTCCGACATCGAATACGGCCTCGTCACCATGTGCTGTGGTGGCGGCCTCGGCACCGGCACCCTGCTACAGAAGATCTGACGGTCTTGTGAACCGAAACCGTTCTCACAGAACGGTTTCGGTTCACAGGCACATCAGCCGTAGCCGGCGGCGACAAGTCGATCGATCTGCCGTTGGATCACGACGGCGAGGCGGTCGCGGTCAAGGCTCGGTTCGATGTCATCGCCTGTGAGCTGAGAAAACGCCGAGCGCATGTGAGCGACCGTCAGGATGACGCGTTCACCCACGGCGTAGAGCGCGGTGTCGCCGCTGGCCAGACTCCCTTCGAAGACGTATCCCCAGCCCGGGTAGCCAGCGTCGTAGGGCGTGACTTCGCCAACCTCGGGAAACATCGAACCGAGGAGGCCGTCGACCATGCCGGCGTCGAATCCGTCGGGCATCTCGAAGTCGTCCCCAAAGGCGTCATCGAGGACTCCAAACTGCTCGCCGAAGTCGCAATCGAACGATCCGATACCCACCGTCATGTCGCGAGTCGCGGAGAGAAGCGCATCGCGCTGGACCTCTGTGTCGAGAACGACGACCGAAATCGTCAGATTCCACGGCGCGTCGGTAAGAGCGCCGAGTGCCGCGAATCCGTCGTCGAGGGGTGTGGTGGGGTTGCCCACCACGTAGGCGCCCGACGCCAGCGGAGTAGGCGCCTGATCGAGGCGCACGTTGCAGCTCTCCTCGAGGATCCTCGGCGGATACCAGTAGTCGCCGATTCGCCCGTCGCCGTTGGGATCATCGACCACCACCTGCACCAGCCGATGCGGTCGCGGGATCGACGCTGGCGGCAACAGAAGATCAGCGAGATCTTCCTCGGTTGAGGTGAAGGGGCCGACTCCGTCGACGTCCAACACTGACCCGGTCACGAGTTCTGGGCGCGGCTCGACCGTCTGAGGGGCGACGAGCTCCTCGATATCCGGGGCAGTCGCGCATGCTGTGCCGGCGAACGCAACCGCGAGCACAAGGGCGAGCGTGCGAACGACAGCCATCAGCTGACCGTAGTCGCGTCCACGGGCGCCAATTCGACCCAGGTGATGCCCGGGGTGAGAGCGACGGGCACGTCGTCGGCGGTGGTCCAGGTCGGCACCGAGGAGATCGACGGCTTGGTCCATGTCACTTCGATGACGTGACCATCGGTGAACACCCAGCCGCGACCAGAACCCAGGAACTGTTGTTCGAAGACGGTCGAGCCGGCGGTGTCGACCGATCCCGTTGCGACTTGGCGCACTTCGGCGACGACTACGTTCGCCGCGATCACGCGCTCTCCCTGGGCATCGACGTGCTCAGTCGACCCTTGTGTGCGAGCCCAACCCTGAGCATCGACGTCCCAATCCCAGCGCGCCGTGACGGACGGGAACGACACGGTGAGCGACGAGGCCGGAACGGCCGACGCCGGCAGGCCGATGGAATCGTTGCGGTACTCGAAGTGCGGTGGTGGGGCGCCACCGGCAGCACGAGTGGCTGCAATGTCGAGCAGCGTCTGCGCCTCACTCATCAGGTCGTAGGTGCCGGGCCGCCCTGACGCTCGGAAGTACTCGCTGCGACTCTGCGCGCCGAGATCGACCATGTCGTGGCGCCGGAGCAGAGCGGCGTGGACGAGGTTTGCGCCCGACCAGGCGAAGACTGGCTCGTTCAACGACCCGATGAGGGCGATGTCGGTCGTTCGCCCCGACCGGATCGGACCCATGAGCGGAGCGTTGGTGTGAAACACCACAGCCAGGCGGGTGAACCCACCCTCGATCATCTCCTCGTAGACCAGGTCGGCCTCGGCCAACGCCTCTTGGGGCCGACCCTTACTGGTGTTGTCGATCTTGACGAGCACTGCCGGACGCTCGACATCTGCGGTCGCATCGACCGCAAGACCTGTCAGCGGAGCAAAGCCTTCTGCGACAGGTGCCGGAGGTAGAGCGACGGGCGCCACGATGTTGCGATCGACACGGACCTGACCCAGCACGCCTCGATACGGCGGCTCACCCGACAACACCGTGATCCCGCCGAGCGCATCCATGGGTTCGACGGTCACGACCGGAGCGGGCCCCCGCGTGGTCGGTGGCCCCGCCGGCTCAACCGCCTCCGTCGTCGTAGAGGACTCGCCCGGGGTTTCGCCCCCGGTCGAGGTGGTCGACTGGTCGACCGCGGTCTCGGCGACCTCGTTGTCGCCGCCGCCGCTACACGCCGCGATGAGCAGAAGAAGAAGGAGAAGAATGGCGGCTCGCATGCGCATGGCGGGCCACGCTACGGCCCATCGGCCCGAAGCCGCGGTCGCGCTTACTGCCCGGCCCAGAATTCCTGCCATGCCGGATCATCGAAGGGAATCGAACCGAGTCCGACCTGACGCTCGGGCCAGTTCGCCGGGCCCTGAGCAAGCGGTGCCTTCTCATCATGCTTCCAGCCGAGCCACAGGAAGTGGCGGCGGCGTGTGAACCGCCACTCGCCGTCGATCCGCACGTAGCGGTCGTCGTACTTGATCAGCTGTTGGATGAAACCCTCAGCGTGATCGTCGATGAACCCGTGGGTCCAGACGGTGCCGGTCGCGTTGTCGGCGTCGTCGAACTCGACGAGGTGATTGGCGACAAGCAGAACGGAGATGCCGACCTCTGCCAGCGATTCGTGAAAGAACGCGCGACAGGCGTCGGGGCCCTCCCCGTGATGGCCGAACCGCGCATCGGGCCGATACAAGGAGACGAGCTGATCCAGATCGCGGCGGTCGAGTGCGTCGGCGTAGCGGTAGGCGAGGCGACGGATCTCCTCGGTGGCGACCACGCGGTCGATTGCGCTCATCGATTCCGGCATGGTCGGACGCTACCGTTTCGGCCGTGGACGAAGCAGACCATCCGACGAGTGTTCGCTTTGCCGTTGTCGGCGTCGCACACCCCCACGCGATCGTCCTCACCGCCGGCCTGCTCGAGGCTGGCGCCGAGTGCATCGGCTGGGTCGACACGCCGGGCGAGCACAACGGTGCGTTCGCGGTGTTCCATCCCGACATCGCGGTGCTCGACCTGCAGGACGCGCTGGGCGCAGCACCGGACCTTGTTGTGATCGCGGCCGTCCCCAACCAACGGGCCGAACTCGCGGTGGCGGCCATGCGAGCGGGCGCCGACGTCCTCGTCGCCAAACCCGCGATCACCCATCAGTCACAGCTTCCTGCGGTCATCGATGCCGTCGCTGACACCGGCCGGCGGTGGTGGGTCGCGTTCACCGAGCACTTCACGAGCCGAGCCGTTGTGCGAGCCGACACGATCATCGCGAGTGGTCGCATAGGAACAGTTCGACACGTGCTCGGACTCGGGCCTCACCGGCTCGGCAGCGCTCGGCCGGACTGGTTCTTCGACCCAGAGCAATCCGGTCCGATGCTCGCTGACCTTGCCAGCCACCAGATCCACCACGCGGCGCGGCTGCTCGGAAGTACCGACCTCACCGTCGGTCAGTCGCGCACGATGCCCGCGCCCGACCGCAGCCACCCGGAGATGATGGGCGACTTCTCCCTCGAGGGCGGCACGGGCGCGGCCTACATCAGAGTCGACTGGCTCACGCCTGACGGACTCGACACCTGGGGGGACGTCCGCCTGATGGTCACGGGCGACCGGGGCACGGTCGAGGTACGGGCAAACTGCGATCCGGGTGGCGAACCCGGCGGCGACCACCTCATCGTCGTCGACCGTGAGGGAACGGAACGGATCGACTGCTCGGGCGACAACCTCACGTGGGCATCGACACTTCTCGACGACGTTCGAGACGGGACAGAAGGTCTCTTGTCGACCACGCATTGTCAGGCAGTGACCCACACGGCGTTGCTGGCCGCCGGCCTGGCCGGTGCGTGATCAAGCCTGGGCCAGTTCCACCACGCGATCCATGAATCCGCCGATGAACGTCATCGCGAAGTCGAGGAACTCCCAGCCCGCTTCGCTGGGTTCAGGGTCGACCACCACACCCCACGACAGATGGCATTCGTCTCCGTCGTCGCGAAAGACAAACGTGCCCTCATAGAACTCGAGCGGCATATCGCCCTCGACCTTGTAGCTACGCCGCCAAGGCGCCTCGAAGGAGAGCACCGTCTCTACGAGCGGCTCCCCTTCACCGAATGAGAGATGCAGGACCGCTCCAGCCCCGTGAGGCGCGGGATCGCCTTCGGTGACGTAGCCGCCTACGCCCGCCTCGAGCGCGGCGAGGAATACGTCCCACGCATGCTCCCTCGGCGCCAAGATGTGGCGCTCGAGCGATCGGGACGTGTAGCGGACCTTCGTGGGCTTCTCACTCATTGCCGAACCGTATTCGGTTCTCGGACATTTCTCCGACCCCACGTCAACCAAGGCGCGGGGGTTGTGCGTGATACTTGTGTGGCTATCGATGACACCCTCGGAGAGGCAGCGGTGACGGGCGACCTTCCGACGCAAGCCACACCGGTCATCTCGTTCGAGGCTTGGTACCGAGCGGAGTATCGGCCCGTCGTCGCGCTGGTGTCGACGCTGGTCAAGAGCCGGACCGTGGCGGAGGAACTCGCCCAGGATGCGTTCCTCGAGGCTCACCGAAAGTGGGCTGACGTCTCCACGCACCCGAATCCCAGTGGTTGGGTCCGCACCGTGGTCCTGAACAAGGCACGATCCGGATTCCGGCGCCGCGGCGCGGAAGCTCGGGCCTACCGTCGCCACTTCGGCCGCGACGAGGCTGACGCCGTCGTGCTGGTCGAGCCACACGACCAGTTCTGGGCCGAGGTCCGCGCGCTTCCCCGGCGCCAAGCCCAGACGGTGGCGTTGCACTACGTCGATGATCTTCCGGTGGACGAGATCGCCGACATCCTCGAGATCTCGCCGGGTTCGGTCAAGACCCACCTTCATCGTGCCCGCGCCACTCTGGCGACCAGGCTCTCCGTCGAAACCTCGGAGGAAACATGAACGACTTCGAAGAGCTCGCGCACCGCGCCGCGGATGCCGCCCGGGCTGGTGCTTCGGCGATCGAAGTGCCGGCACTCACACCGCGGCGACGACCGACGGTCGTCATCGGCATCGTCGCGCTTGCGGTGGCAGTCGCGGTAGGCGCTGTTCTGGCGACCCGCGGCGACAACGCAGGCCGCACCGACGTAGCCGACGACACCACGGACGACACCACCGATGACACCACCGATGACACCGTGGCCCCCGGCTGGCCCTACCGGCTCACGTGGGTCGACCCTGATCCGGCGTTCACCTTCAGCGCCATCGATCTACCGCTCGACGTCGGTGACGCGGCACTCGACGAGTTCGCCGCCCACACGATGCTGTTCGGGAGCGACAACGAGGCCGACCCGTTCTCCGACGGCGATCTCCTTGTGTCCACGTTTGAAACGCAGGGTGAGCAGGACGAGTTTAGGGGTGATCCGATCACGGTGAGGGGCAAGCAGGGGTACAACGACTCCCTGCTCGGCGACTTCGGGTTCACGAGCGCGGTGAGTTGGTACGAGACAGAGTCACTCGCCGTCGTCGTAGCCAGCCGATCGGCGTCCGTCGAGTCCCTTGTGTCGTTCGCCGAGTCGCTTCACTTTGACGAGCACCGACCCCTGGTCGGCGAAGCGCTGGGCCTCGAGCGGCTCGTCGACGTCGATCGGTTGCCATTCGGCGCCACAGTCACCTACCAACGCCTCGGCTCGATCATCTCGCTCGTGACCGAGAGCCAGGACCGCATCGCGGTGCTGTGGGCCGAGCAAGCCGATCCCGCCCGAGTCCTCGTGGCTCGCTACCTGTCGCCGGACGCGGAAGCGGCCACGATAAGAGGCATCGACGGCTGGCTGCTCAGACCCAGCCCCCCGGGCACCGGCTACGGAGGCGACACGGTGCTCTGGATCGAAGAGGGCGTGATGTTCACTCTCGGAGTCTCATCGACCCTCGACCCACTCGACCTCGCGTCCCAACTGACCGAGGTAGACGAAACGCAGTGGGCGGCGCTGGTCACGGCAACGGACGAGCGCGACCGCCAACCGAGCGGCGAACTCCTTTCGTCGGGAAGCTTCGCGGTAGACGGCCAGGAGGTGAGCTGGCGAATCTCATTTCGCGAAGGAGATCTGTGCGCGAACTTGGTGTCCGGCTCGAGCGGAAGCTCGTCCTGCGCAACGAGCGGGGTGCGGTTCACGACCTTCGATGTGCCCGAATCACGGGGCTCGGCCGTGGCCTATGGCTCGCTGAGCGACGACGTCACGATGATCGTGCTCGAAGGCTCAGACGACATGATCGGCATTTTCCGCCTGCCCGACGGCACCGGGCGGGGCTTCGGCTTCGTTGTTCCCACCGCGGAAGCAACCGGCGACCTGGTCGCCTACGCAGCCGGTGGTATCGAAGTTTGGCGCCGAGGCCTCGACGATTCTCAGCCGACTGCGCCGCCCCCTGTCGGCGAAACCGTCGAACTCGGCTCAGGAACTTGGGACGATGTCGAGTGGATCCTCACGCGACAAGACGACTCGCTCTGCCTCGACGTGGCGATGTCGAGCTCCGGAGCGGGGACGTGTTCGAGCAGCAATGTCACCTGGATGGAGATCGAATCGGAGAACGTCGCGACCATCAGTGGGGTCGCCCCCGCGTGTGTCGATGCGGTCGTGATCGCGGCCCCGGGCCGCACGGACGTCCGCGCCGAGATCGTCCCAACGAGTGACGGCATCGCCTACTTCGCGTTGACCGAGCCCGGCGCCGACATCAGCGTCACGATGATCGACGCGTTCGACGGCATCGTCACCGTGTTCGCTCCGGGCGGCCCCAACCCCGTGGTCACCTGCTGACGAGATCAGCCGCGTCGACCCGACATCACCTCGGTGATGCCCTCGACCAGTTCGGGCCGACTGATGACGAGACCGGGGGACCAGGGATCGTCCTTGTTGAACACCAACTCGCTGCCATCGAGCCGGCAAGCAACGAGGCCGGCGGCCTCAGCGACCGCGGCGGGTGCGCACGAGTCCCATTCGTAGAGCCCGCCTCCGTGCACGTAGGCGTCGACCTCGCCGCGCACCACCGCCATCGCTTTCACGCCGGCGCTGCCCACCGCCATCACTTCGGCGCCAAGACCCTCGGCGAGCGCTCGCCCGTCGACATGGCGGCGCGAACGCGAAACCAGGATCCGCGGCTGACCACCGACGCGCGACATGATCGGCTCAGGCTTGGGCTCGGTCGCCCAGGTGGTCTCCCAACCCGGCACCGCAACTGCCCCCGCGGTGGCCTTCCCGCCCTCGACCAGGGCAATGTGAACCGCCCAGTGATCGCTCCACCCGAAGTCGCTCGAACCGTCGAGCGGGTCGACGATCCAGACTCGATCGGCCTGGAGTCGCGCTCGGTTGTCGCGCCCTTCTTCGGACAGCACGATGTCGTCGGGCCGTTCCCGGGAGAGCTCAGCGATGATGAAGTTGTGGGCCGAGCGGTCGCCCGTGTATTCGATCGAACTCCAGCCGCCCCGATTCGCGTCGGGGTCCTCCAACAAGGCGACGAGCAGGTCGCCGGTGTCGGTGGCAATACGCGCGGCAAGCGCGTGATCGGAAGCGTCGGCCATGTAGTGGCTCAGATGTCCCAGCTGAGGGGCGCAGATCCGGCGGCGATGCTCGTGCCGCGAGCCACCACCTGAGGTCCGTAGTGCGGGTGAGGGAGAATGTAGAAAGTGCCGTCCCTCACCGATGCGAAGATCCGGTCGGCAACCTCGGCGGGCGCGATGCCACCGGCCACGAGATCGCGGACCGCGGCCCGCATCAGCTCCCCTTCCTCGGTCGGCTCGTCGAGCTGATTGACCATGTGCTCGGGAAGATTGCGATCGCTGTCGGCGATTCCCGTGCGCACGAAGCCGGGACACAGCACAGAGACACCCAGGTTGGTTTCCTGCGTCTCGAGGGAGAGCGTCTCGCTCATCGCAACCACCGCGTACTTCGACACGGTGTAGACACCGAGCCCGGGCGTGGGCAGCAGACCCGCCATCGAGGCAGTGTTGACGATGTGGCACGGCTGACCGTGAGCCACCATTTCTGGCCCGAAGGCCTTGATGCCGTGCACCACGCCGTAGAGGTTGACCCCGAGCGTCCAGTCCCAGATATCCATGTCGTCGGGGCTGAGCATCGGGCCACCACCACCCACACCGGCGTTGTTGAACAACAGGTGCACGTCGCCGAACTCAGCCGTGGCGGCTGACGCCATCGCCTTGACCGAATCGAAGTCGGCCGTGTCGGTGACGACGCCGATTGCCCGAAAGCCGTCGGCCTGGAGTCGCGACACCTCGGTGTGGAGCACCCGCTCTTCAATGTCGGCGATGACGAGGTTCATGCCCTCGCGGCCGAGTCGCTCCGCAGTGGCGAGACCGATTCCACTCGCTCCGCCGGTTATGACCGCCGTGCGGCCCTCAAAATGCTCCATCGCCCGATCCTGGCACGTTCACACTCAGACCAACGAACGGGTCACGACTTTCGATGCACCGACACCGCGTAGTCGCCTCCGGCAAACGGCTCTCGGTCCCAGGTCGACCACCGAGCAACGGAGACGAGTCCTTCGGCCGCGCAGATGTCGTCGTAGTCGTCTACCTCGAGACGACCCCCACCGGTCTGGAACCCGGCGAGAAGAAGTCCGCCGACGATGAGATGCGAAGCCATGTTTCGGACGACTTCGGGCTCGGTGTCGGCAGCAACGAAGATCATCACGTTGCCGGCCATGACAACCGCATCGAACTCGCCGTCGACTTGCACCGTTGCGAGATCTCCGAGCACCCACGACTGCTCGGGTGCCTTCTTGCGGGCTTCGTCGAGCATCGGCTGATCGAGATCCACTCCAACCGTCTCGATTCCTCGAGCGGTCAACTCGATGGCCACTCGACCGGTGCCGCAGCCGGCGTCGAGCACCCGACGGGTGGCCGAAGACATGTGCTCCGCGAGAACGGTCGTGACCAGGTCGACCTCACCGTGAACAGATTGGCCCGAGGCGGCCATCGCGGCCCACCGCTGGTCGTAGTCAGCGCCGCGGGAGACATCGTCGCGCTCGCTCCATCGACTCACGGCAGTCAGCCCAGCGCCGCGGATCGAAGGCCGTCGATGTCGGTCACGCAGATACGGCGCCGGGCCGTCAGCACACAGCCGGAGTCGCGCAAGGTGCGCAACGACCGCGCCGTCGCCTCGCGAGTTGCACCGATCCAGCCCGCGACATCGTCCTGCGTCAGCGAGAGATCGATCTCGACCATCGAGTCGGCATGTTCGCCGTAGCGATCGGCGAGATCGGCGAGGAGCATCGCCAGTCGTTGGGTCGTGTCGGCACTGGCTCGCGCCGTGGTGCGCTCTACGGAGTCACGAAGATCGCGACTGATGCGTTGGAGAAGGCTGACCGCGTAGCGCGGCTCATCGGCCAGAGCCACGAGGAAGTCGTCGATGCCGACCTGCACGAGTTCGACATCGTCGATCGCTATGGCAGTGGCGGAGCGGGGGCGACCGTCGAGGGCACCGAGCTCGCCGAGCACGTCTCCCGGCTCCTTCACGGCAAGAACGAGGCGACCGCCGGTGGGCGTGTTGACCTCGATCCGCACGCGGCCCGACACCACTCCGTAGACCACGGCGGCGCGGTCGCCCTCGCGAAAGAGGGTCGCTCCGGGCTGCAAACGAGTCCTCGTGCCGCGGCCGTTGAGGAGGTCGATCAGTGTCACGGGGCCAGAAACTAGCGGGTCACGCGGTGGAGCGAGTACGGATGCGATAGACGCACCGCTCGCCGCCCGACAGAAGATGCTGGCTGCGCTCAACTTCGCCCTCGGCGCCGATCGCGGCCTGAAACAGCTCGAGTTCGTTGCGACAGAGGCTCTGACACTCGGTAGCCGCGGCACACACCGGGCAGTGGTGCTCGGTGAGGACCAGATCGTCGCCGTCATGTTCGACTTCGGCCATGTAGCCCTGACGGGTCCGCTGTTCGGCGAGCACCTCGACGCGTGCGTTCAGATCTGCCGGCTCGAGGTGGGCCATGCGTCGTTCGAGTTCGGCCAGATGCCCGCGATCGCGCGCGGCCAAGACGGCCTCGACCGCCGCCTCACCGAGCTCAGCTCTCATCGTCTGCAGGAGTTCCACCGTCAGGTCACCGTGACGATCGGGAAAGAGTTCGATCGCGAGAGCTGAGAGCGCCCAACCCACGGGAGGACGACCGCGGGTGCCGGTCACCAGGGTCTCGGCGCTGACCAAGCCGCGCTCTTCCAGCTCGACCAACTGCGGACGGACGGCCTGCGTAGTGACGCCGAGCGCATCGGCGATCCCGGCGGTGGTGCTTGCCCCGGCGCGCTTCAGGTGGTCGACGATGCGTCGCTGAGCGTCACCGATGCCGGAAGGCTCGTTCATATGGCCATCGTAGCGGATATTCGCAATAGATCCCTTGACAATTGAACCAAACGGGGGGAAGGTGAATAAAGCAAGATATAGCTTCCACTATTGGAGAGACCGATGATCCTCGAACACGCCAACGTGACAGTGCGAAACCCCGATGAGAGCGCAGCGATGCTCTCCCGGATCTTCGGGTGGCACGTCCGGTGGGAAGGACCATCGCTGCTGGGCGGACGCACGGTGCATGTCGGCACCGACACCTCCTATGTAGCGCTCTACACCCCGCCGGATGACCCTGAGGATCGCGCCCACCCCGACCGCGTCGGCGGCTTGCAGCACCTCGGAATTCTTGTCGACGACCTCGACCCGGTCGAGGCTCGCGTGCGCGAGGAGGGCATCGAGCCCTACAGCTTCATGACGTATGAGCCCGGCCGCCGCTTCTACTTCAACGACCACGACGGCATCGAGTTCGAGGTGGTCGCCTACGACGTGTGATCGGGCGGTGCTTCCCGCTGATCACCGAACCCCGGGAACCCGACCGATTCGTGGTTCACTCTTCGGGTGACTGCCCCTGCCCGATTCGCCGTGCCGCGGCTCTCCGCCGGCGACATCGTGGCCGGCATCTCGGTGGCGCTCGTCCTGATTCCACAATCGCTGGCCTACGCCGAGATTGCGGGCGTCCCACCCCACATCGGACTCTTCGCGGCGGCGCTCCCGCCGCTGATCGCGGCGCCGTTCATGTCGTCGCCCTACCTCCAGACCGGCCCGGTGGCGCTCACGTCGTTGCTCACGTTCGGCGCGCTCTCCGGGCTCGAAGAGGTCGGGAGCGGCGGCTACGTGGAGGCGGCCGCGCTGCTGGCCCTGATCGTGGGTGTCACCCGAATGCTGCTCGGGCTCCTGCGCATGGGCACCGTGGCATACCTGATGTCGCAGCCGGTCCTCCAGGGCTTCACCACGGCCGCCGCGATACTGATCGTGTCGTCGCAGCTACCGGCGATGTTCGGCGTCGTCCCCGAGGCCGACGGCGTACTCGACGAGGCATGGTGGACGCTCGCACACCCGGGCGAATGGTCAGGCATCGCCCTTGTACTCACCGCAACAACGATCGCCGTCGTGCTCGGCACTCGCCAGGTCCACCGCCTCTTTCCCGGCGTGTTGCTGATGGTGGTCGGCGCCACGGTGTGGAGCGACGCCACCGACTACGACGGCATGACGGTCGGCGAACTCCCCGGCGACTTTCTCTCGCTCAGCCTCGACCTCCCGTTCGGCAAGCTCTCCGACCTCATCCTCCCGGGCGTCGTGATTGCGTTGGTCGGCTTCGCTGAACCGGCCTCGATCAGCCGTACCTTCGCGGCCGAGGACCGCATCCCGTGGAGCGCGAATCGCGAACTCGTCAGCTCCGGCATCGCCAACATCACCTCCGCGATCTCCGGCGCATTTCCTGTCGGTGGTTCGTTCTCCCGGAGCTCGCTGAATCGGTTCGCGGGCGCCCGCAGCAACTGGTCGGGTGCCGTCACCGGGCTCGTGGTCATCGCCGCCCTTCCGCTTGCCTCAGGTCTCGAGCCACTCCCTCGCGCAGTGCTGGGTGCGATCGTTTTCACCGCGGTGTTCCGGCTCATACAGCCAGTCCCGATCATCCGCATGTGGTCACACAGCGCGCCGCAGGCCGCGATCGCGACGGGCACCTTCTTCGCCAGCCTGCTCTTCTCTCCCAACGTCGAGCGCGGGGTGCTGTTCGGCGTGGCTATGGCGATCGGGTTCCATCTCTATCGAGAAATGCGGGTCGACCACGTCTACGAGCTCGACGGCGACACGATCACACTGCGCCCCATGGGTGTGGTCTGGTTCGCCTCCACACCCGCGCTCGAAGACGCATTCCGTGATGCCGTTCGCGAACACCCCGAGGCGACCTCGATGATCGTCGACTTCGCGAACTGTGGCCGCCTCGACTACAGCGGCGCCCTCACCGTTTCCGAGGTGATCGCCGATCTCACTGGGGACGGCATCGACGTGCAGATCGTCGGCATCCCCTCGCACGCCCAACGTGCTCTGGCGGTCTTTCTCGGCGGCACCCACGGGGTGCCCGCGCTCAGCGAGCTGCCGACCTCAAGCCGCTATCAGTGGGTTGCTCCCTGGCGCCGTTGACGCCGGTCAGCCGAGCGCGGCCAGGACGGCATCACCCTGTTTGCGGTGCACCTTCGCGATGCCGAACCCGGCTTCAGCTCCAGCGTCGGTCGTGATCACGATCTCCGCCATCTTCTGCCCGAAGAGACTGGTCTCTCCCGACGCGACAGTCGAGATGCGGGACCGTTCCAATCGGGCGGTGATCTCGCTTGGCCGACCCAGCGCAGAGAGGGCGAAGAGGAGAAGCGACACGTCGGTGACGACCAGCAAGATCTGAGAGGCCGAACCGACGTCGAGGTCTGCCTCGGCCCGCTCTGAGCGACCAGCATCGCCGGCGGTCGCGCCGACGGCACTGCCGAGGACGCTGCCCGCACCCGCCAATCCGGCGCTCACCGAGCCTCCCGCAACCGCGCCTGCGCCGCCGAGAATTGCTTCGTGGGCCGCTCCGCGCGGCGTTGCCTTCGTGGCCGCAAGCGCGGTCTCGCCCGACGGCAGCATCGGCGCGATCTTCTTCAACAGTTTCTGGGTGTTCACGAGTCTCCGTCGGTCGACCCCTCGACGGACTGAAGTAGTCAGCCCTTGACCACGTCGGCCAGCATCTTGATCTCCTCGGAGGTGCGAGCCGCGATGTTGAGCATCGTGACCGGGCTCTCCTCCCAGGCCTGGAGACGGTCACGGATGCGATCGACCGGGCCGACGAGTGAAATCTCGTCGGCGAAATCAGTGGGCACCATGGCGATGGCCTCATCCCGCTTGCCCTCGAAAAAGAGGTCCTGGATCTTGTAGGCCTCTTCCTCGTAGCCCATCCTCGCCATCAGTTTCGTGTGGTAGTTCTGCCCCTTGGCTCCCATGCCGCCGATGTAGAAGCCGAGCGACGCCTTGGTGCCGTAGAGGGCACCCTCGATGTCGTCGGTGATCTTCATGGAGACATTGACAGCGATCTCGAAGCCAGGCTTCGCGTTGGCCAGTTGGTCGGCGTAGACCTCGGGACGGAACGGCGAGTAGTAGAGCGGGATCCAACCGTCGGCAATCTCGGCGGTCTGCGTGACGTTCTTCGGCCCCTCGGCCCCGATCCAGATCGGGATCTCGCGGAGAGGATGCGTCATCACCTTGAGCGGCTTGCCGAGACCCTCGGAGCCCTCTCCCGTGTAGGGCATCTGAATGTGGTCGCCCTGGAACTCGGCCGGCCCTTCGCGACGAAAGATGCGCTGGAGAACCTCGACGTACTCACGTGTGCGAGCCAGAGGTTTGCGAGACGGCATGCCGTACCAGCCCTCGACAACCTGAGGGCCCGAAACTCCCAGCCCGAGAATCACTCGGCCGTTCGACAGATGGTCGAGCGTGATCGCGTGCATCGCTGTGGCCGCCGCGGTGCGGGCGGAGAGCTGGACCACGCCGGTTCCGAGCTTGATGCGGTCCGTGTGGGCGGCGATGTAGGCGAGCGGCGAGAAGGCATCCGAGCCCCACGACTCCGCCGACCAGATGCAATCGAAATCGGCATCTTCGGCCGCCTTGCTCAACTCGATCAGGTTGTCGGGCATCGCCCGAGTCCAGTAGCCCCATGTGAATCCAAGTTCCATGAGGCGACGCTATCTCGCACCACCGTCGTGGCCGAATCGACTATCGGCCGACGACCACGCGCTCGACCAACGCGAAGGTTGCCTCGGCGATCGGCGCCCAATCCAACGCCGCTTGTCGTTCCGGAATGGCCGACACCGCTGACGCCAGAACCTCTGGAGTGAGCCCATCGATGCATGCCGTGAGTTCCTCACGACTGTCGCCGTAGTAGATCCCCGCATCACCCATCGCCTCGCGGAGATAGCCCCACGACGAACACAGGGCCGGAATTCCCGCTCCGATGGCATCGCCGATCGTGCCGGTAGTGAGCATTCCCTCCGTAAAGGGAAGCACCAACGCATCGAGCGTGAAGAGTCGTTGGGCATAGACGTGGTGCTCGGTCATCTTGTAGTCCGACACATGAATTCGAGGGTCGTCGGGCACGACTTCATCACGAATCGACCAGCACCAGAGTTCGATGTCGTCGCGGTCGCTTGCATGCACCGCATCGATGACAAGCTGCGTGTCCTTCTGAACCCGGGGGGCGCCCACGATGCCGAGGCGCAGGCCGGTCTCACCCATTCCCTGACGCATCTCTGCCTCTTCTCGGCCACCCGCTGGCCGCATGGGTTCGAGCATGTGTCGCCAGTGGCCGTGGGGAATGACCGCATGGACGGTGTGATCACCGTAGGTGTAGCTGGCTTCCATCACGGCACGGCCGTACTCGCTGTGGTGCACGACCACATCGGCCTCGGCCGCCCAGATGTCGTAGACGTCGGTGGCCTCCTGTGCACTGTGCGGAACCCGATTGTGTTGCGTCCAGAAGATCGTGACGCCGGCCTCACGAAGATTGGCGATGGTCCGGCGGGCCTGTTCGGGGTCGAGGCCGCTGGTCCACTCCGGCCAGTGGATGTGGGCCACATCGAAGGCGGACATGGCGGCCGGATCGTGGATCTGGGCCGGCGCCTCGAGCACCCGGTCGCCGAGCGGGTTCCAGAGGCTGCTGTCGTACCAGTGGCCGTGGGCCGTGCTCGCCACCCGGAGCGGCGGCGTGACCCGGCACTGGTAGCTCAGCTGTCTGGCCGGTTCGAGCACGAGTTCGTGCTGGCGTGCGTGTTCGTTCCAGAACGACCGATGCTGCTGCATCCCGGTGGTCTTCACGATGGTCGCCGTGTGGGAGTGATCCGAGCTGAACTCGACCTGAAGGGGCTGGCCCCGGACCTCAGGCACCGCGACCACGACCGCGTCGACGGTCGCCGGATCTCTGTCGAGAACGATCGAGTCCTCGATGACGAGCGACCGACCTTCGACGCGGTACGTCGCGGTCCGGCTACCGGCAATCGGGATCTTCGCTTCGTCGCTCGCGCCGAAGTCGAGGCTGGAGAAGTACTCGTGAGTCACGGTCAGCGAGCCGGCATCGTGTGACAGCGCACTCGGCACGCTGTTCACCGTTCGTACCGTGCCATCGGCGTGGACGAGCGGGAGCCAGCCGATGTGTCGACCGGACTCCACCGGCACCTCGAAGCGACCCGGCCACCGCGGTGAGCTGGTGTAGTCGCCCCACATGCCGCCCACGACGGGCAGGACGAATTCGAGACCGCCCTTTCGGTAGGCCCACACGCCGGCGTTTCGGTCGTCCTCGAACCGCACCAACCGGTCCACCGAGCGGTAGCTGTCAGCCGGCGAAGCGGCCTCGACCACTGCCGCCGATCGCAGTTCGTGCGCGGCCTGAAGGAGCTTGCCGAGCAGATCGAGCGTCATCTGCAGTCGCCGCTCGGGGCCGCGGTAGCTCATGGTCATTCGGTGTTGATGGGCGGTCACCAGTCCGTCGTCGAACCACTGGCCGAGAGCGGTCGTCGCCAACGAAGCCTTGCCGAGCCAGCCGGCCACATCGGAACCGAGGCCGCGACCGGCGGCCGTTGCTCCCAGCTCGACGTTCATCACGACGCCGAGTGCACCAGTTGAACGCCCCCACGAGATGGCACCACCCGGGGTGGCGACATCGACGAGATCGTCGAGAACGCCACGCAGCCCATCAGCCCAGGCATCCCCGAGCTCGCCGGCGAAGGGCTCGGCGAAGAGGTACACATCCGGCGTGTACATGTCGTAGTTCGCACCGCCGAAGTCGTCCCACCAGCCATAGGGAAGCCCCCCGAACAAGTCCCGAAGTTTGGCGAGCAGCTCGTCGAGCCGGTTCTCCGGCGGGAGCCGTCCCAAAGAGCGACGGGCGATCTCGCATCGAGTCAGAACCACGGCGAAGTTGTTCGGGAGAGACCCCTCGTCGAGCATCGACAGCATCGAGCTGGAGTCGATCGCGGCCTCGACATTCTCGAAGTCAGCGGCCGCCCAGTGAGCGAGCCGGGGGTTTTCGTCGAGGCCGCCGAGGCGAAGGACCGTCTCAGCAGCCCGGTACGAGTAGAAGCTGTGTGTCGCCGGACCGTCGAGGCGTCGGACGATCTCGAGTGCTGTCGACGCGCAGTCGACACCCGCGATCGACTCGACTCCCTGATCGTGAAGCAGACCGAGGGTGAAGGCGAGATCGGCCCTGGCATCGGCGCCGACGGCGTAGCCGCCGAAGACGAGAGGCAGCTCGAGACCCGGCGCGTGACTCGACTCGAGGTCGACCAACACCTTCTCGGTCAATGCGACGAGCCGATCGGCGAGTTCAGTTGGCACGACCATCGCAGGCCTCTCTCATCGACGGAAACCCGTACGGTAGTGGGCGTGCCCTCGCCGTATGGAATGACTGCCGGCAACCGACTCCAAGCGCCGACGGCCGTCAACCGCCACCGGCTCGAAGCGCCGTCCGGCCTTGCCATCGAACTCCTCGACCTGGGCGCCACGTTGGCGCGCGTGGAGGTTCCGGGATCCAACGGCGTGGCGGTACCCCTCCTCTTCGATCTCGACTCCGTCGCCGAACGCGAAGATCCGGTGCGCAACCCCTACTTCGGTGTGACGGTCGGCCGCTACGCCAACCGACTCAGGGGGGCACAGTTCCCCCTCGACGGCATCACCTACGCCGTCGATGCCAATGAGGGCGACAACCAACTCCACGGCGGCTCGCCCAGCTTCGCCCACGTCGTGTGGGACGCCGAAGCCGAGAGCGATGCTGTCCGTTTCAGCAGAACGAGTCCCGACGGCGAAAACGGATTCCCGGGCGCCCTCGAGGTCGCCGCGACGTACCGCTTGAGCGATCACGCGGTCCACGTGCGCTACGAGGCGACCACCGACGCTCCCACGGTGATCTCGATGACCAACCACGCCTACTGGAACCTGGGAGGGCCGGACGAGGACGACATCGGCACCCACACAGTCAGCATCGGCGCAAGCGAGGTCGTGCCCATCGACGACGCCACGCTTCCGGCCGGTCCGCCGGTCGATGTCGAGGGCTCGCCATTCGATCTCCGACATCCGGTGAAGCTCTCGGACCGTCTCGGGTTCTCGTTGCCCAACGGATTCGACCACTGCTTCATGGTCGACGGCGACGATCTGCGACGACATGCCCGTGTGACGCACCCCACCGGCCGCACGCTCGAGGTCTGGAGCGACCACCCGGCAGTGCAGTTCTACACCGGCGCATTCCTGTCGGGCGGCGCCGGCGCCGACGGCCGACATCACGACCCGTTCGGTGCCTTCTGTCTCGAGCCCCAGCGAGTGCCCGACGCGCCCAACCTCGAATGGGCGGGATCGGCGGTGCTTCGGCCCGGTGAGCGCTACGTTCACGAACTCGAGTTCCACATCCACTGGCACTGACGAACCAACAGACCCGGAGCCGCAATGACCCGCCTCACCACTCGCAGCCGTTCGGTCGACGGAAAGGTCGTCCTGATCACCGGGGCGGCATCAGGCATGGGTCGGGCTGAAGCCCACCTCTTCGCCGACGAGGGTGCTCACGTCGCCGTGACTGATCTCGCTCAGGCGGGTGTCGACGCAGTCGTCGAAGAGATCGAGGCCGTCGGCGGCACGGCCCGCGGTTACATCCTCGACGTCACCCGAGGCGATGCGATTCTCGCCGTGACCGAACAGATCCGAGAGGAACTGGGCCCAATCGACATTCTTGTCAACAACGCCGGAGTCTCGATCGGCGGGCCGATCGACGACGAGGGATTCGACGAGCGCTTCCAGTACGCGCTCGACGTGTTGCTCACACCGCACCAGCGCCTCATCCGCGCCTGTCTCGATGACTTGCGGGCCAGCGGCGAGGGCCGCGTGATCAACATCTCGTCGACGGAAGGCATCGGTGCGTCCCGAGGTTCGCTCCCCTACACCACGGCCAAACACGGCGTGATCGGGCTGACGCGAGCGATGGCCATCGCGCTGGCCCCCGACGGCATCACGGTCAACGCCGTGTGCCCCGGGCCGATCGTCACCGGGATGACCGACGCCATTCCCTCTGAACACCGCGACAAGTTCGCTCGCCGCCGCACCGCGCTGCGACGCTACGGCGACCCCGAGGAAGTGGCCCACATGGTGCTGAACCTGGCGCTGCCCTCGTCGAGTTACGTCACGGGTGCAGTGATCCCCGTCGACGGCGGACAGACCATGAAGAACGACTGACCCGAAAGGGCGCAACCGGCATGCCGCTGGTACCGTCGTTCTTTGCGATTGTGTGACGAAACGATCGCCCGCCATCATGAGCCGACTCTTTCGCCCACTTCGCCGCGGCAACGCGATGCTCGCCTGTCTGCTTGTCGCGCTTGCCCTCGCGGCCTCTCTGGCGTCGGCGCAGGAGGAAACACCCGACGACCTGCGCGAGCAGCGCCGTGAGGTGCAGGAGGATGCCGCCGAGGTTGCCGTCGAGGTCGATGCGCTCACCGACGACATCGATGCGCTCACCGCCGCGCTCGATGCCTTGCGAGCAGCGGTCGACGCCCAGCAATCGGCTCTCGACGCTGCGCAACGGCGAGTCGCTGCCGCCGAGTCAGCAGAATCGGCCGCGGAGGCCGAGATCGAAGGGCTCGAGGCCGAGTTGGCGCTCACCCGAGACGTTCTCGAACGCGCCGCCGTCGATGCTTTCGTCGGCTACCAGGGACCCAACAGCGACCACGCGGCGCTCGATTCCAACCCATGGCAATACGCCCGCACGGAGTCGCTGATCGAGATCGGGACGGGCGACACCACCGAAATCATCGACGAGCTCCGTTCCATCGGAGCCCGACTCGAAGCCCGACGACTGGAAGCTGCCGCCCGCACCGCGGCGCTCGAAGCCGACCGCGCCGAGGTGGCCCACCGGGTGAGCGAGCTCGACGCCGCGCTCGTAAGAGAAGAGGAGATCCTCAACGCGGTCGAGGATCGCCTCGATGCTCGTCTCGCCGAGGTCGCCGCACTCGAGGAGCTCGATGCCGACCTCGCCTCCGAGATCAAGGCGGAGGAACAGCGCATCGCCGATGCGATCGCGGCGCGCAACCGTGGCAACCGCACGGTCACGATTCCCGACGACGCACCGGTCGAGCTCACCACGGTGCGAGGCATCGTGGTCAACGTCGCGTTGGCCGAGAACCTCGAGGGCTTCCTCGCGGCGATGGAGGCGCGGGGCTACACCCTGAGTGGCGGGGGCTACCGCAGCTCCGACAACCAGATCCGCCTCCGCCGTGCTCACTGCGGCACATCCGACTATGCGATCTGGGAGATGCCCGCCTCGCAATGCCGTCCCCCGACCGCTCGGCCCGGCCGCTCCGCGCACGAACGGGGACTCGCGATCGACTTCACCTATCAGGGCTCGATCATTCGCAGTCGCAGCAGCGACGTCTTCCAAGTCATGTCCGAGGTCGCCCCCGCTTACGGGCTCTACAACCTGCCCAGCGAACCCTGGCACTGGTCGACCACCGGCGGCTGAGGAAATGCTTCTCGACCTGGCCATCAGCGACCCCGACGCGCTTGCCCTCACCGATGACCTCGGCGGCCAGCGCACCCGCGCCGAACTCGTCGATCGAGCACAGCGGCTCGGTCATCTCCTGCGCGACGATCTCGGCATCGGTGTCGGCGGCCATCTCGCGGTGCTGACCGACAATCGGGTCGAGGTGTTCGAGATCTATCTGGCCGCGGTCCTGAGCGGCGTCTGGTTCGTCCCCGTCAATGGCCTCTTGGCTCCCGACGAGGTCGACTACGTGGTTCGCGACGCCGAAGCGCAGGTCGTACTTGCCGAACCAGAGCTCGCCCATCTCGTCCCGGAGGGCATACCCACGATCGAGATCGGCGATGACCTCGATCGACGCATCGCTGCTGCTTCCGGTGAGGCGTTTCCGCTCGACGGTCCACCGGGCTCGCGTTTCAGCTACACGTCGGGCACCACCGGCCACCCGAAGGGCGTGAAGCGCTCCGTCCCGTCGACCGTCGCCGAAATGCTCGCTCTCCAACAGCGCTTGGGGAATCAGGTCGGCTTCGATGGCAGCGGCACCCAGCTCGTCACCGGTCCCGCCTACCATGCCGCGGTCGGCGGCTACGGATTCTTCGACCTCTGCAACGGCGCCCACCTTCACCTGATGCGCCGATTCGACGCGGATCGTACGCTGGACCTCATCGAGGAACTCGATGTGCGCCGGACCCACCTCGTCCCCACGATGATGGTGCGGATGCTTCGCCTCCCGGAGCACCGGCGGGCGGCGTTCGACTCGTCCGGCCTCAAGATGGTGCTGCACGGTGCCGCACCGATCTCCCGCACGGTCAAGGAGGCGATGATCGACTGGTTCGGCCCGGTCCTCACCGAATACTGGGGCACATCAGAGGCCGGCGTGTTCACTCGTGTCGACTCCGACGACTGGCGTGACCATCCCGGCACGGTGGGCCGCTCGGTCACCGGGTTCGAGGTTTTCTCGGTCGACGAAGCCGGCAGACGCCTGCCGGCCGACGAGGTCGGCACCCTCTACTGCCACACGCCGGGCCAGGATCGACCGTTCGAATACTGGAACGCCCCGACCAAGACCGACGACGCCTACCTCGAACCGGGAGTGTTCTCACTCGGCGACATGGGGAGGGTCGACCACCAGGGCTGGGTCTACCTCGCCGACCGGGCGACCAACATGATCATCAGCGGCGGCGTCAACATCTACCCGACCGAAGTCGAGCAAGTGCTCCTCGACCACCATTTCGTCGTCGACGTCGCCGTGTTCGGCATTCCGGACGAAGAGTGGGGCGAACAGGTGAAGGCCGCGATCGAACTCACGTCCGACGCCGACGAAACGGCCGAGGCGCAGATTCTCGACTTCGCCCGCGAGCGCCTCGGACGGCACAAGGTGCCTCGGTCGATCGACGTGCACGAGACCCTTCCTCGCCAGCCCAACGGGAAGCTCTACATTCGTGAGCTACGCGACCCGTACTGGGCGAGCCACGACCGCTCGATCTAGGTGCGGTCGAAGATCCGCAGCAGGTTCTGCTCGGTGAACTCGTAGCTGCCGTCCGGCCGGAGCGACGCGGTCGACTCGAATCGGCCACGAGCCCGGACACGCACCTCGTCCATGATCGCGGCACGGCTGGGGTCCACGCCGACCATCACCGACTCCCAGTGGGCCCAGTCGCGGTAGAGGTTGGTGGTCTCATACTCGAGGCGAGTGCGCTCGGCGAAGCCGACGATCCGGTCGAGGTTGGCCTGGGCGACCGCTCGCACCTCGGTCTCGTCGTCGATCAAAGCGGCGAGGTCATGTTCGGGCCCGGCGGCGATGGGCTCGAGCACATAAAGCGTGCCGCCAGGGCGGAGCACTCGATGCGCCTCGCTCAGCGCCGTGAGCATCGATGCCTCCGGCACGTGGTGAAGCGAATACGAATAGACGACCACGTCGGCGTCGCCGTCCGGGAAGGGCAGAGCTTCGCCGACGCCCTCGAGGTAGTCATCGGCGTTGTCTGGATCGACGGCGACGGCCGCCTCGCGAGCAAGCTCGCCACACTCCACCCCGCGCACTCGAGCGCCGCGGCCCCGCATTTCGCGCATGAGGCCACCCTTGCCGAAACCCACATCCACGACCGCGGCTCCGGTCAGGTCGACATGATCGACCAGGACATCGAGATGATCGATCGCCATCAGGCGTCGAGCGTGCTCAACTCGCGATGCTCGCCATCGCCGTCGGCCTTGGTCGTTGAAACGCGTTCGTTCAGATAGAGGCCGAGAAAGATGCCGGGAATCGCGACGAGCCCCAGCAGCGCGCCGGACGAGACCATGACCAGCGCGGGGGCCGGGCAGGTGCCGGCGATCGCCCAGCCGATGCCGAACAGCGCACCGCCTTGGTAGTGGTGGCGTTGGGGCTTTGACCGCGACAGTTGGAACTCGCCGCCGAAGATCGTCCGCATCCGTCGCCGCTCGAGCAGGTAGAGAAGCGGAGCCGACACGCCGATCGCCGAGGCCATGAGCAAGAACACGTCGGCTTCGTCGAGCCGCAACATCGCGTGGATCGTGTCGTACTCGTGGAGCTGAGCACCGGCGAGCAAGCCGCCGAAGAGCATGCCGAACAGAAGACCTACCGCGTTGAGACGTGAAGAGTCGCGCATCACAGATCACCCCCCGTGGCGAGACGGAGGAGGAAGGTGGTGGCGATCGCGGTGGTCATGAAGGTCGCAGTGACCGCGGCACTCGCGGGCGAACGCTGAGCGGTGCCACACAATCCGTGGCCACTCGTGCAACCGCCGGCGCGGCCGGCGCCGAAGCCGAGGAGTGTGGCACCACCGAAGACCAACGGGAAGACCGCCCACAACGGAAACACGTCGCGAAGAGCGTCGTAGCCGCTGCGCACCTCGCTGCCCTCTCGCAGCACCTGAGTGACCACGAGACCACCGGCGAACATGCCGACGAAGTACCAGACCCGCCAAACGGCGATTCCTTCTCGGCGCCTCAAGAGGCCGGAGGTCTGCGTGTAGGCGCCGCTCGCCCCGAGCGGCTGGTTGGCGATCATGAACAAGCCGACGATGAGGAGACCGAGGCCCGGGCCGACGACATACCAGGGGACTCGGTCCGGAAGAAGATCGAACATCCTCGGACCCTACGGCGCGGTCGTCGCGGCGCGCCAAGCGCCGTAGCCACCGAGCAGGTCGGCGACATCGACGAATCCGGCCGCGACCAGACGGCTCGCGCCGATCGAACTGCGGTAGCCGCCGGCGCAATAGACGACGGTGCGTTTCGACGCGTCGAGCGACGCGAGCCGCTCGTTCAGCCGAGTGAGCGGGATCTCCAGAGCCCCCTCGATGACACCCTCGGATGTCTCGCCCGGTTGGCGTACGTCGACGAGTTGGAGATCGCCGTTTGACCGTGCGGCCTCGAGCTCGGCGACATCGAGCCGCGAGCTCGCGCTGACCTCTTGGGGGTGAGCGAGGAACGTTTCGAGCGGTGCGGCGAGGTGCCCGACCACCGTGTCGAAGCCGATCCGGGCGAGCCGGTTCTTCGCTTCCAGCTCCATTCCTGGGTCGGTCACCACCACGATCGACACGCCCGGCTGAATCACTCCGCCTGCAAACTCCGCGTAGCGCCCGGCGAGTCCGATGTTGACCGAGCCGATCAGGTGGGCGACCGCGAACTCGTTGGGATCACGGGTATCGAGGATCACCGCGCCCTGGCGTTGCGCCCGAATCACATCGGTGATCGACATCGCCGGGGGAAGCGTTGACTCGTCGAGCAGCGGCCGATTCTCGCGATTCAGGTTCGCATCGAAGGAGAAATAGGCGGGCGGAGCGGTCTGGCCGTCGGTCACGACAGCGATGAACTCGTCTTTCGCCATCGGGGCGACGGCGTAGTTGGTCTGGCGTTGATCGCCGATCGTCGACGACGTGTCGGTCGACAGGTTCTTTCCACACGATGAGCCAGCACCGTGCGCCGGGAACACACGAACTGCATCGGGCAAGGTCATGAGCTGGTCGTGAAGCGAGTCGTAGAGCATCCCGCCGAGCTCCTCGGACGTGACGCCGCGCGACGAAAGGAGGTCGGGCCGACCGACGTCGCCGATGAAGAGGGCGTCGCCAGTCAGTACGCCATAGGGCGTGTCGCCACCATCGCTCACCACGATGCTGATCGACTCGGGCGTGTGGCCAGGAGTGTGGCGAATTTCGAGCTCTACCTCGCCCAGGCTGAGGCGCTCGCCGTGGGCCAGCTTGCGACTGTCGAACTCGGTCTCGGCGAGATCGCCATACGCGATCTCGGCACCAGTCGCCGCGGCGAGTTCGAGGTGACCCGAGAGGAAGTCGGCGTGAAAGTGGGTTTCGATCACCAGCTCGATCGTGAGGCCGTGCTCCTCGGCTGATTCGAGATACGGACCGACGTCGCGCCGCGGGTCGACGACCACGGCACGGCCCGTCGATTCATCACCGATGAGATACGAGGCCTGGGACAGGCATTCCAGGTAGTGCTGCTCGAAGATCATGTCGTACTCCCACCACAAATGTCCGGACATTTATGAGCATAGTTGACTACACGTCGAAGGAGCCCCGAGCGGGCGCGCCAGCGCCCTGCGACAAGACCTCGAGCGGGTCACGAAGGTCGTCGATGTAGCCGAGCGCGTAGGCGCCCATTTGGTAGCCCATCAGCCGTTGCAGTGGCTCCGGAAACGTCGCTGCCGTCGCCATCGGCACCGACAAGTACTGGTTCTCCTCCTGGCGGAGAAAGCTCACGTTGTAGGTGATGTTGATGGCCCGTCGACGAGCGTCGGTCGTATTCGGACCACCGCCGTGATACACCGACCCGCTGTAGAAGAGGACCGAGCCCCGGCCCATCTCCGCCGGCACGCTGTCTTCGATTCCGAACTTCAAGCCGTCTTCGCGCTGATTGCTGCCCATCACCACGCGGGTCGCGCCGTTGGCCTCCGTGAAGTCGTCACCGGCCCAGATTGTGTTGCACTGCACCTCATAACCCTGCGGAAACGGGAAGAAGTCGAAGGCCCATTGGTCGCGATGGATCTGCTGGCCGGCTGCTCCGGGACCGATGTCGATGATCTGGGTGAGATGCAGTTGATAGCTGGTCACGTGCCCGAGGAAGTCGCCACAGGCAGCGAGCGCCGTCGGATGCATGACGAGATCCTGCGCCGCGGCCGATCGGGCGAGGAGTCCGCCGGTGCGCCTGGTCTCGCGACCGGTGAAGTCGTCCTGACCCATCGGGGTGGCATCGACCCAGGGCTGCATCTCGTCGAAGAACACATCGAGTTGGGCCGAGTCCGCGAGGTCGTCGACGATCACCCCGCCATCGCGTCGGAGCAGGTCCCCGATCTCTTCTCCCGTTGCCGTCGGTGGCAGATGCGTCAACATGCCCGAAGCAGCTACTCGACGTTGAGCATTTCGCGCGTGCGTTCGAGCGAATCGACGCACTCCTCGACCATCTCGAAGATGACGTCGGCGCTGCGCTTCACCTTGTTCATCGTGCCGACGATCTGGCCGACCGGGTTGAACGCCACGGCCTGCGCCTTGTCCGGGTATCGACCGCTCCGAGTCATCGCCTCGTGAACCGCCATCATCTGCAACGGCATGCCCAGCGTGTCGGGAGTGTCGCTGCGCTCCCAGGCCTCGGTCCAGTCGTTGCGCAGCATGCGGCAGGGTTTGCCCGTGTAAGAGCGGCTGCGGACGGTGTCCTTGCTCGTCGCAGTCATGTAGGAATCGATCTGGGCCGGCGACGCGGCTGCTTCCTCCACCGCGAGCCAGAGCGACCCCGTCCAGACACCCGCGGCGCCCATCGAGAGCGCAGCGGCCATCTGGCGGCCGCCGCCGATTCCGCCGGCGGCGAGCACCGGCAGCGGGCCGACCTCATCGATGACCTGCGGCCAGAGCACGACCGACCCGATGTCGCCCGTATGCCCGCCGCCTTCGTAACCCTGCGCGATGACAAAATCGAGCCCGGCCGCGGCGTGACGCCCGGCCTGGGCCGGTGTGCCACAGAGCGCACCGACCGCCCGGCCGCTGTCCTGGATCTGCTTCACGAGATCGGGTGGTGGCGTGCCCAGCGCATTCGCCACCATCACGACATTGTCGTGACGCAGGATCTCCTCGACCTGTGGGACCGCCGTTGCCGCGTTCCATCCCATGAGGCCGCTCCCCCGCTCCTCGTCTTCGGGAAGGTCAGGCACATCGTGATCGTCGAGCATCTGCTTCACGAACTCTCGATGCTCACCCGGGATCATGTCCTCGAGTTGACCGGTGAGCTTGCCGAGGTCCATCTCGCCGGCACCGTCGTACTTGGCCGGCAGGACGATGTCGACGCCATAGGGCTTGTCGCCGATGTGCTCGTCGATCCAGTCGAGTTCGATCTGGAGCTGCTCCACTGAGAATCCGACAGCGCCCAGCACGCCCAGTCCCCCGGCTTTGCTCACAGCGACCACGACGTCACGACAGTGCGTGAAGGCGTAGATCGGAAACTCGATGCCAAAGCGTTCGGTCAGTTCGTTCTGCATGCCCCCGACCGTATGCCCCCACCCACAACCAGAGCCAGCCACCCGACGCGGGAGTCACACCCAGCCCCAGCCCCGCGAACAGTTGCAACGGGAGTCTGACCCCCGCTGCAACTTCACGTGCCGCGGGAGTCTGACCCCCGCTGCAACTTCAGGTGTGGCGGGCGGCAGGCATCCAGTTGGGGCCGGCGGTGGCATCGATTCGAGCGATGAATCCGTCGTGGTGCGGTTCCATCAGCTCACAGAACGCGACAGTGAGATCCTCGCCGAGCGCCTCCCACATCTGGCCGCAGATCTCATCGGTGCGCTGCTCGAGCTCGGTCCGAAACGCGCGGCCGGCATCGGTGAATGCTCGGTCCGCCGCGAATCCTTTCTGCTCGAGCCGCGCCCAGCCCGCGGCAATGGCATCGTCGCTCGTGCCGCGACTGCGGGCGATCCACTCCGCCTCGTCGTAGTCGACCATCACGTTGTGGATGAGTCCGACCTCGGCGGCGTTGAGATCAGCAGCGGCGACGAGTGCCCAATGCGTGTCGCCTCGCCACTCGCGCAGACAGTTGAAGGCGAGCCACGCCGAGAGCGCAGGATTCGAGGGATGGCGTTCTGCCCGCTGGCGATGCGTTGCGAACAAGACCCGCGCGCCATTGTGGAGCCGGTCGACAACGGCCCACGCAGGCTCCGCAAACCGGCCCAGACCGACTGCGATGTCGGGCGAGACCGCGTCGAGCCCACGGATCACCTGGGCATCACGCAGCAACATCACCGACTCGGGATCAGTGTGTTCATGCATCAGGTCCATGGCCATTCCGAGGAACACACCATTGATCGAGTAGGCCGTGGCCGCGATCGCGTCGGTGCCTCCGCCCGCCAACGGGGCAAACCGCGAGGCCGCGTAGTAGCCGGCCCCGTCGGGGATGCCGAGTTCGCCATAGGCCTCGGCCGCGACCGGATCGAAGTAGATCCAGCCGATGAGATCGTGACAGGCGCGAGACCCGCGTTGGGCGAGTGCCGACCAGTCAGACATCAGCCGGCTACCGCGGGCAACACCTTGTCGACAGTCAACTCGAGTGACTGCCAAGCGGAGTCGATCGGCATCCCACCGACGAGCGGATGAAGCGACATCGCGCCGGTCTCGCGGACCCGATCGATGGCCTGATCGGGGGTCAGGAACTGGTAGATCCCCTCAGTCCGCAATTCTTCGACATTCGAGGCATGCGTGTGGACCGCCGAAGTCTGACCGGGCGGCTGCCACGAGTCGTAGGTCGACGCCTCGAGCCAGAAGTGTTGACCGAGTTCGGCCCAGGCCTTGTCCGGGTCCTCGACCACATGAACCATCGCCACCTGCTCGGGGGCGATGCAGAACCCCGAAGTGCCGTTCTTCTCGCACTCCTCGTAGTAGAGCGCCTCGATTTCCGGCAGCGGAGCGGGGAGCTGCAACGGGAGCCCGAAGCGGGCGGCCCGCTTGGCCGCGGCGGGACCCGACCCGCCGATCATCACCATCGGGTGCGGACGGGTGAACGGCATCGGTCCGACTTTGATGGTCTCGCCGCGAATCTCGAACTCCTCGCCGGACCAGACTTTGAGCATGGTCTCGAGGCACTCGTCGAGAATCTTGCCGCGTCGCTTCCACTCCTTGCCGACGGCGGCGTACTCGGCGGGCCGGTAGCCGATGCCCGTCGTGATCGAGAGGCGCCCTCTGCTCATGAGATCGATGACCGACATCTGCTGGGCCAACCGCACCGGATCGTGCAATGGCACCAAGAGCGCGGTGATCGCCACCGACAGGTTCTGGGTGCGGTTCAGGATCATGGCCGCGGTGAGCAATGGCGTGGGACTCCAACCGACGTCGGTCGCGGTGTGCTCCTCGGTGCTGACCATCGCGAAGCCGTTCTTGTCGGCGTATTCGGCTAGGTCGATGCCCGCTCTGTAGCGGTCGCTCATGTGCTCGGCATCGGTGGGATCTGGATGCACGAAGTTGAGTCGCATCATCATGAAGGCCACAGTCGGTCTCCTCTTTTGTTTCTCGGTTGTTTCTCGAGTGGGTTCGCTTCAGCTGAACGGGTCGGCCACACCGGACCGCACTCCGGCCGAGAACTTAACCGGCATCGTGACCACGCCGGTCATCAACAAGTTGCCGGGATAGGAACGAAACCGATCAGCGTCGATCTCATAGTCGGGCACGCGCGCGAGCACGTCGGCAATCATCAACTCAGACTCGATTCGGGCGATGCTCGAGCCGATGCACCGATGGCCGCCCAGCCCGAAGGCCAGGTGCTTGTTTGTATCCCGGTCGATGCGCACTTCGTCGGCATTCTCGAAGACCGAAGGATCGTGATTCGCGCTCACCCACGAGATGAAGACGATGTCGCCACGCTTGATCTGGCGCCCACCGAGGTCCACGTCTCGAGTGGCGGTTCGGGTCAGAGACTCGCTCGGGCTGTAGAAGCGCAGGAACTCTTCGACCGCGCCCGGCACCAACGAGGGGTCAGCAATGAGGCGTTCACGGTCCTCGGGATGAGTGCCGAGATGGTGGAGGCCCCACCCGACAAGTGAGGTCGTGGTGTCGAGCCCTCCCGCCACGAGATTCCAGAGAATCCCGGCGACCTCTTCGTCGGAGAGCAGGCGGCCGTCGACCTCCGCCGTGACGATGGCGGAGGTGAGATCGTCGCCGGGGTTCGCTCGCCGCGATCGGGCGATCTCACCGAGTTCGCCCCACATGTCACCCACTCGAGAGACCGCATCCTGGAACTCGGGGTCGCTCGGCCGAAACGACGAGGTGGCGTGGAAGAAGTCGGCGTAGTACCGCCAGTTGGTGGACGGCATCCCCATCATCTCGAGCGTCATGACGCCCGGTACCGGCGTGGCGTAGTCGTGGATCAGGTCGCCCTCACCGGCTTCCACGATCTGATCGAGGAACCAGCTGGAGACATGGGCCATACGGGGCCGGCTCGCCTCGACCGCCTTCGTCACCATGTGGGGGTTCAACACACGCCGAAGGTCGACGTGTTCAGGTCCGTCGATTTCGGACACGCCCATGCGAGGCGTGGTCGGATTTCTCGGCACGCCGCAGATGCCGTGGTAGTCGATGCCATCGGCCGCATCGAGCTCGTACTTGTGCGCGAATGTCTCATTGTCGCGAGCCACCGCGGCGACCGACTCGTAGTCGGTCACCATCCAGAACCCGCCGTGTTCCTCGTTGAACACCACCGGACACTTCCCCCGCAGCTCGGCGTAGTTGGCGTGTCGGTCGGCGACCCATTCGGCGTCGTGGTGATCTATTCGGACAGAGTCCACGGGAGGGTTCATCGGTCCCTTCCGTTTTCGACGGCGGCAAAGAATTCGAAGTCATCGGCCAAGGTCGCCGCCCGTTCGTCGACGAATCGTCGGGCGCCCGGGTGCGTCAGGATCTGGGTGCGGTTTCCCTCGATTCCTGCCACCACGAACTTGCCCATGTCTTCCTGATCCATCGCATACGGGTTCGGTCCGCGACTCGGGGCCACCTCTTCAGCTCCGCCGAATCGATCGGGGCGATGACGCATCGAGGTCTGCATCAAGTTCGAGTCGACCATGCCCGGACACAGGCACGACACGCCGATCCCTTCGGGCGCGAGCTCCCCGCGGAGCGTCTCGGTGTAGCCGAGTACTGCATGCTTGGTCGTCGTGTAGAGGCCGAGCTGCACGCCGGATACCTGTTCGGGTTTGGACGCCCACAGGCCGGCCATCGAGGCCGTGTTGACAATGTGGCCGCCGCGGCCGTGGGCACGGATCCGAGGAGCGAACACCGCGCAGGATCGAACGATCGACATCAGGTTGAGCTCGATCACCCAGCTCCACTCGGTTTCGGTGGCCTCGAGCAGTTCACGACTGTGGACGACGCCCACGTTGTTCGCCACGATGTCGATGGAGCCAAACCTCGACTCGGCGATGTCGGCCGCGACAGTGATCGACTCGACGTCGGTCGCGTCGAGCTGCACCGCGATCGCCTCCGCACCCTTTCCCGACATCTCCTCAGCCACATCGGTCGCAGTCGCAAGGTCGATGTCGGCGATCACGAGCCGCGCGCCTCGCTCGGCCAGGCCAAGAGCGGTGCCGCGTCCGATGCCGCCGCCCCCACCGGTGATCACCGCTGTGGTGTCGCTGCTGATCTTCATGGGCCGACGCGGTGGATCTTCATCATGAAGGCTTTCTAACATCCGTGTCATGTCACCTCCCAACAACCGCCTGACCCGCCGGAGCTTCCTCGCCGGTTCAGCGGGCGTCGTCCTCGCGGCATGTTCGGGAGACGAGGCCGCGAACACGCCTACGTCCGCCCCCACCACATCGTCGTCTGTGTCGACGTCATTGCGGACGCCGAGTTCAACGACACCGCCGACTTCCACGCTTCCGGTGCCGCAATTCACGACCGACCCGTTTCCGTTTCTCACCGCGTCAGGCGACCCTCGCCACGACTCGGTGGTGATCTGGACGCGAGTGGCACCAGACCCGCTCGCGTCGGACGGAGACCTCGATGCTGCCGCGGTACCGGTCCTCTGGCAGGTCGGCGCGCTCGGCGACGACTCGATCCTGCAGAGCGGCGTCTTCGAGACCAACCGAGAGCACGGACACTCGGTCCACGTCGACGTCACGGGGCTCGACCCGAGCACGGCCTACTGGTACCGGTTCTCCGTCGGCGGGTACCTGGCGGAGGGCACCACTCGAACTTCGCCTGCACCTGGCGTCCCGGTCGAACGGCTCTCGTTCGCCGTCGCCAACTGCAATGCCTACAAGTCGGGTTACTTCACCGCCTACGCCAACATGGCGGAAGAGGACCTCGACGCCGTTCTCTTCGTAGGCGACTACATCTACGAACTCGAAGGTGGCAACACTCGAGATCACGGCCTCGAACTGAATCCGACCACGCTCGACGAGTACCGCGCCTTCTACGCGGCGGCCCGACTCGACCCCGCTCTGGCCGCGTGCCACCAAGTGCACCCCTGGATCGTCATGTGGGACGACCACGAAGTCGAGGACAACTACGCGGCCTGGGAGCCCGGCGGCATCGGACTCCAGATCGACCCGGACGCCCGAGAGAATTTCCGCGCTCGCCGGATCGCCGCTTATCAGGCGTGGTGGGAGTTCATGCCGGTGCGGACTGGCCCGCCGGTCGACGGCGTACTGACCCTCTATCGCGACTTCGAGTTCGGCGACCTCGCGAAGCTGACCGTGATCGACGACCGCCAGTACCGATCACCGATCGCTCAAGGTGAAGGCGACGGAGATCTGCCTCGCCCGTTCGGCGGCGGCCCCCAGCTCGAGGAGACCTTCGACGACTCACGCACGATGCTCGGACCCGAGCAGGAAACGTGGTTCGAGCAGAGCATCGTGAGCAACGCCAAGTGGTCCGTGCTCGTGCAGCAGACCGTCATGGCCGAGGTGAATCGGGCACCGGACGACCCGGCAAAAGGCTTCTCCATGGACGCCTGGGACGGCTACGCGGCGCCCCGCGAACGACTGCTCGGCTTCGTCCACGATCAGGCTGTCGACAACTTCGTGGTGGTCGGAGGCGACATTCACACCTCAGCCGTCGCCGATCTCCATGTGTCGTACCGCGACTCCGACTCGCCGATGGTCGGCACCGAGTTCGTCGCACCGTCGGCCACCAGCCTCGAACTTCTCCTCCCCGAGTTCGTCGAGGGCTCGCGGTCCAACGACCACATCCATCTCTACGAGACCGAACACCGCGGCTACCTGCGGGTCGACCTCAGCCACGAGGAGATGGTCGGGCATTTCCGGTGGGTCGACACCACCGCCGAGCCGGCATCACCGATCACGACAGCATCCTCCTGGCGCGTGCGCGCTGGCACCGTCGGGGTCGAGCAGATCAGCTGATTCCGCGCTCAACCGCGCGGCAGTCCGAGCACGCGCTCAGCCACGATGTTGCGCTGGATCTCCGACGATCCCGCGCTGATCGTCGTGCCGAAGGTCGTGAAGTAGGCCTCGAGCGATCCGACCGCACCGTGGCGTCCGGTGCCGGAGCGAAGGGAGTCGGGTCCGAACAGTTCTGTCGCGACCCTCGTCAGATCGCGCCGGATCTCCGTGGAGTACATCTTCATGAGCGCTTGCTCCGGAGCCGACCCCGTCTTCACGAATCGGGCGAACCCCCGATACCCCAGACAGCGTGCGGCGATCGTGTCGATGTAGAGCCCGGCGATCTCGTCGGCCGCCACGGCCTTCTCGGCCGATGACAGTCCGGTGAGTCGTTTCGGGGCCAGCTCGAGGAGCTCGGTCATCGACGACTCCATTCCCATCACACCCATCAGCCAGACCATCGAGCGTTCGTGAGCAAGGGACCCGTTGGCCATCGCCCACCCGTTGTTGAGGTCACCGACGAGGTTGCTCGCGGGAAGGATCACGTCGTCGAGGAATACCTCATTGAGGTCCGGGTGCTCTGGCGACACGATCTCGGTGAGGGGGCGCACGGTGACGCCGGGCGTGTCCATCGGCATGAGAATGATGGAAATGCCCTTGTGTTTCGGCACGTCCACATCGGTGCGACAGAAAAGGAAACAGAAGTCGGCGTGGTTCGCTCCGGAGGTCCAGACCTTCTGCCCGTTGATGACGAAGTCGTCGCCATCGCGCACGGCTCTGGTCTTCAGGTTGGCGAGATCGCTGCCCGCGTCCGGCTCGCTCATCCCGAGACAGGCTGAAGTCTCACCCCGCAGCAATGGCATCGCGTAGCGCTCGATCTGTTCGGGCGTGCCGAAGTCGAAGAGCGACGGCGCAATGATGCCGAGGCCCTGAGGGTTTGTCGTCCGCGGAATACCGGCCTTGTTGAGCTCCTCGAGATAGACGAGCGTCTCGATCGGGCCGGCGTTGCGTCCGCCGCGTTCGGGGGGCCAGCCGGGCACGAGCCAGCCATCGTCGAACATCCGCCGCGTGAAGGCAGCGGACCACTCGGGCACGTACGCGCTCGACTTCGGCGGATCGGCTTCGATGGCTTCAGCCGGCGGGCGGTTGTCGTCCAGCCACATGAGGAACTCGGCACGGAACTGCTCGACGGACTCGTCGAATTCGAGCTTCATGCCGCCCCCTCGAAGCCGAGCAGCTCAGCGAGTCGAGCGCGGTGGAACGCCCGGCTCCCGCAAAGTGCCTCACCGACCTTGGCCCTCTTGAGAAGGAAGTGGAGATCGTTCTCCCAGGTGTACCCGATCCCGCCGTGGAGCTGCAGACCGTCCTCTGCGAGGAGCCTCTGGCAGTCACCAGCGGCTGCCTTCGCGATGTGGACCGCTTCGGTTCTTGCGGCGTCGTTCTCCGCGATCGCGAGTGCCGCGTAGTACGCCACGGCGTTGGCCCGCTCGACGGAGAGATACATCTCGGCAAAGCGATGTTTCAGCGCCTGGAACGAGCCGATGACCTTGTCGTATTGCTCGCGGATCTTCGCGTAGTCGAGCGTGACCTCGAAGATCCGCCGACAAGCTCCGACGGTGTGCAGGGCCATGGCCACGGTCGCTTGAGCCGTGATCGCGGCCAGCGCCGCGTCAGCACTGCCCGGCGCGATGAGCTCAGTCGCCGCGGCGTTGTGAAAGATCACGTCGGCGAGCTCGGCGCCCGGGTCGATCTGCTGGGCCGTCTCGACGGTTGCGTCCCCAGCATCGACGAGGAAGACACCGAGTCCGTCGTCGGTTTGAGCCACGACCGCGAATCGGTCTGCGGTCGCCCCGGCCAACACCGAGTCCTTACGGCCTTCGATGACCCAGCCAGTGGGTGCCGACACCGCGGTGGTGGTGACCGCAGTGGGATCCCAACGGCCGTTCTCGGCGTAGGCCAGGGCGCCGATCTTCGTGGTGGTGATCGCGTCAGCCACCAACTCGGTGGCACCTGCCGCGACGAGCGTCGGGATGTATTGGCTCACCATCGCGAGCATCGGTCCGGGAGCCGCAACCCTGCCGAGCTCCTCCGCGAGCAGGCCGACTTCCATAAAACTGAGCCCGAGACCGCCGGCATCTTCGCTCACGCCGAGCGCCGGCCAGTACAGCTCGACCATCTGCGCCCACAGCGGAGCGGAGGTGCCCGAACCCTCGTAAACACTGCGCACGACAGCGGGTGGACACGCCCCGTCGAGCACAGAACGGATGTTGTCCCTCAGCTCGAACTGGTCGTCGGAGAGTTCGAGATCCATACTTCTCCTGTCGGCGCGTTTCTCACAGTGGCGTCACCGTAATCACCGACTGCAGTCAGAGGGAAAACCATGACCATCGATCTGTTCCGCTACGAAGGAAAGCGCGCGGTCGTCATCGGCGGCGCGACCGGCATGGGAGCCGAGACTGCCCGCATGGCTGGCGAGCTCGGCGCCGAGGTCATCGTGCTCGATGTCGCGCCGGTCGAATACGACTGCGCGCAGAAGATCGAGGTCGACCTCCGCAATCAAGCGAGCGTCGACGCCGCAGTCGACGCGATCGACGGACCGGTCCATGCCGTGTTCGCCTGTGCCGGCGTGGCCGACGGCACCGCCGGCATCATGCTGATCAACTTCACCTCACAGCGACACTTCATCGACCGCCTCATAGCCCAGGACAAGCTGGCGAAGGGCGGCTCGATCGCCTTCATCTCATCGACCGCGGGCATGGGTTGGCGGAACAACATCGAGCGCGTGCGCGACTTCCTCAGCAACGCTGACTGGGCGTCGGCCGCAGCGTGGACCGAAGAGAACCCCGACACCGACTCTTACGGGTTCAGCAAGGAAGCGATCAATCTCTATGTCGCCCAACAGGCGTTCCCGATGTTGAAGGCCGGCTACCGGGTCAACTGCATCCTCCCGGGTCCGACCGTGACACCGCTCTCCGAGGCCAACGCCGATCTGTGGCTGACCTACGCCGCCGACTACCGCGACGACGCAGGTGTCGAAACGCTCACCCCGGATCAGATGGCGAGCACGATGGTGTTCCTGTGCAGCGACGCGGCGAAAGGCATCAACGGCGAAACACTCCAGGTCGACCAAGGTCACACCAACGCCGCCTTGGTCGACGCCTACGACGCCCCGATCGTCAAGATGATCGCCGGCGAAATCGAGTGGGACTTCGCCGCCCTCGGCTTCGAGTAGCCGCTGCAACCGGAGTCTGACCCCCGCTGCAACTGGGGTCTGACCCCCGCTACATCTTGAGCGTCACACCACGCCCATAGCTTCGCGGCATGGCGAGATTGACGAGAATCCAACAAGGCGGACAATGGCACCACATCATGAATCGAGGTGCCCGGAGACTGCCCGTATTCGGCGACGACGATGATCGGCGCTATTTCCTCCACCTCACGGGGGAAGCGCTCGAGCGAGTCGATGCCGATATCCACGCATACGCGCTAATGACCAATCACTTCCACTTGCTCGCGCAGGGCGAAGTCCCCGCAGTGTCAGCGCTCATGAAATCGTTGGGCGAGCTCTACACACGTTGGTTCAACGACAAGTACGGGCTTGATGGGTCCCTTTTCAAGGGACGCTTTCGCTCCAAGCCGATCGGCTCTGAGCGCTACCAGCTCACCGCGCTCCGCTACGTCCACCGCAACCCGATGAACAGCGACGCAGTCAATTGGGCCTACCCGTGGACAAGTCACCAGGCATATCTCGGCGACTCGAGCTCACCCGCCTGGTTGCAGACCGACTGTCTACTCGGGGTTCTCGGCGGTTCGGTTGGCTATGCGGCGCTCGTCTACGGCAACGAACCGCCAAGCTCGACGCCCGCAAAGCCACCCGAGGTGAGGGTCGACAGCCCGGGCGCCGTCGAATGGGCGCTCGGACTCGCCTCGGAGGATGAGTTGGCACTTGTAGCGCAGGGCGGGCGCGGTGTTCGAAACGACCAACGAATGGCGTGCGCCCTGCTGTGTCTCGAGTTCACGCAATGGCAATCACACGACCTCGCAACCCGCTATGGGTTCGGGTCAGGGAACAGCTTGAGGGCTGCCGCCACGCGGGCTCGACGGCGAGAGCTGAGAGATCCAGCGTTCGCAGCCGAGCTTGCCCGCGCTCGCGACCGGCTTCGACCGCGGCTGCGTTCCGCGGGCTGAGTTGCAGCGGGGGTCAGACTCCAGTTGCAGCGGCTCGGAGGGGGGGCTTTTTGATCTTGCCCATGGGGGTGCGGTCGAAGTGGTCGACGAAGGTGACGGTCTCGGGGACCTTGTAGCGGGCGAGATGCTCGGTACACAGCGAGCGGAGATCCGCCGCGCTCGCCGCGCTCCCGGCCACGAGTTCCACGAAAGCGACGACGCGCTCACCAAGGCGTTCGTCGGGCACCCCGATCACGGCACACGCCGCGACCGCCGCGGACTCGTGGAGAACCCGCTCCACCTCGGCCGGGTAGACGTTGGCACCGCCGCGAATGATCAGATCGTTCTTACGATCACGGATCGTGAGGTTGCCCTCTTCGTCCATGACGCCGATATCAGCGGTGTGAAGCACGCCTCCGCGCAGCGCGTGGGCTGTCTCGTCCGGCCGATTCCAATAGCCGAGCATCGGCCGGTAGACATCGGCGAACTCTCCGTCCGACGCTGCTCCGACACACACCTCTCCCGTGGTCCCGGCCGGCACGCCGACCCCGGCTTCGTCGAGGATCTGCACTCGACATTGTGGCAACGCCTTACCGCACGAATCGGGCACCGGCGGCTCAGTCACGTCCTCGACGGTGACTGCGGTGGGCGCCTCGGTCAAGCCGTAGCCGGTCCCCACGCGTGAGCCGAATCGCTGCTCGTAGAGACGGCGGAAGGCGTCCGGCATGTCGGCGCCGCCGACTCCGATCGCCTGGATCGACTCGAGCATCTCGTCGGTGACCGAGTCGTTGGTGAGCAGGTCGTGCACCATCGCGGGCACGGCCGAGAACGTCGTGATCTTCTCTGCCGCGATCCACTCCCCCATCCCCGCGCCATCGACGCGATCCATGGCAACGAGCGTCATGCCGCACTGATACGCCATGCACGGCCCGAGAATGACGAGGTTGAGAATGGTCAGCGGCAACGGCACGCCCATGACTCCCTCCGCCGGATGGGTGCCTCGCATTGCGCTGACGCGGCCCGGCAGCAAGATGTTGTGCTGCGAGTGCACCGCCCCCTTCGGGAATCCCGTCGTGCCGGACGTGTAGGCGATCGCGGCCGGCGCAAGCGGATCGATCGCCACCCGAGGGGCATCGTCCGTCGCCGAAGCGACCGCCTCGCGCCACTCGCCCACCCGCAGGAGCGTGCGGAGATCAGGAAGCTCGGATCGCTGCGACTCGAGACTCGCGCCGACCTCATCGTCGACCAGCATGACGCCCACGCCGGCGTCGCGAAGCATGTAGGCCTTCTCAGCCGGCGCCAGCGGTCGATTGATTCCGAGCCAGATCGCTCCTACGCGCATCGCCGCGAGGAAGCCGATCACCAGGTCGACGTCGTTCGGCAACGACATCGCCACGCGGTCTCCCTGTCCAACTCCCAGTCCGGCGAGCGCGCCGGCGGCTCGGTCGACCTCGGCATCGAGGTCGGCCATCGTGAATCGACCGCTGCGCCCGACGAGGGCGATCTGCTGGGGCGCGGCCGTCACTGCCTCGTCGAGCAGCGCCGCGACCGTGCCCGGCCCGCCGATGTCTCGCGGCGGAGTCGCGGGCGCGATGAGCCCGTGAGCGGCGAGGTCGATCATGCGGGAACGGAAGCCAACGAGGCGAGCGTCTCACCCATGATCAGCGACTGTTCATCGTCGCTCAGCCCGGTGAGACCGTCGCGAAATGTTAGAGGCTCGGCGAGTCCTTCCGCATGAGGGAAGTCGGATCCGAACAACACCTGGCCCGCACCGATCACTTCACACAGAGCCGGAATGTCCTCCTCGTGGTAGGGCGACACGAAGACCTTTTCCTTCACGACCTCGCTCGGGCGACCGCTCACGTAGCCACCCGGCCAGGGGCCATTGCGACCCATCCCCTTCATCTTGTCCATGGCCGCCAGCAGGTAGGGCACCCACAGCGAACCGTTCTCCACCGACATCACTCTGATGTTGGGGAAGCGCCCGAAGAAGTTCATGAAAGTGAGCCCGGAGATGGTCTGCATGATCGGCAGGTCGCCGTAGAAACTCGTCCACTGGAAGGCCGACTGTTGATGTGACGACGGATTGGGGTCCTCGCCCCAAGCACCTGAGTACATCTCGTTGAAGCCTGACTCCGAGATGTGGAACGTGAGGGTGAGCCCAGCGTCGTTCACCCGTTCCCAGAAGGGATCGAAGATCGGGTCACCCGGGTTGCGGCCCCCCTGCGGGCCCGGCCGGAGGTGGATGAACCGTGCCCCCCGATCCATCACGTAGTCGAGCTCCGTGATCGCCGCGTCGACATCGATCAGCGACATCAGCGGCACGCCGTAGATCCGACCGTCGTTGCCGAAGCCCCAGTCCTCGTCGAGCCACCGATTGAAGGCGTGCACGTTGGCGTAGGTGCGGGCCGGGTCGTCCTTCATGAAGTGTTCGACGCAGACGGCGACCGTCGGGAACAACACCATCGCGTCGACTCCCTGCCCGTCCATCAGCGACAGTCGGGCGTCGCGGTTCTGGTACGCCGGTTGCACGGCCTCGATCGCATCGTTCTCCTCGATCGGGAGACCCGACTTCATGTTGCGCAGCATCTCGCGCAGCGATCCTGGCTTGGTGTGGATCGCCGAGAACGGCTCCTTGAGAAACGTGAAGGGCCGATCCCCGATCAACACCTCCGAGCTCTCGTCACGCTCGACGACACGGATGGCCTCCCCCATCTGTGACTCGGGCATGAACCGCGTGAAGCAGTCGGCGGGCTCGTAGTAGTGGTTGTCGGCGTCGAAGATCATGAGGATGCTGCCTGGAAGTCGAATGTGACGTTGGTGTTAGATTCCTGCCAGTAACCACTCTTGGTCAAGGGGGACCCTGTGGACAAGAACGACATGATTCTCGTGAGCGTCGATGATCACCTGTGCGAGCCACCGCACATGTTCGATGAGCACCTTCCTGCGAAGTGGAAGGACGAGGCACCGAAGCTGATCCGCACCGACGACGGCAATGACGTCTGGACCTTCAACGGCGCGGTGATTCCCAACGTCGGCCTCAACGCCGTCGCCGGTCGCCCCAAGGAGGAGTACGGCATGGAGCCGACCTGCTTCGAGGAGATGCGGCCGGGTTGCTACGACATCGACGAACGCATCAAGGACATGAACGCAGGCGGCGTGCTCGGTTCGATGTGCTTCCCGTCCTTCCCTGGTTTCGCCGGCCGCCTGTTCGCCGCTCACCCCAACAAGGAGTTCGCGGCCGATCTGATTCGCGCCTACAACGACTGGCACATCGACGAATGGTGCGGGAGCTACCCGGGCCGGTTCATCCCCGCCGCGCTGCCCATGCTCTGGTCGCCCGAAGAGACCGCCGCAGAGATCGCCCGCGTAGCCGAGAAGGGCTGCCACTCGATGATCTTCACCGAGAACCCCGTCCCGCTCGGCGAGCCGAGCTGGCACGACGAGCATTGGAACCCGATGCTCGAGGCCTGCGTCGAGCACGACACTGTGCTGTCGATCCACCTGGGTTCATCGGGTCAGCTCGTTGTCACCGCGCCGAATGCTCCGATGGACGTGATGATCCAGATGCAGCCGATGAACATCTCGACGGCCGCAGCCGACCTGTTGTGGTCGACGGTGCCCCGCCGCTATCCCGAGATCAAGATCGCGCTGTCGGAGGGCGGCACCGGTTGGGTGCCGTACTTCATGGATCGCGCGGACAAGACCTACAACATGCACCACCTCTGGACGGGGCAGGACTTCGGCGACCTGCTGCCGAGTGAGGTGTTCCGCCGAAACTTCCTGACGTGTTTCATCACCGATCCGGTGGGCATCGCGCTACGCAACGAGATCGGCGTCAACAACATCACGTGGGAGATGGACTACCCGCACTCGGATTCGAACTGGCCCAACGCGCCAGAGGAACTCGAGCAGGTGTTCCAGGGCGTCTCCGACCACGACATCAATCAGATCACTCACCGCAACGCCATGGAGTGGTACTCCTACGACCCATTCAGCGTGCTGGCCCGCGAGGACTGCACGGTGGGTGCGTTGAGGGAAGCCGCGGGCGACCACGACGTCTCCATCCAATCGATGTCGACCGGCCGCCACGACGGGGCCGAGAAGATCTCGCTCGTCGACTTCGCCGCAAAAGCAAAGCCGAGCTAGCAGGTGTACGACCTCTCCGGTCGCACCGCGCTCGTCACCGGCGCCGCGGGTGGCGGCATCGGGAAGGCAACTGCCCATCGCCTTCTCGCCGAGGGCGCAAACGTGGTTGTCACCGACGTACACGAACGACGTACCGAGGAAACCGTTGCCGAGTTCACCGCCGAGTTCGGCGCTGACCGGGTGATGGCATCGTTGATGGACGCGGGAGACCGCGACCAGATCGACACGACTCTCGCCGCCGCTCGCGAACGCTTCGGTGTGATCGACGTACTCGTCAACAACGCGGCGGTGAACGCACTCAACCCCGTCGGCGACATGACGCCCGAGGAGTGGGACTGGGCGATCGGCGTCAACCTCTCGGGCCCCTGGTATCTCTGTCGCGCTCTCCTACCGGCGATGGCCGAGCAGGGTCGGGGCTCGATCGTGAACATCACGTCGGTCGCCGGTTGGATCCACGGCACGAACGAGGGTCCGTATGCCGGAGCAAAGGCGGCGCTGCATCAACTCACCCGCACGATCGCGACCGAGTACGGCCCCAGCGGAATCCGGTGCAACGGTGTCGCTCCCGGGATCATCCACACGTGGTTCGTCGATGCCAAGGCTCCGCAACTGCTCGACGAGGCGCCGAAGACCCCGGTCAGGCGACTCGGCACGCCGTCCGACATCGCCAACGTGGTCGCGTGGCTCGTCAGCGACGAGTCGAGCTTCGTCACCGGCGAGACGATCAATGCCAGCGGCGGCTGGTACATGCGCCCTTAGCGACGGTCAGCAACGCCGCGGCGCGCGTCAGGTCATCCCGCCGTCCATCCGGAGGACGGCACCGGTCGTGAACGAGGACGCGTCGCTGGCGAAGTAGAGCGCCGCACCGACCACCTCGTGCGGCTCACCCGCTCGGCCGAGCGAAAACCCACGTCCGATACTCTCGAGCGTCTCCGGCCCCCACGCCTTCGAGATGTCGGTGAGGAACGGTCCGGGTTGGATGCAGTTCACGCGGACCTCGGGGCCGTACGCCTTCGAAAAACTCTCCGTCAGGTTGTGGAGCCCCGCCTTGGCCAACCCGTAGACGACCTCGCCCGGAGTGGGCTTGACCGCTGCGGTCGAGCTGACCGAGATGATCGAGCCTCGGCCGTTGGCCTTCATGTGCTCGGCCAACAGCACGGTCAATCGGAAGGTGCCCTTGAGGTTGACGTCCATCACCTTGTCGTAGAGACCCTCGTCGATCGAGTCGAGCGACGGGTAGAGGGGCGACATGCCGGCGTTGTTGACAAGCACCTCGACCGTGCCGAACTCGGCAATGACGCGTTCAGCCAGTGCCTCCGCCTGCTTCCAGTACCCGATGTGGCACTCGACGGCCAGGGCGCGGACGTCGAATCGTTCTTCGACTTCGGCGGCGAGCGCCTCGCAATTCGCGAGCTTGCGACTGGCGATCACGACGTTGGCGCCTTGGGCCGCGAAAGCCAGCACCATCTCCTTGCCGAGGCCCCTGCTTCCACCGGTGACGACGGCCGTCCGCCCGGAAAGATCGAAGAGGTCGAGCGGTGCAGTCATGCGCCGGAGCGTAGGGCATCTAGACAGAGGACCCCGTTGCAAGAAATACTGACGCCACTGTTAGATATCTCCGCCGAACGGCAACAAGAGGGTTCTCATGGCTCGCACGATCGACTTCCCGGTATTCGATTCCGACAATCACATGTACGAGTCCGAGGAGGCATTCACTCGCTACCTCCCGGAGCAGTACAAGGGGGCGATCAAGTACGTCCAGGTCAAGGGCCGGACCAAGATCGCGATCAACGACAAGATCTCGGACTACATCCCCAATCCGACGTTTGAGGTGGTGGCTCGTCCGGGCGCTCAGGAGGAGTACTTCCGGACCGGCAACCCGGACGGCAAGAGCCTGCGGGAGATCTTCGGCGAACCAATGAAGTGCCCGGACTGGGCTCGCAACGCCAAGGCCCGCCTTCCCCATCTCGACGAGCTCGGCCTCGATGGCACGCTCATGTTCCCGACGTTGGCAAGCCTGCTCGAGGAGCGGATGCGTGACGACCCGGATCTCTGCCATGCCGCGGTGCATTCGCTGAACCAGTGGATCTTCGACGAGTGGACCTTCAACCACGAGGACCGCATTTTCGCCACGCCAGTCATTGCGCTCCCGATCGTCGAGAAGGCGATCGAGGAACTCGAGTGGGCCCTCGACAAGGGCGCCCGCTGCATTCTGATCCGACCCGCTCCAGCCTGGGGCCTGCGCGGGGCACGATCGCCAGGGCTCGAGGAGTTCGACCCGTTCTGGGCCCGCGTCCAGGAGTCCGGCGTCTTCGTCGGCATGCACTCGTCCGACTCGGGCTACGCCGACCTCGCCGGCGTGTGGGAGGGCCGCGGTGAGTTCTTGCCGTTCAAGCCGAACCCCTTCCGTAGCCTCGTGATGAGCAACCGCCCGATCACCGACATGATGAACGCGATGATCTGCCACGGCGCGTTCACACGGTTCCCCGACATGCGGTTCGGCACGATCGAGAACGGCGGCACCTGGGTGAAGCCGCTCGTCGAGAGCCTGAACGGCATCTACAAGAAAATGCCGACCGAGTTCGCCGAACACCCGGTCAACACGTTCACGCGCAATGTCTACGTCAATCCATTCTGGGAGGACGGCCTCGACGACCTGATCGACATCATGAGTCCTGATCGCCTTCTCTTCGGCAGCGACTACCCACACCCCGAGGGGCTCGGAAATCCGATCGAGTTCGCCGACGACCTTCCGTCGAGTCTGAGTCAGGCCGACGTCGCGAAGATCATGGGCGGCAATCTCAAGACGCTGTTGAAGGTCTGATGGCCGACATCCGAGTGCGGCTCGACCGCGAGCGGTGCCAGGGGCACGGGCGCTGCTACGTGCTGGCCTCGGCCGTCTTCGAGCCCGACGACGACGGTTACGGACTGGCCGTGTCCGAGTCGGTGCCCGACGAACTCCACGAGGCGGCCCGCAAGGGCGCCGGCAATTGCCCAGAAGACGCCATCACTCTCATCGAAGGTTGAGCCAATGAGCGAAGACTCCGCGAACCAAGAACCCGCCGAAGCGGAAGGAGACGGTCTCGACCTCGGCGGACCGCCGCAGGAGATGTACAAGTTTCTGCGCGACCACATGCCGGTGATGGCGGTCGAACACGAGTTGATGACCGGGACGAGCGTCGCCCTGCACGACGACGTGATGACGGTGCTGCAGAATCCCGACATCTTCTCGAGCAACGGCGCCGCGGAGATCGGCCAAGTCCGACCGCTCATCCCCCTCGAGGTCGACCCGCCCGAGCACTCGAAGTATCGCAAGCTCCTCGATCCGCTCTTCGCGCCACGTCGCGTCGCCGAGCTCGAAGCGTCGACGCGCTCGATAGTCAACTCGCTGATCGACGGCATCATCGACGACGGCACCGGCAATTTTCACCGCTCGGTTGCCGAGCCGCTCCCCTCGCAGGTCTTCCTGACGATGTTCGGTCTCGATGTCGACCGAACGCCCGAGTTCATCGAACTCAAGGACGGCATCATCCGCCCTCCCGTCGCAGATACCTCGGAAGCGACTGCGTACCGAGATATGACCGGCCAGAAGATTTATGCCGTCCTTCAGGAGGCGATCGACGAGAAGAAGGCCGCGCCGAAGGACGACTTCATCTCCCAGTTCCTCGAAGCAGAGGTGGACGGCCACCGCCTGACCGAGAACGACGTGCTCGATATCGGCTATCTCTTCTTCCTTGCCGGTCTCGACACCGTCACTGCCTCGCTCGACTGCATGATCGCCTACCTCGCGCAGAACCCAACCGACCAGCGTCGGCTCGTGGACGAGCCTTCCGACATCCCAGCGGCGGTCGAAGAGCTCCTGCGATGGGAATCACCGGTGGCTGGGGTGGTGCGGGTTGCGACACAGGACACCGAGCTCTCGGGATGCCCGATCAAGGCCGGCGACACGGTGTCGGTGAATCTCGGGTCAGCGAACACCGACGAACGGTTCTGGGCCGACGCCGACCACGTCGACTTCGATCGTGAGATCAACAAACACATCGCGTTCGGTGGCGGCGTTCATCGATGCCTCGGCTCCCATCTGGCCCGCATGGAACTCAGGGTCGGCCTCGAGGAATGGCACAAACGTGTGCCGTCGTATCAACTCAAGCCGGGCATCACGCCCGAATACACGATGGGGTTGCGCAGTGTCGACAACCTCGAACTCGTCTGGAGCAACTAAGTGGATTCCAAACTGCTGATCGGTGGGCAACTCGTCGATGCTGAGAACGGTGCCCTGTTCGACAACATCAACCCCGCGACCGAGGAAGTCATAGGCCAGCTTGCCGATGGCAGCCGCGCCGACATGGAAGCGGCCGTCGCCGCGGCGCGAGAAGCGTTCGACAACACCGACTGGTCGTCGAACCACGCATTTCGCAAGCAGTGTCTCGAGCAGCTCCAGGTTGCCATCGAGAGCGAGCAAGAAGAGTTTCGCCAAGAACTCATCGACGAAGTCGGCTGCCCGCTGCTGTTGACCTACGGCCCGCAGCTCGACGCCCCACTGCGCGAAGCGCTCAGTTGGCCGGCGGAGATGATCGATCAGTTCGAATGGAAACGCTCGATCGGTCCAAAGGACGCAATGGGGGTCGGATATCAGACCGAACGCGAGGTCTGGAAGGAAGCGATCGGGGTCGTCGGGGTGATCGTGCCATGGAACTTCCCGATGGAGATCACCCTCAACAAGCTCGGCCCCGTTCTTGCCATGGGCAACACCTGCGTGCTGAAGCCGGCCCCCGACACGTCGGCCACCGCCTTGCGCCTCGGCCGCCTCATCGCCGAGAAGACCGACATCCCTGACGGCGTCGTCAACATCGTGTCGAGCCAAGACCACCTGACCGGCGAGGTGTTGACCACGTCACCCGACGTTGACCTCGTCGCGTTCACCGGATCGAGCGCGACCGGCCGACGAATCATGGAGGCCGCGTCAGCGACGCTGAAGCCGGTGTTTCTCGAGCTCGGCGGGAAGTCGGCCAACATCTACCTGGACGACGCTGACATCCCCGCGGCCATGGCCAGCGCCGCGACTTCGTGCATGCACGGCGGCCAGGGATGTGCGATTCCCACTCGCCTACTCGTTCCCCGCGACCGCTACGACGAGGCCGTTGACGCGGCGGCTGCTGCATTCGCCAATTGGAACTACGGCGACCCCACCGATGCCAACAACCTGCAGGGTCCGCAGGTCTCGAAGAAACAACAGGACCGAGTGCTCGACTACATCGAGAAAGGTCGGGCCGAGGGCGCTCGGGTCGTCATCGGCGGTGGCGCGCCGGCACACCTCGACAAGGGCTACTACGTCGAACCGACCCTGTTCGCCGATGTCGACAACTCGATGACGATCGCCCAGGAGGAGATCTTCGGCCCGGTGATCTGCGTCATTCCCTACGACGACGATGAAGACGCGATTCGCATCGCGAACGATTCGCCCTTCGGCCTGTCCGGCAACATCTTCAGCAGCGACCTGGACCGCGCCAAGGCCATGGCCGCTCGGATCCGCACCGGCACGCTCGGCATCAACGGCGGAGTTTGGTATGGAGCCGACGCACCGTTCGGCGGCTACAAGGGTTCCGGCATCGGACGCCAGTGCGGTATCGAGGGCTTGGAGATCTTCACGGAGACCAAGACCGTGGGTTGGCCGTCATGACCGGCCCACTCGAAGGCATCAGAGTCGTCGAACTCGCGAGCTGGATGTTCGTGCCGTCGGCCGGATCCGTGCTCGCCGACTGGGGCGCCGACGTGATCAAGGTCGAGCCCCCCGACGGCGGTGACCCTCAGCGGGGTCTCGTCACCTCAGGGCTGATTCCCGGTGGTGCCGCGGGCGTCAACTTCATGATCGAGCAACCGAATCGGTCGAAGCGGAGCATGGCGATCAACCTCCGGCACGAGGACGGACGAGAGGCGTTCTTGAAACTGGTCGAGACCGCCGACGTGTTTCTCACCAACTATCTGCCGCCCATCCGCCGCAAGCTCAAGGTCGACACCGACGACATCCGCGCTCGAAACCCGAACATCATCATCGCCCGCGGCTCGGGTCAGGGGCCTCAGGGTCCCGACGCCGAGAAGGGCGGCTACGACGGGGCTTCGTTCTGGGCGCGCGGTGGGTTGGGCGCCGTCTTCCCTCCAGGCGAGGACGGGTGGCCGGCGGGTCAATCGTCGCCGGCCTTCGGCGACGTGATGGGCGGACTCAGCGTGGCCGGAGCGATCGCCGCGGCGCTCGTGAAACGAGAACGCACTGGCGAGGGAAGCATCGTTGATGTGTCGTTGCTCGCCACCGCCATGTGGCAGATCTCGCCGCTCGTGGTCGCTTCGAAACTGTTCGGCATGAGCTCCCTTCCCCGAGGCGATCGCCGCATGTCGCCCAATCCGGGAGTCGGCGTCTACCGCACCAAGGACGATCGGTTCATCAGTCTCATCTTGTTGCAGAGCGACAAACACTGGGACGACTTCGCCGTCCGCCTCGAACGCCCGATCCTTGTCGAGGACGAGCGGTTCAACCACTCGTCGAACCGGGCACAGAACGGCCCCGAGTGCATCGACATTCTCGACGAGGCGTTCTCGGAGCGAACCCTCGATGAGTGGAAGCAGCGACTCGACACGTTCGACGGCGTGTGGACCCCGTTCCAGACGCTCGACGAGCTCTACGCCGATCCGCAGGTGATCGCCAACGGCTACTTGCCATCGATGACGCACAGCTCCGGCGATGAGGTGCAGCTAGTGGCCAGCCCCGCCCAATTCGACGAGGCCCCTGTTGAGGTCGAACGAGCGCCCGAGCTCGGAGAACACACCGAGCTCGTGCTCAACGAGCTGGGCATCGACTGGGACGACATCGCTGCGTTGAAGGAGTCGGGCGCCATCCTCTGACCACCCGAGCCGGGCCGAGGCGTAGCCTTGTCGGTAGATGGAGGACATCAACAGTTCACGGCGGGCCCCGTTTGGGTCGAATCCCGCGGTCGGTGAAGCCGGACGGGCGACCCAGACGCGCATTCTCACAGCGGCCAACGAGGCCTTCGCCGACAAGGGCTACGCCCGCACGAGCGTGGAGGCGATCACCGATCTCGCCGGATGTTCACGGCCCACCTTCTACCAATACTTTTCCGGCAAGGAAGACCTCCACCGACGACTCGCAAGCCGCTTCGGCGTCGAAATCGCCGAGCTACTCGCCCAGATGGGCCCGATCACGGGCGATCGGACGGGGCGAGACGAGCTGTGCGGCTGGCTGGAGGGCTTGAGCGCCGTCCACGCCCGCTACCAGGCGATCGCCGACAACTTCACCGCGGCGGTTCGGACCGACGACCAGATGATCACCGGCTCGAGTCGGCTCAGCGCCGCCTACCGGAATCGGCTGGTCGAGCTGATCGTCGACTCGCCCGCCGCCGATGTTTCGCTCGAAGTGCTCGCCGCCGCCATCAACGCGGTCGCCTACGGCGCGTCGCTATTTCGGGCGAGGGTCGGCGATGTCCCCCCGCCGCGGCTGTCGGCCGCGCTCGCCGACGTTGTGCATCGATCGATCTTCGGCCCGATCGACCAGGTCAACGTCGGCCCCTACGTCAACGGGCCGGCGCAAACCTCCACGCCGAATGGGAAGGCGTCCGCCGCCGAACAGCCTGATGGTCGCCAGAGTCGCGGCATCGCCACTCGGGGGCGCCTGATGGACGCGGCGACCGTCGCGTTCGGCACGCTCGGATTCGACGGTGTGAGAGTCGACGACATCGCGTCCGAGGCAGGAGTGAGTCACGGCACCTTCTACCGGTACTTCGCCGACAAGGACGCGGTCTTCTCAGCTCATGCTGATGCCGCCACCTCGGCCGTGGTGACCCTGCTCGATCAGTGGCCGCTCGCCCCCGGCGACGAGACACAGTGGGCCAAGGAGTACTACGAGCTCTTCGGCCGACTGGGCGGCATCATCGCATGCCTCCCCGAAGCTCGGGCCGCCGGACTCTCGTGTGCCGCTCGCGCACGCCACGAGATGGCGTTCGCGTTGCAGAACGGACTCGAGCACCGCGGCTTCGGCGACACCGAAGCCGACATCGTGATCAGCTTCGCTCTCCTCGAGAACCTGCCCTCAACCGCATTTCGCAGCCTCGGCATCACTGTCGACGACGCGGTTGGCGCGACCGCGGTGATTCTGCGGCGCGGGATATTCGCCGACACCACATGACCGAACAGATCGTGATCGCGGTAGTGGTCCGCGGCGACGAGTTTCTGCTGTGTCACCGGGTTCCAACGCGTCGCTGGTACCCCGATGTCTGGGATCTGCCCGGCGGACACGTCGAGGAGGGTGAAGAGCCCGCGGCCGCGCTCGTTCGCGAACTCCACGAGGAGTTGGACATTCGCGTCGACGAAGGCATGGAGCCCTTGGTCGGCGTTTCTTTCGACAACGTCGATGCGTTGGTATGGGTCATCACAAATTGGGCAGGCGAGGTACGCAACGCTGCCCCGGATGAGCACGACGAGATCGGCTGGTTCCGTGCCGGAGACCTCGACGGACTGGAGATGGCCGATCCACAGATCGTGCGGCTGTGTGAGCTCGCGCTCAACGCCTAGCGATGAGCGGCGCCGGCCACCGAGCCGGCGAGGGTGGAGAGTCGACGCCGCAACTTGGCCATCGACGGGTCGTCGTACTTGAAGCCGATCGGTGCCAACAGCAGCAAATCGACAAGGGCGGACGGGTCCTCGACCGTCTCTCCCAACCGGGCGGTGAGGGCCTTACGGATGCGGCGGTTCACCACGTCGACCACCGGCTTCGCGTAGCCCGCCTTCGCCTCGACGAGATCGCCCCCGTGCTCCGTGGCCATCAGTGCTTCGGCAAGATCGCCTGACCAGCGCTGCAGGAAGCCATCGAGCTGAGTCTCCAGATCGGCTTCGACCTCGAGCGATGTGATCGCCTTGTCAGCGGCGTCGTCGAACACTCGTCCGAGCATCGAACGGAAGATCTCTTCCTTGTTGGCGTAGTGCTGGTACAGCGCGGGGCGAGACATCTCCGCCGCCTCGGCAATATCAGCCATCGAGGTGCGGGCAAAGCCGTAGGCAGAGAACTTCACGAGCGCAGCGTCGAGAATCCTCGCCTGCTTCTGTCCTTCCTGCGCTTCGGGCATGGACCCAATGATGGCGGATTCAGGCGGGGTAGACAAGTTGACACTTTCTGCCTATGTTGTCAGAACGTCAGAGGCAGAGGAGCCAACCATGACACGACTCGGCTATCAGATCCCCAACTTCACCTATCCCGGAGTTGCCGCCAACGAGATCTTCGACAACGTCGTCGGCCAGGCGAAGGCAGCCGAAGCGAGCGGGTTCGATCGTGTGTTCCTGATGGACCACTTCTATCAATTGCCCGGCATCGGCGACCCCGACGACTACATGCTCGAGTGCTACACCATGCTCGCAGCCCTCGCTCAACACACCGAGAAAGTGCGTCTCAGTTCGCTCGTGACCGGCAACACCTACCGCAACCCGGCGGTGCTGGCAAAGACGATCACCGCGCTCGACCACGTCTCCCACGGCCGGGCCACCCTGGGAATCGGCAGCGGGTGGTTCGAGCTCGAACATGATGCCTACGGCATTCCTTTCAACACCTTCTCGGAACGATTCGAGAAGCTCGAAGAGGCGCTCAACATCATCTTGCCGATGCTCCGCGGTGAACGCCCCACCCTCCACGGCGATCACTACCAGGTCACGGAGGCGATCAACTCTCCCGCTCCGGTGGGCAAGATCCCGGTGATGATCGGCGGCAGCGGCGAGAAGAAGACACTACGAATGGTCGCCCAATACGCCGACGAGTCGAACCTCACCTGCACTCTCGAAGAGATCCCGCAGAAGATGGAGGCGTTGGCCGGCCACTGCGAGCGCCTGGGTCGCGATCGATCCGAGATCAAGGTCACGAAGCTCGTGATGATGGTCATCGGACGCACGATGGAAGACGCCCGCGCCAGCGTCGACACCTTCATCGAGACCCACGGGTGGCCGTCGGAGGCCGCCGATCTCATGGCACCGAGAATGACGCTCGGCGGCCCCGATGAGATCGGGCAAGCCATCCAGGACCTCATCGACGCCGGCATCGACGGTGTCACACTCAATCTCGCGGCCAACGCTCACGATCCGGAAATGATCGCCCTCGCCGCTGAGACGGCCGACTCGATCATCCCCCGCTGATCAGTCGAGCTCGGCGAGTGCGCCCAACGGATTGAGTTCTTCCACCGCTCGGCTGGCTCGTTCGACAAACGCGTTGGCAAACCGGCGTCGTCGGGTTCCCGCCCCGGTGGGCACGACGATGGCCTGACACGAGGCCACCACGGTGTAGGCCGACTGCACTCGGTGCCACCGCCAAGCATCGTCGAACGAGATTGCGGCGGCGCCGGCTCGATCGCGGGCGGCGAGGTAGACCTCGAGTAGATCGCTCTCGCGCTCGGCCCTCACCGACGGGTCGAGCGTCATTGTGAGGAAGTAGCTCACGTCGCGCAGCGGTGAGCCAACCGTCATCAGTCCCCAGTCGAAGAACCCGAGGCGACCAGGAGCGGTCGATTCGTCGACGAAGACGTTGCCGATGTGCGCGTCGCCGTGGAGGATCGTCGTCGGGCCGAGTTCCCAGGCGTCCTGTAGTCGATCACGATCAGTGATGTAGGTCTCGGCGACCGCCACGAACGCCGGCGTGAGGGCGATGCCGCTGTCGATTCCGGCGCGCAGTAGACGGGCGCCGTAGTCACTTGAACGGCCCGCGCGTTGCAGCCACGGGGCCCCGGCGACACGGGTGGCGGCGTCCTCGAAACGGGCGTGGAACGTCGCGAACTCGTGCAACGCCTGCTCGACGAGACCTGGGGCCACCCCGATCGCCGCGTCGGGCAGCACGCAACTCCCTCCGTCGACGTGCTCCAACAGAAGCAGGAAATCGCCGCTCACAGAATCGAACTCGGCCACCAGGACGGCGGGTACTCGGAAGTCGACCAGGTTCGCGAGGTCTCGGTAGAAGCGGGTCTCGCGGGCTCCCATCGACATCCAGTCGAGCTTCTCCCGACGGTCGGGGTCGAGCGGTGGCAGCTTCAGGAACATCATCTCGGGAAGCGTCGCCGAGTCGTGACTCACCCGGAGCGTGGCGTTGTAGTTGGTCGCATCGGCCCCGTGAACGACCTCGACCGACTGCACGGATACCCCAGGAGCGACTCGCTGCAGTCGATCAGTGAGCCATTCGGCGTCGACGTCACGTGGTTGCCGCGGAATCATCCGGCTACTTTCGGCTCCCTCGGCAATCCGAGGACACGTTCACCGATGATGTTCTTGTTCACTTCCGTGGTGCCGCCGGCGATGGTCAGAGACCGACTGCCGGCAAGACGGTCGGCCCACGACCCGGACAGCGCTTCCAAACCGAGCACGTCGACCGCGGTCTCCGCAACCCGCTGTTCCATCACAGACCACGCCAGCTTGATCACGCTGGCCTCCGCTCCCGGCATTCGGTCGTGCATTGCGGCGGAGACCGTCCGCTGAGCGAGGAGTCGGAGGATTTCCGAGTCGATGTAACGGGCGGCGAGGCGCTGCCGATGAATCGGCGCTGAGCGACGATCCGGACCTGCGTCGGCCAGCAACCACTCGTAGTTCTCTCGGAGCATCAGGGCGAGCTTCGCCACGCCGGCTCGCTCGAACCCAAGTGTTCTGGTCGCAACGTGCCATCCGGAGCCGATCTCACCGAGAACTGCGCTCGCCGGCACCTCGACATCGGTGAAAAACAGCTCAGCGAAGTCGAGGGCGCCACCCATGGTCGTGATCGGCCGTACCTCGATGCCCGGAAGCGTCATGTCGACCAAGAGGCAGGTCATCCCTTCATGCTTCGGCGCGTCCGGGTCGCTGCGCACATAGAGCTGACACCAGTCCGCTCGGTCTCCCAGTGAGTTCCAGGTCTTCTGGCCGTTGACCACGAAGTTGTCGCCATCGCGGACAGCTCGACACGACAGCGATGCCAGATCTGAACCAGCATCGGGCTCCGACATTCCCTGGCTCCAGATCTCATCGCCCCGCAGCATGGGGGCCAAAAAGCGCTGCTTCTGCTTGTCCGAGCCGAGCGTCATGATGGCGGGCGCGATGTTGGCGACCCCGATCGCATTCACCGGCCCCGGAGCGCCGGCACGAGCGAATTCCTCGTTGTAGACCAGCTGTTCGAGCACAGATGCGTCGCGGCCGCCGAACTCCGACGGCCAATCGATCGCGGCAAAACCAGCATCGAACAGCGTCGCGTTCCATGCCCGCCGACGCTCGAACTGGACCTCCTCGTCCACCGACGGGTCGCCATCACCGGCGAGATCAGCCGGCAGGTTCGAGACGATCCACTCGCGAAGCATCAGTCGAAATTGCTCCCCTTCCACACCGAACGAGAGATCCATGTTCGATGCCTCCTCTTGATCGTCTGGAGCCACAACGGCCTCCGCGCTAGCGTCGATCTAACACCAGCGTCAGGTGCGTCACCGCATCCGGCTCGATCGCTTCCGTGGGGGAAAGATGCATCGACGAGTGCACGGCCTATTCGCAACACTGATGGTGGTCGCACTGCTGGCCGCAGCGTGCGGCAACAGCGGCGATGACGCGACCACCGAAGAGACAACCACCACGACCACGGCGGCGCCGACCACGGCAGCCCCTGACGGCGACCCGGATCCCGATCCGGACCCGGACCCGGACCCAGATCCACCTGCCACTGACCGCGATACCTTCATCGCGATCGAGGGCGTGCCCGGCGTGTCCGATGACGAGATCTCAGCCGCCATCGTCGGGATTCGAGAGTTCAACCCTCTCGGCACCTGCATCCTCGACTGCTATCGCACCGGCGTCGAAGCATTCTTCGACTACGTGAACGACGGCGGCGGAATCTATGGGCGCGATCTCGTCATCGGCGAAGAGTTCGACGACCAGCTGTTCAACAACCAGCAAGTCGCCCTCGACATCATCTCGAACGACGACAGCTTCGTCTCCTTCCAAGCCACACTCGGCGCGACCGGATGGGGCGATCTCCACAACGCGGGCATTCCGAACTTCACCTGGAACATCCACGCCGCCGAAGCCGCCGACCGAGACTCGATCTTCGGGCACTTCGCAGTCGGCTGCGCCACGTGCACGCAGCGCGGCGTCCCCTACCTCGCCTCGCTAGCGGGAGCGACGACGGTGGCGACGCTCGGCTACGGCGATTCCGAGAACTCGCGTGTGTGTGCACAGTCACTCGCCGATTCGGTCGAGCTCTATGGCGACGAACTCGGGCTCGAGGTCGGCTACGTCAACCAGAATCTCGCTTTCGGACTCGCCAACGGCATCGGCCCCGAGGTGTCCACGATGATCGACGCCGGCGTCGACTTCATCGCCACCTGCATGGATCTCAACGGCATGCTGACCCTCGCGAGGGAGCTGGAGCGTCAAGAGGCCCGAGATCAGGTGACGATGTACCACCCCAACACCTATGACGTCGATTTCGTCGCCAACTCCGGCAACATCTTCGACGGCGACTACGTGATTCCACAGTTCGCTGCGTTCGAGTACGACACCGGCAGCGACCTGCGGGCGCTCTACGACGAGTGGGTGCCGCGCCACGGAGGTCCGGTCGCCGAGCAGACGATGGTCGGATGGATCAACGCCCACCACTTCCTCACCGGTCTCCTCGAGGTGGGGCCCGAGTTCGATCGACCCAGCCTCGTCGACGCACTGAACGGCATCATCTACGACGCCGACGGACTCATCAATCCAATCGACTGGAGCCGCCAGCACACGCCACCGACCGAGGGTGACGCAACGAACGACTACGAACTCGAGTGCATGTCGGCCGTGCAGATGCAAGACGGCGGATTCGTCGGATTCCAGGACGAGGCATGGGTCTGCTGGCCGAACTCGACGCTCGAATGGTCAGAGCCGGTGCCGACCAACTTCGCGGAGTGACCACCCGCCAGTGATCCTTGCCAACAGCTTCTTCGAAGATCTCTTTCGAGGTCTTCTTCAGGGCACGCCGCCCGGCGCGGTCTACGCGCTGATCGCGGTTGGGTTCGTCCTCACCTACAAGACCTCGGGCATCTTCAATCTCGCCTTCGGCGCGCAGGCCTACATCTCTGCCGCGATGTACTTCAAGCTACGAGTCGAGGACGAATGGGCGATTGTGCCGGCCCTCATCGTCTCCGTCTTCATCCTTGCGCCGGCGATCGGCCTCGTCCTCGAACGCTTCCTCTTCCGGCAGCTGCGGACGGCTTCGGCCGTCGCCAAACTCGTCGTCACCATCGGATTGAGCGTCGCGCTCCCCGCGATATTCGAGCTGGCAGCCGACTACGCGCCGGTCGTTGGCCGAGTGCCGGAGGGAATCGTGCCGGACGGCTCGACGGTCTACTACGACCCCTTCGGCGTCTACCGATTCACCCGCGACGAGGTCGCCACGATGGCGGTGGTCTTGATCGGCGTCACGCTTCTCGGAGCGATCTTCCGATTCACCTCAATCGGGCTGTCGATGCGGGCGGTGGTGGAGAGCCCCCGGATGACCGAACTCAACGGGATCAACGCCAACCGCGTTTCCGCCTTTGCCTGGGCGTTGTCGAGCACGTTCGCCGGGCTCGCGGGAGTGATGTTCGCGCCCCGATTCAACACGCTGATCTCACACGACTTCTTCAACCTGATCGTGATCGCGATCGCCGCCGCGGCCATCGGTCGACTCGTCAGTCTTCCGCGCGCGCTGATCGGCGGACTCGCCCTCGGCTGGTTCATATCGATCTTCCAGACATTCCTGCCGCGATGGGCTGAAGACCACAGCTGGCTCCGGCCGCTTCGCGATCACCTGTCCAACTCCCTGCCGTTCGTCGTGCTCTTCGGCATTCTCGTGCTCTGGCCCGCGATACGCCGTTCAGTCGACGTCGGCGATCCACTCGCCGGCGTCGATCCGCCGCCGCCGGCCCTGGCCGCATCCGAGCGCCACCCGACACTCACCGACGCCACACGGGTCTTCGCTGTCGCGTTCCTCGCGTTCGTACTGCTGACGGTGTTCATCCGTGGCGACCTGGCGTGGATCAATCTCGTGAGCACCGCCGTTGTGTTGTCGACGATCTACTTGTCGATCACTGTCATCACGGGATTCGCGGGACAGATCAGCCTTTGTCAAGGTGCATTCGCCGCTATTGGCGGCTTCACGGTGTTCCAGATGGCCGACCGCTACGACATGAGCGTGTTGAGCGCAGCGCTGCTCGGCGCCGTGATCGCCGCCGCCGTGGGCGCGATTCTCTCCCTGCCGGTGCTCCGGCTCGGAGGAGTGTGGTTGGCCATCGCGACACTCGCTTTCGCATTCTTCTTCGACCAGGTGATGGTCAAGTTGGCGTGGGTGGGCGGCGGCGACACCGCGCTCATACAGGGCACTCGCGTGCCACGCCCGGTTCTCGGTCCGATCGACTTCGCGAGCGACAAGAGCTTCCTCGCGCTCGCGATCATCGTTTTCGTCATCACGTCTCTCGCTGTCATCCAGCTTCGCGAGGGCACGGTCGGGCGCACCCTGCGCGCCATCCGAGGCAGCGAGGTCGCGGCCGAATCAATCGGGATCAACCCGGCACGTGCGCGCATCATCGCGTTTGCCACGAGTGCGTTCATCGCCGGCCTGGGCGGGGCGATGCTCTCGATCCTTCAAGAGAATGTCTCGTATCGAAACAACTTCTCCCCAGCGGGCGCGCTGTTCTGGTTGGTCCTCGTGGTGAGTCTCAGTGTGAGGACTGTCGAGGGGGCCGTACAAGCCGGCGCGGCATTCTCGCTGTTCGAGCCCCTGATCCTCAAGGGTCAACTCTTCGGGTGGATCTTGCGGAGCGAGTCCCGAATTCCCGGCATCTTCCCCGTCTCTCCCAAGTGGCGCTTCATCCTGTTCGGGCTCAGCGCCGTCCAGTTCGCGCGCCACCCGGAGGGTCTCGTCGAATACGGGAAGCGACGATTCACGTCGCGCCTCAACACGCGTCTCGCAGAAGCCGACGATGTCGGCGAGGCCGGCTCCGAACCTGGCGAGGTGCTCGTATGAGCATGCTCGAAGCGAACAACATCACGAAGACCTTCTCGGGCATCACTGCGCTCGACAACGTGAGCATCCACGTAGACCCGGGCGAGCGGGTCGGGCTGATCGGTCCCAACGGTGCGGGCAAGACCACCTTCTTCAACTGCCTCCTCGGCATCCTTCGGGCCGACTCGGGAAGCGTGCGACTCGATGGTCACGACATCACCAATCAGGCGGTCTACCGACGCGCCCGAGCCGGGATCGGCCGGACGTTCCAACGCATCGAACTCTTCTCCGACACAACGGTGCGCGAACACCTGCTCATCGCCGAACGCACCCGAAACGGGCGAGGCTCGTTCTGGCGTGACCTCGTGGGGCAGGGGCGCCCGAAGCCCGACGAGATCGACGCCTGCGATCAGGTACTCGAACTGCTCGGACTGCTGGAGGTCGCAACGCTTCCCATCGAGAGCCTCAGTCTCGGCCAGGGCCGCCTGGTCGAGGTGGGACGGGCGCTGATGACCGATCCGAAGCTGCTCCTTCTCGACGAGCCCTCGTCGGGGCTCGATCGAGATGAGACGGCGGCTCTGGCGACAACCCTGCGCACAGTCCAGGCGGAGAAGGGATTCGCGATTCTGCTCGTCGAACACGATGTCGAACTCGTAGCCGACTTCACCGAGCGCTGCTACGTGCTCGACTTCGGTGCCCTCATCGCTGAGGGCTCAACAGCCGAGGCGCTGGCCAATCCGGCCGTACGCCATGCGTACCTGGGCAGCCTGGAACTCGACGGATGAGCCCCATCATCGAGTTCGTCGACGTCGAAGCCTCCTACGGGCCATTCCGTGCCCTCTTCGGCGTCTCGTTCTCGGTCGCCCCCGGTAGCGCCACCGCGATCCTCGGCGCGAACGGCGCCGGGAAAACCACCATCGCCCGGGTCGCATCCGGCCTCGTCGCTGCCTCCACTGGGCGCGTGAACGTCGACGGCACCGACATGACCGAACGACCGACGTATGAATTCGCGCGAGCCGGCGTTGCCCATGCGCCGGAAGGTCGATCGGTCTTCGCCACCTTCACGGTGCAGGAAAACCTGGAACTGTCGTTTCGTCGCGCCCTGGGCCGTAAGGCGGTGCCGCGTGCGGTCGACGAGGCGTATGCGCTTTTCCCTCGGCTGGGTGAGCGGTCGAAACAGATCGCCGGCACTCTGTCCGGCGGCGAGCAACGGATGTTGTCGCTCGCACGAGTGCTCGTCGAGAAGCCGCGGCTGCTCATTGCCGATGAACTCTCGCTCGGTCTCGCCCCGATCATCGTCGACGAGGTCTACGAAACCTTGGCCGGGATCCGAGGGTCGGGGACGGCATTGCTGATCGTCGAACAGCACGTCCAACACGCGCTCGATCTCTGCGACGACGTGATCCTTCTCGAACACGGCACGGTGGCGTGGCAGGGTGGTGCAACCGAAGCGGCCGACGTCGTCGTCAGCCGACTGTTCGACTCAGGAGCGCAACCCTGACATCCACATCCCCCTCCCGGAAGAAGGAACCGCTCGTCGGTTTCATACCGCAGCGACCCGAAGACCTCACCCTGGCCTGGCTGACGGAGAAGCTGGCCCTCGGCGCCGATGTCACCGCGTTCACGGCCGGTAGTCCGGGATCAGGCGTTGGGTTCTCAGGGATCACATCGAAGCTCACGCTCGACTGGGACAGCGACGACGCATCGCTGCCGCGGGAGATCGTCGCCAAGTTCCCTACGGATCTCGCCCATCGAGGACTGACCGAACAAGAAGGCGCGTACGAGCGGGAGATCTGGTTCTACCGCGGCATGGCTGCCGACATGCCCAACCGCGTGCCGGCGTGCCTCTACTCCGAGATGGACCCGGGCGACACGGAGCAGACCCGTCGACGCCGGGCACGGTTCATGAACCGCACTCCGGCCCCCGTCGCCCGATTCATCGCGAAGCGAGCCAACAAGCTCATTCGGGCCACGAAGCGCCGCTACGTCCTACTGATCGAATACGTCGCTGATGCCCGCGTCACCGGCATCGACGAAGTCGTCGCCGCCGACGATCTGCGCAAGGTCATGACCGAACTGGCGGCGATGCACGCTGGCTACTGGCGAGACCCGAGGCTCGAGAACGACCCCTGTACGAGCTATGACACGGCGTCGCAGAACTACAAGTTCTTGCAGGCGGGCTACCGGATCTGGAGCGATGACTTCTTCGCGAGGACGGCCGGGCTCGAACCCCGCCACAGAGCGGTGACCGATTGGGCCGACGAGAATCTCGCCGCGGTTCTCGCTCGTCTCAACACCAACTACACACTCCTACACGGCGACACCCGCAGCGAGAACATGCTCTTCTTGCCCGACGGCGAGGTCGCCATCATCGACTTCGGCACGATCAGCGCCGGGCCGCCCGGATGGGATGTCGCCTACGCCCTGTCGGCCGCGATCGAGCCCGGAGCCGAAGCCCGGCGCACTCTCGATGAGATGGCGGACGTCTACCACGCTGCCCTCGTCGACCACGGAGTCAACGACTACCCCGCCGAGATTCTTCGTTCCGACATCGACATTTCGCTGTGCTTTCTCGCTCACCGCCAGGTCCTCACCGCGGCAGTGATGGAGGGTGGCTACGACACGGCCGACGGCGACACCGCTGCGCTGGGTGACCTCTGGATGCGCAAGATCATCGACCTTCTTCCCGACCGACCACCATCGCTGGAGTCCTGACATGCCGACCGTTGAATTCGACCCTTTCAGCCGCGAGTACTTCGAGGATCCCACCGAGATGTACGCCGATCTTCGAGCCAACGCGCCCTGCTACCACAGCGACAAGTACGACTTCTACGCGTTCAGCCGCTTCGACGACTGTGTCGCCGTCCATCGCGACACCACGAACTTCACCTCGACCCACGGCCTCATGTACGAGCAATTGTCGGATCCCGACTACGACATGAGCTTCAACTCGATGATCATGATGGATCCGCCCGAGCACAACCGCTACCGCAAGCTCGTCAGCCGTTCGTTCACTCCCCGGGCCATGCAACGCTATGACCGTCTGATCCGGGAGCAGATCGGCAAGCATCTCGATCGGCTCATGGACGAGGAGGAGTTCGATCTCGTTCAGGACTTCTCGGGGCCGTTCCCGGTGGAGATCATCTGCGCAATTCTCGGTGTGCCCGAAGCCGACTGGCAGATGATCCGGCACCAGACCGACACAATCCTGCACCGTGAGGAAGGCGAGGCGCTGGGCGGACCGGCTCAGGCAAAGGCGGCGATCGAACAAGCCGTGTACTTCATCGAGTTCGCGAGAGACAAGCGCAGCCACCTCGGCGACGATCTCACCTCCACACTGATCGAGGCTGAGGTCGAAACCGAATCAGGAGAGACCGGCGCCCTCACCGACGAGGACATCGCCGGGTTCTGCTCACTCATCGGAGCCGCGGGTAGTGAGACAGTCACCAAGGCCGTCGCGAACGCCGGAGTGCTGTTTCATCGCAACCCGAGCGAGTGGCAGAAGTTGAAGGCCGACCCGTCGAAGGCGACCGCGGCGGTGGAGGAAGTGCTCCGCTATTGGGCGCCGTCGCAATACCAGGGTCGCCTCAGCGTGAACGACACCGAGTGGCACGGCGTCACGGTGAAGGCGGGGAAGCCCGTCTTCATCCTCACCGGGGCGGCCAACCACGACGAGCGTGAATTCGGTTCGGACGCGACCGTCTTCGACATCGACCGCGAACAACGGCTCGCCATCAGCCTCGGCCACGGCATCCACACCTGCCTCGGCGCTGCCCTGGCTCGGATGGAGTGCGCGGTGGCGATCGACGAAATCCGTCAACGGTGGCCGAACTACGAGATCGACGAGTCCCGCTGCGAACGAGTCCAGATGAGCAACGTCGCCGGCTTCTCCAACGTCCCCTTCTCCCCCACCTGACCCCCCCCGGAACCGCTTCTTAGGCAAAAAAGGCGCGCTGAGCGCGACTTTCTCGGTTAAGAAGCCGGGGATTAGCCGTTCTGCTTTTTCATTTCGGAGAGGTTGACGAGGACGGGGTAACCGTTGATGGTCATGGCGTTGCCGTGGCCGACGGTGTGCATGTCGAAACCTGACTGAAGGGCGTTGTAGAAGCCCTGGATGTCCTGCGTCTGATTGACGATGCGTTTCGCCTGGGTGAGCGCGAACGGGTGCATCTCCGAGATCTCTCGGGCGAGCTCCATGGTCTGGTCCATGAGTTCGTCGAGCGGCACGACGCGGTTGACCATGCCGAGCTTCTCGGCTTCCTCGGCCGAGAACCGGCGAGCGGTGAACAGCATTTCCTTCGCCTTGCGCGCGCCCACTTCCCACGTGTGGCCGTGGTACTCGACGCCGCCGATACCCATCCGCAGCACCGGGTCGGAGAAGTGGGCGTTGTCGGCGGCGATGATCAGGTCGCAGGGCCAGCAGAGCATCAGGCCGCCGGCGATGCAGGCGCCCTGCACCGCGGCGATGGTGGGCTTGGGGATGTCGCGCCACTTCCGGCTGTAGCCGAGGTAGTGCACTCGTTCCCATTCGTAGATCGCCTGGAGCCCCCGTTCCTGCCAATCGAGTTGGGAGGACTTCTTGGCCTTTTCGGCGTCGGCCTTGTCGCCGATCGCGTCGTCGGATCCGCTCATGTCGTGACCGGAGGAGAAGTGCTTTCCGGCGGCCTTGAGCACGATCACCCGGACATCCTGGTCCTCGGCCGCCTCGGTGAAGCACGCATCCATCTCGTCGAGAGTCTGCTGGTTGACCGCATTGGCCTTGTCAGCCCTGTCGATCGTGATGATGCCGACGGGCCCGTCGACCTCGTAGCTCGTGTGACCCAGATTGTTCATGTCGGTCATGTTGTTCCCCTCTCAGGAAGCTTCGGCCAAGTGCGGGGGCGTCCAGCCCCCACGTATCAGGCCATAGATGTTGGTGAAGTTCGTGACGATCTCTTCGGGCAGTGGCGCCACACCACCGAGTTGCTCAGCGCCGGCGACGATCTTTGCGGTGTGTTCCACCACCGAGGCCGTGTGCAGCGCATCCTCAGGCGACTTGCCGACACACAGCAGGCCGTGGTTCGCCATCAGTACCGCGCCGCGGTCGCCGAGATGGAGCACTACTTCCGTGGCGAGTTCGCTGGAACCAGTCGTGCGGTACTCGGCCACCGGCACGTCACCACCCACGTAGATGATCACTTCCTCGATACACGCAGGGATCGACTTGCGGGCAATGGCGAACATCGACGCATGGGCCGGGTGACAGTGCACCACGCCGCCGACCTCGGGAAACGTCTTGTAGCAGTTGAGGTGCATCTCCTTCTCGCTCGAAGGACTCGCGGAGCCCTCGACGATCTGCCCATCGAGATCCACGATCGCCAGACCAGCAACGGTGATCGCTGGATACGGAACAGAGGAGGGTGTCATGGCCACGCTGCCGTCGGCTTGGCGGCCCGACACGTTGCCCGCCGTGCCGACCACGAGTCCGCTAGTGAACATCTCCATCGCCGTCGCGACCACGGCTTCTCGCACTTCAGTCATCAAAGACCTCGGGGTTCTTGCAATGGGTGGGTCGGCGGCCGTCGAGAATCGCTTTGACGTCGGCGACGATCATCTCGGTCTGTCGCGTCTCCACGTCGTAGGTGGCCCCGCCGATATGGGGCGTGAGAACCACGTTGTCCATGGCCAGCAACGGGTGTCCTTCGGGCAGGGATTCGCCGTCGACATGATCGAGAGCAGCACCGCCGATATGCCCCGACTCGAGTGCGGCGACAAGCGACTCCACGTCGTGGAGCCCCGCCCTGGCCGAGTTCAGGTAGAACGCTCCGGGCTTCATCCGTTCGAACTTCGGTGCGTTCATCATCCCGAACGTGTCCGGTGTGACGGCAGCGTGCATGGAGACCACGTCGGCCTCGGAGAGCAGGTCATCGAGCTCGTGGGTTGCATCGTCGGCGAACGGGTCGGCCGTGATGACCCGCATGCCGAGTCCCTCGAGGCGCCACTTGGTTGCCCGACCGACTGCTCCGAAGCCCACGAGTCCGGCCACGCGGCCGGCGACTTGCCACGCTCGGTAGCGCTGGTAGGGCAACGACTCGCCGTGCACTGTGCCGTTGAGCATGTCGTTGTGGCCGGGGATCACGTGGCGGGTCAATGCCATCAACATGGCCACCGTCATCTCGGCCACGGCATCGGCATTGCGCCCGGGGGTGTGGATCACGGGGATGCCGGCCGCGGTCGCGGCAGCGACATCGACGTTGGTGGGGTCGCCCCGCGTGGAGCCGATGACGGTGAGCGGCAGGTCGAGCACCTCGCCCATACAGAAGTCGGCCTCACAGATGACGATCGAGGCCCCCAGGGCCGAGATGCGCTCGGCCAGATCTTCCGGACCGTGCAGTTTGATGGGCCGATACTCGATCCAAGGGTCGAATTCGACGTCGACGATCTCACGCAATTCTTCGAGGGCCGGCCCACGAAGTGGGGCGGTGACGAGGGCAACCGGCCGAGACATGACGCAGACGTTAGTTTTGCACCGGGGAAAGAGGGAATCCGTGGCAGAACTGACCGTCGGCATCGACATCGGCACGACGTCCGTGAAGGCCGTCGCGGTCGACGGCGAGGGCACGGTCGTGGCCCGTGCTCGCATACCGCATGAGGTCCGCGCCCCTGATCCCGACACGTTCGAGCACGACGCGTCGGTTGCCTGGGTCGATGGCGTCCTCCGGGCTTGGGACGCCGTGGGTGAGGGCCGCGATGTCGCCGCCGCGACCGTGTCGGCGATGGTGCCCTCGTTGTGCGGCGTCGATGCCGACGGCAAGCCGGTCACACCGGGCCTGCTCTACGGCGACGGCCGCGGCCGAACCGACAGCAATGCCGACGGAGTCGCCGGCGAAGTCGTCGGCTTCGCCCGGGCACTCGCCGCCGAGCCCGGCGTGGTCGCCCTCTGGCCGGCACAGGCTGTCGCCAACCACGCGCTGTGCGGCGTCGGCGGTATCGACACGGCGACGGCGATGACGATGGCCCCACTGTTCAACGGCTCCGAGTGGGACCCACAGCTGCTGGTCGAACTCGGACTGGAGCCCCATCAACTTCCCAAGCTCGTAGTCGGCGTCGCTCCCGTCGGTGATCGAGACGGCGTTGTGATCTCCGGAGGAACCATCGATGCGCTCGCCGAACAGACGGTCGCTGTCGCCGGCCAGCCCGGCGACGTGATGGTGATCTGTGGCACGACGCTGATTCCCTGGGCTCTCACAACAGAGTGGATCGAAGTCGATGGGCTGTGGACCATTC